>Ga0209525_1000355_pt1 | contig 10775 bp, 6 predicted proteins | sample JacPin_JW_Ref_O1_FD_187958 | JGI IMG/M metagenome (GOLD analysis project Ga0209525, IMG submission 187958) | Forest soil microbial communities from Algoma, Ontario, Canada - Jack Pine, Ontario site 1_JW_Ref_O1 (SPAdes) (version 2) | ecosystem: Environmental > Terrestrial > Soil > Boreal... | reverse complement strand
ATTCCGCGAAAATAAAGGCCACTGATAATCCCACCGGCGGCGACGCACTCAATAGCGCGAATCGCAAGTTGCGCAGGATACGTCCGACTTACTTGATTGGACCCGTATTCGTCCTGGCCGCCCTGATAATACCGAGCGCTATCGCACTCTTTGACGTTACTCCGCTCAGCCATTGGATAAATGGACAAGCGGATCCAATCCACAGAGACTTCTTTGTCCTACAACACACGCTGCTGATCGCTGGGCTATCCGTGGGCGTGGTGAGTTGCGCACTTGCAACGTATCAATGGTCCGTGCCCCGGCGCCTGCTGCATCTATTTCTTTTCTGTATTCTGTTGGAACTCTTTTATCGGTTTGCCTATGGTGGTGGGGTCACCTCAGGGGTACTGCTTTCAGTGCCCGAAACGAGCGGAGGAGAGACTGGCGAGTTGCTCGCCGGTCACCCAATCCTGACAACCAGCCTCATTCTGGTGGCGTTGCTGGCGATTTATGCCCTGATAGTGTCTTGGCGGGCGCCTCTGGGATTTTCCCTGAAGCTCTGCGCCGGGGTGGGCGCCGCCTCGATCGCTATGATTTTTGCATCCCTTGCCATCGGCAAATACCAATTCGGCGACACCCGGTTACTCAAGCTCGTCGTTCTCTCGGAGGTGCAAGACACCTTTCCTTTCGACATCGCTACCGCCATCGCTGCAGTCGCGAATGGTTTGATCGACACGCGTCGGCTCGCGTCGACTCGCGCGCGCTTCGAATTTCCAAACGTTTACATGATGAATGCGGCATCGCGTCGTGCCGCCGCGGAGATCTATGTGGTTGTCGTCGGAGAGACATCACGTCGCGAGAATTGGTCTCTTTTCGGATATTCGCGGGGCACCACGCCGCGCCTCGACGCCATGAGAGGTGATTTGTTTCTTTTCAATCGCGCGACCTCCAATGCGACCAATACGATCCTGAGTGTGCCCTTGGCGTTGACCCGTGCGGCCCCGGCCACGCGTAGTGTCGCCCGCTCCGAAAAATCCATCATTACACTCTTGAAACAGGCGGGCTTTGCAACCTATTGGATTTCAAATCAGGCGCGATCGGACGCGCTGGACAATCCAATTTCTCAGATTGCCCGCGAAGCAGACAATGTGTCCTTTCCCCAGGATATGCAGCCTAGCGAGCGCAGCGGTGGCTTCGATTCAAATCTTCAACTGAGGCTGAATGAGACCCTGGCTCGATTAACCGGCAATGCGAAGGCGGTTATTTTCCTTCACATGGAAGGCAGCCATTTTGGCTACAAAGAAAGATACCCCGCAAGTTTTTCGCACTTTCGAGCCGGGCAGGACGCCCCCAGAGTTCTTCCCGAAAGGGAAATGCGCCTCCTCGACGAGTACGACAATAGCGTGTACTTCACTGACTCCAATATTCGCGAAATCATTGACAGGCTGGCACTTTGCCGCTGCAAAGCAGGGTTGGTCTACTTCTCCGATCACGGAGAGCGGCTGTTTGACCATGGTTTGACAGACAGCGATTTTGGACATGGTTTTCCGACGGTCTCCCGGCAGGAAATCGAGGTTCCGTTTTTCATGTGGCTGTCGAGCGCCTACCAAGAGGCAAATCCTTTGCTGGTGGCGCGCCTCAAAGCGAACACGCATTCGGCCGTGGAATTGCACAGCGTATTTGAGACGATTGTCGATCTGACAAGTGTTCATTATGAAAGTCGCGCCGACTCATTGAGCCTGTTCTCCGCCAACTTGCGATCGCCGGGCAAGCTCGAGGTGCTCAATACGAACGAAGAGACTCTGTCGCTATCTGTGCCAGCCGGTGAGGGCTTAGAATGACGCCAAGGCGCTTTACAAAGTTGAAGGGCCGGCAACTCAATTAAGTCACCACCCAAAGAGCAGTCAGCGTGAAGCAAGCATTACCCGATTCGTGTTTGGACCAACTGTTCCGCAACGCGCGCACTTACAACGGCTGGACTGACCGTGCCGTTGATGACAAATTACTCAACCAACTGTACGAGCTGCTGAAGCTCGGGCCCACATCCGCGAACTCATCCCCGGCGAGGTTCATTTGGATTCGCAGCAGCGAAGGCAAAGCGAAGCTCTCGAACTTATCGTCTGCGAACAACAAACCGAAAATTCTGGCGGCGCCTTGCACTGTCATCGTCGGCTATGACTTGGATTTCGCGGATTGGCTGCCTAAGCTCTTCCCGGCGCGTGGCGAGATGTTGAAGACGACGTACAAGGAGCCGGGGCTGGCCGAGGTCACAGGATTTCGCAATAGCTCCTTACAGGGCGCCTATCTGATACTCGCGGCGCGCGCTCTCGGATTGGATTGCGGCCCCATGTCCGGATTCGACAACGCTGGAGTCGACCGCGAGTTCTTTTTCGGCACCAACATCAAATCCAATTTCATTTGCAGCTTAGGCTATGGCGATCCCGCCTCCGTGTTCCCGCGCAATCCGCGGCTCAGTTTCGAGGAGGCGGGACGGTTCGCGTGAGTGCTCTGCGCAACCATGGAGCCATGCTTTCAAACACGCCATCACGGCGCACCAAGGCGTGAAACAAAGCTGCGCCAAAATGGGCGATGAACGTGGCAAACAGCAAGAAAGCAAGAACAGTGTGGAGTTGGCGCAGCGCCGAGTACAAAGAGAGGTTGTACGGCAGTATCGGTGGCAATTGCAGGGCGCCAAATACGACGATTGGGTAGCGAGCCGCCGAGAGCATTCCCCAACCAACCAGCGGCAACAGAGCCATTAAGATGTAAAGCAATGCGTGACTGCCTCTGGCCCCGAGTCTCTCCAAGCTCGACATCGTAGCGGGAAGCCGCGGCGGCGGATTGACCAGGCGGTTCACAAAACGGATTACGACCAGAATGAGAATCGCGATGCCGAGCGGCCTATGAATCGACACTAGCACTCGGTAGCGTATCGATACCGAAGCAGCCATCCCGATTCCAAGGAACAGCATCGCGACAACCATCACAGCCATGAGCCAGTGGAGCAGCCGGGAAAAAGTAGAAAATCGCGCCGGCTCGAGGATCACGGGGCCGCACTCCTTTGGACGGCGCGTGGGTTGACCGCACTCGGCGGCTTCTCGTGCACGTGTCCCGCACGCAGCGTGAATGAGCGGGCATAAACGGCTGATCTCGCGCTCAACAGTGGATCATCCGAGGGCTCGATGCCATTTGGAAGCACGAGGGGGTCAAAATTGATCCCCGTGCAGTTAGATCCGTCTTCGCTCGCCACCCGATCGATCGTGACTGTGCCGGCATCGATTTGGGGACGCCCGTCGGGCCACGGAATGGTGGCATCATTGGTCGGATCACCCGGCTCCCCAAGCGTGATCATCAGACGCCACTGCAGGGGATGTTGATTGATCTGCGCGATGAGCGCGTCAAACAAATAGTTCTCATCCGCGGGAGTCGACTGTGGCATCGCTTCCGCCGGCAACGATGCCAGCGGCAGAAACGACCAACGAACGGGCACCGAGGCGCCGGCGGCGTTGACGAAGCGAAACGCATTGAGGCCGTTGAAAGTCGAGTCGAAAAACCCGGAAGAGACCATGCGTTTTGCAATGATGCTCAGCGCTTTGGCCGTTTCGGGATGTGCGGCGAGAAATGCCGTCATCTTCGCAGGATCGGGCTTACCGGTCTTCGGGTCGGGCGCTGTGGCGAGCAGCTGATCGTAAAAGCCGCGCGCCGAGTTAACGGCAAAGACGGGGATATTGAGCGTCCCGGTACGCCACTCTTGCGCGCCAGGCGGGAGAAACTGCAGTGCCAGCGCACGCACTGCAGCGGGCTTATCGACCTGAAACGGCATGCCGCCGGCGAGGGAGAATCGGCCGACCACGGGTAATTTCCCGGCCTGAAACACCGCCGCCTTCGACACGGCGACAGCCTCCCCCGTGCTGTCGAACCATCCGCTGGCGCACACGCCTTTGGCATGATTGAGGCGAAAGCCCGGGTGAGGTCCGTTCACTTGCACAAAAGCCGCCGCCAGCCGATCCTGCGTCAGGCGCTGCGGCGACCACCAGCCTGCGACGTAGCCAAATACGATGATCGTGCAGATGAGCGCACAGCCGATCAAAGCCAAGCGTACGGCGAGATTGCTGATTTCTGTGGCCCTAGCCATTAATCCCTGTAACCCAACTCATTCTAATGAATCACCATCACGACGACGAACGCCAGGAAAAGCAGGAACGCGGTACCGCAGATGGTCAGCAGCGCGACCGTGCGCCACAGCGCCGAGAAGATCGACAACGCATACGTCTCGCGCAACTGCATGAACATGTGCACCGGCGGTATGATCATGATGCCGGGTGCGACCACTGACGGTAAGCCAGCGGCACTGATCAGCGCGAGTAGCGTGAGGAGCAGACTCATGAATGAGAGCGAATAGAGTGAAAAAATCGCGTGGTCGTACATCCTCACCCCGCGCCGCCAGGCGAACATCAGCCACAGAAACGGCAGCGAAATCGGAATCAGCATGAACGAGTACTTATAGGCGGTACTCTTGAGTTGGTAGAAGAGCAGATCTGGATTGGACAGGCTCTTGCGCAGACGCCCCTTCCAGCCCGGCGCTTCCGGGAGGGACTTCGCGCTCTCGCTCACCAGAGACTTGAGACTCTCGGCATCCGCCACGGTCACGGTGTTCGGCGCGGCGGGACCGGCCGACGGCGCCGAGGCTTTCAACGCGCGGTTGGCCGCCTCCGACGAGAGCTTGACGATCTTCTGCGCGAGGGTCGCCGCCGCGAACGCACGTTCCGCCGCGTCCACACCCACGCCTGACTTGCGCGCGGCTTCCAGATCCTTTGACGCCTGGGCCAGGCTCGCCTCGGCTTCGGTGAGCGACTGGTCCACGTCTGCTTTGGCCGTGGCCGCGTCCTCGATTTTGACCTTGACCATGCCGGTCGTTGGCTCGCCCACCATCGAAAATACGAAGTACGCCAGGAAAATGCAGAACAGGAACAGCGCCATCGGCGAGACATAGCGCGTGCGCTGACCCTCGATATAGCGCCGCGTCAGCAGGCCCGGCCGGAAGAACAGCAACGGTACCGTGTGAAATCCCTTGGCATCGAAATGCAGCACGCCGTGCAGGAATTCCTCGGACAGATGCAGCAGGGAGCGATGCAGGTGCGCCGTCTGGCCGCACCGGGAACAGTAGGCGCCGCTCCGCGCAGCGCCACAATTCAGGCAGTTCGCCTGGTTTTCGGTGTCGTGACGCGCCGGGATCGAGACGGCATCGACCTCGTGAGCCGCCAATCCGGCCGTTACCAGCGTTCCGACTTCTTCCAGGTCAGGATTCATGCCTGCGCCGCGCCTCCGATGCGGCAGATTGTACACTTGGGGTTGTCGTTGTCTTATTCATGATCCCAGGCCACATGCGATATATATCTGCGCTGCTTTTCGCTCCGTCCAAGCAATGCGTTGCATTCAGTTACAAAAAGTTGCCGACCGTGCGCCGAGCCTGCCCTATAAGGTAGCCATGGAGCAGGCCCCGCACATTCTGTTCGTCGAGGACGATGCCGACATTCGCACGCTGGTAGCCGATTTCCTCACTCAGAACGGCTACCGGATGAGCGTCGCGCGGGACGGCCGCGAGCTCGATCGGACGCTCGAGGTCAGCCGAATCGACCTGGTGATACTCGACATCATGCTGCCCAAAGAGGACGGCCTTTCGCTGTGCCGCCGAATCCGAGCGACCAGCGATGTTCCCATCATCATGCTGACGGCGCGGGGCAGCGAAATCGATCGGGTGGTCGGGCTCGAAATGGGCGCCGATGATTACCTGACCAAGCCATTCAGCACACATGAACTCTTGGCACGAATCCGAGCGCTCCTGCGCCGAGCCAACCTGGCCCGCGCACCCCGTGAGCACCGCCCGGCATCGTCGCTATCTTTTTCCGGCTGGAGGCTCGATCTGGGCGCCCGTCGGCTACAATCCGCGGACGGCGCCGCCGTGCCGCTCACCACCGGAGAGTTTGAGCTTTTGGTCGCATTTTGCGAGCATCCACGGCGAATACTGACTCGGGAGCAATTGCTCGATTTAACCCGGGGTCGCGCCGCCGCCCTGTTCGACCGCAGTATCGACATCCAGGTGAGCCGTTTGCGCCGCAAGATCGAAGAGAACCCCAAAGAGCCCGCCCTCATTCAAACGGTGCGGGCTGGAGGCTACATTTTCGCGGCGGAGGTGGTGGCGACTTGATCGCTCTGCTGCGCCGGCTTTTTCCGGCCGGTTTGCGCGGTCAGGTCGCAGGCATCCTCCTGCTCGGGCTGCTTTTGTCCCAGGCGATGGCGGCCGTGCTTTACATGGTGCTCCTCCCCCATTGGCAGAAAGTGTTGCGGCCCGAGCTCGCGGTCACCAAAGTCGCCATGGTGGTTCGGCTGCTGGAGTCCGTGCCGGAGGCACAGCGCCCGCATTTTGCCGGGCTTTGGAGCGATTCGGAATTTCGCGTCGCGTATGGCGCTGCCGATACGGCGGAGGCGGCGTCTCGGCCGGCCGACCAGGCCGGCCCATCCGATCCGCCGGGAACCCCCGACCCCGCGCTGCGCGCGCAGTTGCAAGCAGCCCTGCACGGTTCAGGCGACACCGTCGAGGTGAGGTCCACGTTTCGCGCTAACTCCGCGGACTGGAAACGCATCGTGGTTCGCCTCAGGGACGGCGGATCGCTCGAGGTCATGACGCCGGTCGGTCTCGAGAGCCGGCTGGGCTATCTGCAGCAATGGGCCACCGTCGCTTTCATGGTCTTTGCGATGGCTGGGCTCTGGGGATGGCTCACGTGGACTGTCAACCATCCGCTGATCGCTTTCGCGCGGGCGGCGGAGAGAGTGGGCGTCGACGTGAACGCCCCGATATTGCCGGAGCAGGGACCTGCCCAGCTCAGGCGGGTCATTCGGGCGTTCAATGAGATGCAGAATCGGCTGCAACGCTTTTTATCGGACCGTACGCGGATGCTCGGCGCCATCAGCCACGACCTGCGCACGCCCCTCACGCGGCTGCGACTGCGCATCGAGACGGATCGGGCCGCGGAGGAGAAATCGAAAGTGCTGGGCGATATCGAGATCATGGAGTCGATGCTCACCTCGACGCTGTCGTTCATTCGCGGCGTCGACGATGTCGAGGCCGCGGAGATCGTCGACCTCGACTCGTTGTTGCAGACGGTGTGCGACTTGGTCTCCGATACGGGCGGGGAGGTCACCTATACCGGTCCCGGGCGCTGCCGCTATTACTGCAAGCAGCAATCGATGATGCGCGCGCTCACCAATGTGGTCGCGAACGCCGCCAAGTACGGTGCTCGCGCGGAGGTCTCGCTGTCGCGTCACGAACATGGCGGATTGAAGATCGAGATCGCGGACGATGGCCCGGGAATTGCGGACGCGGAAAAGACCAAGGTGTTTGAGCCGTTCTACCGCACCGCGGCCGCGCGCGACACGGACCGTCAAGGCATGGGGCTCGGCCTAGCCATCGCGCGCTCCATCATCCTGGCTCACGGCGGGACGATCGAGCTGCGCGACCGGGAGCCTTATGGCCTCCTCGTCGTTGTCACCCTCCCCGAGGTGACGGCCGACGCCGCGCACTCCTAGCCGCCGCGACATTACGAACTGTAACAGTATGTAACAGGCGCGCCTCGAGATACCAAGCGGTTCAATTCGTTGCGATCGCCGCCTCCCCCTCCCGGCATCATATCGCGAGCCGTAATCGAAACCGATGACAGGAGAGCGTTGCCGTGTGGATTGTTCAGATCGCGCTCAGGAGACCCTACACGTTCATCGTGTTTTCTCTGTTGATCGCGATCTTCGGCACGGTGTCGGCGCTCAAGACACCGACCGACATTTTCCCAAACATCAACGTTCCCGTGGTGGCCGTGGTCTGGACCTACACGGGGCTTCTGCCGAACGACATGTCCGGCCGCGTCACCTATTACTACGAACGCACGCTATCGGCGCAGGTCGGCGATATCGAGCATATCGAGTCGCAGTCCCTGCAGGGCTACGGCGTCATCAAGATCTTCTTCCAAAAGAGCGTGAATATCCGCGCCGCGCTCGCCCAAGTCACGGCTGCCTCGCAAACCGTGCTCAAGCTCCTGCCCCCGGGCATCACACCACCCTACGTACTTTCCTACAACGCCGCGACCGTGCCGATTCTGCAGCTCGCGCTGTCCAGCAAGTCGCTGCCGCAGATGAAGTTGTTCGATCTCGGCCAGAACTTCATCCGTCCGCAGCTTGCCACCGTCGCCGGGGCGGCGGTGCCCTCGCCCTACGGCGGGCAAATCCGGGACGTACAGATCGACCTGGATCAGCACGCCATGCAGGCCCGCAACGTGTCCGCGCAGGACTTGGTCGATGCCGTGTCCGCACAGAATCTGATCCTGCCGGCGGGCGATGAGAAAATCGGCAAGTTCGACTGGAACGTGTCTCTCAATGCAAGTCCAGTCATGCTGGAGAAGATCAACGACCTGCCGGTCAAGAAGGTCAACGGCACCATCGTATACGTGCACGACGTGGCTTTCGTCCACGACGGCGCACCGCCCCAGACCAACATGGTGCGCGTCGACGGCGTGCACGCCGTGCTGATGACCATCTTGAAGGCCGGCTCCGCCTCGACCTTAAGCGTGATTCAAGGCGTCAAGGACCTGCTGCCAAGGGTCGAGGAGAGCCTGCCGTCCGGATTCGGACTGCACGCCGTGGGCGATCAGTCGGTGTTCGTGAAGGGCGCGATCGTCGGGGTATTGCGCGAAGCGGTGCTCGCCGCCGGATTGGTCGGGTTGATGATTCTCTTGTTCCTCGGAAGCTGGCGCTCGACCATCATCATTATCATTTCGATTCCGCTCTCGATCCTGTTCTCGGTCACCGTGATCGCCATGCTGGGCGAGACCATCAATGTCATGACCCTGGGTGGGCTTGCGCTCGCGGTCGGGATGCTCGTCGATGAGGGAACGGTCACTCTCGAGAATATCTTCTTCCATCTCGAACAGGGCAAGGAAGTCGAGCCCGCGATCCTCGACGGCGCGCAGCAGATCGTGGTTCCCGCCTTCGTCACCTTGCTGGTGCTCGACATCGTGTTCGCGCCCATGTTCGAGCTCGGCGGCGTGGCCGGCTATCTGTTCCGGCCGCTGGCCGAGGCGGTGGTGTTCGCCCTCATCGGCTCCTTCATTCTATCGCGCACGCTGGTCCCCACCATGGCTCGGTTCCTGCTCACGAAGCATGATCTGCACGAGCAAGGCATATCGCAGTCGCGCAATCCCTTCAAGCGCTTCCAGCAGGGCTTCGAGCACTACTTCGCCATCGCCCGCGGCCGCTATCGGGCGCTGCTGGCCTTTGCCATCGCCCGGCCGAAGCCGGTGATGTTCGGCTTCTTCGGCATCGTCGCATTCTCGCTCTGCCTCATCCCTTTCCTCGGCGAGAATTTCTTTCCGTCGGTGGACTCGGGGCAGATTTTGATGCACGTGCGCGCCCAACCCGGCACGCGCATCGAGGAGACGGCGCGCCTGTTCGAGAACGTCGAGGACACGATCAGAAGCGTGATCCCGGCGAAGGATCTCATCAACATGGTGGATAACATCGGCCTGCCCTACAGCGGCATCAACATGGCCTACCAGAACACGGGCACCATTGGACCCGGAGACGGCGACGCGCTGATCGCACTCAGTGAGGATCACGCACCCACCGACACCTACATCAAGAAGCTGCGCACCTTGCTGCCGCAGAAATTCCCGGGTACCGCTTTCTCCTTCCTGCCCGCCGACATCGTCTCGCAGATCTTGAACTTCGGCCTGCCGGCGCCGATCGACCTGCAGGTCATCGGCAACAACCAACAGGCCAACTACGCCTACGCCACCGAACTGCTCAAACGCATCCGCACCGTGCCGGGCATCGCGGATCTGCGCATCCAGCAGGTGTTCAACTACCCGCAGATCAACGTCAATGTGGACCGCACCCTCGCCGGAGAGGTGGGCCTGACCCAGCGCGATGTCGCCAACAGCCTCCTGGTCACACTCTCCGGCAGCGGGCAAGTGCGCCCGAACTTCTGGCTGAACCCGGATAACGGGGTGTCCTATCCGATCGTGGCGCAGATGCCTCAGTACCGCATCGACAGCATTTCGGATCTGTCGAACGTACCGGTCACCTCCGACACCACGAAAGAGCCGCAGTTTCTCGGGGGGTTGGCGCGCATCACCCCCGGGCCCAGCCCGGGGGTGGTCTCGCACTACAACGTGCAGCCGGTGATCGATCTGTACGGCTCGACCCAGGAGCGCGACTTGGGCGCGGTGGCGAGCGACATCGAACACATCATCAAGGACACCAAAAGTCAGGTGCCGCGCGGCTCCTATGTGGCGCTGCGCGGGCAGGTGCAGACCATGACGAGCGCCTATAACCAGCTCTACATCGGCCTGATCGGCGCCATCGTGCTCGTCTATCTGGTGATCGTGGTGAACTTCCAGTCCTGGATCGATCCGTTCATCATCATCACCGGACTTCCCGGTGCGCTCGCCGGCATCGTATGGATGCTGTTCACCAGCGGCACGACGCTCTCCGTGCCCGCCCTCACCGGCGCCATCATGTGCATGGGCATCGCCACCGCCAACAGCATCCTGTTGGTGAGCTTCGCGCGCGAAGGCTTGAGCCAAGGCCTCGACGCAACGAGCGCGGCGCTCGAGGCGGGCTTCACGCGGTTTCGTCCGGTCTTGATGACCGCGCTCGCCATGATCATCGGCATGGTGCCGATGGCCCTCGCCTTGGGCGAGGGCGGTGAGCAGAACGCCCCCCTCGGCCGTGCCGTGATCGGCGGCCTC
>Ga0209525_1000354_pt1 | contig 10786 bp, 9 predicted proteins | sample JacPin_JW_Ref_O1_FD_187958 | JGI IMG/M metagenome (GOLD analysis project Ga0209525, IMG submission 187958) | Forest soil microbial communities from Algoma, Ontario, Canada - Jack Pine, Ontario site 1_JW_Ref_O1 (SPAdes) (version 2) | ecosystem: Environmental > Terrestrial > Soil > Boreal... | reverse complement strand
ATCCGGGCGCGATGCTCCATCGATACCGCAGCAGCAGTTGATGCATGATGGCTTTTACTTGCAGCGTGGCAAAGTGCTGCCCGATACACATGTGTGCGCCGCCGCCGAACGGCACCCAGGCGAATGCATGGCGTTTGTCTTCCTGGCGTTCAGGACTGAACCGTTCCGGATCGAACTTGAACGGGTCGGTCCAAAGCGATTCCATGTAGTGCACGTGGATCGGGTAAACACCGACCAGCATGCCCGCCGGAATCTCGTATCCTTGAAAGACCGTGTCCCTGATGCACATGCGCGGCATCGAAGTGAGCGGCGGCGTTAGCCGCAGCGCCTCGCGCATGGCCCACGACAGTTCCTCGACCTGCTCGAGGTCATCGAATTCGAGTTGCTTGCGGCCGAGCGCAATCGCGTTGGCGCGCAGACGCTCCTGCCATTCGGGATGACGCGCCAGCAGGTACATCATGGTCGTCAGTGTGCTGGTGGTCGTATCGTGAGCCGCCATCATCAGAAAAATCATGTGATTGATGATTTCATCGTCGGTGAACCGTTCGCCTTGCTCGCTTTGGGCGTGACAGAACTCGCTGAAGAAATCGCTGGTATGGGTGGCCCGCTTCTCCGGGAGCAGTGCGCGGAAGCGGCGCACCAGCAGTTCGCGGCCACGAATTCCCCGCCACATCGACAGGCCCGGGATGGGCACGCGCACAATGGCCAGCGAGGCCGCCACGGTCGCCATGAACGCACGATTCAGTGCCTTCGCGCTCTGGCCAAGCTCCACCCCCATGAAGACAGAGGCGGCCAGATCAAGCGTGAGCTGCTTCAAGAGCGGAAACATCTGCCGCCGCGCCTGACCCTCGTTCGCCGGTAGCCATGCCGTAAGCCCCAAGTCGATGGCGGGGCTCATCTGCTCCAGGTACGTGCGCAAGGCGGATTTGCGAAAGGCGACTTGCATGATGCGCCGCTGGTAGCGGTGTTCATCGCCGTCCATCGCCATGATGGCGCCGGGAAAAACCTTGCCGATGTAAGGCTCCCAACCGCGCGCGCTGGAAAACGCGCCGTCGCGGTTCTTCCAAACGAACTCCAGCGCGTCCGGTCCCAACAGGCTGATCATGCCGCCGCGTCCGATGGCGATCTTCCACGCCGATCCATGGATCTTCTCGAGCGCCATTAGATGGCCGACCAGGTCCTTGCGCATGGCCAGTATCTGGCCCAGCACTGAGGATCGCTGGATGGGGAGGGGCTTACGGGACGCCGCGCTAGGTCCCGCAGCCGGCAGAAGCTCGGTCACTTGTTCATTCATGATTTCACCGCCGGGCATGTCGCCGGGCGATGGTACCAGATGCCTTGCTATGCTGTGGCCAATGGAAAGCCCAGGTGCGCGAAGCCGGCAAAACTACGCCAGGCGCGATGCCGGTGTGGTGATCGCTGCGACTTTGCTGGCGGCCATCATCTGCGCCGTGCTGGTCTTCAGCTTATGTTCTGCCGCGAACGCCGGCGCTGATTCCTCGACGATCTACGTGGCCCGCCGCGGCTGGCATATCGACATCGGCGTGGCCGCGGCGGATCTGTCGCCGCCGCTCGCGCAGGCCGCCGCGGCTCTTCCCGGCGCACGTTTTGTTTTTTTTGGATTCGCTGACAAACATTATCTGCTGGCAAAAAATCATGGTGGGCCGGTCCTCTTGTCGGCGCTCTTTCCGGGCGCCAGTATTCTGCTAACGACGGGCATCAGCAATTCCCCGCCTGAAGGCTTCGGCGCGGCGCATGTCATCGCGCTCATTGCGACCCAGGATCAAATGCGCGAGCTGCAAGCATTCATATGGCGATCCTTGCGCACCCAAGACGAGATGCTCGAGGTTTACCGCGACGGACCGTACGAGGGGAGTGTCTACTTCTTAGGCAAGCCGAAATATTCGGCGTTGCATACCTGCAATACCTGGGGAGCGGAGGCGCTGAGCGCCGCCGGCTTTCACGTACATACAGTGGGCGTCATTTTTGCCGGGCAATTGTGGGTCCAGGCGCGGCGCCTAAAACGCCTCGAAGATCGGGCGGCCGGCCCCGGAGCTTCCCTGCTCTCGGGCACATCCGACTAGCGGATACATCCCTCCTTGGCGCAACTGCCTTGACGCAATTGCCTCATTGCCTCAATGCCCTGATTTGCTCAATTGCAGGGCGGCCGGCTGCCGTCTTGGCAGACCACCGTTGTCTGCGAGCCCGCCGGTACGACCACGGTCGTTTTCGCAGGGGGATTCGGGCTGCCGCTGCTGATGCAGCCGCAGAGCATCGCCGAGGCCAACACGAGCGCTGATAGAATTTTCATTGTCCCTCCAGGTGTTCGATTGACACCCGAAGTCTGCGTAACAGAGCGACGCGCCGGGAGGAGCCGAGTGCGCGTCCAAGCATGGGTCGAACGCCAAGACCGGTGTCCTCTGGGGTCCTACAGCCTGGTCAATATCAATTCGGCATCGCCATATATCCGTCGGCGACTATGCTGTTGCGCGGGATGCCCGGATAATACCCACCCATGGCCACGATCGGAACAGAACGCGTATTAACGGTACATCACTGGAATGAGACCGTGTTCAGCTTTACCACCACCCGCGACCAGGCGCTGCGATTCGAGAACGGGCATTTCATCATGCTCGGCCTGCGGATCGATGAGAAACCGGTCATGCGCGCGTACAGCATTGCCAGCGCGAACCACGAGGAGCACCTGGAATTTTTGAGCATCAAAGTCCCGGATGGGCCGCTGACCTCGCGCCTGCAGCACGTTAAACCGGGCGATGAGGTCCTAATCAGCCGTAAGCCGACGGGCACCTTGTTGCTCCATGATCTCAAGCCGGGCAAGCGCCTGTACCTGTTGAGTTCCGGCACCGGGCTGGCGCCGTTCATGAGTCTCATCAAAGACCCGGACGTTTACGAACGCTTCGAAAAGGTCATTTTGGTGCATGGCGTGCGCTATCGCAGCGAATTGGCATATCGCGACTACATCGAATGGGAATTGACGCACCACGAATATCTGGGCGAGCAGGTGCGCGAGAAACTGGTGTATTTTCCGACCGTCACGCGCGAGCGCTTTCGCTATCAGGGCCGGGTGACGGAATTGATCGAAACCGGCAAGCTCTTCGAGGACATCGACGTGCCCGCGCTGGATCCCAACGAGGATCGCGTCATGATTTGCGGCAGCCCGGCCATGTTGGCGGATCTCTCAGCCATGTTGGACGCGAGGGGCTTCAAAATATCCCCGCACGTGGGCGAACCCGGCGATTACGTCATCGAGCGGGCGTTCGTCGCCCGATGAGTTCCTGATCGAGGACTTGCGGCCCGCCGCAGTCGCAGCGGATATACAGTAGTCGGCGTGGCCGACTACTGGATTTACGCGCGCCGCCGCCGCGCGTAAAGTTTGCGTCATGCCGCGCAATTTTATCGGTCATCAAACCTTCAAGGGCAGGGGTTCCACGTCCAACGTCGCGGGACGATTCGATTCCTTGACGCTCGAGAAAACCGACGACGGGTGGTACCAAGACGAGATAGTCGAAAACCTGACCGAAACAGTGCTGCCGGATCGGGCGCGCAGCGTGATCACTTCGAACGATTCGCCTGATGTCGGTTTCGAGGTGTCGATCAATCCGTATCGCGGTTGCGCCCATGGTTGCGTCTATTGCTTTGCCCGACCGACTCACTCTTATCTGGGTCTCTCGCCGGGGCTGGACTTTGAAACCAAGCTTTTCTACAAGGCCGACGCCGTCAATATTCTGGAGGCGGAACTGGCGAAGCCGAAATATGTTTGCAAGACCATCGCGCTGGGAATCAATACCGACGGCTATCAGCCGCTGGAAAAGCGCCTGCAGATAACGCGCGATATCCTCACCGTGCTGACACGCTGCAGACACCCGGTCACCATCGTCACCAAGAGCGCATTGATCATCCGCGATCTGGATTTGCTTACAGATCTCGCCAAGGACAAGCTCGTGTCCGTCATGGTGAGCGTGACGTCGCTGACGAACGACATTAAGCGAACCTTGGAACCGCGCACCGCGTCTCCCCAAGCGCGCTTACGCGTGATCCAGCAGCTGAGCGAGGCCGGCGTTCCCGCGGGCGTGCTGGTGGCGCCGGTGATTCCGGCCATCACCGATCATGAGATGGAAGACATCATGGGCGCAGCGAAAGAGGCGGGCGCGTCCCGAGCCGGATATGTACTGCTGCGCCTGCCGCATGAGCTCAAGATAATTTTTCGCGATTGGCTTGCGCAGCACTATCCGGATCGCGCCAAACATGTCATGTCGCTGATCAATCAGTCGCGCGGCGGGAAGGATTATGACTCGCAGTTCGGCACCCGTATGCGCGGCACCGGTCCCTACGCTGAATTGCTGCGCACCCGATTTGAGCTGGCGAAGCGCAAGCTCGGATTTGCGGGTGCGGACGAGCGCTATGAACTCGACACCAGCTTGTTCCGACCGCCTATTAAGGCCACGCCGCAACTCAGTCTCTTCTAGTGCCTCGGCATAGTGATATTGAGCGGCAGCGTTCGTCGGAGCTATCAGCGATTGTCTGTCACGATCAGTTGAAATTTGCGGGTGCGCTCGTTGAGCGGAATGTCCGCGACGATCTGGACTTCGAATGCCACGTTGCTCAGGCCTTTTTGCGCCAGTATTTCCGCCAGCCGCACTCTAACGCCCGCGGCCGCGGCTGCCCGCTCAGCTGCGTTGAGCCCGGCGTCAACGCAGATCGGAAAGCGAAACGCGCTGGGGCCGGTGATCTGCATTTGAAATCGCGTGACGCCCTTGACGAATATCTCGTTGATGATGTGCGGACTGATGAAGTCCTTCGCGCCTCCGCGATTGACGAATACGGGCATCTGTTCGGTGCGGCCCACCAGATTTTGAATCACGATGCGACGCGTCCCGGACGGACTGACAGGGCGCAGGATGTCCGACATGCGATAGCGGATCAGGGGCAGGGTGTAATTGAACAGATTGGTAATGACTGAGTGATCTTCGTGGAACTCGAACATCAAGTTATCGTCCATGAGCGTCATGGTCTCGCCATCGGGATTCGAGATGCCGAGCATCATGTGCTCGGTGCAGGCATACATGGAGAGCGCCCGAGCCCCGCTGAACGCTTGCGACAGAAATTGCAAGTCCGACTGGGTGACCATTTCGCCGGTGGCGATCACGGCCAGGGGCTTGATGTTGAGCCTGCCCGAGCGTTGCTCATCACCCAGCATTTTTAGCGCCGTCGTGTATCCCCAAAGGGCATCGGGCCGAAATTCATTGAGTTTGGCAACGACATCCGGCAGCGGCGTGTTGACCTCAAAGGCTTGCGCGTCGATGAATAATTTGCGCACGCCCCTCTGCATGGACGCGACGCCAGATACTCCCGCGAAGTGACCGCCGGTCGCACCGTAAAAAGCCACTCGAATCCGCCGGAAATGCCAGCCAAAGGAGGGAAACAAGCCGCGAAACACCCTGCGGTTGCGAAAGGCTGCCGCGCGCAATCGCCCAAAGTCAGCGGGGGCGTACAAAAAGTAGCCGACCTCTCCCGAGGTACCCGAGGTATGCATGACGGTTATTTGGCCGAACAGCTGCTCCTTCGGATCGGTCGAGCGGGTCAAGAAATCCGCAACGACCTCCTTCGTGATACGACGATCCGTGACGATGTCGTTGAAGTTCGCCATGAGAATAGACTTGGTGAGCAGGGGAAAGTCGCCGGCCTTGCAGGTGTTCACATCGAGACCGCGCTCGCGGATGATATTGGCGTAATAGGGTGCGCGCGCACAGGCATACCGAATCAGCGTTCGGAATTTCTGCGCTTGGGCTGCCTCGAACTCGGCGCGGGTTTCCTCCATCGTCACGTGGCCTCGGTTAGGACAGGCATTTGCGAAATTCATAATAAGTCCGTTGCAGGGCATCCGCATCATCCCGCCTTGGCTATAATCAGCCCCGGTCGTTATAACAATACCGGATGGTCCCCATGACAACCCGCCGTCAGTTGCTGCAATTGGGCGCCTGTCTCGCTGCGAATAGTGTGTTGCCAGAGGCGATTGCCGCCGATTCCCAGCCGAAGACCCTGTTGATTCTGGGCGGAACCGGTTTCATTGGTCCGCATCTGACCCAGGAGGCTCTGCGCCTCGGCTGGCGTGTGACGCATTTCAACCGTGGTAAGCGCAGTCCCGAGGGGGTGGCGGATGTCGAGACACTCATCGGCGATCGCAACGGCCAAATCGACGCGCTGCGCGGCCGCAAGTGGGATGTCGTCATCGACGACACGGGCCAGATTCCAAAATACGTCAAGATGTCGGCCGAATTGCTGGCGCCGAATGTCAGCTACTGCTTGTACATTTCGAGCATCTCCGCGTATGCCAGTTTTGCCAAACCCAATGACGAGAACTCGCCGACGGGCAAGCTGGCGAATCCGGACACCGATAAGACCACGGACGAAACCTATGGGCCGATGAAGGCGTTGTGCGAGCAGTATTCGGCGCAGGCGTTCAAGGGACGGGCCAGCATCGTTCGGCCCGGCTACATCGTCGGGCCCCTCGACGGCTCCGACCGTTTTACCTATTGGCCGGTGCGCGCTTCCAAGGGCGGCGAAATGCTGGCGCCCGGCACGCCGCACGACCCGATACAGATCATCGACGTGCGGGACTTGGCCGCGTGGATGATGAAGCTTGCCCAGGAACGCACCACGGGATATTTCAATGCGATCTCGCCGCCGCGTGCATTCACCATGGGCGATCTCATCAACGCGAGCCAACATGCGACGCCAAAGGCCGGCACTCGAGCGACGTGGGTGCCGGAGGATTTCTTGGCGAAGCGCTGGAAACCGGAGGAACTCGATTTGCCGCCGTGGTCGCCCATGAGCGGCGAAACTGCGGGCGCCTCGCTCACCTCGACGGCACGCGCCCAAAAGGCCGGGCTGAAGACGCGCCCGATGCAAGAAACGGTGCACGACACGCTCGAGTGGTTTCACTCACTGCCGGCCGAGCGCCAGGCGAAACCGCGGGCAGGCTTGGATCCGCAGAAGGAAATGGAGACTCTTCGCGCCTGGCACATCGGCGGCGACAAAAGCGGCAACGGCTAAGATTTGCCGTTTCGGATCACTCGAGTATCCAGTGCCTCACTCCCTGTTCGTTGAGAAATTCGCGCGCTTTGGCGCCATGCAATATCGCCAGCGTTGAGAGCATGCCCGCCTCCGTACAGCTGCTGGCGGCTACGGTCACCGATCTGGGCGCGTGCAGCACTGGCCACCCCGTCTTGGGATTAAGCACATGTCCGTAGCGCACCCCGTCGCGAAGCACGAAGCGTCGTGCGTCGCCGCTGGTCGCCAACGCTCCATGCTCAAGATGCAGCATCATGCATGCATCCCGCTCGTGGCCTGGTCTTTCGATGCCGACCTGCCAAAAGCCACTTGGCGGTGGGCCGCTGGCCCGCAAGTCGCCGCCAAAGTTGATCAAAAAGGGGCCCGGGGCTTTTTTGCTCAGTAGCTCGTACGCGCGATCCACCGCGTACTCTTTGCCAATGCCGCCGAAATCCAGTTCCATGCCTGCGGGCACCGCGATGGTTGGCGATTGCCACTTGAGTTTCTCAAAACCGATATAGGGCAGCAGTGCCGCGATCGCCTCCGGCTGCGGCAGATGGTCCGAGCCATCAAACGTCCATGCCCGGCGCAAGATACCCGAGGTGACGTCGAACATCCCATCGCTGATGCGATAGCAACGCTGCGCAAAGTCAAGCAAAGAGGCTGTTTCCTCATCTATCTCGATCGGCACGCCGCGATGGGCGTGCAAATGCGAAATGATGCTATCGGCGCGGTAGCGGCTGTATTTCTCTTCGATGCGCCACGCCTCTTTGGCGGCGCATTCGCCGAATTCACGAGCCGCAGGCAGCTGCGAGGCGCGCAGCAACACCTCGCACGGACTGGCCATGGCGTTGAAGCAGACCGCAACGAGATCCGTGCCGCGAGGTTCGACCCGGATCGGGCCTAGAAGCGCCAACCGAATTGCACCATGCTGAACTCCGAGCCCGCCAAGCCGGCTGGCAAATTTGTATTGCAAAGTAACCGCTGTCAAGTACCACAGGCCGGTGTGAACGGGGGGTGGCGGCCGGTCAGATTCGACCGTTCAGCACCGCGTATCAACCGTTCAACATGAACCCCCCGCCAAGCGCCGCGGGCGCCGTATATTTTTGCTGCAAGAGCACAGGCCCAATTTACGGGCGATCAAGAGGCACGGCATGTCGACCGCACTCGTTTCCCTGAAAGGAATTGTCAAGCGCTATGTTCGCGGTAAGCAGCGCGTGCAAGTGCTGCATGGCATCGACCTCGAGATCCGCGCGGGAGAGTTTCTCGCACTCATGGGTCCGTCAGGGTCCGGCAAGACGACCTTGCTCAATCTGATTGGCGGTATCGACCGTGCCGACGAAGGTGATCTGCTGGTGGCGGGCGAACGCATCAACGCGCTTTCAGCGCGGCAGCTCGCGCGCTGGCGCGCACACAATGTGGGCTTCGTGTTCCAGTTCTACAACCTGATGCCCTTGCTGACAGCCCAGCAAAACGTGGAGCTGCCGCTGCTGATGACAAATCTTTCCAAGACGCAGCGCGGTGCCAATGTCAAAGCGGCGCTGGAACTGGTCGGTCTCGCGGACCGGGCCACGCATAAGCCCGCGGAACTCTCGGGCGGCCAGCAGCAGCGCGTCGCCATTGCCCGGGCGCTGGTGGCAGATCCAACTCTGCTCGTATGCGATGAACCCACGGGCGATCTGGATCGGGAAATGGCTGAGCAGATCCTCGATTTGCTGCAGATCGTGAATCGCGAACAGCACAAGACCATCATCATGGTCACCCACGATCCCAAAGCGGCGGAGCGTGCGACGCGACAGTTGCACCTCGATAAGGGTCGTCTGCTGCAGGCTGAATCGAGTTTGGCGGCATGAAGTTCCTCCCCTTGCTGTGGAGCAGCTTGTGGCGCAAGAAGGCGCGCACCATTTTTACGGTGCTGTCCATCGTGATTGCCTTCCTGCTGTTCGGTCTGCTGCAGGGCATAAATGCCTGGATGAGCGCCTTTGGCACAGGATCCAATGCCAATCGCTTGTATGTCGTGAGTCGCGTGAGTCAGGTTCAGCCCTTGCCCAACGCGTACTTGCATCAGATCGACGCGGTCCCCGGGATTAAGCAGTCGACGTACATCGCCGGTTTTACCGGCTTTTATCAGGAAAAGAGCAATACGCTGGTCGGCTTCGCCACGGACGTGAAGGCATGGTTCGATCTGTATCCTGAATGGCAGATCGCCCCGGAGCAGCTTGCGGCGATGAGCCGCAACCGTGCGGGCGCCATCGTCGCAGCACCGCTCATGCGAGCGTTTCGCTGGAAGATCGGCGACCGCATACCGCTGCGCACCTCCGTGATGAAGCGCGATGGCAGCGCCGACTGGGATTTCGAAATCGTCGGAATTTACGATGTCCCCTCCACGCAGGCGGAGGCGAACCGCATCCTCGTGAACTACGCCTACTTCGACGAAGCTCGGCTGCTGGAGCGCGGGACCGCGTGGGCTTTCGTGGTGGCGGTCGACGACCCAACCCGATCGGCCCAAATCTGCGCCGCCGTGGATGCGCTCTTCGTCAACTCCGCCTACGAGACCGTGACTCAGGACGAGAAGGCGTATGTGCAAGGACAGCTCAGACAACTGGGCGACGTGAGCCTGATGGCCAATGCCATTGTGGCCGCCGTGCTTTTCACGCTGCTGTTCCTCACGGGCAATACCATGATGCAGTCGGTGCGCGAGCGCACGCCGGAACTGGCCATTTTAAAGACCGTCGGCTTCTCGGACCGCGCCGTGACGGTGCTGGTGCTGATCGAGTCGGTACTGCTCTGTGTGTTGGCTGCCTCGCTGGGACTGGCCGCCGCCGCCGCCGTTTTTCCGGTCACCGCTGCGCTCGGGATCGGCGGCTCCGCGCTGCCGATCAAAGTCGTCGCCGTCGGGTTGGCGATGGCGTTGATTCTGGCGCTCGCGAGCGGATTGCCTCCGGCGTGGCGCGCCCAGCGGCTGGTAATCGTTGACGCGTTGGCCGGCCGCTGAAGAATACGCTATGAACGTACTGAAGCAGATTGCCGCCGTCACCCTCATGAACATCAGGAGCGTGCCGCAACGCCTTGGCGCCTCATCGGTGATCGTCATTGGCATAGCCGGCGTGGTCGGCGTTCTGGTGAGCATTCTGGCCATGGTCGGTGGTCTATCGCAGATGATGACCGGCACCGGGCGTGCGGACCGCGCCATCGTCGTGAGCACGGGCGCGAGCTTCGAGACCTTGAGCAATATCACGCGCGAAGCGACCCAGACCATTTTGGACGGGCCCGGAATCAAGCGTGGGATCGACGGCAAGCCTCTGGCGTCGCGCGAGGCGCTGGCGATCGTCAGGCTGCCGCTGAAACGGAACGGGGAGAACGCCAATGTATCGTTGCGCGGCGTGAGTGAGGCCGGCTTGGCCGTTCGTCCCGAAATTCAATTGGTTGAGGGCCGCCTGTTCGGCTCCGCCGTGCGCGAGGTCATCGTCGGTCGCACCCTGCAACGCCAGTTTCGCGACCTCGAACTCGGCAAGCAGATCTTACTGCGCGGCGCCGAATGGACGGTGGTCGGGGTTTTTGAAAGTCACGCCGACCAACACGAGGCGGAGATGCTCACCGGCGCGGAAACGTTGCAGTCGGCGTTTGCGAGAAATACCTTTCAATCGGTTACCGTGTTGCTCGAATCGGCGGATTCTTTTGCACTGTTCAAGGCGGCGTTGACCGGCAACCCTCG
>Ga0209525_1000349_pt1 | contig 10864 bp, 5 predicted proteins | sample JacPin_JW_Ref_O1_FD_187958 | JGI IMG/M metagenome (GOLD analysis project Ga0209525, IMG submission 187958) | Forest soil microbial communities from Algoma, Ontario, Canada - Jack Pine, Ontario site 1_JW_Ref_O1 (SPAdes) (version 2) | ecosystem: Environmental > Terrestrial > Soil > Boreal... | reverse complement strand
TCCGGATTCTCCGTCAGCTGCTGACCCAGGATCAAAATGCTGTTGAGCGGCGTGCGCAGCTCGTGCGACATATTCGCCAGAAACTCTGACTTGTATTTGGAGGTGAGCGCGAGCTCCGTGGCCTTTTCTTCCACGGCGCGGCGCGCCTGCTCGATTTCCTGATTCTTCGCTTCCACTTCGACGTTGCGGTCCGCGAGCTGCTGCGCCTTTTGCTCGAGCTGCTCGTTGGTCTGCTGCAATTCGCGTTGCTGGGTCTGCAGTTCCGTGGCCAGCTGCTGCGATTGCTTGAGCAGACCCTCGGTCTGCATGGTCGCCTCGATCGAATTCAGCACGATGCCGATCGATGTGGTCAGCTGTTCCAGGAAAGACATCTGCAAATCCGTGAATGCGCCCAGCGATGCCAGTTCAATAACGGCCTTGACCTGACCTTCGAAAGACACCGGCAGCACGATTGCATTGCGCGGCGGCGCCCGAAACAATCCAGAACTGATGGGGACCACGCTGGCCGGCATCTCCGTGATCAACATGCGTCGAGCGTCGCGCGCGCACTGGCCGATCAACCCCTCGCCCAGCTCCAGATGCGCCGAATAGCCGTTCAGCACGTCATCCGCGTAGGCGGACAGCAGCTTCAGCGCGGCATCCGCGCCGCCCGTCTGCACCTGATAGATCACGCCGTGATGCGCACCGACCAAGGGAGCGAGTTCCGACAGCAGCATGCGGCCCACCGTGGTCAGATCGCGCTGGCCCTGCAGCATGTTGGTGAAGCGCGCCAAATTGGTCTTGAGCCAGTCCTGCTCGGTATTGCGATCGGTGGTCAGTCGCAAATTGCCGATCATCGTATTGATGTTGTCCTTCAGTTCCGCCACTTCGCCGCGCGCTTCGACCTGCACTGAGCGCGTGAGGTCGCCCTTGGTGACCGCGGTGGCGACTTCGGCGATGGCGCGTACTTGAGTGGTGAGATTCGCCGCCAGCAAATTCACGTTGCCGGTCAGGTCCTTCCAAGTTCCCGCCGCGCCAGGCACGTTCGCTTGACCCCCGAGCCTTCCCTCGACGCCGACCTCGCGGGCCACGGTCGTGACTTGGTCGGCGAAAGTCGCGAGTGTGTTGGTCATGTTGTTGATGGTTTCGGCCAGCGCCGCCACTTCACCCTTGGAGGCAACGGTCAGATTTTGTTTCAGGTCGCCGTTGGCCACCGCCGTGACGACTTTCACGATGCCGCGGACCTGCTCGGTGAGATTCGCCGCCATGACATTGACCGTGTCGGTCAGATCCTTCCAGGTGCCGGCGACGCCAGGCACTTGCGCTTGACCGCCCAAGCGTCCTTCGGTGCCGACTTCGCGCGCCACGCGCGTCACCTCGCCGGCGAAACCGTTCAACTGATCCACCATGGTATTGATGGTGTTCTTGAGCTCGAGAATTTCACCCTTCACATCGACGGTAATCTTGCGCGACAAGTCGCCGCGTGCCACGGCCGTGGTCACCTCGGCGATGTTTCGCACCTGAGTGGTCAAATTGGCCGCCAGCAGGTTGACGTTGTCGGTCAGGTCCTTCCACGTGCCGGCGACGCCCGGAACCACGGCCTGGCCGCCCAACCGCCCATCGGTGCCGACTTCGCGTGCGACGCGGGTCACCTCACCGGCGAATGAGCGAAGTTGATCCACCATGGTGTTGAGCGTTTCTTTCAGCAGCAGAATTTCGCCGCGCACATCGACGGTGATCTTGCGCGACAGGTCGCCGGTCGCGATCGCGGTCGCGACCTCGGCAATGTTGCGCACTTGCGCGGTCAGGTTGCCGGCCATCGAATTGACGTTGTCGGTCAGATCCTTCCACGTGCCGGCGACGCCGGGCACCTGCGCCTGGCCGCCGAGCTTGCCCTCGGTGCCGACTTCGCGCGCCACGCGCGTCACTTCGCCGGCGAAACCATTCAACTGATCCACCATGGTGTTGATGGTATTTTTCAACTCGAGAATCTCACCCTTCACGTCGACGGTGATCTTGCGCGACAAGTCGCCGCGCGCCACGGCCGTGGTCACCTCGGCGATGTTGCGCACCTGTCCGGTCAAATTCGAAGCCATGGAATTGACGTTTTCCGTCAGATCCTTCCACGTGCCGGCCACGCCCGGCACATTGGCCTGGCCGCCGAGCTTGCCCTCGGTGCCGACTTCGCGCGCCACGCGCGTCACTTCGGAAGCAAATCGGTTCAGCTGGTCGACCATGGTGTTGAGCGTTTCTTTCAACTGCAGAATCTCGCCCCTCACATCGACAGTAATCTTGCGCGACAAGTCGCCGTTGGCGATGGCGGTGGACACTTCGGCAATGTTGCGTACCTGCGCCGTTAGATTTCCCGCCATGGAATTGACCGAGTCGGTGAGGTCCTTCCATGTTCCCGCGACGCCCGGCACTTGCGCCTGGCCGCCCAGGCGGCCCTCGGTGCCGACTTCGCGCGCCACGCGCGTCACTTCGCCGGCGAAGGAGCGCAGCTGATCGACCATGGTATTCAGCGTTTCCTTCAGCAGCAGGATCTCGCCCGACACCGTCACGGTGATTTTCTTGGACAAGTCGCCTTGCGCCACCGCGGTCGCGACCTCGGCGATGTTGCGCACCTGGCCGGTGAGGTTCGAGGCCATGGAATTGACTGAATCGGTCAGGTCTTTCCACGTTCCGGCCACACCCTTCAATTGCGCTTGACCGCCTAACTTGCCTTCCGTGCCGACCTCGCGCGCCACGCGGGTGACTTCGCCGGCGAATGCATTCAGCTGGTCCACCATCGTGTTGATGGTGTCCTTGAGCTCGAGGATTTCGCCCTTCACGTCGACCGTAATTTTCTTGGACAGATCGCCATTGGCGACGGCGGTGGTGACCTCGGCGATGTTTCTGACCTGGCCCGTCAAATTCGAGGCCATGGAATTGACGTTCTCGGTCAGATCCTTCCAGGTGCCGGCGACGCCGAGCACATTGGCCTGGCCGCCCAAGCGCCCTTCGGTGCCGACCTCACGCGCCACGCGCGTCACTTCAGAGGCAAATGCGTTGAGCTGATCCACCATCGTATTGATGGTTTCCTTGAGCTCCAAGATTTCGCCCGACACCGTCACCGTGATTTTTTTCGAGAGATTGCCGCTGGCGATCGCCGTCGACACCTCGGCGATATTGCGGACCTGCGCAGTCAAATTGGACGCCATGGAATTCACGTTGTCGGTCAGATCCTTCCAGGTGCCGGCGACACCGGGCACCTGCGCCTGGCCGCCCAAGCGGCCTTCGGTGCCCACCTCGCGCGCCACGCGCGTCACCTCGCCGGCGAAGGCGTTGAGCTGATCGACCATCGTGTTGATGGTTTCCTTGAGCTCGAGGATTTCGCCGGAGACATCCACCGTGATTTTGCGCGACAAGTCGCCGCGCGCCACGGCAGTGGTGACCTGCGCGATGTTTCTGACCTGCGCGGTGAGATTTCCGCACATCGCGTTGACCGAGTCGGTCAGATCCTTCCACGTACCTGCGACACCCGGCACCAGCGCCTGGCCGCCCAGCTTTCCCTCGGTGCCGACTTCCCGGGCCACACGAGTGACTTCGGAGGCGAAAGAACGCAGCTGATCCACCATGGTGTTGATGGCTTCCTTGAGCTGCAGAATCTCGCCGCGCACGTCGACCGTGATCTTCTTCGACAAGTCGCCGTTGGCAACGGCGATCGTGACTTCCGCGATATTGCGCACCTGCGCCGTCAGATTCGACGCCATGGAGTTCACGCTTTCGGTCAGGTCCTTCCACACCCCGGTCACTTCGCGCACCTGTGCCTGACCGCCAAGCTTGCCGTCGGTGCCAACTTCGCGCGCCACGCGCGTGACTTCCGAGGTGAAAATGCTGAGCTGCTTGATCATCGTGTTGACGATGTTTGCGGAACGCAAGAACTCGCCCTGCAAAGGCCGGCCGCCCACATCCAGCGGCACGGTCTGCAACAGGTCGCCGCGCGCGACCGCGGTCACCGTGCGCGTCACGGCGGTGGTCGGCCACAGCAAATCGTCGATCAATGCGTTGACGGAGCCTTCCATGTCGGCCCAGGCGCCGTCGGACAGTCCAAATCGGACCCGGGTGCGCGTCTTGCCTTGATGCCCCACCACTTCGCCCACATGCTCGAGCTGTTGCGCGATGCGCTGGTTCGCCGCGACGATGGTATTGAAGGCATCGCAGATTTTGCCGGCGACGCCGGTTTGATGTCCGGGCAAGCGTACTGAAAAGTCTCCTGCCTGCATGGCATGCAGCGCATTGAGCAATTCATGCTGATAGAGCTCGGCCGCACTGGCGTGGCCGTTGGCAACCTTGGCGGCGCGCGCCTTGGCCTGGCGTGCTTTAGCGGCGCCATTTCGCGCCGCCCTGGCACCGTGATTAGGAGAGGACGAATTCTGATCCATAATCGGTCTCCGGGCCGCGCTTCAGCTCAGCCGCGAGGCAGTTTTTATTCATCCCATCAGCACGAACATACTCACGGATCGTGTCAGCCGTTGGTCCGATTTTTTCTGGAGTAGTACTTGGCGCGAAAGCTTGGCAAAGCGGTCGGCGAAAGTCCAAATATCCTAAGCGTCTGGGCTCAGAAATTCATGTAGGAAAATTCCGACAGCTAGCAGCAGCGGATTACGGGTTGAACCGGATTCAGGCGGGACCGTTGGCGCTCGCTGTAAGCGAGCGCCAACGCATTTTTAACTTATTGGTCGAGCGCCAACCAGACTGCCTTCGGCTGCGTGAAATTCTCGATCGCGGCATCGCCATGCTCGCGGCCGAGACCAGATTCGCCGGAGCCGCCCCAGGGCAGGCGAACGTCGGTGTAGCCGTAGGTGTTGATCCAAACCGTGCCGGCCTTGAGCCCGGCCGCCATGCGATGCACACGTCCGATATCGGCACTCCAAACGCCGGCCGCCAGGCTATAGGCCGTTCCATTGGCCATGCGCAGGGCGTCCTGCTCGTCATCAAAGGGGATGACCGAGAGCACCGGCCCGAAGATTTCTTCTTGGGAAATCCGCATCTCATGCTCCACGTTGGCGAACACGGTGGGCTCGATGAAATAGCCCTGATCGCCCAGACGCGCGCCGCCTGTGACGACCGAGGCGCCCTCCGCCTTGCCGATATCGATGTAGTTGAGCACGGTCTGCATTTGTCCTGCGGAAATGACCGGGCCCATGGTGGTTTTCGGATCCGTCGGATCGCCGACGCGGATGGCTCGCGCTCGCTCGGCCAATCGCTGCACGACTTCGTCGTAGGCCGGGCGTTCGACCAAGACGCGTGAGCCCGCGGAACACACCTGGCCGGCATTGAAGAAGATGCCAGAGGAGGCGGCGCGGACCGCCCGCTCCAGATTCGCATCGGCGAATATCAAGTTGGCGGATTTCCCGCCGAGCTCCAGTGTCACTTTTTTGAAATTGCTCGCAGCGCCTTGCATGATGCCGCGGCCGACCTTGGGCGAACCCGTAAAGGTGACCTTGTCGACTCCGGGATGCCGAACCAACGCCTCGCCGACGACGCTGCCCTTGCCGCAGACCACATTCAGCGCTCCCGGCGGCAACCCCGCCTCGAGAAATAATTCGGCGACGCGCAGCATCGACAACGGCGTCAGTTCCGCCGGCTTGACCACGACCGTGCAGCCGCACGCCAATGCCGGCGCAATTTTCCACATACCGATCATCAGTGGGAAATTCCAGGGCACGATGGCAGCGACGACGCCAACCGGCTCGCGCACCGTATAGGTCAACGCATCCGGACGCGCCGGGATCACCTGTCCTGTGATCTTGTCGCACCAGCCGGCGTAGTAGCGCACGGTGTCAATGACTGCCGCCATGTCCTGGCGGCGCACGGCCGCCAGCGGCTTGCCGGCATCCAAACTCTCGATCTCGATCAGTTCCTCTTGGTGCTCCTCCAACAGCGCCGCCGCGCGCTGCAAGATGCGGCCGCGTTCGGCGGCGCGCAGCCCGCCCCAAACCTTTAACGCCGCGCGCGCCGAGCTGACAGCTTTATCCACGTCCGCTTTTCCGCCTTGCGCAACTTCGGCAATTGGCTCTTCGGTCGCAGGATCAAGATCGATGGTGTATTCGCCGGTCGATGGCGCCACCGGCTTGCCATCGATAAATAAATCATAGTGTTTCAGATCGACTTTCTGGTCCATAAATTCCTCTCACGGCAGCCCCTGAAATGGCGGCGCCTGGCTCTGAAATGACGGCTTTCAGTGTGGAATCAAGACCGGGGGACGTCCAATCGCTTCGCTGGATCAGTTGATAGGTGTCGGTAATCGTCAGGGAGGGTAAGCCGACTCGAGGCCCGAAAGAAACAGGACCTCGAGTCGGCTTACCCTCCCTGACGAGTGGTCGGGCCGATCTATATCACGATCGTCGTCCGGCACTAAACCAACGCTAGATCAAATCGCTTCTGCAGCTCGAGGCCGCGCGCAATCTCCCAGACCGCGGCGGTGATCGGCGCAAGCGCGGGTTGATTGCGTGCGATCAAGCCGATTGCGCGCGTGAGATACGGCAGCACCGGTGTAGCGCGCACCCTCGCCATATCGCAGAAATTGAGCAGGCTATGCGGCACGATGCTGAACAAGCCGGCTTCGCTGACATTCGCGTACAGCGCAAAGATCGAATCGGTCTCGAGAATCACGTCCGCCTTGGCACCCGCGCGTCGAAAGGCGGCGTCAATCACCTGACGATTGCGCATCTTGCCCGTCAGCAGGCACAGCGGCAAACGCCCGGCCTGTTCCCACGTCACAGTGGGCTCCAGTTGCGCGTTGCGGGCGGACAGCAAAACGTAGCGCTCGTCGAACAGGTGCAGCGATTCGAAGCCGTCAATGGTCTTTTCGTCCAAGTAGGTGAGGCCAAGATCCAATTCGAACCGGTCCAACTGTGCAGCGATTTCTGCAGTGCTCAACGATGAGATCGTGTAGCGAATGTTTGGATACAGGGCGCGGCTCGGCGCGGTAATGAACGCGGACACTGTCATCGTGGTGGGAATTGCGCCGACTCTTAAAGTACCGGCCATGCTGGACTTGGCGATCGATGCATCCTCGCGCATGTGCGACAGGGACGTGAGCGTCTGCTGCGCCCACACCAGGACCCGCTCTCCCTCGGCTGTGAATCCCATGAAGCGGCGGCCACGCTGCACGATCATGACGCCGAGTTCTTTTTCCAAGCTGCGGATCGCCGAGGACAGCGCGGGCTGTGACACATGGCAGGCCTCCGCCGCCTTCGCGAAATGCTTTTCGCGTGCGAGCGTCACCAGATAATCGAGTTGTCGAATGAACATTGCAGCATCTTGCCGCAAATCCACGGAATCTTGCCCAAATATTGTGGAGCGTCTAGATTGGCCGCCCTGTTTTAACGAATTGCCGAAGCGCGGAGAAATTGCATGAAGTTGCCTGGTGAAATGACAGTGATTGAGATCGCGGCGCCCGGCGGACCCGAGCAATTGAAGACGGCGGTCAGGCCCGTGCCTACGCCGGGCGAAGATGAAGTGTTGATCCGCGTCGAGGCCGCGGGCGTCAACAGGCCGGACGTCATGCAGCGCCAGGGCCGCTACCCCCCGCCGCCTGGCGCATCGGACTTGCCCGGCATGGAGATCGCGGGAGAAGTCGTGGCATTGGGACCGAAGGTCTCCGGCGTCTCGCTGGGCGACAAGGTAACGTCCTTGTTGCCGGGCGGCGGCTACGCCGGCTACGCCATTGCGGCGGCGCCGTTGCTGATGCCCATCCCCAAGGGCTTGAGCATGGTGGAGGCCGCAGCGATTCCAGAAACGTTTCTGACGGTGTGGACCAATCTGTTCGAGCGCGGCCGCTGCAAAGCGGGCGACATCGTTCTCATTCATGGCGGCACCAGCGGCATTGGGACCACTGCGATTCAGCTCGCCAAGGTGTGGGGTGCGCGTGTCTTCGCGACCGCCGGATCGGAAGCGAAGGCGCGCGCCTGCGAAGCCTTGGGCGCCGTTCGCGGCATCGATTATAAAACCGAGGATTTTGTCGAGGTCATCCGCGCGGAGACCAAAGGCTACGGCGTCGACATCACGCTTGACATGGTTGCCGGTAGCTACGTGCAACGGAATCTGGACATCGCCGCCATCGAGGGCCGCGTCGTTACCATCTCGCTGTTGGGCGGCTCGCGCGCCGAAATCAACGTCGGCATGATTTTGGTCAAACGCCTGACCTTAACCGGCTCGACGTTGAGGTCGCGAACGGTGGCTCAGAAGGCCGCCGTCGCCGCGGCCGTGCGTCAAAACGTCTGGCCGTTGATCGAATCAGGCAAGGTGCGGCCGGTCATTTTCAAAACGTTCCCGCTGGCCGAGGCCAGCGAAGCGCATCGGCTCATGGAAACTTCCAATCACATCGGCAAGATCGTGCTCACCGTAGGAAGTTAGGCGCCGAGGATAGTACCCAATCCCAGACCTGTCTCTGCGCAAAATTGGGGTGCGGGGAGCTTTTTGCCGCCTTCAAGCTTGAGCTTGAACACCTCGATCTGGCCACCCTGCGCGGAAACTCTTATGGAGTGCTCCTCGATGGCGGTGACAGCGCCGATTCGGCCTTTAACCTGCGAGAATGTGCGAGCCGAGTGTTTGCGCGCGTCATACAACTGCAGTCGTTTGTGATTGAACACGGTCCAAGCACCCGGCGCCGGGTCACACCCTCGGATCAAGTTATACGTTTGATCCACGTGGGTGTGCCAGTTGATGCGCGCTTCCGGATCGCGGCACCATCCCTCGTAACTCGCGCAAGACTCATCTTGCGTCGTCGCGTGCGCGCGTCCGCTCGCGACCAAATCCGCCGCCTCCAAGAGAGCCTCGACGCCCAGCGGAAACAGCCTGCCGAAATAGACTTTGCCGACTGTCTCGTCGGGACCGATCGGCGTCTCCTTTTGCAAGATGATCGGACCCTCATCGAGCCCGTCCACTGGACGGAATATCGTGAGGCCGGTACGGGTATCGCCCAAGATGATCGGCCAATTGATCGAACTGGGGCCTCGATAACGCGGCAGCAGCGACGGATGAAATTGAATCGTTCCGTGGCGCGGGATCGTCGCGAAATCCTGTGGCACGAACTGCAGCACATAGGCCAAAATGGCAAGATCCACATTGAGCGCCTGCAGCGCTTGGCGCGCCTCCTCGACCCGCAGCGATGGCAACGCATGAACGGGAATGTTGAGCTGCTCCGCGGCGAGCCGCAGGCTATCGGGCGCCTCGCCGGGCTTTTCAGGCGCACAGAACACGCCGGCCACGGTGTGACCCCGCTTGATGAAGGCCTCCATGGCAGCTTTGCCGAAGTCCTTTTGACCCACGATGGCAATGCGCATTATCTCCCTCCTGATATCTCATATATCATAGCTGTTTCAGCGTACAATTTTTGGTGCAGGACCTGTTCTAGTATTGCCGCGGCGGCCAAGGATACCCGCTATTTGCGAATACAGCGATGGGTCCGGAAGTCCGCATGATACCGGCATGATCGACGCATAATCACGGGAGATCGAGTATGGCAGGCCGAAATTTTCTATTTGTCCCGGGTCCGACCAACGTCCCGGATCGCATTTTGCGCGCGATGTCGGTCGCCTCGGAGGATCACCGCTCGCCTGACTTTCCCGCCCTCACGCGCGCCTGTCTGGACGGCCTCAAACCGATCTTCAAAACCGTCACCGGCTATCCCCTTCTTTTCCCCTCTTCCGGTACGGGATGTTGGGAGGCGGCACTCACCAACTGCCTCGATCCCGGCGCAAAGGTCCTGATCGCGCGCTTCGGTCAGTTCAGCCACTTATGGGCAGACATGTGTCGCCGACTGGGGTTCGAGGTCGAATTGATCGAGACCGCCTGGGGCGAGGGTGCGCCGGTGGATAAATACCTGGCGGCCTTGGAATCCGACCGAAGCCACAGCATCAAGGCGGTCCTGGTGTGCCAGAACGAAACGGCCACCGGCGTGCGAAGCGATGTGGCCGCCATCCGCCGCGCGATGGACAGCGTCAAACACCCTGCCCTGCTCATGGTGGATTCGGTGAGCGCGCTCGCCAGCGTCGATTTTCGCATGGACGAATGGGGTGTGGATGTTTGCATCAGCGGTTCTCAGAAAGGGCTGATGCTGCCGGCGGGATTAGGCATCACCTGCATCAGCCGAAGAGCATTCGAGACCGCCAAGCACACTTCGTCGCGGCGTTGCTACTTCGACTACGGCGAGATGATTCAGGCCAATACCGCCGGCTATTTTCCCTACACGCCATCGCTGCAAATGATGTGCGCCTTGCGCGAGTCGCTCGCCATGCTGGCGGAGGAAGGCTTGGAAAACGTATTTCGACGTCACAGCTACCTCGCCGGCGGCGCGCGCGCCGCCGTCATGCAGGGTTGGAAGCTCAAGCTGTGTGCCGTTGCGCCGCAGTGGTACTCGGACACGGTGACCGCGGTGATGGTCCCGGACGGCATCAATGCAGCGGCGGTCATCAATCGCGCCTACACGCGCTACAATCTGTCGCTCGGCGCCGGCCTCTCGAAAGTTGCCGGGAAGCTGTTCCGCATCGGCCACGTGGGAGATCTCAATGAACTCATGCTGCTGGGTGCGATCGCCGGGTCGGAAATGGCGATGATGGATCTTGGCGTGAACATCGAGCCGGGAAGCGGCGTTGCGGCCGCGCAAACCTATTGGCGGAAACCTTGATCATTCGCGTGGTGTTTCTCGACCGGGCGTCGCTCAAAGCGAAGTTGCGTCATTTCGCATTCCCAGCCGAATACATCGAGCACCAAAAAACCGATGCCGCGGAAATCGTGGCGCGCTTGGACGGCGCCACGATTGCCATTGTGAACAAAGTGCCGATTCGCGCCGACACTTTGCGGCAGCTGCCGCAACTTAAAATGATCGCAGTCGCCG
>Ga0209525_1000344_pt1 | contig 11095 bp, 10 predicted proteins | sample JacPin_JW_Ref_O1_FD_187958 | JGI IMG/M metagenome (GOLD analysis project Ga0209525, IMG submission 187958) | Forest soil microbial communities from Algoma, Ontario, Canada - Jack Pine, Ontario site 1_JW_Ref_O1 (SPAdes) (version 2) | ecosystem: Environmental > Terrestrial > Soil > Boreal... | reverse complement strand
CGGCAGTGACGAAACCTATCGCGAACACGGCGCACAGCACCAAATTGAATTTCACCAGAAGTTTCATTTTCACATCCTCTAATGCGGTGACTCTGTATTGGAAGCTGCAGGTGCCGGACTTTGTTGTGAGGGCGGCTCCGGATGCAATATCGGCCGCCATTCCGGGTACTCGGCCTCGTGGCTTTCAAGCTGCTTTCGGAACTCGGCGTCTTTCAAGCGCGACTCGAACCGGTCCACAAAACCTCTTCGCCAAGCCGAGGGCATCGTAAGCCACGCCTGGATTTCAGCGTACGACACTGGATGCTGGACCTTTGGCTCGACGGGCTTGCCCGTGAAGTGAGCGAGGCGCGACGGAAGAGTGTCTCGAAATGATGGTGGTAAGGATTCGATGAAGGTAGAGCTGGGGCGCGAAGCGGCGACGATGCTCTTGCCTTGATGGCGCGAGAAAAATTGGCCGGTGTTTCCGGTTGTCGGCTTCCCGACGCTCCCGCTGGGACTTACCTCAGCGATTGCTGCCGACCCGGCTTCCACGAAAATTTCGCAACCACTTTCGTTGCTATGCAAGACGACGGTCCCGTTTCCAGTCGTTGCAGCGAGTGCGAGGCTCTCATACCGATACGAGCCCGCATGGGCGTCCGACTGACCCTTCAACCAGCCGCTCAACAGAACTAGTTCAGTCCCTGTGGCGCCGCTGCCGGGCTTTGCTCCCGCTCCGTGCCGGAAGATGTACATGCGGCTCGAAGGGCCGAGTGCCACAACCGCGCCACCGGAAAATTCCAATTGCGCGAATCCCTTTTCGGAGCCTTCGAGAATATCGCCCTGCCTCAGACGCGTTCCTTCGGCCGCCTGGAGCACGGTTGTGCCGCGAATGATTCGCAGCGAGCCTTCTATGAAGGTGATGGTGCCTACGTCTTGCACGGCGGCTGGGATCGGCAGCAGCGATGAGAGCACCAATGCAATGCCGAGTAGATTCATGTAGACCCAAAATTGGGGAATTGCGGGAACACGCCCGATAACCGGCGCCAGTCTAGCGCTATCTTATAGCGAGCCGCGCCCAGAGAAGTCAAGGCGATCGCCGCCGATTGCCGCTGGCTCCATTACGCCTTTCCAGCAGGAGAAAGAGCGACGGCGGACTCGGAGGTAAAGTATAGGAAGGTAAACGTCTCCTGTAGATACAGACGCACTGCGGCATCGGTGTGGCTGAGATAGCCGATGGAAACGTCCTGGCCTAGATACAAAGCAAAATCGCCGCCGCGCGTGGTGAGCACAAAGGCGCCGGCGATGGCAGGCGCCCAGATGATTTTATCTTTGACGAGGCGCTTAACGTGCTCGAGCACCGGGTAGCCGTGATCGCTGGTCTCGGCAAGTGCGGTGTAGGCATCAGCACCGAGCAGCACGGCGTAGGGGCCATTGACGCCGACGAGCCGCAACTGGCTAAGGCACTGCGCGATCGCATCCGGATATTCGCGCACATCGGCCGGGAGAGTCTTAACAGGATTGCTGGTGCCCTGACGGATTCCGCCGATTCCGGCGGCGGTGTAGCCGTCGAAGATCGCGCCGTCTTCGGCAAAGGCGATCTGGCGGGCTGCGTCTTTCACTGGCTGCCAGTCGGAGTCGTTCGCGCCGCGCTCGACGTCGTCAATCGCCTGGCGATTGAGTTCGAAGGGAAAACGCAGCTCGACCAGCGGCTTTACTTCACGTTGCCGGGCAACGATGCCATCTTTTGAAGCCGCGATCGTCTTCAGGTGGCCCGTGCCGACGGCCGAAAACGCAGCGCCCGCCGGTCCCTCAACGTCAACCACGCGGCGTCCGGCGATGTAGCGCTTGAACGTGCGCGATGCTTCCTCTTCAATCTGAGCCCAAGCCGCGTCGGAAATGGGAGCGAGCTCGCGATGGAGGTTATTCATTGGCGAAATCTCCTTTCAGGGAACCGATGCCCAGCGAACCATCTTCGCGTGCCGGGGCGGATTGAGAGTTCTCGACCGGCGCAGGGGTTGCGGAGAGCGCCTCTTGCGCAGACTGTTCTTCCGTTGCGTCTCCGGTCCCATCGTCGGTCATGTCCGCGGCTGCTTCCAGAAACGTAGCGGATGGGACGAAAAAAAGATTGCCCGTAACAGCGCGGCTGAAATCGAGGAGGCGATCGTAGTTGCCGGGCGGGCGGCCGATAAACATGTTCTCGAGCATTTGCTCGATGGGGCGCGGTGAACGGCAGTAGCCGATGAAATAGGTGCCAAATTCCGCCTGCGCGGGGCGGCCGAAGGGCATGTTGTCGCGCAGGATCTTAACCTCTTTTCCGTCAACGGTGATAGTGGTGAGCGCGTTGTGCGCTGAAGTCGGCTTCACGGAATCGTCCAATTCGATGTCCGACAGTTTCTTGCGGCCGATGATTTTTTCCTGCGCTTCTGTGGGTAGCGCGTCCCAACCCTGCATGTCGTGCAGGTATTTCTGCACGAGGACGTAGCTTCCACCCGCGAACGCCGGGTCCTCGTCACCTATAACAACCGCGTCGACGGCCGCCTGGCCGCGCGGATTCTCGGTGCCGTCAACGAAGCCGATGAGATCGCGATCGTCGAAATAGCGGAAGCCTTGCACCTCGTCCGTGGGCGCGACGGCGTCGCCCAGAGCCGTCATGATCTGAGTCTCAAGCTCGAAACACAGATCCATGCGCTTGGCGCGAATGTGAAAGAGCAGATCGCCCGGCGTGGAAACTGCCGTATGTTTCTCGCCGCGAATTTCACGAAAGGGATGCAGCATCGCCGGCCGCGGCGAACCGAACAGCCGGTCCCAGGCATCGGAGCCGATGCTCACGATACAGGAGAGGCCGGCCTCGAGGTCGCGCATCTCTACGGCGCGAAAGATCCCGCTGAGGTCGCCGCAGAACGACCGGACGGTCGCGCGGGTCTGCGGCCCCGGTTTGAGAGTCACGACCAGGAAAATCGCGGCACGGCTGAGCGGCGCAGCCACTGGTTGAGCAAGGGCGGGCACGCCTTGCGGGGCATTAGCTGCGTTTTTCGAATCGGGTTCCATCGGATTCAATCCTGGGGCCTCACAGAATTTCGCGGTGCAAAATACCGCAGCTTAACGCGAAGATTAAACGCGAAAGGTTACCATCGCCTGCCAACAAACGTCTACAACTCGCCGGATTTCTGCGACAGTGCGTTAGAAGGTCAGCGGTCGAGCCAGCCGTCGCGAAACCCTGCGCGTTGGAGGCCTTTCACGATGTACGGGCATTGCTTGATCGTCTTCCAGATAAGCTCTGAATGATAATTTTCGATCATCATCAGAATTGGGCCCTCATTCAATCCAAAGATCCACGGAGATGTCCACGCATGCAGATTGCTATTGTCGGGATATGTCGGATTGAAACTGGCGACGAATCCTCCGTACGGATTGCGGCACAGCGATCTGAGGCGTTCGATGATATGACGCATCGTCTGGATCACAATCTCGGGCGCGAACGGGACCGATGTCGCCACCGCCCAGGGTGAAATCGTGCCGTCGTCCGGGCCAAATGGGGCGCCACGCGCTTCGTAACCGAAAAATGTTCTGTCGACGCCGTTCACTTTGACGACTACTGGGCCCGGTCCATCGCTCGCCGTCAGTCCCCATCCGTATTCACTGTAGTGAGCAAACTTCAGTGGATTCTCGATTCCATATTGCTGGTGAACGAGTGTGGCTCGCCGGCTGTTCTCGAAGTAATCGATTCCCACTTTCCGGTTGAAGTCGTCGCGGATGCCGCGGAAGTCGAGCCAGAGATGGGACATCTGATGAATGAACAGCGGTCCGGCGTAGAGGTATTCGATGTCGTAGACTTTTTTCCATTCGAAAGTCGAAATCCATTCCTGGTAGCCGTGCGGATCGATGGGAAACGTGGGCGATCCGAGTGCCAGCACATACAAGATAATCGCTTCGCTGTACCCAGACGCCCAGCGGTAGGGAAGAAAACCCGACTCGGGCTTCCAGCCGTGAGTAATCGTAGTGCCGCCGTTAAGGGCCCATTGCCAATCAACGCGGCGGTAGAGAATGTCCGCGAGTTTCCTTAGTTCGATTTCTTTTTCGTTATCCCCGGTGAAATATGCGGCCGCCGTAAGAATGCCTGCCATCATGATCGCGGTGTCAACGGTCGACAACTCGCATTCCACGGCACGCAGACCGGTCTGCATATCGAGGAAGTGGTAGTAGAAGCCTTTGTAGCCTGTGGCCGTCGGTTCGGGACCTTGAGGCGAGGAGTGGAGGAACCTCAAGAGCGCAAGAGTTCTGTCGACTGCGTCTGCCCGAGAAATTAGTCCACGCTCTACCGCGACGATATAGACGCTGAGTCCCATCCCCACGGCCGCTATGCTTGAAAACGATCCAGGCTCGTTCTTATCCGCGATTAAGCCATTCTGAGGATTCGACTCCTGGAGATAGTAACCGATGATGGCGAGGCGCAAATTGTGGAGCAGTTCCGACTCAGTTGCCTGCGGATTCAGAGTCGGCAACTCGTAAGCCATGCAATTCCCCTTGGCGAGATTACATTGCGACGTGGGCGGCCCAGTAGAGCACTGCGGCGCCGAGGATAATGCGATAGATGGCAAAAGGAGCGAAGCCGCGCTTGCGCACCCAGTTCATAAACCACGCAACGCTGCCGTAAGCGACGATGAACGAAACGACGAAGCCGATGGCAAGGACGACCCAGCCATGCGCGTCAATCTGGCTGACGCCGATGGGGTTTTCGACCCCTTTGCCGCGCAAAGATTTCAAAGCGGCATAGGCTGTTGCCACGAACATCGTGGGAATCGACAGAAAAAACGAAAATTCCAGCGCGGCGGCGCGCGACATTCCTGCGACCTGTCCCCCAGCAATCGTAGACATCGACCGCGAAGTCCCCGGAAAAACCGCGGAAAGAATCTGGCACGCGCCTATCCAAATCGCTTGCCCGAGCGACATATCCTCCATATGCCAGGTGCGAATGCGGCTATAGGGCGCCTCAGGGCCGGCTTTTTCGGAAGGCGAGTTCATCGCGTCAATGAACCACATCACGATCCCGCCGACCAACAGGCTCATGCCCATGATGTAAAGATTTTCGAGATGCTCGCCGATCATCTTCGTGAGCAGAAACGCCGGAATGGCGGTGACGACGAACGCTACGAGAGTGTTTTGTACCGGGCGTGATCGGAAAACCGCAATGAACAGGCACTTGATTACTTTAAACGGGATGAGAGCGAGTGGCGCGTCCCCACGCGTGTAGCCGATAAATCTCGCAATCCGCTCGCGAAAATAAATCGGCACGCAGATAATCGCCCCGAGCTGGATCACGATCGTGTACATCTTCCAGTAGCCGTCGCTCAGATTGATGTTCAGCAGAAATTCAGCGATGCGCAAATGGGCCGTGGAACTGACGGGAATAAATTCGGTGAGGCCTTCGACGATCCCGAGGATGAGAGAGATTAAATAATCGTTCAAGATGCCCCCGATACCTTTGCCGCGAAGAAATCAGGCGATCGATTTGATCATCGCGTAGGCGTCGCGGCCGCCCGGATAATAGCCCTTCCAAATGCCGCGAGTACGATAGCCATGCTTTTCCCAGAAGGCAATTGCGGAGTGGTTTTCGGTTGCCGTTTCGAGAATCACTTCGCGTACCCCCGATTTCGCGAGGTGCGATTCGACAGCTTCGAGCAGTCGCGAACCGATCTTGTGACGACGGTAGGCTTCGAGCACATCAATAGTGATGATGTGGCCGCGATTTTCGCGATGCGCAGTGAGACAGAAGCCTACCAGTTTGCCGCGCATCACCGCCATCAAACAATCCGCATTCGGGAAGCGCAGGTAAGCGCGCAGTTCAGCTCGTGAGTACGCGACGTCCGCTGCATAGCACGCTTGATCGATTTCGTAGAGCGCCTCGAGATCTTCGGGAGTGTACGGTCGCAACGAGATTTTCGTGGCTTGGCGTGCTGGTTTCGCGGCGGGCACGGCAATCACACTTCCAGGATCACCGGCAGAATCAACGGACGCTTCGAGGTCTGCTTATTCAAATAGCGCTTTAAATCGGCGCGGATTTTTTCCTTAATCACGCCCCAGTCGGTTTTTTCTTCGGCAGTGGATTGCTCGACCGTCCGTAAAATTACTTCGCGCGCTTTACTAAGGATTTCCTGGCCATCCTCGGACAAAAACCCGCGCGTGACGATTTCAGGCGGCCCTTCGAGATGCCCCGTGTGCTTGTCGATCGCAATGATGGGCACCACCACGCCGTCCTCCGCAAGATGGCGGCGATCGCGGATTACCACTTCCTCGATTTCTTCGAGCGAACCCGAATCGACAAGCACGCGGCCGGCGGCAACCGGTTCACGGCGATACGCGCTCCCATCCGGAGTGAATTCGATCGGCTGGCCGCTTTCGAGCAAGAAAATCTCGCCCGAGACCGCATTCATCTGCTCGGCAAGAGCCGCATGCCGGAACAAATGACGATATTCACCGTGCAGCGGAATGAAGTATTTCGGCCTGCACAGCTGCAGCAAAATTTTCTGCTCTTCCTGGCTGGCGTGCCCGGAAACGTGAATGGGCGCAGAGCGTCCGCCTTCATAATAGACAAGAACGCGCCTCCGGAAAAGGTGATCGATCATCCGAAAGATAGCTTTCTCGTTGCCAGGAATCTGGCGCGCAGAAAGAATCACAGTGTCATTTTCTGCGATGTTCATTAGCCGATGATTGTCGACTGAAATGCGAGACATCGCCGAAAGAGGCTCGGCCTGCGTTCCGCTCGCAAGCACGACGATGCGTTTAGGATCGAACCCCTTGATGTCCTGCGGGCGAACCACGCTGCCGTCGGGAATCCGCAACTTGTCGAGACCGTGCGCGATTTCGATGTTGTCCACCATGCTGCGGCCGACGAAACCCACTTTTCGCCCGACCACGCGCGCGAGATCGATCACCTGCTGAATCCGATGAATCGAGCTAGAAAAACACGAGACAATCACCCGCTGCGGTGCGGCGCGAAACAATTCCTCGAGTCGCACGACCACCGAGCGCTCGGAAGGCGTGAAGCCAGGCCTCTCGACGTTGGTGCTGTCACTAAACAGCGCAAGCACGCCTTCCTGTCCGTAACGCGCGAAGGCGTGCAGGTCGAACGGCTTCCCGTCAACCGGCGTAGGATCAATTTTGAAATCGCCAGTGTGAATGATTACGCCGAGCGGAGTTCGAATCGCGAGCGCCACGCAATCGATCGTGCTGTGCGTCACGTGCAGATATTCAATTTGAAACGCACCAAGTGTAGTGGTCTGTCCAGGAGCCACTTCGTGGAGCTTAACCTTGTCGAGCAGCCCATGCTCTTCGAGCTTTTTGCGCACAAGCGCGAGCGTGAACTTAGTGCCGTAAATAGGAACGTCGAGATCGGCGATGATGTAGGGAATCGCGCCGATATGATCCTCATGCGCGTGCGTCAGAACGATGCCGCGGATCAGGCGCTTATTCTGCTTCAGGTAAGTGGTGTCCGGGATGACGATGTCTACTCCCAGAAGCTCCTGCTCCGGGAACATCAATCCGGCATCGATGATAATGATGTCGTCGGCGGTGCGCACGACGAGCATGTTCATTCCGAACTCGCCCAGCCCGCCGAGCGGGATGGCCCATACTGACGATTGGCTCAATTTATCTTTCTTTCGAGAGTGGCCGACATTCTTGATTTATAGGCGGCGCATACCTTCGCGTCATGAGGGCACGGCACGTCGCGCCCCTACTGCAGAAATGCATGCTTGGCACCACAGAATGACACGTATGAAGCGGCAGTTCAATCCCTGCTGCCGGCGAAGAGTCGAGCGATGGCCACAAGGAGAACGGCGCCGACCGTGGCTGCTGCAAGCGTGCCCCAGAAACCCCAGGGCGCAATTGCGATTCCGAGTTTTATAAAAAGCCAACGGCCGATCACAGCGCCAATCAAGCCAAGAATTACGTCAACGATACAGCCAAAGCCACGTCCGCGCGTAATGTGACCGGCAATCCAGCCCGCCAGCAAGCCAATGATAATCGTGGCGATAAAACCGGGAGACGTAACCTGAACGTAGACGGTGTGCTCGTCGATTTGGTTCGCGAATGTGACGATTGCTGTGCCCAAGGTAGTTGAGGCAAATGAGGCGAATGCGGAGCTTGTCATGAAACTCCTCTGAAAGATTTTCTATACAGATTATTCCGCTGCCGGTATGCGCGGTAAAGGCTACTCCTCTATAGGATAGCCGTATGAGGACGAACAGGCTACTGCTGGCAGAAAATATATCCGAGGCACTTGTAGACGAGCTTCGCGGCAAGAAAATCCGACGCGTGGTCGCCCGGCTGAGGCAGAAGCTCGACGACATCCATGCCCACAATTTTCTTATGGTCGGCGACTGCGCGAATCAGAGAAGTGACCTGCATCCAATCGAGGCCGCCGGGCTCGGGCGTCCCTGTGGCCGGAACGAAGGCGGGATCGAAGCCGTCGAGATCAATCGTGAGGTAGACATTCGGACTGAGATCGGCGAGAACTTTTGCGATCCAGCTCTTCATGGGTGCGCGCGCGATGTCTTTTGCCCAGTAGACGCTGGTGCGCAGATTGGGAATCGCTTGCGCCTCTTCCACGGAAAGCGAGCGAATGCCAACCTGCACGGCGGGGCAGACCTCGACCACGCGACGCATCGCGCAAGCATGACTCGCGGGATTTCCCTGATACTCGTCGCGCAGATCAGCGTGCGCGTCGATTTGAAGCACGCTGAGATTCTTGAATTTCTTCGCGGTCGCGGAGACAAGCGGCGGCGTAAGCGAATGTTCGCCACCGAGGGCGACGGTGAATTTATCGTCCTCGAGTAACGCCAGCTGAGCCGTGAAAATTTCACTGATCACTTCATCGAGCGTGCCGTCGGCGGTATCGATAGCCGGAAGCGTGTGAATCCCGATCTCCTTGTAGGGCTCGAGTTCGAGTTCCTCGTCGTAGAGCTCCATATTTCGGCTCGCGGCGAGGATGGCGGCGGGCCCGTTGCGCGTCCCATGTTCGTAAGAAGTGGTGCGCTCGAGCGGCACCGGAAAAATCACGGCGCGAGATGTTGCGTATTGCGAATGTTCGTCAGGAAGGCCCCCGAAATTTTCGGGCGGCATCGGAGTGTATCGTGTCATCGTCGGTTAGGCTCGCTGTTGATTCACGTTCACACGCAATTCACATTCAACATTTGCGTTGAAACTTATATTTAACAGATTTGTCTTTCAACGAATGCCTCATTTGTACTATCAATGAGGCGCGCGAGAACAAAACTTGCGCGCGAGACGGGCTATACGCCAATACATTACCTGCGAGGACGCGGAATGGCAAAGAAAAAGGGCGCAACAGGACGAATCCTGCACGACCCGATCAAAGACAAGCTCGTCCCCATTTATCCGCTCGACCTCTCTCGCATTCGGACGATCGATGACCTGGTGCGAGCGATGGGGCAGACGGCCTTTACCGCGCGGCAGATCGGCGACGCGGCGGACGTTTTCGAAGCCATGGCTCGCGACAAGGATTGTTTTGGCGTAATGACGTTATCGGGCGCGATGACCGTAGCGAAAATGGCGCTGGTTTTCTGCGATTTGGTCGAAGCCGGCATCATCAAAGCGATCGTTTCGACGGGCGCGCTGATGGCTCATGGCCTGGTGGAAGCGGAGGGGCTGCATCACTATCGCTACGACGAGAAGATGAACGACCGCGAGCTTTTCGCCGCCGGTTACAACCGCGTGTACGATTCGCTCGAACCGGAAAGGAACCTCGACCACGTGGAAGAGACGATGCAGCACATCCTGGAGCAATGGGATGCGGATGAGGTGCTGTGCAGCTGGAAGATCAATCGCAAGATCGGTGAGTACCTTTCGAAGCATACGAAGGGACGGGGAATTCTGAAAACGTGCTACGAGCGCAAGGTGCCTGTGTTTGTTCCGGCCTTTACCGATTCCGAGTTGGGAATCGATGTCGCGTTGCATCAGCGGCTGCGAAAGAAGGCTGGGCAGAAGTTGCTGCGATTCGATCCGTACGAAGATTTCGAGTTTTACGCCTCCACGATGCTGGCCACCAAGCGCATGGGGATCTTCACAATCGGGGGCGGCGTACCGCGCAACTGGGCGCAGCAGTTTGGCGTCTACGCGGAATTGCTGGCGCGGCGCGGTTACGAAAAGCTTCCGCTGAAACGCTACAACTACGGCGTCCGGATTTGCCCTGAGCCCGTGAATTGGGGCGGCCTCTCGGGAAGCACCTACACGGAGGCCGTATCCTGGGGGAAATTCGTACCGCCGGAGGAAGGCGGCCGATTCGCGGAAGTGCTCGATGATGCGACTGTGGCGCTGCCCCTCGTAGTAGGCGCGGTGCTCGAGCGGATTGGATATTTGAAGAAGCGCTGATTCGGTGTTGTCGCGAAATGAGTCCTGATTAGTCCCCGCCCTCTATTCCGACGAGGTAACAATGCGAATCCTGCTCAAAATGCTCCAGTTCGTTGGCGTTGCGCTGCTGGTGTCGTGCCCCGCACTCTCCGCTCAGTATGCGGAGGCGCAAAACAAGAAGACGCAAGATGATAAGCGTCCCATTCGAAATATTGTTCTCGTTCACGGCGCTTGGGCAGACGGCTCCGGCTGGAAAAGCGTCTACGACATTCTGGTAAAGGAAGGCTTCAACGTGAGCATCGTCCAGGAACCGGAGACATCCTTCAAGGACGACGTCGCCGCCACAAAGCGCGTCCTTGCGCTACAAGATGGCCCGTGCATTCTCGTCGCGCACAGCTATGGCGGAGCTGTGATCACCGAAGCTGGGAACGACCCTTCGGTCGCCGGTTTGGTTTACATCGCAGCTCACATGCCGGATGCCGGGGAGAACGAGGCTGACGACGGGAAAAAATTCCCGAGCGACCTTAGCAAGTCCGGTGCGATCAAGAAAACGCCGGACGGATTCACTTACATCGACCTAGCCCAGTTTCATGCCCTGTTCGCTGCCGACCTCTCCGACGAGCAGGCTGCCTTCATGGCGCGATCGCAGGTGTTCAATTTCGCGGACAATTTCAAAGCTACGATTACCACGGCTGCGTGGCGAACCAAACCAAGCTGGATGCTGGTAGCGGGAAAAGACAGAACCATC
>Ga0209525_1000341_pt1 | contig 11152 bp, 9 predicted proteins | sample JacPin_JW_Ref_O1_FD_187958 | JGI IMG/M metagenome (GOLD analysis project Ga0209525, IMG submission 187958) | Forest soil microbial communities from Algoma, Ontario, Canada - Jack Pine, Ontario site 1_JW_Ref_O1 (SPAdes) (version 2) | ecosystem: Environmental > Terrestrial > Soil > Boreal... | reverse complement strand
CCCCGCCGCCACTTCCGCCAGCATCCGCTCGTTCAGCAAATTATGTTCAGGACGGTCCAGCGTCAGCCGCGCCACCTCGCCCGTCGTGCGAAATTTCACAAACTGAAAATCCTGCACCTGCGGCGCGTGGATTGCCGACATCGTCCCCAGCACTTCCGTCCCGCCATTTCGCCCACTATTCTTCTGCATCCGCATCGCTTTGGCCCCTCGCTCTACCTTTTACGTATTTCTTTTCTGAGTGCCCCACTCTTCGCCGACGTTGCGAAGCCTGGGATTTCGATTTCTGGAAATCGAAATCATCCGAACCTTAAGCCTAGCCCGTTCCCCCGCCGCCCGCCACGCGCTTGCGCCCCGCATGCTCCCAATCCGCCAAGCCCGTCGTCACTCCATCGACACCCCTGAAAAGAAAACACCGCCCCCGTGCAATAATTTCGCCCCCTCCCCGCGCTCGTACTACGCCGCGACCGTACTAACCCGTCACCTAACACGTTTCCTTTGACCACTCGATGCCGATTCGCCCAGCGCGTAACAATCCGCGCGATTGGCCCAGCATCTGCCCAAGCCCCAGAGCCCGCCCAATTTGCCCCGCCCACATTACGAGAGTCACTAGACCTCTAGGAGGCACTGCCTAATGGCAAACTCAGGATTTTCCAAACCAACGCTTCGCAACTTTCTCTCGGGCGCCGCCCTCGCAGCATTCTTGCTTTTCGCTGCTACCGCGTCCGCGCATCACATTTCCGCCGCATGGCATGGGGCGCAGCAGGCCAACGCGCAAGCCAATGAAGTTTCCGGCAAGGTCACCGCCATCGCTCCCGATAAGAAATCGATCTCGCTCGAAGTCACCGACCAGAACAAGACCAACACCATGCAATTCGCCATCGACGACAACACGCGCGTCACCGGCCGCGTCAGTGTCGGCACCATGGCCAGCGTCCAATACGAAAGTTCCGACGGCGGCAAACTCGTAGCCCGCAACATTTCGCCGAAGACCCCAACCCAGTAGCGCATAGCATCGCACCTCACGAACGGGCTTCACCAACGCGCAGCCGGTCGGCCAAATCCTACCCAAGGGCCACCCCAGGAAAACCGGCCGCTGCGCGGCTTTTTTCTGCCGTAACTGTTGATCCTCCGGGTGCCCCATCCCTCTGCTTTCTTACTGTAGCGCCGGTCTTTAGACCGGCAGGGTTGATTTAGCTGTTGAACTTTCGGGTGCCCCATCCTTTGCGTTTCTCAGCAAAGGGTGGGTCTTTTGACTCACTCTCTCGCTCCGGTTTTCCAGCCTCCAGCCACCAACTTCTAGCACCTTGACACTATTCACCATTCGATCAACGATCCCACTTGATCATCAACACCCCCGAAACCGTGCCCAAATCCACGCCGCATCTCGCCGCCCCAACCGCCGAAACCCAGACCACCGCCCATAGCGCCGCCGCCCAAGCCCACACCACGGCCGCCCCCGATCTGTCGCGCCGAAGCCTCGGCGAAGGCGGGACCCTCCCCGCCCCCGTCTTCTACGACGCCAAGCACCACATCAAAATCTTCCAGGGCGACTGCCTCGACATCCTCGCCGCCATCCCCGAATCCTGCGTCGACCTCATCTTCGCCGACCCGCCCTACTTCCTCTCCAACAACGGCATCACCTGCCACGCCGGCCGCATGGTCAGCGTCAACAAAGGCCAGTGGGACAAATTACCCGGCGCGGACCTTGACCCGGTAAGGGTCAGGTTTGACAAAGTTCATGAGTTTAACCGCGCCTGGCTCTCAGCCTGCCAGCGCGTCCTCAAGCCCAACGGCACCATCTGGGTCAGCGGCACCAGCCACGTCATCCATTCCGTCGGCTTCGCCATGCAGCAGCTCGGCTTCAAGCTCCTCAACGACATCTCCTGGGTCAAGCCCAATCCTCCTCCCAATCTCTCCTGCCGCTATTTCACCCACGCCACCGAAACCATCATCTGGGCCGCGCGCGATAAGAAGAGCCGCCACAAATTCAACTACAAGCACATGAAAGAAATCGCCGGCGGCAAACAAATGAAATCCGTCTGGCAAATCCTTCCGCCAGACAAATCCGAAAAGCGCCAAGGCAATCACCCCACCCAAAAGCCCGTCGCCCTCCTCGAACGCATCCTCCAAGCCGCCTCCGACGAAGGCGACCTCGTCCTCGATCCCTTCCTCGGCGGCGGCACCACAATCCTCAGCGCTCTCCGCCTGCGCCGCCACGCCTTCGGCTGCGAACTCGACATCGAATCCGTGAATCTCTCCCTTCGTCGCATCTGTTCCGATCTGGTACACGTCCAGATTTCTGCGTTTCCCCTCCACTTTGATCTTGATCCGCCATCGCGATTCATGGATCGATCGAGTAGCGACGCAAATCGCGCCGCTCGCGTGCCCAGCCCACTCCAACTCGTCCAGCAAGAGCGCCGCTTCTATTTCATTGGCCGCGCCGATCGCCGCGTCATCTTCTCTGTTATCGCCGATTCGCTCGACGAAGCCCGCGCAAAATTCCGCGCCTCCGGTGCCTCCGACTCCGACGCCCTCTTCATCATCAAAACCGAAACCGAAATCTATCTGGCTTGATAGTGACGACCATCACCGGCCACGGCGCTTCGGTTTTCTAGCCTTAGTGTGCACAACCCGCCAGCTCTTGTACGGCTCGATGTCCCTTATCCCACACCGCGGGCATCGGGAATTGCAGCAACATGACCAAACATCGGCCCATTCCTCACCATCTAGTGGGCATCGATAGTAGTTTACGAATCGCTTTTCAGACATCCTTTACCTCCATCATTACAGTTGCAGCCGGAATCTTCCCTGCAAGACCGTGTCCATGATCTAATCCCACGCATGTCAGGCGACGCCGCAATTCGATCGCACAAGCCTTCGTACTTCCTCGTGTCAGTCTCAACTCGCGAGAACTTGGAATTGTGCATGCTTCATGGGTTGGCAGGATTTCCTAGCGGGGGAAAACGGGGCCTGGACGTTCTGTGAGATCGCAGAAGGTGACTTCGTTTCTTTCCTCTATGGAGCAAGGGCTCACAACCTCTATGAAGTCTCGAAACGGGAGGCGCTGCGCGATGCTTTATCTCTGCCACCGTGGGAGCCGCTGACATTTCGCGAAACCGGCAGGACGTACTCCTTTCCCTATCGATTGCTTCTGCGACCTGTGCGAACTTTTACTGAGTTATTAGTTCGAGCCGAATTTGCGTATGTTGCCGAAAATTTGCTTTTGCGTGGCGGCTATAGCAAGACGCATTTTCAAGCGGACCAAACAACTCTACAGAGTGTTTCCGAAATGGGAACCGTCGCAAACGGCGCGGTCGAGCCTCTTGCTCTGCCCGAATATACAACTTTCACTTTGCGCTTTTCCCGAACCAAGTCTCTTCTGAAGACCCCAGAAATCGTCCGCTTTAGGGAAACAATTCTGCAGGCCGCGATTCGCAGAAATCTGATGCTTCGAGACAATCTGGACCGCCTGCTGAAGGAACTTGGCCTGAACGGCATAAATGCCGACGACCTGGAAATACTCGGCGAAAAAGCGTTGCCCGAGGGTCACGTCGACCTCCTCTTGAAACGGCGCGTTCCTTTAGGATCAGCATTAAAAATTCCCATAGAAGTGAAAACGAACCGCGCACAGTCCAAGGACCTCATTCAATTGCGCGACTACATGAAGGAACTTCACGGCGAGTGCCCTATAGGTGTGCTCATCGCTTCAGATTTCGGAAGGTCGGCCATCGAGGAAGCCAGCAAGGTACAAATGAAGTTGGTCAAGTATAGTCTCAGTGCTGATCTTAAGCAGACTCCCACTTTTCAAGAAATCTTCGACGGATTGACGCTTTCTGCCCTCGAGTAAGTGCCAGAACCATATTTTCTACGGATACGAAATCGCTCGCTGGTGCCCAACCTTCGGGTTCTGAAGACTGCGACGCTCGCATTCATATTTCATTGCTCACTTAAACACCCACAGGCAGTCTCATTCTAGTCTGGAGGAGTTGACCGTCTAGCAATCGGCCAACACCAATACGACAAAGAACGAGGAGGTCGAGCTTCATATGAAAGCACTCATTGTCACATTCTGCGCGCTGCTGTTCATTGCCGAGGCATTTGCGCAGCAATCAAAGCCCGCCGATACCGACCATGACACGGGCCACGCCACGCACCCAAATCAACCTGCGGATGAGACCGACGGCACTCCCGGCGTCATTACTGGCTACGTTCGCGATATCGCCTGCCTTGTTCAAAACCCCAAAGCGCGTGCGGCAATTACGCCGGTGGCAAAGGATTGCCTGAAAGAATGTGTCCGCGGAGGCTCGCCCCTCGTAATCCTCTCCGAAGACGGCTTCCTCTACGTCCCGATCTCGACCGAAACCCCCGATAAAAGCGTCCACTCTCAAATGTTGCCCTATGCAGGCAAGTACGTAAAAGTGAGCGGCAAACTCTTCGAGCGCGGCGGCCTGCGTTCAGTCTCAATCGAGAAAATCGAACCAATCACCAGGCCCCCCGACTCCAAAATCCCCACTTCCTAAAACGCCCAGAGCATCCGCCCGCGCCGTGTGCCCTTACGCCTCGGCCCTTTGAACTTTCGACCGCCCCATCCTTCGACTTCTGAAGGGTGTGACGCTGTTGACTCGTCTCGGGCCCCTGTCCAAGCGCCGTAGGCGCGGTTTGTGCGTCCCGACTTTTTCGTCGGGGCGCGACAGAAGTTAGCCCAGCGCGTAAGCGCTGGGTACACAGTCCGCGCAAAGCGCGCCTACCGCTCGCGGCGCCATTCCCGCGAGCCTTTGTTCGAGGATTGGACGCATTCGACCGTGCTCACCAATCACGGCACAAGCTTCTTGATCACCGCCGCAAGCTGCTCCGCAAGCCGTCCTGTCTTCGCCACCGATTCCAACTGCCGATAAATGTCCTCGACGTCTCCATGTTTCCGAACCCCCACGGCGCAAACCGCCACCACGCGCTGTGCTGGATAAATCCGGTAAACGATGCGGTGATTTCCAAACTCGTGCTTCCAATAGTTCGTCAGGGCCCCGCGCAACGGCAAACCGTAACCCTCGGGATCAACCGCCAGCTTTCTCTCGAGGACTTTGCGCAATTGCTTCCGAATACTGCCATCGAGGCTCTTGATGTCGGCGGCTGCGTCTGGGGTATATCGCAGCTCAAAGGCGGGAATTGCAGTTCCGGGCTCGCTTGGAGCGTGCGCCGGCTCGCGATCTCTACGTCGCTTGCTCATCCACCGAACACATCTTCAGTTTTCAGCAATCGTCCCGCGCGAACATCACCGTCAATCGTCTTCGACAGCTTCAGCAAACGATCGGCAAGGTCCCGGTCGGCCAGAATCTCCAGTGTCGCCAGTATCGACTCGCGCTCCTTCATCAGCGAATCTAGAAATTCCTTATCCACCAGATATTTTGCCGGCTGACGCCGATTCTCCACCAGCACCACCGTATTAGCCGTCGCCGCCTTCAAATGATTCCGAAGGTTCTGCCGCAGATCGGTAGCCGTAACTTTCTTCACCGCCACCCGTCCTCTCGCCATCACGCCCCTCCTGCCACCATTCTACTAATGTACGTTTCACATTTCAAATGTACATTCCGCTAGGGTATCGTGTCAATCCCCTAGGTGGGAGCCCATGCTTGAGCAGGGGAGCGGGGTACGGTCTTTACGCCTCGGTCCTTCGAACTTTCGGGTGCCCCATCCTTCGGTTTCTGAAAAGGCGGGGCGCTCTTGACTCGTCTCGGCCCCCAATCCAAGCACCGTAGGTGCGACACAATTTAGCCCAGCGCGTGAGCGCTGGGTACCCAGTCCGCGCGAAGCGTCTACCGCTCGCGGCGCCCTTCCCGCGAGTTGTCTTCATCTGTTGGCACGTCTGGCGGGAGCCCCCTGCTTCAGCAGGGGGAGCTGGACTTGGAGTCCAGCGAAAAAAGCGCAAACTCACTATCGGTTTTAGCCGCGGGAAGCCCGGGCGGGTGGCCCGGTCTTACGCCTCGGTCCGTTGAACATTTGGTGCCCCTCCTTCGATCTCTGATGGGTGGGACGCTTTGGACTTTTTCACCGCTTCTCCAAGCGCCGTAGGCGCGACACAATTTAGCCCAGCGCGTAAGCGCTGGGTACACAATCCGTGCAAAGCGCCTACCGCTCGCGGCGCCTTTCCCGCGAGCCTTTGCCGTGCTCTCGCCGTTCGCCACCAGCACCAGAACCGTATTTATACGGATAGAAACGCGCCACCGCTCCTGTTAGCATGAGTCGGGGAATTTCTTGATATGAGAAAAATTGGCGACAAGGCAACCGGCACTGTGATTCAGGGGCTCCTTGATTTCCGTCCAAGCGCTTTTCTCACCGGCGCGACTCGAATTTCTAATCGTAAATCTGGAATTAGAATTCATCCTAAGCCACGAGAAATCAGCACACTACAAATTTCTAATCGCAAATATTCGCCGCTTTTTGATCGCGGTTTCGGTATCTCGCCTCGCTTTCTAATCTACGGTTCCGCGATTAAAACTCCCCGTAACACTCTTGAAAGCAACACATACGAATTTCTAATCGGCGGTAAATAGGGTGTAGTGACGCCACTAACCACTAGTCACTCGCCACTAGCCACTGCCTTCAGGTATTCTGCTGAGCCTATGTTGGACTTGGGATATGTGCGAGAGCACCTGGATGTGATTGAGAAGATGGCGCGCGACCGCGGCGTTACGCTGGACCTCGCGGCGTTTCGCGAGCTGGATGCTGAGCGGCGGCAGATTATCACCTCGATCGAGCGGCTGAAGGCTGAGCGCAACAAGGCCAGCGAGGAGATTGCGCGGCTTGGCAAGATCGTCCACGGCGGCGATAAGGCCAAGGAGCAAATCAAAGAACAGATTAAGGAGCACGTGGCCGGTGGTGAAGAGACGCTTGCAGCCGCGATGGCGGAGCGCGATGCGCTGCTGGCTAAGATGAAAACCGTGTCAGAGGAAATCAAGCGCGGCGACGAGCGCATCGCTGAGCTTGACGAGCGGCTGAGGCAGTTTCTGCTGACGATACCGAATATTCCGCACTCGAGCGTGCCGGTGGGAAAGAGCGCTGCGGACAACGTCGAGGTGCGGCGCTGGGGCACGCCGCCGAAATTCGATTTCGCGCCGAAGCCGCACTGGGAAATTGGCGAGGGCGCGGGGATTCTCGATTTCGAGGCGGCGATCAAAATTGCGGGCTCACGCTTCGCGGTCTACAAAGGACTCGGCGCGCGGCTCGAACGGGCGCTCGCAAATTTTTTTCTCGATGTGCATACGCACGAGCACGGGTTCACGGAAGTGCTGCCGCCGTTTCTGGTGAACACGGCGTCGCTTGTGGGCGTCGGTCAGCTTCCGAAATTCGCGGAGGATATGTTCCACGTGGAAGGCACCGACCTGTGGCTCACGCCCACGTCGGAAGCGGAATTGACGAACCTCTATCGCGACGAAACGCTCGACGCGGACGCGCTGCCGATCAAAGTGTGCGCGTGGACGGCGTGTTTTCGCTCCGAGGCGGGCGCGGCGGGAAAGGATACGCGCGGCATCAAGCGGCAGCACCAGTTTCAGAAGGTGGAGATGTTCAAATTCACGCGGCCGGAGCAGAGCTACGACGAGCACGAGTCGCTGGTGCGTAGCGCGGAAATGCTGCTGCAGAAACTCGGGCTGCACTATCGCGTGATGCTGCTATGCACCGCGGACATGGGATTCGCCTCGGCGAAAACGTACGACATCGAAGTGTGGCTGCCTTCGACGAATGATTTCATGGAAATTTCGTCGTGCTCGAATACCGAAGCCTTTCAGGCGCGGCGGTCGGGGATTCGCTTCAAGCCGCCCGGCGGCAAAAAATCGGAATTCGTGCATACGCTCAACGGCTCAGGGCTAGCGGTGGGGCGCACGTGGATCGCGCTGGTGGAAAATTTCCAACAGGCGGATGGCTCGGTGGTGATCCCCGAAGCGCTGCGTCCATACATGGGTGTGGATCGCATTCCGAAAAAATAACTGCGAAGAGGAAATTCAAAAACGCCGGCGAGACGCCGGCGGTACAAAAACCCGGCGCGAAAACCGGGGACGAAAGTCCAGCTGAGAAATCTATGTGCCGCCGACCAGCACCATCGGACCTGTGGGCTGCGGCATGCCGCCGGCGGGCTCGAGCGTGATCGCGAACATTTTTGGCGCGATGCCTTCGGGGACTTTTGACATCCAGTGCGCAGTGTCGCTGGTGGCGGGATTGAAAACGCCCGCGCTGATTGGCTTTCCTTCCATCGGAACCACCCAGAGCTGATAGCTTTTGTCGTCTGGCGACGGAGCAATCCACCCGTCGTACATCAGCAGGCCCATTTTTTCGTTGTACATCACTTCGCCGTCGCCTTTGATCATGCCGGGCTTGGGCGCGAGCAAGACTTTGATGGTGTCTTTCGAGGTGTAGAGATGCAGCATCTCCTGCGCGTCGGCTAGCTGCCTCTGCGTCTTGTCGACAGACGCGCCGAGGCCGGCAAGCTGTTTGGTGAGGCGATCGTTTTCGCGCCAGAGCATCACGGTGGCGATGAGAAGCGCGACGCAGGCGGGCGCGAGAATTCCGAAGAGCCAGCGGCCGGCGAGGCCGCGCGGCGGGTCGGGCGGAGCGAATTCACGACCGGTTCCAGGGGCCGGAACTTTCGCGCTGTCCGACGGCACCTTTAAAGGCACGGCTGAAGGCGCTTGCGATTCGGCGCGGACGTGGCGCAGCAGGCTATCCTTCACCGCGGCAGACGGTTCGACGCGCGGGGCGGCGAACGAGATTGCGGCGACGCGTCCGCGGGCGACGGCGAGTTTGCGGGCGCAATCGGCGCAGGCGGCCAGATGCGATTCGATCGCTTGCTTCTCGTCGCCTTCGAGCGCGCCGAGAACGTAGAGATCGAAATCTTCTTCGCGAGTTGGATGGCCGTTTGTCATTTCTTGTTCGTCATCGCCATGTTTCGTGGCTACGTGTTGTGACTCATCGTCGACTGCAAATTCCGTCTCAAGGTCTCGATTGCTGAACGAAGCCTTGTCTTTACAGTTCCGAGTGGGTCGCCGGTTCGTTCCGCTATTTCGCTGTGCGTCATGCCTTCAAAATAGGCTAGTTCGACGGCTGCTCGCTGCTCTTTGGGCAGCGAGTCGAGAGCGCCTTTCACCCGGGTGAGCAACTGCTGTTGCGCGGCGCTCGATTCGAGGTCGAACGGCATCACCACAGTGTTCTCAAGGATTTCTTCTCCGGCGGCCGGATTATGGCGGCGGAGACGGGAGATGGCGCGGTTGCGCGCGATCACCAGAAGCCATCCGGGCAATGAGCCGCGCGCGGGATCGAATCGCGATCCGCTGCACCAGAGCTGGTAGAAAATATCCTGCAAGATTTCCTCGGCCGCCTGAGTGTCGCGAAGGATGCGGTTCAAGACGGACGAGAGCATCCCGGCATAGCGGTCATAGAGGGCCGCCAATGCCGCTTCGTCTCGCTGTGTGATTTTGTGAACCAGCGCCGCGTCCGTGGCCGGCAAATCCGCTCCCGTTTTCGACATCACGAGTGTGTGGCGGCTCCACTACTGAGTACGCGCGTGGCGAGTATCCGGATTGCGCGCGAGGCGCGCCGCCCGGCTGCGCGGAATGAAATGAGCGTAACTTGGCTAGTGTGCGGGGGTCAACGAGGATAATTGGCTGCGGTCCCGGGCGAGGCTGGGGGCGTTGGAGGAATAACTGGCTCGTGAACCAGCCGTCAAGCTACTGTAAACAATGTCCTTATCAGTGCCCGGGTGGTGGCTGGGCCTTCTGGGCCCTTGTAAGGCGGAAAAACCGAGGGGAATCTTTCGCGGGAGTTTCGATTGACATCCTCGGCGGCTTGGCTAAACTTCGACTCGCGCGGGACTTACAGTCCACACAAGGCTCTACAAGTTTTCAGAAATTAGATTTGGCAGGTGAAAGTGGCGCGGCATTACGCGCGCCGGGAGGAAGTGAAGATGGCCACGCTTGCGAAGGCGGCGCCGCAGCCGATACCGCGCATCGCGCCGCGCGAGGATTTGAATCCATACCGGATCGCGCAGATCCAGTTCGACATCGCAGCGGAATATCTGAAGCTCGACCAGGGCTTGCGGCAGATTCTACGCACGCCGAAGCGCGTCCTTGAAGTATCGATTCCCACCAAGATGGACAACGGGCAGGTGAAGGTATTCAGCGGGTACCGCGTGCAACACAACGTGGCGCGCGGGCCGGCGAAGGGCGGGATTCGTTATCACCCGGCGGTGACGCTGGATGAGGTGAAGGCGCTGGCGGCGTGGATGACGTGGAAGACCGCGACGGTGAACATTCCCTATGGCGGCGGCAAGGGCGGCGTGATTTGCGATCCGAAGCGGATGACGAAATCTGAGCTCGAGCGTATGACGCGGCGCTACACATCGGAAATTCTGCCGCTCATCGGGCCGGAAAAAGATATTCCGGCGCCGGACATGTACACGGATGCGCAAACGATGGCGTGGATCATGGATACGTACTCCATGACGAAGGGATATTCATCGCTCGGCGTGGTGACGGGCAAACCGCTTTCGATTGGCGGGTCGGAAGGGCGCAACGAGGCGACGGCGCGCGGATGCCTGGTAGCGGTGGAAGAAGCGTGCCGCGTGAAGAAAATGTCGATACGTGGCTCGAGCGTGGCGATTCAGGGATTTGGAAACGCCGGGTCGCTCGCGGCGAAATTATTTGCGGAGAAGAAAGCGCGCGTGATTGCGATTAGCGACTCGCGTGGAGGTGTTTTCAATTCGCGCGGAATCGATCCGCTGAAGGCGATGCGTTACAAGGAGCGTTCGGGAACTGTGGTGGGCATGCCGGGAACGTCGCGAATATCGAATGACGAATTGCTGACGATGAAATGCGACATTTTGATTCCGGCGGCGCTCGAGAACGTGATTACGTTGAACAACGCGGACCAGATCAAAGCGAAGATCGTGGCGGAAGCTGCAAATGGGCCGACCACACCGCATGCGGACGAAGTGCTGGCGCGGAAGGGAATCATGCTGCTGCCGGACATTCTGGCGAATGCGGGCGGCGTGACGGTGAGCTACTTCGAATGGGTGCAGGATTTGCAGAGCTTCTTCTGGTCGGAAGCGGAAGTGAACGCGAAACTGGAATCGGTGATGCGGCGCGCGTTTGCGGAAGTGCACGAAAGC
>Ga0209525_1000337_pt1 | contig 11293 bp, 7 predicted proteins | sample JacPin_JW_Ref_O1_FD_187958 | JGI IMG/M metagenome (GOLD analysis project Ga0209525, IMG submission 187958) | Forest soil microbial communities from Algoma, Ontario, Canada - Jack Pine, Ontario site 1_JW_Ref_O1 (SPAdes) (version 2) | ecosystem: Environmental > Terrestrial > Soil > Boreal... | reverse complement strand
CTTCAGACCGCGAAGCTCGCTCTCGAGGACCACCACGTCCACCGAACGTCCCAGCACGCTGAAGAGCGACTGAATCTTTTGGGGATCGGCCGGCGCCACTTCCAGGTGTACTGCGATCACGATGTCCGCGCAAGCCATTCGACAGCAGAGCCTTGTGGGTCGTCCCTTTAGGGGCGACACAAGACAGATCTTAGAAACTCGGGCTTTAGCCCCTGAAGTTCCCCAGTGCGCACAACAATCTCAACGATAATCTCAACGATGCCTTGCGCCAGGGCATCTATCTCACTCTGAGATACGTGGTGACAAGCGGATTTATCAACAGTAATCGCTGGCGAGCTAAACTGCCGCAAATTCGGTAGCACAGTGTTAATTTGAATGAAGTGGATAACAGGGGTCGAACATTCTTCGTCGTTTGTGGCTTAACGTTGCTGCCCCTAGCCATTGGTTTGCCTGCACTTTATTTTCTTGACAGCCATTCGTGGACTCCCGAGAGGCAGCATTCCTCATTTGGTTGGTTGTTATGCTTAATCTCCCTCCTCACGATTTACTGCGAATTCCGAGCCCTGTGGGAAATAGAACAAAAGCTCTCGGGTAAGCGGGACATTTTCTGGTTCTTAAGAATCCCGGTGGGGCTAGTCGCTGCGTGCATCTTCGTGGTCAGTGTTCGCACATTCGTCGCCATCGCGCTTCCCGAACTGATCTTCGGAGACATTCCGGCGCTCGTGACCAAGCTACGTGGACATTGAGCGTGGCTGCTCGGATTAGTGGTGGGAAGCGGATTTCTCGACATCTATCCGAAAGAGACGTTTCGCCGATCAATTTCTCGGTTGAATTACACGTTCAGTGAACTTGGATTCGCAGTGGAAGCTGGCCTACACTATTGGCCCCTTGATTAGAAATCGCCAATTCCCGACGTGCCCATGACGGACCTCGCCGATGCCACCATTACTTTGGGAGCACAAACTAGCGGAGATGATGACCGCACCGATAAGCACGTTCTCGAACTGCGCAAACTTCTCGCGACTTGCTGCGGGGGTCCGTATACCTCGGAAGTCAGGGAATTTGCCCTGATCCTGAGGATCGGTGGAAAATTTCAGGAGTTCGACTTTGAGGGTTGCGAGCGGGTCAGACGAAACCGCAGGAGCAAATACATCACCGTTGACCTGGGATTTCCGTCTCGCCGATGGAGAGGCGTAAGCGATAGCGAGATACGGAAGTATCTTGTTGGAGTCGTCGAAACGGGTCTTCTCTGCTGCTTACATCGCCTCGAGAAGGACAAGGTCGAAGTTCGGAATGCGGCATTGATGAAGGATTTCGCGGAAGTGAAGCGGCGATTTCTCGACCGATGAAGCAGAGCTTCGCGCTAAACCGGCCGCATTCGTGGCAATAGCAGTAATCGAAACTTTGGCCTTCCGGATAAATGTTGCGAACAGGGATTACCACCATCTATCTCAGTTTGAGATAGGTGGTGGGAAAGCGGATTTCTCAACATCTTCTATTTCGAGGGCGTCGAAGGTCCTGAAACAAACATTGGACTAGCTCCACTCGACGACACAACCGTATCGTATTCGACCGGTTTATCGCCGCACATCAGGATGGGGAACTTCGTCTCTTGGAGCCATAGATTGAATTGCTGCTTAAGCTTCGCATCTGGTTCCCAAAACAGCTTGGCATTTTTGGCCTGCCCGTCAGTGCCAACAAAAATATAATACGCTGGGAAACGGTTCGGTTTCGGAAACCGAAAAGATATGATTTGTTTTGCAGTCTTTTGCAAAATTGGGTTGGGGCACCAGTCGCGCGGTTCCGACCCCGAAGGTGGAGTGAAAATGCTATCGCCGAATTTCGCTGCTTCAATCGTGTCAATCTTCACATCCAGGATTTCACCGAACTTCTCCTGGTACATATGTCGTGGATAGCGTTTCGTGCCTATATTTTCAAAGTCTTCGAGCTTCAGCCGATAGCTATCGGATGAGCCGCCCGGTGCAACCTCAATCAAAGCCACTTCGTTGGTCGCGGTGCTAAGGCACACGCGCTCCACCGACGCGGACACATAAACATCCTCGTGCGTGTAAATACATGTACGACGCTCCCCCGCGATCTCCTCAAGAGAGATCCGCTTCGCTTCGGGATGTGCTATGAGGCGGGTCGGTATTGGCGAAGACAGGAACTGACGAACGGCGTAGAAGGGAAACATTACCAGCGGAGTGGTTCGAAAGACGTAGAGTTTGTCGCCCAATCCGAGATCGGTTTCTGCCAGTGCTTCTATTTTGAAGTTTTCTCGAAACCGATCCGGAGCAGCCCACAACACTTCGTACATCCCATCTCGGAATGTCCCTTCCATTTCAATATGTACTCGCGCGACGAGGTGATAGGGAGGAGTTCCAGCTTCCTGTAGTTTTATTTCCTGGAAGGCTTGTTGCAACAGCGACGTCGCCTCTTCTTTTGATGGAAGCGACTGGGCTTTGGTAGTCAGTCCAAGGAGCACGAACAAACAGGTAAATAGGGTCCGAGAAACACGATCCATTGTTCGGCACGGTATCATGCGTCAACAGGTTGGAACAAGGCGGCTTCGGATAAGTGTTGCGAACAGGGATTATCACCGCCTATCCCAGGTTGAGATTGCTGGTGATAAGCGAGTTTATCAGCAGCAATCGGAGGGAAAAACTCTCGGCAAGGGCAGTCGAGTCTGAGGACTCACCAGGAATGGATCGATGATAATTGTTCTCCTCTTACTTCACTTGGGTCTCCCGTCCCGTTGAGGATGGGCTGCGACGTAAGTTCTGCTTCTGGTAGCCTCGTACAGCTGGAATTGCTATCCTTCCAACGAGCCACACATGGCGCAAACCGTACCCTTCGGAATTTCGGCCCCCAGCACCGACCGGACGCGCGCAGGCGCGCAAGCCACCACCATTCCATGGTTCGTGTGGTCAGGCATCATTTCAGTTTCCTCGATCTGCTTTGGCTTGTACTGGGACATCTCCTGGCACATGACCATCGGGCGCGACACGTTCTGGACGCCGGCGCACCTTCTGATTCAATTCGGCGGCATCCTCGCCGCGGTCACCTGCACGTATCTGATTTTTTCCACCACGTTCTCTCATGACCCGGCGGTGCAATCCTCTTCGGTAAAAGTCTGGGGATTCCGTGGGCCGATCGGCGCGTTTCTCACCGCCTGGGGCGGCGTGACGATGGTTACCTCCGCGCCGTTCGATAATTGGTGGCATAACTCATTCGGGCTGGACGTCGAAATCTTAAGTCCGCCGCACGTGGTGCTCGGCTGGGGAATTCTCGGCGTAGGAATCGGCTATCTGGTGCTCGTAGTCTCCGCAAAGAATCGCGCCACCGGAGCCGTGCGCGCGAAACTTACCTGGCTGTTTCTGTATCTCGCGGGTTTGGGCTTGATGCTGCACATGATTCTGATCTCCGAATACAGCGACGCAAGATTCATGCACAGCGCGGTTTTTTATCGCGTCCTGATGCTCGTCACGCCTCTGCTGATCATGGGCTATGCCACTGCGTCCGAACACAAATGGGGTGCCACGATTGTCGCCTCGATTTACATGGCGGTAGAGCTGGCGGGATTGTGGATACTGCCGCTATTCGCGGCGCAGCCCAAGCTGGGGCCCGTGTACACCAACGTGACGCACATGGTGCCGATGGAATTTCCAGTGCTGCTCATTTTTCCGGCGTTCGCGTTCGACCTGGTACGCGCGCGGCTGGCGGGGCGCAATAAGTGGCTGCTCGCGCTAGTTGCCGGCACCGCTTATCTTCTTACGCTGCTCGTGATCCACTGGCCATTTGGCAGCTTCATGATTTCGCCGTTGGCCCGAAACTGGTTCTTTGGCATGATTTACTTCCCCTATCAAGAGCCGGCTTCCATGCATCAACTGGCCTACCAATTCGAGAAATATGAGCCCACTCGAGCAGCTTTCTTCCGGGGACTTGGCCTCGCCTGGATCTTCGCTTTCCTCTCCACACGAATCGGCATCGCCTTTGGCGGCTGGCTCCTGAAAGTCAGGCGCTAACTCAGGTGAAGACGACTCACATTGCGTGGCTCGCCCTCGCGATCTTGATCGCCGGGCCGCTCGCCGCGCACATAGGCAGCCCCGATGTTTTCTTTCAAGGTGACGCCGGCCCGTATCATCTCGTCGTTTCCATCCGCACGCCGCAAATGATCCCCGGAGTCGCCGAGATTCAGATTCGCAGTTCCACTCCCGGCGTGAAGCAGGTCAAAATCGTTCCGCTCTATATCGTCGGCGAAGGCTCAAAATATCCGCCACCGCCGGACGTGCTGCTTCCATCCAAAGACGATTCCCAATTTTTCTCCGGCAAACTCTGGCTGATGGCCTCCGGCTCCTGGCAGGTGCGCGTCGAAGCCGATGGCGATGCAGGCTCTGGCACGATTGCGGTTCCGGTCCCGGCCGCCGCGCGCAGCACGATGCCAATGCAGAAGAGTTTGGGAGTGTTGCTCGCCGGCCTGATGGTGCTGCTCGTCGCTGGAATTGTCTCGATCCTTGGTGCGGCACGCCGCGAAGGGCAGCTTGAGCCAGGCCAACAAGCGGGCCCCACGCAGAAGCGCGCCGCCCGATTCGTGATGGCCGTCGCGTTATTGATTGTCGCAGCCGTGCTCGCGGGCGGCGCATTCTGGTGGAAGACGGCGGCGGCCAATCTTTCCAACCGCATGATTTACACAGCGCCAGACCTCTTTGTCTCGCTCGTTCCGGGCGATCAGATGCTCTTGCGAATCGGCGATTCCAAATGGCACACGCGCCGCCCCGAAACTGTTGCGACGCCGCTAATGCCCGACCACGGCCACCTGATGCACTTGTTCTTGATTCGCACGCCGCAGATGGACCGCTTCTATCACCTGCATCCAGTTCCGGATAAAGACGGCGCCTTCCTCGATAATCTTCCGCCGGTAGCAGCAGGCCATTACCAGGTTTTTGCGGACATCGTCCGCGTCTCAGGATTTCCCGACACGCTCTCAGCGCAGATTGATATCCCAGAGACAGCAGGGAAGCCGCTCTCCGGAGACGACTCGACCGCATCGGCCCCGCCCATCTCGGCAGATTCACAAAGTACGAAGGACGCGAGTGGCGCGAATGCGAAAGACGCGAAGGGCACGAAGGACGCGGAAGCAAGCCTGATTTCCTCACTGCCCGACGGCACGCGAATGATTTGGGAGCGCGCCCCAGATCCGCTCCCAGCCAATCAATTGCTCTGGTTCAAATTTCGACTCGAGGACGCGACCGGCAAGCCCGTCGCCAACCTTGAGCCCTACATGGGAATGGCAGGCCACGCCGAATTCGTCCGCTCAGACTTGAGCGTCTTCGCCCACGTCCACCCCGACGGCTCAGTTCCGATGGCAGCAGTCCAGCTAGCCGATGCAACTCTCGCGAAGAATTCTGCGATCCCAGCATTATCAAATCCGCCCGCGACGATGGAAATGAACATGCCGGGCATGGCCACGGGGCCCATCGGATCAGAAGTAAGTTTCCCCTACGGCTTCCCGAAGCCAGGCTTGTATCGCATCTTCGTACAAGTGAAGTATAATGGTCGCGTAGAGACGGGGGTGTTCGACGCGCAAGTGAAGTGATGGCGCCGTCGGGTGCCAGGCGCGACCACGGCCCGCAAGATGGAACCGCTGGGTTTATAGGCTGCTACCAGGCCAGTTCTAATACACGGTAGCGCGATTAAATCTCACCGCAAGCTTCCCAATATCAATAACATACGAATTTCTAATCGGCGGTAAAAGCGCCCCTTAAGCTTTCGGTTATTGCGCGCCGGTCGCTGTTCCTGTCGGCTGTTGCTTCAACCAGGTTTGAAGGTTGTGTTCCTGGTGCTCGCGAAGGTCGATGCAGCCGTTGATTTCCTCGATGGTGAGTTTCAGCGTTCGATCCGCCGCCGGAACTTTGTGAGAGGTGAAAAACGCCTCCACTTCATCGCGCTTGCCGGCATCGCAGAAAACGCTCACCGCTCCCACAACGCTCGTATCCGAATAGTTGCTGAGCTTCGCACTCACGTCCGCCCAGTTATCGCGGATGAACTTCCACGCCACTTCGCGCCCCTCCGGGTTCGACAGCACCGCTCCAAAAACCTGCGGCGCATCCTGCGCGCGCATCATCGGCGAAACGGCGAACTTCATCGTCCGCGTGAGCAGCGCGGGATCACCGAACAGGCACAGCGCCTGCCCGTAGAGCAGCCCTTCCTCGGGCGTCTTGATCTGGCTGAAGTGCGCGATGATCGCGTTATAGAGAGCTTCGTCGCCGTTGCGGGCGGCAATTGGAATGGCGGCGATGAGCATTGTGCGATCTACTGGCTCGCCTTTTAGAGACTTGTCCATCAGTTCGCGCGCCAGGGCGATCGCTTTCGGGTCGCGCCCCACTTGGCCCATTAAGGTGAGAAGAGAAGCGCGGCGAGCGCGGGTTTCGTCGGAATCTTGCGGACCCGATTGCCAGCCCATTTTTTCGGCGACCGGGCCGAACGTGGTGCGGACCCAGCTTTCGAATTGGGGCCGATCGGAATCGTTCACCAGATACTGACCCGTGAACTGGAGATAGTTCGTGAGCTGATCGATCACGTCAGTCGAAGGGTCGTCCTTCAAGTCCGACGCGACCGCCATGAAATCGCTGGCCTGCAATGTGTTGGCGTGAAGGCCAGCGAAGGAATCTTCGAGGAGCATGTAGCGTTCGGGAGCGGAGAGCTTGCTCTCGGCGGATGACGCGACCCGATTGAGATCCTGAGAAGTGTAGCCCGTCCGGTAGTAACCGCGACCTCCGGCATTTCCAAACGCACCATCGGTGCATCCCGGAAGAGCAATCTGTTGTTCTTTCGTTGCGAGCAGTTCGCACTTCTCGTCTTTGCCCGCTTTGAGGCAAACCGGAATGTCCCATTTTTCCTTTGAGCCAGCTTCGAGAAGCGCGCGATCGCGGAAATAGCGAGTTTGGGTTACGGTGACGTTTGCGTTCTTGCCCGAGCACGACGTCTTCAGCGAAACGAGAGGCACGCCGGGCTGTTTGATAAAGCCGGCCATGATGCGATCGACGGGTTTGTGCGAAGTCTCCGCGATCGTGTTCCAGAAGTCCTCCGCGCTGGCGTTGCTATAGGAATACTTCGAAAGGTAGGCGTTCACGCCTTTGCGAAATGTTTCCGGGCCGACGTAGCCTTCCACCATGCGCAGCACGGCTGCGGCTTTGTTGTAAGCGATATCGTCGAAGAGTTCCTGGATTTCCGCCGGCGTTTCGGCGTGAGCCTCGATCGCGCGCGTGGAACTGAGCGAATCGGTGCCCATCGCGTTGGTGCTCGAGCGCACTGCGTCCGTCTCCAGATTCCATTCCGGCTTCCATGCTTCCATCGGCTTGAACGACATCCAGGTGGCAAAACCTTCGTTGAGCCAGACGTCGTCCCACCACTTCATCGTGACCAGATCGCCGAACCACTGATGCGCGATTTCGTGAGCGACCAATTCCTGGGCCACTGCCTTGCGCAGCAAGTAAGAAGATTGCTTAGGATCGACAAAAATAAGGTCGCGGGCGATGACGAGACCGGTGTTTTCCATTGCACCGGGAGCGAAATCGGAGACGCCAAGGATGTCGAGCTTGCCGTAGGGATATTTGATGCCGAAATACTGGTCGTAATACTTCAGCGTGACGACAGCAGCCTGAAGCGCGAAGTCCGCGTAGGGCCTTTTATCCGGAATTCCGCAAACGCGGACGGGAATTCCATCGGCGGTATCTTCGGCACACTGCCAATCGCCGACTGCGAGAGCGACGAGATAGGAAGACATTTTCGGCGTAGTTGCGAATTTTACGGTGTGCTTGCCATCGCCCGGCCCGGGCGTGTCTGAAACTATTTTCGTGTTTGATAGCGCGGTGTCGCCTTTGTCGATGATGGCAGTGAGGTCAAAGGTGGCTTTATAGATTGGCTCGTCGAAGGAAGGGTACATGCGGCGCGCATCGGTATTTTCGAGCTGCGAGACGGCGTACTTGCGATTGCCAGCCTTGCTCAAATAAAGACCGCGTAGCTGGCCGTTCAGGATTCCCGCGTAGCGGATGTGGAGAGTTGCGGGGCCGGCGGTGAGCGGCTGCTGGAACGCGAGAGTGGCCATCTGCTTGTCTTCATCAGGGGTGACTTTGGCGGTCTGCGTTTTACCACCGGCACTAATTGTCGTTTCGGCGAAGGTAATTTCAGCGGCGTTCAAAACAATCGTCGACGTCGGCTTGAGGACGTGGATTGCGATCGTCTCGTCGCCGTTGAAATTTTCCTTGTCAAGATTCACGTCAATTGTCAGCTGATAGTTATCGGGCGTGGCGAGTTCGGGAAGCCTTTGTGCGCGGGCAAGCGGCACGAGCGCCAGAATGAATGCAACGAACGATAAAATCTTGCGCATCGTTTCTCCAGTGGCCTAACCGGCCAACTCTCCAATGGCCCAACCGGCCAGTCTCCTGTGACCTAACCGGCCACTCAGATGACCTGTCGGGTTGGTCGAGCTCTCGGGCGGCGTGCCGACGATCAGCGCGCTTTAGATTACTTAACTACTATACGACAAGCACATGGGGTTTGTTTCGTCGGCCGGCAATGGGATTTGGACGATTCTTGCAGGGGAAAGTTAGCTGTGAAATTCAGACGGTGCGCCGCGCGTAGTAACATTGAAGGCCGGCAGCGGGGACTGAGATTGAGGGCGCATGTCGATTGCAGGTAACGGGGCCGCGATTCGGGCTGAGCACGTTTCGCGGCACTATCAGATGGGATCCGCATTAATCCGGGCCGTGGACGACGTGACACTCGAAGTGGGCGCCGGCGAATTTCTTGCGCTGCTGGGCACGTCAGGATCAGGAAAATCAACGCTGCTGAATTTGATGGCCGGACTTGACCGGCCGTCCGCGGGTGCCATCGTTGCCCACGGCCGGAATTTGTCGGAGCTTAGTTCCGTCGAGCTCGCGCAATATCGGAGCCGCACCGTCGGAATGGTTTTTCAATCGTTCAATCTCCTCCCAAAAATGACGCTGGAAGAAAACGTGGAGCTGCCGCTGCGTCTGGCCGAAGTGGATCGCAGCGAACGCGGCGCGCGCGTGCGCGAAGCGCTTGAACGAGTGGGGCTTGCGAAGCGCGCGACCCATCGTCCCAGCGAATTATCCGGCGGAGAGCAGCAACGCACGGCAATTGCGCGCGCCCTGGTAAACCGGCCAACGATTTTATTTGCAGACGAGCCGACCGGGAATCTCGACAGCGCGACGGGCGAATCGGTGATGCAGCTCTTGAAGGAAATTCAATTGTCCATGGGGATGACGATCATCATGGTGACGCATGAACGGCCGCTGGCGAGCCGGTTCGCGGATCGAATCGCGGCCTTGGCGGATGGCAAGCTTGTGAGCGACGGAGTGGCGGCATGAAGACGCGCGACCTGGGAGAACTGGCGCTGCGGAATTTGCGCGAGGCGCTGCTGAGAAATTCGCTGACCACGCTGGGAATTGCTGTGGGCGTAGCGTCTCTCGTGGCGATGCTTTCGCTCGGAGTGGGTTTGCAGGAACTGGCTACGAAGCGGCTTTCGAATTCCGGGTTGTTTGACACCGTCATCGTGATGTCGAGATCGGGCTTGCGCGGATTTGGGAGGTCTTCGGAGCCGTCAAGGCGAGCGGCGGCCGGGTCGGATCAGAGCAGCGAGCAGGATCATGCGCCGCGGGTATCTCCACCGTTGGATGATTCCGCGCGCGAGGCACTGCAGAAGCTTCCCAATGTGGTTGAGGTGTATCCGCAGATTCGTTTTCCAACTGAGGTGCGTTTCGCGGGAAAACCATATGCGACGATGGTGGCGGGAATTCCGGATTCGGCGCGTGGGAACGGCGCATTTGACGGGATAAACGGAAATTTCTTTTCGGGCGGAAATGCCGACGAAGCGATTTTGCAATCTGAATTCGCGAAGGATCTCTCGGACAAACCTTCGAGCCTGATCGGGAAGGATCTGGTGCTGCGCTACGCGGAACGACAGGCGCTGGGAACACAGGCCGCTGGGACGAGCAGTTCTTCAGGGACAGAAAACGTAGACAACGGAAGCGGCGGATTTTCGGTGGTGCCGCGCGAGAAAAATCTTCGTATTGTAGGGATCGTTGACACTGAGCCTGCGGCGGGATTTGGCGGGATTGGCAGTGGGCGCGTGTTGATTCCGCTGGCGGTGGCGGAAACATTGCGGGCGGCGCAGTTGAATGATTTGCGCGACGTTGTGAGAGGCGCGAACGGGAAGACCACATATGCGAGCTTGACCGTTCGCGCCAAGAGCCCGTCGCAAGTGGAGAAAATCGAATCGGCGATCAAGGATATGGGGTTCTCGACGTTTTCGCTGCTCGATGCCACGCGCAATCTTAGGATTTTCTTTACGATTTTCGATTCGTTGCTCGGAATTTTCGGAAGCCTGGCGCTCGCGGTTTCGACGCTGGGGATTGTCAACACGCTCGTGATGGCGATTCTGGAGCGCAGGCGGGAAATTGGCGTGCTGAAAGCGCTGGGGGCAGCTGACCGCGACGTGAAGCAGCTGTTTTTTGCGGAAGCCGGAGTGATGGGATTGATGGGCGGGATTTTCGGGGTGGGGATGGGCTGGCTGATTGGGCGCGCGGTGACTTTTGGGACAAACGTTTACTTGCGCCGGCAGGATTTGCCGCCCGCGCATGTGTTTTCAGTGCCGTTGTGGCTGATTTTCGGCGGGATTGTATTTTCGGTGGTGGTGAGTCTGGTGGCGGGGCTCTATCCGGCGTCGCGGGCAGCGCGGCTGAATCCGGTGGAGGCCCTGCGGTATGAGTAAGGCAAAGCTTGGGCTGACCGCGTTAGCCTTTGTGATTTGCGCATTTGCGAGCCAGCCTGCGCAGGCTGCCGAAGCCGGGCGCGCGGAATGCCAGAGCGTCAAGAGCAAGATTCTTTCGCGTACCGTCGCTTACTGCGCCCTGCTGCCGCCCAGTTACGACGTGGAGAAGACGCGGCGCTATCCGGTGCTTTATTTTCTTCACGGGCTTGGCGACAACGAGCAGATGTTTCTGCATTCGGGGGGCTGGAATCTCGTCGAGGACTTGTGGGAGCAGCATCAGCTAGGCGAGTTCGTGATCGTGACGCCTGCGGCGGGAGCCAGTTTTTACATCAATTCGCACGACGGGAAACAAAAGTACGAGGATTTTTTCCTGCAGGAGCTCATGCCGGCCATTGAAGCCCGTTACCGCATTAATGCCACGCGCGCGACGCGAGGTATTGCGGGCTTTTCGATGGGTGGGTACGGAGCGTTGCGGCTTGCGTTTTTGCGTTCTGACTT
>Ga0209525_1000336_pt1 | contig 11404 bp, 5 predicted proteins | sample JacPin_JW_Ref_O1_FD_187958 | JGI IMG/M metagenome (GOLD analysis project Ga0209525, IMG submission 187958) | Forest soil microbial communities from Algoma, Ontario, Canada - Jack Pine, Ontario site 1_JW_Ref_O1 (SPAdes) (version 2) | ecosystem: Environmental > Terrestrial > Soil > Boreal... | reverse complement strand
TCTCCCGTCCGGTACATCCGTGTCCCGGCTTCTCCATACGGATCCGCCACAAACCGCTCTGCTGTTAATCCGGGCCGATCTAGATAGCCCCGTCCCACCCCGGGCCCCCCGATGTACATCTCTCCCGCAACACCCGGCGGCACATGTTCGAGCCGGGCATCCAATAGATACAGATCCCTATCCCCTATCGGTTTCCCGATTGGCACAGATGTCGCGTCCTTTTCGACCGTCAAGATCGAATAGCAGGTACTGAACACACCGCATTCCGACGGGCCATAACCATTCACCATGATCGTTCGAGGTAGCTCCTTGAGCGCACTGCGGATGTTCGAAGCCGATACCGGCTCGGAACCAGTTATCAGATATCTGACCCCTGACAGTTTCGATCCCGCCACTTCTGTCACCGCGTTGAACAGCGATGCGGTCAGCCAAAGAAACGTAACTTGGTCGGCCCGCACCACTTCGGCTAAGCGCGACGGTTCAATAATCGGATCAGAATAGATGACGCACCGTGCGCCGGCCAAGAATGCCAACCAAAGCTCGAGTGTCACGGCGTCCCAGGCTGCAGATGAGTACAACAGAAAAGTCTCATCCTCGGTCAGTTCGAGGAAATCGACATTGCGTGAAAACCCCAAGACGGCGCGGTGAGGAATCTCGACAGCTTTCGGTTCACCCACCGAACCAGATGTATATATTACATGAGCAATATGATCTACCGTAATATCTATGTCGAGGGGCTTATCGGGCTGGCGCTCAATTTCAACGCGGCACAGATCCAGAAGCAATAAAGAAAAACCTGATGGCAATTCATTCGCGAGTTCCTGTTGGGTCACGATAAGGGCAACATGAGAATCCTCGAACATGTATTTTAGGCGCTCGGCAGGAAACCGTCGGTCGGCAGCTACATATGTTCCTCCAGCCTTAAGAATCGCCAAGAAAGCGACAACCATATCTGGCGATCGAGGAAGATAGATGCCGACGCGGACATCAGGTCCGACGCCGCGTTTGCGAAGATGCCACGCAAGCCGGTTAGCGCGTCGGTCGAGTTCGAGATAACTTATCTCTTCGTTCCTATATGAAAGCGCAACGCGGTCAGGTCGTGCGATTGCATGATTCTCTACAAGCTGATGCAGTAGAACGTATGGTCGATTTCCCTCCGCCATTTCTAGCCCCAGTAATGCTTCGATGTACCCTAATGACTTCGAAAAACAACTAGCACACTAGCCGTACTAAATGATCCGACGTCTGCGACGGCGTTGGATGCGGGCTACATAACCACCGCTTATTCCTATTGGCCTTTGCACAGCGCGGTCGATGCGACTACAAGCATTGCAACCGCCGAATGATACGTTCCAAGAGACCTGTAGTGACACACTTTTGAAACGAGTAACCTCTTTTCCTCAGCCCCTACCGTTTCCACCAGACTCGAGGATGCTACGAATCACGGAAATCCTTCGCCTGCCCGCATTTAAGCTTCCGGAATAAACCTCAGCCAGACCGCTCCTCCCGTGGCGAAATCGTCCGTGCTACAAAAGCTTCGTTGTCGCGCGGAATAAACGCAGCATACAAGAGCTGATTTAGCTTTCCGTTTTTATCCATTGCTGCAACAAAATTTTCATCGAGCAACCGATCGATCAGATCTCTTCGCAGACTACCCACAGACGAGAGGGTAACTGTTCCGCGCATCATTTGCCCGAGGAGCCACGAAAGGTATGGTGATTGAGTTGAACAATCGGTTGTCGTGCTATCAGTAAAATCCTGATAATCCTTGTAAGTGTGGTCTCGAACAGAGTGAGAATGCGACTGTCCCGTGTTGAAACTCAACTTGTGCGTACTCAGCCGAATCGTTTGGCGCCCTCCAACTGGGATCCGCATGATCAATCTAATCGTGTCGCATATCTCTTCAGGAGTTTCTTCTGGGTTGTATGTGATTACGTCGTACAAGATCTCTATCTCGTTGGATTCTGTTGCCTCGTGGATCAACCTAATGGCATTCTCGCATTCTTCCGGAGTGTTCAGTCTCTGATAGACAACATTCAATATGCGAGTATTGCCGGACTGGATACCCAAATTGATAGTTCTAAGGCCTGCTTCCACCAACGCTCGGATCACTTCCACACCTGCGGAATTAACTGATTTCTCCGTAACAAAGATGAAGAATGGCAGACCGACTCGTTCCCGGTAAATAGCTGCAAAATCCATCAAATCCATCTTTGGCCTGCGCAGAAAATCGAGGTCCCAGAAATATACGAAATCTTTCCGCGGGTATCTTTCTTTCACTGAAGCAATCGACTCGACGATATCGGCTAATCCCCGGCGGCGAGAATTCCGGAGCGAATCATTTCTGTAGACTGGCAAAAGATCCTGGGCGCAGAAGGAACATTTGTGAGTGCATCCCCGCTGAGTGTACATGTCGATCGCCTGTCTTCGGTTAACGAACTGGACATGGTCATCGCCTTCGCGTTCATTCCCGAACTCCCGTAATCCGAAGGGAGTGAGGCACATAAGGTCCTCACCGTAGTACGGCATTGGGGTTATTTCCGGGCTCCGAGCAGGGACAGCATCCGGGTTCAAACTTGTCACCAAGCCGGGAATTCCGAGGGCGGCAATGGCCACCGCATCGTTAGCAACGATCCCACGCAGTATGGCCTCTAGCACAATTTCCCCGTCACCTCTGGCGACGCCATCAATACCTCTCATTAGATAGAAATGCGGATCTGAAATCGCATCGATGCCTCCTGCAACGAAAAACGCTCCTGGCACAATCTTGTGAAGCAAGGGCAATAGTTGAAGGAATCTGTTCCTCGTTCGTTCTATGGTAGAGAGTCCAATGACTGCCGGTTTCGTGTCGGCGATATATCTGAGCAGCACCTCGCGTTCAGACGCGGTAAATGGACATTCAATTCTTGCGGAGTCTGACGCCGAGCTGAGTATCCCAGTCACTCGAAACGATGCCCGAAGATCCCGCTGTTCCTTAATATGGGTCATCAGAAACTGAATACCGAGTGTCATCGGATGATCTGAAATTAGCACTATATTCATTCTTCCCCCTTTCTTGACGCATACGACTGGGCGCGCAGTCTGCCCGAGCTATCCAATATCCCCAGGTCATCAAGTAGCACAGTCATGGACAATTCGTGATAGTCCTAAAAACCTAGGCACCTCTGCATTCAGATATTTCCCGATTCCCTCAGACGGACCATCGGCAAGAGCGATGAACTAGACCCTCCGTGAGAATCAAAAGAACGATATAGGGCAGCAACGACTAAGACGACGCCCCTAAATTTGCAAATTCTGATCGTGTATCTTTTCCTGTTAGTCGATCGCCAGATCCACCGCGCACCGCGCCGAGCATTTAGCTAGCACTCGACGCGACCAATGAGATGGCGGCAGGGTTCGATCCCGTAAAACGCCAGCAACCGGTTTGATCCGGTTTGTCGATCCATTCTTGAAATCCCCTTTTGAAACTTAGGACTGTCGAGGTAACTGATGCCGTAGTTAACAAAAGCCAAACTACTTTGGAAGTCGCCGAAGAAGAAGAGCCTAGGCTGGTCTACATAGTTCATTAGAGTTAATACCCGGATTGGTTGGGTGGTCAGCGACTCTGCATTGAAAAGGAACCTAACGAGGTTGATCCGAAGCCTCGCTCAGCATGTGTGATACACCACAGAGCGAGCCGGTTGGCTCGCTACCATCCCGTATTCCGAGCCAACGTCACTCTATGTACCTGATGCTTCGACTGTCAATAACAATTATTTCCCGTATAATGATTTTATTAGTCAAATATCCTCAAAGGATTCGTTTGCGAGTGCAGATGCCTGCAGCTCTTCACGTTTTAAAGTAGACTTAGAATCGGTTCCTTCAAAACTTAGAACGGCACCACTAGGTATGGCGGGAGACTTTCCATTCTCGTCATGATAATAAGCGTTCCAATGGGTCTGCGCCGACCTGGGCCAGCGTCCATTGTCGGTGGCCTAAATTGAGCCGCAATGCTCGAAAGGCTGTTGTCTCGGCCTCTAGTCCGACGGAATTCTGAGTTCCGACAGGTGCTTCTCTGGGCTTTCAGTGGCGCTTTCAAGCAAACTTTGGAAGTCCTGCAACGTTCGTAAGATGGCCTCAGGTTCGAAGAGGTCCGGATTATACTGAATCCGGCCCCACATTCCTTGAGGTCTATCGATGAAAGCGATATAAAAATCCCATGGAGCTCCGCCGCTCCCGACATCCATTGAAGTCACTATCCAGTCCTCACTCATCTGAGGCATCGGCGGTTGCAGGGAAACACCTACCGTAAAGAACGGATTTCGGCTGGGATTCGGTTTCAAACTCAATTCCTGCGCCAAAAGCTCGATAGGCACGTCATCGTTCAGAATCGCTTCGAGAATTAGTCGCTGGGCTTGCTTCTGCAATTCGTGAAAAGTCGGGTTTTCGGTCAAGTCGAAGCGTATCGCGACTGGGTTTAGGAAATAACCAAGCATCTTTTCTACCTCGTGCGGTTTTCGACCGGATGGTGATAACGTGCCAACGATGATGTCGTGCTGATGGGTATAGCGGTGGAGCAAAACTGCGAAAGCAGTGAGAAGTGTCGTAAACAGTGTGACGCCGACCTGCTGACTGAGTGCTTTCGTCGCCTCCGCGATAGCCCTGGGCAGCACGAACGAATAGATTGCGCCGCGGAATATCTTCGTGGTACGCCCCGACTGATGGGTGGGCCACTTCAGTACCGACAGATTCCCTGCGAGTTGTTTGCGCCAGTAATCCAGCTGCTTCAACATTATTTCGCCGTGCAGCCAATGCCTTTGCCAGTAGGCATAGTCGCCATACTGAAGTGCCAAAACTCGGAGCGGGGAAGGCTGACCTCTTACATAGGCCTCGTAAAGTGTCAGCAGTTCGGACGGTAGAATTTGATATGCGGATACTCCGTCCAAGATACTCAAATGGGCGTTCAGAAACAACCGGTGTTCTCCATCCCGCATTTTGACAAGGACAGCTCTTAACAGCGGGCCGTCATGCAGGTTAAACGGTTGCCGCACCGTTTCTCCGATTATTCGCTGGGCTTCAGCATCCTGTTTCGTTCCGGCCACGCCTTGGAGATCGATCACGCGAATGCTTTTCTGTTCCGGTTCCGAATGCACGACCTGCACCCATTCACCGTTCCTGATTTCATAGCTAGTGCGCCAGATGTCGTGTCTACGAATTATTTCGAAAAGGCTTCTCTCAAGGGTGCATATCTCAAGTGGGCCAAACATTCGAAGAGTGACACATTCGTTGTAGAGCGGGGGAACGTCCGGAATGCTCTTTTCTCGAAGTAAGAGCTGTTCCTGTGATAGCGAAAGAGGGGCTAGCTCGCCCGAAGGCCGAGGACTAATAGGACCCAACGGTGGTTGGGAAAATGTCCCCCTAACATATCTTTCCAGCAATGAACGCTTCGCTTCGGAAAGACTGTTCACAGCCAGCTCTGCAACGGGTCCACCCTTATCAGGGGCGAAGTTCTCTTTCTCTCCCGTCGGTCGCTCCACACTAAAACCCACGGCCTCCTGGCGATCGTTGAAGCGAATCGGCAACCTCATCAAGCCTCGCAATCCGAGATTCGACCGCCAAATCAGTGGCCCGGGCTCAAGAGTCCAGTTGAACAACCGGCTTAGTATCAGTTCGAACGCAGTTTGCCCTTCTATTCGACTAAGAGCCGCTCCGAAGCAGAAGTGGGCCGCCCAACCGAACGATAGGTGCCGATTATCCTTACGTGTGATGTCAAAGCGGTCCGGATCGGAGAATCGCTCGGGATCGCGATTTCCGGCTGCCATCACAGCAATTACCGCTTGGCGCTTTCCGATTTGTTTTCCACCAAGCTTCATATCCTTTGGAGCCAGCCGCGCCGTGTGTTGACTCGGCGGCTCGTAACGCAGCATCTCTTCAACGGCAGAAGGAATTAGGGAAGGATTCGCTTTGAGACGTGCAAGTTCTCCCGGATTTCGCAATAGAGTAAGAACGCCATTAGCAATCAGGTTCGTCGTTGTTTCTAGTCCTCCAACCATGACGACAATCGTGTTAGCAATCACCTCCTCTTGGGTGAAACGATCTCCTCCCAATTCAGCGTGCAGTAGGGAATGAATCAACCCGTTTCGTTGATGTTTCTCAACCTCCCGGATCGCCGAGCCAAAGTACTTCGTCATCTCCTCTACGCTACGGCGAACGCGCGGCGCGCGCTCTGGGTTGTGCTGGAAATTGCCGAGCATCTCAGCGAAATCTTGCGACCACGCTTTCAATTGTGGTGCATCCGCAACTGGGACTCCAAGCATCTCCGCAGTGACCGTATAGGCCAAAGGCTCCGCCAAATCGGCGATCACATCCATACCCCCCTTAGCCTTAACTCCATCAATGAGATCTTTAGCGATGTCACCAATGTGGGCCCTGAGGGCTTCGACTCGGTGTGGCGTAAAAGCACACGACGCGAGAGCTCGGATTCGTGTGTGCCCCGGCGGATCGAGGAACAACATTTGCCTGACCATTACTTCAGCAATCGGGGACAAATTCTGAAGCCCCATTGCCGTAAGTTGCTCCGGCGTCGGAGTTCGCTCCGCAGAATAATCATGCAACACTGTGACAATGTCGTCGTAACGGGTAACGATCCACGCATGCAGAAAAGCATCCCAGTGAATAGGGTCTTGCGTTCGAAGGCGATGAAATAAAGGATACGGATTGCCGAGAATTTCGGGATCAAGCAAGTGATAGAGGCTGAGCGTGGAATCTGGGCCGTCGGTACTTGACAGGACCGGCGGCTGAGCGGTCATTCTGGCTCTGACTCCTGACCTGAGGAAGCTATCTCAAGAAAATGTTGAACCTCTTCTTCGCTCATTGCCCCCACTTTGGCGACCAGTAGTGTCTCCACGTGCGCTGAGAGCTTAGCCACCGTCGGAGCTTCGAATAGACCGCGCAAGCTAATATCAACATTAAATGCGCGACGTAATCTAGCCATCAGTTGGGTACCTAACAAGGAGTGGCCACCAAGCTGGAAAAAGTTGTCTTCTGCCCCCACCCGTTCCAGTTCCAGCAATCCGCCTAGAATCTCTGCTACGCGTTTCTCCGTAATTGTGCGGGGTTCTACGAAGGTCTCATCACTCAATGTATTCTCACCATTCGGAGAAGGGAGGACGGCATGATCTAGCTTGCCACTCGGATTTAGCGGCAACGCATCCAGTTTGACAAATTTTGCGGGCATCATGTACGCAGGAAGCCGAGAACCAATAAAGTTGCGTAGCTCCGTATATTTGACTTGAATTTTATCTGCCGGTACGAAATACGCGATTAAGCGCTTCTCGCCTCCTTCTGCCTCACGCGCCACTACGGAACTCGCCCGCACACCCGGGTGTTCATCCAGGACCTTTTCAATCTCCGCCGGCTCGATACGGAATCCGCGAATCTTGACTTGATTGTCAATCCGACCCAGAAACGCAATCTGTCCATCTGGCAGACTACGCGCAAGATCGCCCGTCTTATAGAGACGGGCCCCAGGTTCGACGCTGAAGGGATTCGCAACGAATCGCTCAGCCGTTAAGACAGCTCGCTTTCGATAGCCGCGAGCCAAGCCTGCACCGCCTATGTAGATTTCACCAGGCTCGCCAGTTGCTACCTGCTGCATGTTTTTATTCAATATGAAGATCTGGGTATTGGAGATCGGTCGACCGATTGTCGGCACCCGATCTGGGTGCTCATCGGGAAGTACAGTTCCAGAAGTCGCGACTACTGTGCACTCGGTAGGACCATAATTATTTACGAGTCGAAACCGAAGGGTTTGCGGTGGATAGCGGTGAAGAGTGTCAGCTCCGGTGAGCATCAGACGCAGGGCGATACTCTGATCCCAGTCGAGTGTAATTACCCGTTCGGCCAATGGCGTCGGAACGAAAGCGATCGTGATTTCTTGTGAGGTCAACCAATCGCGGACCGCTTCAGGCTCACCAACAGCAACGTTGTGCGGCAAGTGAAGACTCGATCCCGTCGTCAGATAAGGCCAAAGCTCCCAAGCGGCCGCATCAAACGCCAACGTAGATAGCTGACTCGCCCGATCCTTTGGGCTCACGTTGAAAGAACTTCGATGCCAGTATACCAAGTTGAGCAGCCCACCATGCGTGATCTCAACGCCCTTCGGCTGTCCGGTAGAACCAGAAGTATAGATGACATACGCGAGGTTGTCCGCGTTTGCCGCAGTCAGGAGGGGCCCTGAAGTCCCTCCCAGGCCGGCTCGACCTTCACAATCCAAATGGACAACGCGCTCCGGCGGTACATCCAAAGTTTCAGCGATGCGCTGATCCGCGAGCACTATCTCCACTTGCGCATCCTTCAAGAAGAAAGTCAAACGTTCAGTCGGATATGTCGGATCAAGGGGCAGGTAAGCAGCACCTGCCCTAAGAATCCCTAGAGCCCCTACGATCATCGCCAAGGAACGATTTAGGCAAAGTCCTACGACCTCGTCGAGACCGACTCCCAGAGAACGCAGTATGTGTGCCAACTCATTCGCTCGTACATCCAACTCTTTGTAAGTTAGCGACAGGTTCCCGTAGGTCACAGCGATCGCCGACGGTGTCGCAACGGCTTGCGCCGCTATTAGTTCGGGGACAAGCAGATCTTGAGGGAATTCCCGTCGCTCGCTGCTAAGAGGTACTAACCGGGGCTGATCTGCAAAGATGGATTCCATGCGCGAATGTGACGTTCGTTCAGGCATCAAGCACCACGACTTCGCTCATTAGGTCGTCCCGGAAACTCAAACTGCCCACTGCAAACCAAAGCCAACTAGGAGCCTGAATGGAAATAGGGAGCCTCTCAGGCAGGAACACGTGATTGGGGCTATCGAGATATTGCATTATAGAACGACGCGAGAAATGGGTTGTAATAGAGCTTGGCGCCCGGTCGACAATTACGGCTTCCATTTGCCCTCCTCCGGAAATTTGCACTTCGCTCAGCAATTTGATCTATAAATCAAAGCTTAACTTATACCTGACGATTACACTTTGCAACGGTGCAGATGCAAATCAGCGGAGGTTTCCCTCCAGCCTTCTATGAGACAAAATTATTGACGTCAAAAATCCTTGCATCCCACTCATTCTTAAAGGCCTGTCCTAATCCAGAATCTCGTTTCGAGTTAGGAGCGATCGACGACGACCGAAACACGCTACACAACCATTAGCCAATTGCTTGACTCATACTATGCGATATTATAAAAGTTGCCCGGGAGGATCGGTCCAAGAGTCTTCTTGAAAATACGTCCAGAGTTTGGTCTGGGATTCTCGTGACAATTTTTCTGTCAACGAACCTAATTTCGCTGCATGCCTGCCGAGCGAAAGGAGTTGCTGTACCGCTTCTCACAATCGCATTGTCGCGGAAGCACGAAGCATGCTCGAAACTCGCGACTCGTTTGTGTAGCGAATAAGACCGATGCAAATCCTGGAAGCGTTCCTGCAAGATGTTCGTCATGGCCTGCACATGTTACGAAAGTCCGCCGGTTTCACGGTAATCGCCATTCTGACCCTTGCCCTAGGAATCGGCGCCAATACAGCTATCATTAGCGTGGTGGAAGGTGTTGTGCTGTCTCCGCTGCCTTACCAAGCCCCCGATCGCCTGGTGGTGGTTGAGACCATCTTGAAGGATAAGCGCGTTGTTTCCCCGTCATACCCTGACTTCCTCGACTGGCAACGAAACACCCATACATTGCAGCAGATGGCCGCGCTTACGGAGCAGGGTGTTGATTTGACAAGTCCCGGGCCACCTGAGCACGTTAATGGAAAAGAAATCTCTTCGGGCTTTTTAGGCACCCTAGCTGTAAACCTAGTTCTCGGACGTGAATTTTCGGCTGACGAGGATCGCCACGGCGCAACGCCAGTCGTTATCATCAGTAATCGTCTGTGGAAAAATCGGTTTGGACGAAGTCCAGAGACGGTCGGGAAATCCGTAGTACTAAACGGAGTGGATTACACTATCGTCGGAGTCCTTCCTTCAGGATTTCGTTTTTGGTCTGATGCGGATGTATACGTTCCGCTCGGACAGGGCGATCCATTGGATCTGAATGATCGGACAGTTCATCCCGGCATCTTCACTATTGCTCGCCTAGCGCCCGGCGTAACCATCGGTCAGGCGCAGAGCGAGATGCGTTCCATTCAAGAAAGTCTCGACCAGCTTTATCCAGCCGCGGACCGAGGCATCGGAATTGACGTTGTTCCGCTCAAACAAGAAATCTTGGGTAGCGCAAGTGAAACCCTCCTCATGCTGCTGGGGGCTGTCGCGATTGTATTGCTAATTGCTTGCGCGAACGTGGCGAGCCTTCTGCTGGCGCGTTCGGCAGCTCGAGTTCGCGAGTTTGCGATTCGATCAGCGCTCGGTGCGAACCGCGGGCGCATCGTACGGCAGTTAATGACCGAAAGCCTTCTTCTTTCACTGGCGGGAGGAATTCTCGGACTCGCACTTGCGAAGTGGGGAGTCCTCCTTGTCTTGGCGACCGTGCCGAAGAGTTTGCCGCGTCTCGACGACATTCATGTCGATGTTTTCGTCCTCTTATTCGCGTTTGGCGTTTCGATCGCGGTTGGAATTGTCTTCGGCCTAGCACCCGCGCTCAAGAGTTCAAACTTAGATCTGCAAGCATCGCTAAAAGAAGGAGGCCGCGGCTCGACGAGCGTACATCATCGCGCTCAAAGCGGACTAGTAATTGTCCAGATTGCCCTGACGCTGGTCCTACTGACCGGTGCAGGCTTATTATTTCGCACAATCCGTCAGTTGTGGCATGTCGATCCTGGCTTCGATGCGCACAACCTGATTACCTTTAAAGTTGGGCTTTCGCCCTCAGTAACAAAGACAGGTGCCACCATCCGAACCGCATATCAACAGTTGCTCGACCGCATCGGCCAAATCCCAGGAATCCAGGCGGCTGACCTCGCCACACTGGTTCCGCTGAGCGGCCAAGAAAACGACGTCCCGTTCTGGGTGGGCTCACAGAAACCTGCATCTATGGCGGAGGCGCCGCGTGTTCTAGCAAATGCGACAGGCCCAAACTACCTTCGAGCAATGGGAATACAGCTACTCCGCGGCCGTTTCATCAGTCAAGAGGACACCATCAGGACAGCTCAAGTAGCTGTCATTGACGCGCTCCTGGCACGGGCCTATTTCCCCGGCAAAGACCCGGTGGGGCAGAACATTAACTTCGGCCAATACGGCGCTTACCGAATCATCGGAGTCGTAGATCACGTCCAGCACTGGGAGTTAGGCAACCCTAGCCGCCGGCATGTCCAATACCAAGCCTACGCAGCCTTCTACCAAATCTCAGATCAGCAGATGCATGCAATTGATACTTGGACGACAGTAGTGGTTCGAACACAGCTTGACACCTCGACGGTTATGCCCGCTATCAAAGCAGCAGTTTACG
>Ga0209525_1000332_pt1 | contig 11446 bp, 7 predicted proteins | sample JacPin_JW_Ref_O1_FD_187958 | JGI IMG/M metagenome (GOLD analysis project Ga0209525, IMG submission 187958) | Forest soil microbial communities from Algoma, Ontario, Canada - Jack Pine, Ontario site 1_JW_Ref_O1 (SPAdes) (version 2) | ecosystem: Environmental > Terrestrial > Soil > Boreal... | reverse complement strand
GTTCTTCCTCGGCACGCCGCTGCGCGTCGATGAGGGCATTGAGGTATGCTTCGAGTGGTATGAGAGCCTCCGCAAATGCCCCATAGCGTTCATCATGGACGACCCCGGAACGGGTGCTGGGTGTCAGATTCAGGTAGGGCACGTCGATCAGACCCTGCAAATAGCGAGAGCTCCAGGGCCAGCGTTCCAGACCGGGCAGCGTACCGATATCCTCGATCACCCTTGTGCCTCCCCGGGTAAGGGAGACCCGGCCGTTCTCGGCTGGTTCCGTGAGATACAGTTCGGCATACGCCTCGCCGAACGGGGATCGAACTGTCGGAAGTTGGTGGAGCAAGCGCCCTTCGAACTGCCGCGGCTCGACTTGGTACTGCTTGCGCGCAAGCTTGTCGACCACCGTTACCCGAACCTGGGTAGCACGGATTCGGTCGCGCAGCTCCGCGGCTAGATACCACTGGATCTTCTCGCCGCTCAGACTGCGGATGCCGTCGAGCAAAGGGCTGATCCTGAGCTCGGTTCCCGGCTCGGCAAAGAGCACGCGTCGCGGATTCACAGTGTAACGCGGATCTCCTTTGTTCATAGACATCTGATAGACGCGCTGATCGGCACCGACACAGGTCATCGTGAGCCTCTCGCCCACGGTCCAGAAGCTTAACAGTCCGATGCCAAATTCCCCTTGCAAGCCGCTTCCAGAGCCGTCTGCCTTCAGGCGTCGCTTGATCGAGTCGCAGATATGAGTCGCAACATACTTAAAGTCAGGCTGCCCGTGCGGATCGCGCGGGACGCCTTCGCCATCGTCTTTCACCACCAGATACTGCTCCCCGTGTTCGCGACCGCGAGTGATGAAAATGGTCTTGGCGTGCGCGTCGATGCTGTTCTCGACAAACTCAGCGATGGCCTTGAGGGGATTGCTTTGCGAAAGCGCGATGATACGGATGGCATTCCAATCATCGCCGATCCTCAATTTGCCGTTCTCTGACTCTTTCGATTTAGTTGTGCTTATCTTCGCCACATTGACAAGGAATTCGACGCCTTGAGTGCAACAGAGGGACGACCGGTGTCCGCCTTCCTGAGGCCTTACTATACCGACGTGCCTTAATGCCGGGCAAGGCGCAGCCGTTACCTTCAGAGTTGAGCCCTATGTATGCGTTGTCCAGAGGCAGGAAACAGGAACGCCGTGCAAATTACTGGCAAATGGGACAACATCGGTGCCGGCGTAGAGCACTATGCCGCGAATCCAGCGCCTGCCTGCCGCTCTGGCCAGGGCCTGCAGCCCCCGAACGTCGCCGCTATTCAAGGTTGCACTGGCTTTTACTTCAACGCCTACGAGATGTCCGGCAGAATTTTCCAGCACAATGTCCACTTCTTGTCCCGAGGCCGTACGCCAATAGAAGAATTGCGGCTGCGTCTCGCTCCAGGACGACTGCTTGCGTAGCTCCATCAACGCAAAATTCTCCAGGATACCTCCGGCCATTCCGGGATCCAACTCCAATCGCTCTAGAGTAAGCCCCAGCACATGCGCGAGCAGTCCGGTGTCATTCAAATAGACCTTCGGTGTTCGAATGAGCCGCTGGCCAGTGTTGACCGACCAGGGCTGTAATAGCTGAACAAGAAATGTCGTTTCGAGCAGTGCGAAGTAACGTTTCAGGGTCGTATGCGGCAACGAGAGGCTTCTCGACAGGTCAGCAAAGTTCAGCAGACCTCCGGCACGACCCGCTACGACCGACAGGAGTCGAGGCACCGCGGTCAGATCAGAGATGTTGGATATATCGCGGACATCGCGCTGAAGAATCGTCATCAAGTAGGATTGGAACCAGGCCCTGCGACGCGCTTCCGTATGGCGGGCAACGAGTGGCGGATATCCTCCCAACATAACCTTTTCGAACAACTCATCACGTCGAACCACGCCGGACTTCTGAGCATGCCATGCTGTCTGCTTCGAGAACAGCGCGTCAACGAAACTCTCACGCACCTTCTTCATCTCGCCCTCCGAAAACGGCCAGAGGGTCAACACCTCCATTCGTCCAGCCAGGGACTCGGACAGCTTAGGCAGAAGCAGAACATTCGCGGAACCAGTGAGGAGGAAACGTCCTGGCTCGCGTTTTCGGTCGACGGATACTTTAATTGCCGGGAAGAGTTCTGGTACGTGCTGCACTTCATCGAGTGTGATTTGGGTGCCTAAGCCGGCAACGAAGCCATTGGGATCGCGCTTGGCTGCTGCCAAGATTCCGGGATCGTCGAAGCTCAGGTACTCACGTCGCCGTTCTGCTAGTTCTGGCGATTGTACGAGCGTGCTCTTGCCGGTTTGCCGGGCGCCGTTTACCAGCACGACAGGGGTGTCCGTTAGAGCTTGGAGCAGATGATCAGTAACATTCCTGCGAATCATGCCGGTCACAACCACCGCTATATGGATGATAGTACACCACAATATGGATGATAATCAACCACATAAAGCGAGGGCGCACGCCGTCAAACTATGAACAACACACCGCTGGAAGACATTCTGGAGGACCAGTACACGACTCCAAGGACCCAGCGCGAAAGGCGAATTCGCGCCACCGTCCCCGTGATTCGCAGGGCCGAATAGGAAGTCAATGTAATCGAGAGATGTTACGTCAGATATCCGAAGTCCGAGTGATTTTGTCGAAGGTTGCTATCTTCCCGGTGCCAGCTCAGCGTCAGTCAGTTCCCAAAAGCCGGGACTGCGGGGGTCGGATTGCATCCAGCATCCGCCGTGAAATTCAAAGTAACCAAGACCTTCCCAACCAGTGCCCGCCTTACCAGTGACGGCGTCGAACCGTATTAAACACGGTGACTGTATCCATGTACCGTCACCGGGAAATTCCACCGCCACGTATCGCGCGGTTACTTCGACTACTTTGCCTTTTTCGGTGTAAGGCTCGTCACGCTTCCAAATATCCTCACCAACAAGCACCCAAACATCCTGACCAACCACCAGTTTCTTCATGTCCATAAGGGTCGTCTCCTTAAACAACGGGGGGAACCCAATATTTCGCCGGCTCCGGGCACGAGGGTTGAAGAGTCTCGAACATTGGTTGAATTATCCCATCAGAGCAGAGGCGTTTCAAACTCAACTGTTGTAAGCAGGCGCTCATTGACTGGCGAGTGAGAAAAGAAACGCGCCAATAATTCTCAAAATGAGAGGAAAAGGCGGAATGCGGAGTCCCTGGCAACTGATTGAAAAACCCGATTCGTTCTCTTGGTTCGCTTTCTCACACCGGCGTCACAACGCGGAGGTTCGCCGAAGCAAGTGATTGGAAACAAATAAGTTTGTGGCAGCCGGACCTGTAAGCCGAATTCTGTCCGCGGGATTGCTCCCGTGGGACGGTCATTCCTCTGGGCCGCGCATCGCTGCGCGGCTCTAGCGACCTACCCGAAGGTTTGACGCACCGAGCCGGCACGTGTCCGCAACCCTGGTTCGTGAGAACCGAGGTCCCGAACTTCCTCCCTATTTGGTCTTGCTCCGTGTGGGGTTTGCCCTGCCCGCGACATTACTGGCGCGGCGGTGCGCTCTTACCGCACCTTTTCACCCTTACCCTGGCGTTGCCACCGAGGCGGTATGTTTTCTGTGGCACTTTCCGTCGAAGAATCTCCCACTCTTACGCAAAGAACGAGCAAGAATGGGCCACCCCCCTCCCGGACGTTATCCGGCACACTGCTCTGCGGAGTTCGGACTTTCCTCTCCTCGCGCCCGAAAGCGCGGGAAGCGACCGTCCGGCCCAGCTGCCAACTTATTCATTATAACCTTGATAACCTCGGCTTCCGGCCTGGGGCTTTCGGTTTCAGGACAAGAATCTCTGTTTGGGTGCTTTCTACTCCATAGTTGGAGTCGGGCTGATAAACTTGGAGCCGGAAGTTCGCCCCCGGGGCGGACTCAGGGCGAATAAGTCATGAACACCCTCGAAGCCATTCGCATTGCGTTGCAGTCGCTGTGGGCGAACAAGTTGCGCTCGGTGCTGACGCTGCTCGGAGTAGTGATCGGTGTTGCTGCCGTGATCGCCGTGGTGACTTTCGTTTCCGGGATCAACGATTACGTGGCGCATAAGATTTTCAATCTGGGCGCCGACGTCTTCATCGTCTCCAAGATGTCTGCGGTTGAAACCAATGTGGATCATTTTCTGGCGGCAGAGAAGCGAAAGAATCTGATCCTGGAGGACTACCAAGCAGTTGCTGCAGCCTGCCGCGACTGCGAGTACGTGGGCGCGGTGTTGCGGGGCAGCGGCAAGGTGAAGCACGGGGAACAGTCGATCAGCGATACCACGATTCAGGGAATCACTCCTTCGATGGCGACGATCCTCGACACCGATCTGACCTCCGGCCGCATGCTGAACGAAACGGATTTGGATAACCGGACCTCAGTAGCCGTGGTCGGCACGGATATTGTGGAGCACCTGATGGCCGGCGTGGACCCAATCGGGCAGGAAATCCGAATTGATGGCTGGGCTTACCAGGTGATCGGAGTCGGCAAGAAAAAGGGTAAAACTCTAGGGCAGAGCGCAGACAACTACGCGCTGATTCCCATCACCGTGTTTCTGAAACAGTACGGGGCGCACAACAACAGCATTGGGATTTGGGGCAAGGCGCTGGCCACCGGAGTGCCGCTCAACGAGGCTATCGACGAGGCACGCGTGGCGCTGCGCTCGCACCGGCATGATCGTCCCGGCGAAGACGATAGTTTTGAAATTGAAACCAATGCCAGCTTGCTCGGCATCTGGTCCGGACTGAGCAATACATTTTTCATGGCGACGATCGGGATCGCTGGAGTTTCGCTGGTGGTCGGCGGCATTGTCATCATGAACATCATGTTGGTCTCGGTCACCGAGCGTACCCGCGAAATCGGCATCCGCAAGGCGCTGGGTGCGCGGCGCGAGGACGTGCTGCTGCAGTTCCTCATCGAATCGGTCACCCTGGCGGTGGTCGGAGGCGCGCTCGGAGTGCTGTGCGGGGCGACTGTGGCCACGTTGGTCACCTGGGCCATCGGAATGCCTTCGTCCATCAAGCTGTGGGCCGTAGCCTCGGGTTTGCTGGTGGCGGCGTGCGTGGGAGTTTTTTTTGGGGTTTATCCTGCGCGTCAGGCGGCACGGCTGGACCCGATTGTCGCGTTGCGGTTTGAGATGTGAGCTTCGGCAGACGGAATCCGGAAGACGAAGTTGGAAGATCATGATTCGCAAAGACGAATTCGGCGAGATTGTTCAAATGGCGACGGACACGTTGCGCGGCAACAAGCTGCGCTCGTCGCTGACTGTGCTGGGCGTGGTGATCGGAGTTGCGGTGGTCATCGGCGTGTCTTCGATTGGGCGCGGGCTCGACGAGAACGTCCGCGACCTGGTGGCCAGCATCGGCTCAAACGTTATTTTCGTATTCCACTTGGATTTCTTCACATTTGGCCGCATGACCGACGAAATGCGCATGCGCAAGGAGCTTACGTACGACGATGCGCTGGCGGTGCGTGACCTGCCGCACGTCAAAGCTGTGTCGGCAGGTCTGCGCTTGTTCCGCCCCGAACTTGGAGTTGGCACCTACGCGGTCAAGTATCAGGACAAGAAAGTGAAGAACACCATCCTCGAAGGAGACATGGCATCGGCCAAGGACGTCTTCGACGTGCCGATGGGCACCGGCCGCTGGTTCAGCGACTTTGACGACGAGCACCACTCGCCGGTGGTTGTGGTCTGCTACGAGACGCAACATGAACTGTTTGGCGATCAGGATCCGCTCGGCAAAGAGGTCAATATCGAGGGCCGGTTGTTTCGGGTCGTTGGAACCGTGCAGAAGATCAAGTCGGTGTTTGGAGGAGGTAAGGACCCGAACGACAATCGCGTCATCATGCCGCTCAAGACTTTCAAGACTCTGCATCCGGAAATGAAGCAGCACATAATCAGCGTCAAGGCCACTTCGCACGACGATATGCCGAAGGCGATGGACGAGATTCGGGAATTGCTGCGGCGCCGGCGGAGAGTTGCGTTCGATAAGCCGGATAACTTTGCAGTAATGACCTCCGATTCGATTTCGGACGTATGGAACCAGCTTACGGGCGCTCTGTTTGTCGGGATGTTTGCGATCTCCAGCGTGGCTCTGATCGTGGGCGGCGTCGGCGTGATGAACATCATGCTGGTCAGCGTAACCGAGCGGACGCGCGAGATTGGAGTGCGCAAAGCGATCGGCGCCCGCAAGGGCGATATTCTTCTGCAGTTCACGCTGGAGGCGATCATACTGACGGCGGTCGGAGGAATCATCGGCATCCTGGCTGGCGCGCTGGTCGTCTGGGTGATTCCCATGGTCTGGCCCTCGCTGCCCGCACGCATGTCTGTGTTTTGGGTCTCGTTTGGCTTCAGCTCCGCAGCGGGAGTGGGACTGGTCTTCGGTATCTATCCGGCGTGGAAGGCGGCGAACCTCGATCCCATTGAGGCGCTGCGCTACGAGTAGAATGCGCGCGGAAGCATGAGTCAGTCCATTTCATGATTCACTCCATCTTCAGGCTTGTCCAGGTGGTTGCGGCTTTCGGCGCCATTTGCAGCTCGGCCTACTATCTTCTTTGCCTGTGGAGTGCATCTGTGTTTTTGCGGCAGCGGCGAGTCGCTGGTGAAGGCTCTTTGTCCGCGCCAGCCTTGCCGCCGGTCTCCATTCTTAAGCCGCTCAAGGGCACGGACCCAGAAATCTATCAGAGTTTCCGCAGTCATTGCCTTCAGGACTATCCCGAGTACGAAATTATTTTCGGAGTCAGCGATCCGAGCGACCCTGCAGTAGCCAGCGTGCGGCAGTTGCAGAGCGAGTTTCCGGCGTTGAACATTCGGTTGATGGTATGCCGCAAAACTCTGGGAGCGAATGTGAAAGTCAGCAACCTGGCGCAGTTGCTTGCGGAGGCGCGTTATCAACACTTGCTGGTTAACGACAGCGACATCCGCGTGGAGGCCGACTACCTGCGCCGAGTGATGGCACCGTTGGCGAATCCAAAGGTTGGAATGGTGACCTGCCTGTACCGGGGAGTGGCGGCGGACACGCTTGGCTCCCGAATCGAGTCGCTGGGGATCAGCACCGATTTCTGCGGGGGCGTGCTCGCCGCGCGCCAACTGGAAGGTGGCCTGAAGTTTGGGTTGGGATCGACGATGGCCTTCCGGCACGACGACTTGGAGAAAATTGGAGGTTTCGAATCGTTCGCGGATTATCTCGCCGATGATTACGAATTGGGGCGACGCATTGCCGGTCTCGGCCTTGAGGTGAGGCTCTCTGACGTGGTTGTTGAAACCAATCTTCCGGCCTATCGGGCGTCGGAGTTTCTCGCGCACCAGTTGCGGTGGGCGCGGGGCGTGCGTGATTCACGCAGCCGAGGCTACTTCGGTTTGGTGCTTACCTATGGTTTGCTATGGTCTTGCGCGTTAGTGGCTGCCTCGCGCGGAGCGCTCTGGGCCTGGGTTTTGGCGGGGACTACTTTGTTCTTGCGCGCAGCTGTGGCGCTGGTGGTGGGCAAGAGCGTGCTGCGCGACCGGCAACTGCTCCGGCAACTTTGGCTGCTTCCGTTGCGGGATCTGGTCGCGGTCGGGGTCTGGGTGGCCAGTTTGGCAGGCCACACGGTGAGCTGGCGGGGAGACCAGTTCGAATTGAAGAATGGCAAGCTGATGCGAGTTGCTACCTAGCGGAGTTTCCGCTCCTGGCCGGACTCGTGTTCTCTTCTTGGTGCGTGCCTTTGGATAGGGTTGGCGGGCAGGAGTGCTCGCCCGACACAAGCGCCATCAAATTACGACATCATAGGCGACTAAGGCTGCTTCAACGCGGCGCGGACCCGTTGTTTCAGAGTGACGGGTTTTTGCAAAAGATTTATGTCGAGATCTACGACCTTGTGGTCGATAAGAGTTTTTCCGGCGTAGCCGGAGACGAACAGTACTCTGCTCTCCGGACAGCGGCCATATTACGTTCATCGGAGCCCCGGCTGGCAAAGGTTGACCTTGGGATAAGCGAGGAAGGGCTAGAAGCGTTTATCCAATTTGGGAGAGCTCGATTCCCCCGGGACCTCCAACTATGCAGAAACCAGGCTGAAGCCCGCCTTCCGAAAGCTTGATTTGCTTTTGTTAACCAAACTCCGGCTCGGGCGTCTAACCAGGGAAGTCGCGGCAAGTCTCCGGATCGAAAGGTTTTTTGCTTAAGTCGCGGAACGCCGGGGCTGAGTCTTCCGTATAAGTCAGTGAGGGCAGCCCTCGCTGCTTGTCGCAATTGAGTACGCAGATGTTCGTCTTCGTTTTGGCTTTGGTTTTGTCCTGGCCGAGGGGGTTGTATGCTGAATGAACACAAGGGAAATGGTGCGAGCAAGTCTGTTCTTAATTACGGGGACGGCCATGTTCAGGAAGTGGTGCGGCAGGCACATGAAGAACTGCGCCAGTTGCTTCAGCAGCGGGCGGATGTGATGCGGCGCATCGGCACCGTCAAGCAGACCATAAGCGGCCTGGCCAATCTTTTCGGAGATGGTGTGTTGAGCGAGGAATTACTCGAACTGGTGGATCGTAAGAGCAACGGGCGCCAGCCCGGCTTCACCAAGGCGTGCCGCAGGATTCTGATGGAGGCTGGCAGATCGTTGAGTGCGCGCGACGTGTGCGATGAGATCCGCAAGAAAGTGCCGCCCATGTTGACACGGCATAAGGATCCGGTGGCGTCAGTGACTACGGTGCTCAACCGACTGGTGGATTACGGCGAAGCGCAGGCAGTGGTGCTCAGCAACGGGCGGCGAGCGTGGCGCTGGATTGCTGACGCGGCTGGGCCGATGAACGAGAGTGCCATCGCAGGATCGGCAGCGACGCTAGGCTGAGAGTTGTATTGGATATGAGTTGTATGGAAACGATGTAGGGAAAAGAGTACCCTCGCGGTCTGCGCCGCGAGCGCGCACCATGAAGGGAAGTCTACCCGCTTTCGCGTCCGGTGATGTTGTCCATGTGACTGACCCAACCACAGTCCGATCGATTTCCTCCTTGTCATCATTCCAACAGCTTTCAGGTCGCAATCCGATTGGCCGACAACGCGCCCGCCTCGGCTCAAACATGAGGCTCCTCGCAGCAGTTCTGAAACTGCTCACAATTCGCTGTCTAGCAACCCTTCATCTTGTGCTCGGAGCAGCTTGGTAGGTTTGGCGCAGTTTGCTGCTGCGCTCGTCCAGCTTCACCTCAGCGCTTCTATGGGATCTACCTTGGTGGCGCGCCGGGCGGGTAGGTAGCTGGCGAGCAGGGCGATGCAGAGAAAGAACAGCGGCGTCAGAACAAAGGTTGTCAGATCATGCGTGCCGATTTTGTACAGCACGCTGGACATCAGCTGGGTTAGTAATAGTGAGGCCATCAGTCCAATTGCAATGCCGGCAATCGCCAGAATGAGTCCCTGGCGTAAGACTAGACGCAGGATGTCCGCTGGTTCCGCCCCCAGCGCCAGGCGGATGCCGAACTCATGGCGCCGCTGCGCCACCGAATACGATAGCACTCCGTAGATTCCAATCACCGCGAGCGCCAGCGCTGTGCCCGAAAAAGCGCCGAGCAGCAGCATGGTAAAGCGTGGCTGCGAGCGCGAGCCATCGATGAGTTCTTCGACGGTTTGAATGTTGGTGACGGGCTGGTCCGGGTCCACCATGGCGACTTGAGCCCGCACCGCCGAGGTTATGCTCTGCGGCGCCACGGCCGTCCGCACCAGCAGATTCATATTTCCCCAGGGCAACTGCGGGAAGGGGAGATAAAGCTGCTCCTGCGTGTCCTGATCAAGGCCCCTATTTTTGATGTCCGCGGCGACGCCAATTACTTCGGCAGGAACAGGCCCGCGGCCTATGACGATGTGCTTGCCCAAGGGGTTCTGGTTTGGCCAGAAGTGCCGTGCGAAGGTCTCATTCACGATTACGACTCCGGGCGTCTGGGCGTTGTCGGCTGCAGTGAACTCGCGGCCGCCACGCAGTGGAACGCGCAGGGTCTGGAACCACTGCGGGCTGATCGCCTCGATGTCGATGAATGGGCGCTGGGGCAGAGGTACGTCGGGTTGGCCTTCCGCCAGGACTGGGGTGATGCGCATCCAGCTCAGTGGCAATGCAGCTGACGTCGCAGCATTACGCACGCCGGGCAGCGCGGAGACGCGGCGTAGTACCTCGTCAAAGAATGCGATCTGCTGTTCCGGTTTCTTGTAATTCACCGTGGGCAACGAGAGACTCATGGTGAGTACGTTCCGGGCGTCAAAGCCGGGATCAACGCGGAGTAGCCGCACGAAGCTGCGCACCAGCAATCCTGAGCCGACGAACAGCAGCAGTGACAGTGCTAACTGGCTCATGACGAGGAGATTGTTCATCTGCGCGCTTTTGTGGCCGATAGAAATGCCGCGGCCCTCGTCGCGCAGGGTCGGGTTCGGATTAACCCGCGCAAGTTGCAGCGCAGGGACAATCCCGAAAAGGATTCCGGCGAAAATCGAAATGATTAGCATAAACAGCAACACGTGCAGATCAATGTCGATTGGAATTCCTTGCGGAATCTGGCTTGCTCCCCATGTAACAAACGCTCGCGTGGCGCCCCAGCTTAACCCCACGCCAAGTACGCCGGCGCAGAGCGCGAGCAGCATGCTCTCAGTAAGGAGTTGCCGGACTAACATGCCGCGGCTCGCACCCAGCGCCGTGCGCACCGCAATTTCCTTCTTTCGGGCGAGCGCGCGCGAAAGCAGCAGGCTTGCGACGTTGGCACAAGCAATCAGCAGCACCACGGCGACGGCCGCAGAAAGCACCAATACCTTGCCACGCACATTGCCGACAACGAGGTCGCGCAAGTTCCCGGCCGACATGACCACTGCAGGATCAGCGTCGGGCGCTGTCGGATTCTGCTCTCGATAGCGCTGGTTGAGCAGGGCAAGCTCTGCATTTGCGCGCGTTAACGATATTCCCGGTCGCAGTCGCGCCGCCATCTCCAGATAGCCCACACCCATGCGCAGACGCTGTGGAGTCATCAGCGAGAGCTCGAAATATCGTGGCGTCCAGATGTGGGCGGGGCCGACGAAGGGAAACTGGACATTGCCAGGCAGCACGCCGACAATGATGTGCGGTGTGGCATCGAGCGTGATCGTCTGGCCGATGATGTCGCGAGCACCGTGGAATCGACTGCGCCACATCGAATCGCTGAGCACAACCACCGGCTTGCCTTCCGGACGACCTTCATCTTCGGTAAAAATGCGCCCAAGCTCAGGCTGCACTCCAAGCATGGAGAAAAAGCTGGGCGAGACGCGTGCCACTGGTACCTGTAGCGGTTCACCGGAGCCAGTAAGGTTCAGGTTGTCGTTCGTCCATACGGCCACTGACTGGAAAGATTGGTTCGCATCGCGCACCAACTCGTAACGGAGTAACGTGCCGCCGCGGTCTTTGGTCTTGTCCTTTGCGATCACACTCACGAGTTGGTCCGGATCATGGTAAGGGAACGGCTGCAGCAGCAGGGCG
>Ga0209525_1000326_pt1 | contig 11522 bp, 8 predicted proteins | sample JacPin_JW_Ref_O1_FD_187958 | JGI IMG/M metagenome (GOLD analysis project Ga0209525, IMG submission 187958) | Forest soil microbial communities from Algoma, Ontario, Canada - Jack Pine, Ontario site 1_JW_Ref_O1 (SPAdes) (version 2) | ecosystem: Environmental > Terrestrial > Soil > Boreal... | reverse complement strand
AGCGGCCGACAAGCCGATCGTCGCGATGGAAAATTTCGGTTCCAAAGAGCCGCTGGCAAAGGCCATCAAGGATCTCGCCGATGAAGTGAGCGCCTGGAACGAACGCAATTTAATCGACGCACTGCGCCGCCAGGCGCGCCATCAAGAGACGACGCGGTGGGATACGATCGACTTTAAGCTCGATTGACGGACGCCAATGGCCTGGGGGGATGGAAAGTTTCGAGGCCCGGAAGACACAGTGCCTCGAAACTTCCCATGCCCCCAGACCTTTCGCGCCCGACGCTCGAGCTCACGGTGTTGGGGAGACGAGTTGCGAATGGCTGCCATCGACCAGGTGACCGGCATGTGATGTTGACCGGTGCGAGCCCTTGTCAAGGAGGGTGGGAAGACTCAAGGTCCTTATTCCCTCGGACCTTGAGTCTTCCTACCCTCCCTGACAAACGGTACACGAACCGGTCAAAATCACCACGCCCTTAGTTGCTGGCGATGAGCGCCGGTGCGGTGAATTCGTCGGCCGGGCGATCAACGGAATGCAATTGCACCACGGTGCCGGAGCGCGTTGCGGTGTGCTGTGTTTTGCACATGAGACCAAAAATTTCGACGATCTGCGCGGCGCACTCGTCGGCTTCCTGATTGGACATTTTTCGTACCGAAGCGGCCACGGCGTCCTCGCCTCGCAATGGCGCAACTCCACAGAGACTGCGCAAGACGTGGGCGTACGAGTCACGGGCTTCGGTCGGGACCTCGTCGGTCGGCAGTGAGGCAAGGTATCGTCGGTATGCGCAGATCAGACGCTGCTTGATCGGTGTCGATCGCACCAATTCCAGGGTGGCGAAGTGGAAACATTCCCAAGCAGTGATCATAAAGCCCTACGGTGAACAAACACGCAAACCTAAAGTGGTTTCGAGGCTGCTGCCTCGCGGGGAATCTTGTTAAATCAAGACTCTGCGACTGGAATATACAAGACAATCACGGAAACGCAACGCAGATTTTCTCAAAGATTTGAATTGCGTTCACATGCCGATTAGGCGGCGATTCATGGGCGTTTTCTAGAAACGCAATGACATATCAAGTCTATCTTATTGAATTAAATTGCTTTTACGCTGAGGCGCTCGAGAGATCGGCTGATTCTTCCGGGGTGTGGGCCGAATGATCGGCGCCGATGAGCATGTAGACGCCTGGCACCACGAACAGGGTGAACAGCGTGCCGATGGCAAGACCCGTCGAGATGACCAAGCCGATTGCGAAACGGGACGCGGCGCCGGCGCCGCTCGCGAACACCAGCGGCAGCACGCCTAAAACCATTGCCGCCGTGGTCATCAGAATGGGGCGAAGCCTGACGCTTGCCGCCGCCACGATGGCCGCGGCTTTGGTTTTACCGCCGTGCTGCTCTTCATTCGCGACTTCCACGATCAGGATGCCATGCTTGCTGATCAGGCCGATGAGAGTCACCAGGCCTACTTGGGTGTAGATGTTCAACGTGGCGCCGTGAATACCCAGTGCGATGAAGATCATCGCGCCCGCGATCGACAGCGGGACGGAGATCAGAATCACCAGAGGATCGCGGAAGCTCTCGAATAGCGCGGCGAGCGCCAGGAAAACGATGATGATGGCAAAGCCAAAGGTGGCCATCACACCGCCGGATTCGGCCAGGTACTGGCGCAGCTGGCCGCCGTAGTCGACTGAGTAGCCTTGCGGCAAGGTGCGCGCTGCCAAGTCCCGCAAATAGTTCAGTGCTTCCGCCTGCGATACGCCTGGCGCCGGCACGCCCGCCAGGGTGGCCGCGTTGAGCTGCTGAAAGTGATTCAACGTTTCGGGCACCGTTTCCCGCCGGATGGTTGCAATCGTCGACAGCGGCACGGGAATGCTGTTGATCGTGGCGATGGGATAGTCGAGCAGCTGATCGGGGTTCAGGCGCGAGATTCGCTCGACTTGCGGAATGACTTTGTAGGATCGAGTCTGCATGCTGAAGTAGTTGACGTAACCGCCGCCCAACAGACTGCCGAGCGAAGCGCCGACTTGGCTCAAGGTCAAGCCCAGCTGTGCCGTCTTGTCGCGGTCGATCTCGATCACCGATTGCGGCGCGTCGATCTTCAAGTCGGTGTCGATAAACATGAACATGCCGCTTTTTACGACGGTATCGAGAAAGGCGCGCGACACCTCATCGAGCCGCGCCGCGGGCTCGGTGGTCTTGATGGCGAACTGAATGGGCAATCCGAAAGCGCCGGGGAGGGAGGACTGCTGAAAGACCGCAAATTTCTGAGCCGGCAATTTGTTGAGCTTTTGCTGCAACATATTTTGGATTTCATTCGAGCCGAACTTGCGCTGGTCGCGCGGCACCAGCGGCACTCCGATGAAGGACTGGCCGGGCGCATCGATTTGGAATACCGACAGTACGCCGTCCATCGACCTGACCACGTTGTAAACTTGGTCGCCGTACAGGATTTTACGCTGCAGGGTCGCATCGGGGGCGTAGGTAGGCTGCGCCAGTACGAATCCCTGATCCTCTTGCGGCGCGAGTTCGCTGCGCGCACTGCGATACAAAAGAAAGATGCTCACCATGATGACGACGACGAACAGCGCGGTAACCGGCGTATAGCGCAGGCTGCGTTCGAGGCGCCGCTGGTAGCCGCTGCGGATCCGCTCGAACCGCGTGTCGATGAACTTGATGACGCGTGATTCCCAGTTTTCTCGATCCGCCCGCTGCGTGTGCAGCAAACGCGAGCACATCATCGGAGAGAGGGTCAAAGCGATAATCGCGGAAACCGTCACGGCGCCGGCCAGGGTAAAGGCGAATTCCGTAAACAGCGCACCGGTCAGGCCTCCTTGAAATCCGATCGGAATATAGACCGCCAACAGCACCACGGTCATGGCAACAATGGGGCTCGCCAGCTCGCGGGCGGCCTGCATCGCGGCGGCGACCGGCGGCGTTCCATCCTCCAAGTGCCGATTCACATTCTCGACCACGATGATGGCATCGTCGACAACCAGTCCAATGGCCAGGACCAGCGCCAGCAGCGTGAGCAAGTTGATGGAGAATCCCAGCGCCAGCATGATGGCGAGCGTGCCCACCAAAGAGAGCGGAATGGCGACCACGGGAATGAGCACCGAGCGCGGCGATCCCAAGAAGGCGAAAATGACGCACATCACGATGATCAGGGCCTCGATCAGCGTCACCGCCACCTCGTGAATGGAGGCATTCACGAAATTGGTCGAATCGTAGGCGACGTGGACTTCCAAGCCCTGCGGTAATTGCGAACTGATCTCGGGGAGTATCGCTCTGACGCCTTGGATGACGGTCAGAAGATTCGCGGTGGGGGCGATTTGGATGCCGATGAACACCCCGTTCTTGCCGTCAAAACGCACCTTGGCCTCGTAGCTGTCGGCGCCCAATGTCACTTCGGCCACATCGCTCAGACGGATGTTGCTGCCGTTGATTTGCTTGACAATCAGGTTCCGAAATTCATCCAAGGAGTGGAGATTGCTGTTCGAGGTCAGCGTCACCTGCACCATTTCGCCCTTGGTGTTGCCAACCGCGGAAATGTAGTCGTTGTTCCCCATTGCCGCAAAGACGTCGGTCGCCGTCAAACCGTAGGAGGCCATCTTCTTTGGGTCCAACCAGGCGCGCAGCGAAAAGGTCTGGCTGCCGATCAATTCGGCCGTTTGTACGCCCGCGACGGCTTGCAATTGTGGGACGACGACCCGGGTCAGATAGTCTGTGATCTGATTCGAAGCGAGGGCGTCGCTGCGAAAAGCAAGGTACATGGCATCGGTGGTCTGTCCGACCTTGACGGTGATGGTCGGCTGCAGCGCGCCGATCGGCAACTGATTCAAAATCGAGTTGACCTTGATATTGATCTCGCCGGCCGCTTTGGAGGTGTCGTAGTTCTGGCGAAGGTTGACCGTGATCGTGCTGACGCCGCTTTGACTGACGGATGTCATGTAGTCGATGCCGTTCGCTTGCGCGACCGCCGTCTCGATCGGCGTGGTGATAAAACCGGCGATGGATTCGGGGTCCGCGCCCGGATACGCGGTTGATATGGTGACGAGGCCGTTTTCGGTCTTCGGGTAGGCGAGTACTTGCAGAGCGGTAAAGGATCTTAGGCCCAGCACCAGAATGGCCAGACTCACGACTGACGCCAACACCGGACGTCGAATGAATAGGTCGGTAAATTTCACGGGACGCCTGCGGTTCTATTCGTTCGGCGGATTGGGGTTGGGACTGTTGGTGGGCACCAGGTCGTTGTTGATGGCAACCACGGTGCCGTTGCGCAGCTTCATTTGCCCCGCGCTCACCACGATCTCGCCCGCCTTGATGCCGCTCAGGACCGCAACCTGATCGCCGCGCGTGGCGCCCAATTTCACGAAGCGTTGCTGAACCGTCAAACGCGGATTGCCCTTGTCATCGACGCCGTTTTTCTCCACCACAAATACGGTGTCGCCGAAGGGGTTATAGGTCACCACCGTCTGCGGCAGCGTAATCTGGTTGTTCTTCCCACCATACTGAATGCGCACATTGGCGAACATGCCGGGCACCAGGCGTTTGTCCGGATTGTGCAAGTTGGCGCGAACTTGGACATTGCGGCTGCTCGAGTCGACCTTGGAGTTGATCGCCTCGATTGCCCCGCTAAAAGTTTGCTGCGCGTAGGTATCAACGGTCGCAGACACCGGTTGTCCGATCTTCATTTGCGCAAGGGCCTGCTGCGGAACGTAGAAGTCGACCAGGATGGGATCGAGCGCCTGTAAGGTCACGACGGTGGTGCCCGAGGTGAGATACTGGCCGATGTCGACCTGTCGGATGCCCAGCCGACCCGCAAAGGGCGCTTTGACGATTTTTTCATCGATCAGCGCTTGCTGCGCGGCGACTTGCGCGCGCGCCGACTTCAATGTCGAAACGTCAGTATCGATATTGGCCTGGCTGATTGCCTGCGCCGCAAATTGCTCCAGATCGCGCTTGTAGGTTTGATCCGCGAGCTCGGCGGCCGCTTGCAGTTGCTGCAATTTGGCGTAGTCATCGTTCGGCTTGAGCCGCAGCAGTATCTTGCCCAGGGGAACTTCATTGCCGGAATCGAAAGCGATTTCATCGACCACACCGGAGGCCTGCGCCGAGAGGTCCGCGCCGCGGACCGCGCGCAGGGTTCCAGTCGATTGAATGAAAGGCTGCCACTCCGAGGTGGCGGCCTCGATGGTGGAGACAGCTTGCGGGGCCGCCGCCGCCGCGGCCATGCCTTTTTTGAACATGCCGCCGAAAAAACGCTGCACGCCGAAAATTGCGCCAAGCAACAATACGGCGGCGATCAGCATGATCACGATGGGCTTGATCATCGCCCTGGGTGGGGCGGTATCCATTGAACTCACTGGGGCTCCTTGCGCGAATCGATTGTGTTGGCGGCGACGTCGTTGCGATTCCACCAACCGCCGCCGAGCGCTTGAAATAGGGCGGCGGTGTCGGCGAAACGTTGCGCCTTGGCTTTGACGAGTGCGACGGCGGCTGTTTGGTAAGTTTGCTCCGCACTCAATACTTGCAGGTAACTGGCGGCGCCGCTTTTGTACTGCACCTGGACCAAATGCAGGCTTTGCGCCGCGGTCCCCTCCGCCAGCACCTGCGCTTCGAGCACTTCGGCGTCGCCTTTCAACGCGTACAAGGTGTCGGATACATTTTGAAAAGCCGTGATGACCGTGGCGCGGTAGTTGGCGGCCGCTTGCTGTGCCGCTGCCACGGCGGCGCGGCGTTGATGCAGCAACTGCCCACCCTTGAACAGCGGTTGGGTCGCGGAGGCCGCCAGGTTCCAGATCACCGACGCGGGTGAGAACACATTGGAAAAACTCGTCGCTTCTCCGCCATATTGGCCCGACAAGGTGATCTGCGGCAGCATGTTCGCCGTCGCCACGCCGATTTGCGCCGTCGCCTCATGCAGCAGCTCGGAATATTCGCGTACGTCGGGTCTTTGCTCGACGAACTTCGACGGCACGCTCAACGGCAGTTCGACGGGCAAGGTCAGCGCGTCGAGCGTGAATTCCGGGCCCGCGTAGTCCGCCGGCAGCGTTCCGGAGTAAGCAGCCAGCAGATTTCTCTGCTGCGCGAGCTGCGTGCGCAGGGCGGGCAGGGTGGCGAGGGTGCTCTGTAGAACGGCTTGCTGCTGCAGAATATCCGCGCGCGACGCACCGCCCGCGTTGAAGCGTCGCTGCGTGATATCGAGCTGGCGGCGCTGCGAGTCCGCGATGTCTTGGGTGGCGGCAAGTTGCGCCCGTAACGACGCCTCAGTGATTGCGGCGGTGACCAAATTGGCCGTCAGGCTCAAGTACGCGGCCTCGAGAGCATAGCGTTCGTACTCGGCTTGCGCGCCAAGCGCTTCGACCTGGCGCCGGATGCCGCCGAATGCATCCAAGGTGTAGGAGATATTGAGGGTCGCATTGTTGAGCGTGTAGATGACTGACGGCACCTGCGGAAAACCCAGTGCTGCACCCGGAACCTTTTGCCGCTGCACTCCCACCGCTCCCGATGCGCTGGGATAATAGCTGCCGCGTTCCGCCGCAACGGTTTCATTGGCCTGGCGCAGTGCCGCCGTCGCGGCCTCGAGCGTTGGGCTGTTGCTGAGCGCGCGCTCGATCAAGGTATTGAGCGGCGGGGATTGGAACAGCGTCCACCATTGGCCCGGGATATCCAGCCCTTCAACGAAGTGCTGCGCCGGGCCGGGCGCGGCGCTTGCCTCGAGCTGCGCGGGAATCTCGCCGGGCGGCGTGAACCCGCCGGTTCTTGGGGCCTCGGGCTTCTTGAAATTTGGGCCGACCGCACAAGCGGCGAGAAAACAGGCCAGGGCCGCGCTACATCCGATGTAAGTCTGGCGAATCATTTACGTGGAGTCGCGCCGAGCAAAAAAATATCGATCACATGCTCAACGTGTACTTTGCAATCGAGCCGGGCCACCGCGGCCTCGCCGCCGAACAGTAGACTTTCGTGTAGTTCGGCGCAAATCATCTGCAGAAACAGTGTTGCCGCCCGATCCGGATCGTCGAGCGCCAGCGCCCCGCGGGTGACTTGCGCCCGAAGATAGCTGGCAACCACACTGTCGACGCAGCGTTTATTGTTCTCGCGCATCTTTGCCGCGAGTTCCGGAAATCGATGGGCTTCGGTCGCGACGATGCGAAACAGCGCCGCGGCATCCGGGTCGCGCGCACGGCCCGTGATGGTGTCCGCGATGACCCCGAGGGCCGCCCGGGGTTCCAGCCGCTTCAAATCTGCGGTTGCCAGAACCGTCGACATCCCATCGACCAGCCGGCTGATCACGGCTCCCAGTAGATCGGCCTTGTTCTTGTAGCGCTCGTAGATGGTCCGGGTCGACACCCCGGCCTCGGCCGCCACCTTATCGATGCTCGCGAGGCCATATCCCTCGCGCAGGAATACACGCGTCGCAGCATTGATGAGCGCCGTCGTCCGTGCGGCTTCGGTCCCGCGGCGGGGTCTTCCCCGCTTAGGCGACACGGTCTGTTGCGATTGAGCATCAATCATCATGAGAAAATGACACGTGTCGTTTTTAATTGCAAGTCGATATTTGCGGATTATATATTCACTTGGTAAAATATATCGTATTAAATTGTTAGATTACAAATGAATAGTAGCCCGTCGCAGTTCGAATTGATGGAGGCCAATCTCCAGAACCTGACACATCGCATGCAGGACCTACCGGTCACCGGCATCTTGCTGTGCCGGCTGTTGCTGCATATCGGTCGGGAAATGGCGGCGAGATTTGAACAGCAGATCAAGCCGTTCGGCTTGGCCGAGGCGGAGTTTCGGGTGCTGACGACGCTATTCTCGCAGCCCGACGGCGTTGCGCATCCGAGCGACTTGTGCGCGCGGGCCTCGCAGAGTCCCGCCAATATGTCGCGCATCAGCGATGCGCTGGTGGCGCGCGGTTTCATCACGCGCGTGTCGAGCGTTCATGATCGTCGGCGCATGGTGTTGCGCATCACCGAGGAGGGGGAGCAATTCGTGCGGCAACTGCTGCCAAAGCTGCACGTGCCGCTGCGCAGGATGCTGAAGAATTTTCCGGAGGTAGAGCAACGCCAGTTGGTGGCACAACTGAAGAAGCTCGGCGCCGAATTGGATCAACTCAGCACGCCGAACGCGGCAGAGGCGGTGCTGTGAGGGCGCATCGGGGAGTGGTCGCCCTGCTCTGCGCTTTGCTCGCGGCCTGCGCCGGATTGCCGCCGAAGCACAAGCCGGTTCAATTGTCCCAAGCTGCGCCGCTCGATGGGCTCGGAACACCGGGCGGCGGCGATTGGCCCGCGAAGGAGTGGTGGAAGCGCTACCAGGATCCCACGTTGGACCAATTGATCGATCTCGGCGGCGCCAACTCGCCCAGCTTGGCGAGTGCGCACGCGCGCTATGATTCCGCGCGCCAATCGGTGCGCCTCGCGGCCGCTGAGTCCGGTGCCCATTTGCAAGCCACCGCCGACGCGGACCGGCAGCGCCTCAGCGACAACGGCGTGTTTCCGCCGCAACTCCTTGGATTCACCTGGTACGACCAGTACGACTTAGGGTTGCAGGCCAGCTATACCTTCGATTGGTGGGGCAAGCAACGCGACGCAGTGCAGGCGGCGATGGACCAAGCCCATGCTGCGCAGGCGGATCGCAGCGCGGCCGCGTTGATGCTCGCCAGTTCCATTGCCGATGCCTATTTTGGATGGCAATCCGATCAAAATCGACTGCTGCTCGCCAGAGAGAAGGAGACCGCCGTTGAGCTGCAGGCCAAAGTCAGCGGCGCGCGCGTGCAGGCGGACTTGGACTCGGCGGATGAGCTGAACAGCGCGGACCTCGCCCTGGCGGCGGCGCGCGAGCAGATCGCGATGTTGGAAGGATCGGCGAAACTGCGCGTGGTGGTTTTGGCGGCGCTGGTTGGATGCCCCATCAGCGATCTGCCGCCCTTGTCGCCGAAGCCGCTCCCTTCATTCCCCGGGGTTTTGCCGGACAACGTGAAAATCGACCTGATCGCCCGCCGTGCCGATATCACCGCCAGCCGCTGGCGCGTGGAGGCGGCGGAACGCAGCTTGGCTTCCGCGCGCGCCGATTTCTTTCCCGACATCAGCGTCAATGCGATGCTGGGTTTTAACAGTATCGACATGGGCAAGTTGCTCGAGTATGGCAGCCGCGTGCCGCAGATCACGGGCGCCATTCATCTGCCGATATTCGATGCGGGCAAGCTCAAGGCGCGCTACGGAGGCGCGCAGGCCGCCATCGACTCGGCCATCTCCACCTATCAGGACACGGTTATCAGCGCCGCGCGCGACGTGGCCACGCAAGCCACGACCCGCGCCCAGATCGAAGCCCAACGCACGCAGCGTGAGAAACAAGTCGACGCGGCGTTGCGCATGAAAAAGGCCGCCGCCGCCCGCGTGCGTCAGGGCCTAAGCGACTCCCGCAGCGAGTTGATGGCGACCGGGTCCTGGATCGATCAGCGCGACAGCCTGCTGCAGCTCGATTCCGCGGCGCTCTCGGCAGACATCGCTCTACAGCGCGCGCTGGGCGGCGGTTATCAAAATCCCGCACTCGCGAACTCTTCTTCAAAAACAACGGCACCATGAACGCAAATATCGAAGCATCGGCGACCAATCCTCCCAACGGCAAGCGGCGCAGGATTCTGCTGCTCATCGCCGTGATCTTCATCGTGATTGGCGCCTTATGGGCTGCGTACTGGGTACTGGTGCTTGAAAAGCGTGAAAAAACCGATGATGCCTACGTCAATGGCAACCGGGTGGTGATTTCGGCGCAAGTTTCCGGCACCGTCGTCGCCGTATTGGCGGACGACACCCAGCTCGTCAACGCCGGACAGGTATTGGTGAAGCTCGATCCCATCGATGCGCAAACGGCCTTGAGCCGCGCGGCCAGTGCATTGGCGCAGGCAGTGCGGCAAGTGCGTCAGCAAAAGGCGACAGCGGGGCAATACGATTCGGAAATAGAATCGCGCAAGCTGGAACTGTCCCGTGCGCAAACCGATCTGGCGAAACGCGAGCCGCTCGTGGCCGAACAGGCCATCGCCGGGGAAGAGGTGCGGCATGCACAGGAGAGCGTGCATTTGGCGCACGCTGCGCTGGCGCAGGCCGAACGCCAGTCGCTGTCCGCGCATGCACTCGTCGACGGGACGCCGATAGAAAGCAATCCGACCGTTCTCCAGGCCAAGGACGCGTATCGCGACGCGTGGATCGCCGCGCAGCGCAATGCGGTTGTTGCCCCGGTGACCGGGTATGTCGCTGAGCGCAGCGTGCAACTGGGACAGCACATCCAGGCAGGCGAGGCGCTCATGACGGTGATCCCGCTGCATTCGTTGTGGGTCGACGCGAACTTCAAGGAGGTTCAGTTGCGCAACTTGCGCATCGGCCAGAAGACCGAAGTACGCAGCGATCTCTATGGCGGTTCGTTCATTTTTCACGGCCACGTGCAGGGGATGTCCGCGGGAACCGGGGCCGCGTTCTCGTTGCTGCCGCCGCAAAATGCTTCGGGCAATTGGATCAAGGTGGTGCAGCGCGTACCGGTGCGAATTCTCATTGACGACAACGACCTGATCAAATCGCCGCTGCGAGTCGGGCTTTCCGCCACGGTGACGGTTGATACGACCTCGCGCGATGGCCCGGTGTTGGCGGCGCAGGCCAGTGATCAGCCGGTGGGAAACACGCAGGTCTATACGCTGGATTTAGAGAAAGCCAATGCCGAAGCCGACGCTGTGGTGCGGCGAAATCTGGCCATCGATCACTAGAGTTGCCCATGGCTGATGCGGCGCAGCCGGCGATCCCCGGCGAATACCCCCCCTTGCACGGCGGTAAGTTGTTTTTCCTGACCGTCGCGATTGCGACCGCCTCGTTCATGGAGATCCTTGACATGACCATCGTCAATGTCTCGGTGCCGTCGATTTCCGGCAGTCTCGGCGTGACGACATCCGAGGGGACCTGGGCGGTGAGTTCTTACATGCTGGCCGCCGCCATCATGCAGCCGCTTTCCGGTTGGATCGCCCGGCGCTTCGGCGAAGTCAGAACCTTTGTCACCTCGATTTTATTGTTCATGGTTTTCTCGGCGGTTTGCGGGCTTGCCACCAGCCTGCCGATGCTGGTCGGGGCACGCTTGGTTCAAGGCTTTGTCTCAGGCCCCATGATGTCGGTGGCACAAGCGATTCTGCTGCGCAACTATCCCATTGAGAAGCGCGGTATGGCGCTTGGGCTTTGGTCGATGGTCATCATGATCGCCCCGATTTTCGGTCCCATCATCGGCGGTTGGATTACGGATAATTTTTCCTGGCCGTGGCTGTTTTATATCAACCTGCCGGTAGGCGCCTTCTCGGCCATCGCGAGCTGGTCGATTCTGCGCCACCGCGAATCGAACATCGTAAAGCTGCCCATAGACGTCGTGGGTCTCGCCCTGCTCGTGGTCGGCGTCGGCAGCCTGCAATTCATGTTGGACAACGGCAACGAGAAGGATTGGTTCAATTCGCCCGTGATCTTGAGCGCGGCGGTGACGGCCCTTATTGCGATCG
>Ga0209525_1000322_pt1 | contig 11614 bp, 10 predicted proteins | sample JacPin_JW_Ref_O1_FD_187958 | JGI IMG/M metagenome (GOLD analysis project Ga0209525, IMG submission 187958) | Forest soil microbial communities from Algoma, Ontario, Canada - Jack Pine, Ontario site 1_JW_Ref_O1 (SPAdes) (version 2) | ecosystem: Environmental > Terrestrial > Soil > Boreal... | reverse complement strand
GCCACCTGGCTGCAAACGCTGCTGGCGCCCGCCGGCGTCTCGGAAAAGACGGCCGGTGCCCTGCTGGTCGGGATGGTGCTCGCCGGGCCGGTCGCCTGCGCCGTGTTGCCGCCGCTCGTCGCCGGCCGGCACGCCGAGCGCGGCTTCATGCGCGGCGCGGTTCTGGTCGGCTGCGGCGGCTGGAGCAAGCGCAAAACGCTCTACGGCGGCGACCGCTGGACCGGCCGCGAGGATGATCTGCTCGATCCCGGCTGCGATGCCGCCAAAATTCGCGCCTTTTTTGTCGATCCAGCTTGGGCGCGCCGTGGTGTCGGCACCCTGATTCTTGAAGCCTGCGAATCAGCTGCGAAAGCCGCCGGCTTTACCCGCCTGGAGATGGGTGCAACCCTCACCGGCGTCCCCTTTTACCGGGTCAAAGGTTACATAGAGCTGGAGCATCTGGCCGTCCCGTTGGCGAACGGGGAATCCCTGGCCATCGTGCGCATGGCGAAAGATGTATAGCAGCCAAAGACCAGATCTCGAAGACCGGGATTTCGGATAACCGCAGTTTTGGTGCCCGCAGTTCTGCTTGTCTCAGGTTCGGATGGCGTAGGTTTGCGCAGGGCAGCTTTGGGTGGCGAAGGTTTTGGGTGGCCGCTGCGATAAAGAGCGTCTTTTCGGGGAGCCTTCAGCCCCCGAGGTGCCTGCCCCGAGGTACCTGCTCTGTGAGCAAGCTGTAAAAGGCTATACTTCAGGTTCCGGCAAGACCAGGCGAAGTTCACGACCTGCCAGAAGCAGGCAAAGCTACAAATGCCAAAACCACCCGACCAGGAAAGTCCAGAAGAACAGAAACGGAGCTTCTGGCTGCAGTTCGGCCGCTACAGCCAGTTGGCGTTCACTTTGCCCGCGGCAACCATCGCGGGCTGGTTCCTGGGTTCTTTGCTCGACCGCTGGTTGCACACTTCGTGGATCAGCATCGTGGGCTTGCTGCTTGGCATTGCCGCCGGTCTGATTGAGCTGCTACGAACTGTCTCCCGCGATATGCGCTGAGGAATTTCAAGCTGACGGTTTCAGCAATGCCAGCATCGGACGACTCTAGTGGGACGAATCTCGATGAAACGGACGCCGCGGTAAGCACCGCGGCTGCTCCAGCCGACGATTTCTATTCCGGAGCGGTGGAACGAATCCGCGCCTTCATGGTCGTCCTCGCGGTGACGCTCTCGGCAGCAGCTTGTTGGAGGTTCGGGCGCTGGTCCGCGCTGGGGTTCCTCTTAGGGTGTACCATTGCCTACATCAACTTTCATTGGCTGAAGCGCGGCGTCAGCGGCCTCGCCGACCGTGTCACCAACGGCGGTAAACCGCAGCCCGCCAGCGGGATCGTGGCCCGCTTTCTCCTGCGTTATGTTTTGCTGGGCGCGGCTGCGTATGTTATATTAACCAGTTTTCCCGCGAGCCTCAGAGGCCTATTTGTGGGCCTGTGTCTGCCCGTCGGAGCAATTGCCTGCGAAGCCGTATATGAGCTGTATGTAGCTGTGTTTCGTGGCGCTTAGCAAGATCCGCCCAACCCAAAGGGAAGCGGAATAAGCTAACAGCCAAGAGCTAGTTTTATGCCCGAACAACTCTGGTTCACCGAAATCCTGAACCGCTTTCTGGCCGCCCCTGTCACGGCGATGCTCGGACTGCTGCACATTACGCCCAAACATCCGGGAGCTCCCATCACCGATTCCTTCGCCATGGAATTGCTGGTGGCGCTCCTGCTGATCGCTGTGTTTCTGCTGCTGCGGTCACGCCTGTCAGTGGATTCACCCGGAGCCCTGCAGCACATTTTCGAAGGCACGGAAGGATTCGTGCTCAGCCAGAGCCGCGAGATTATCGGCCATCACAGCGAACCTTATACGGCGTTCTTCGCCATCGTATTTATTTTCATTCTCGCTTGTAACCTGATCGGCCTGATTCCGGGTTTCGAGTCGCCCACGGGAGTTCCGGTGGTGCCGCTCGGTTGCGCGATCTGTTCGTTTTTGTACTACCACACCCAGGGTTTCAAGCACTCGGGACCGAAATACCTCTTACATTTCTTCGGTCCGCCGATGGAAGGCATGCCGCTGTTCGCGCGGATTCCGCTGGCGATGCTGATGCTTCCGATTGAACTGGTCAGCCACACCGCGCGCTTGCTGTCGCTGACAGTCCGTCTGTGGGCCAACATTTTCGCCGGCGATCTGATCACCCTGGTTTTCCTTTCCATGATTCCGATCGGCGTCCCCATCGTCTTCATGGGGCTGCATATGGTGGTCGCGGTTTTGCAAGCATATGTTTTCATGCTGTTGTCGATCATCTACGTCTCCGGCGCAGTCGCCGAAGAGCACTGAAAGGCAGTGGCCAGGGGTCCGCGGCCAGTCAATGCGTTGCCGGCATTGGCTTTTCTGAGAACTGAGAACCAAACGATTTTAGAACTATCCGCAAGCGTGAGGGCGTCTGCAAGGAATGGCGTCAACCACCCACTGGCGGAACTTTAATACGAGGAGAAAAACCATGCGTAAGTTAAGTTACCTGTTCATGACTCTATCGGGTCTTTGCTTCGCCATGCCCGCATTTGCGCAGGGCGGGACGATGACTGACGCCAGTTGGGTCGCGATCACCGCCGGATTCTCAATGGCCATCGCCTCCGCAGTTTGCGGCCTGGCCCAAGGCAAAGCCACGGCAGCCGCAACCGAGGCACTGGCTCGCAATCCTGCCGCAAGACCGGGCATCCAGTTCGCCCTGCTGCTGGGACTGGTGCTGATCGAATCGCTCGCCCTTTACACGCTGGCGATTATCTTCTTGAAGGTGAAGTAAGGCTGGTTTGGAAAGTAAAGTACTGGAAGAATCCAACCCGAAAGTCAAAAGGCCTCCAGTGAATGGAGGCCTTTTTCTATCACTCCGGAGCTTTTCTTAGCCTTTGCGCTCGCCGCCCCATTCCTGGACCTTGTTCTGGGCAGCCTGGTTCATGGCTTCCACCAGCAACCGGCGCAGGCGGTAACGGCTCTCGAGATCGGTGTTCACGATCTCGAATCCCACTTCGTTGACGCGGGCGCGGCGCAGCAACACGTGAGCGCGTACCTTGGTCCGCATACCCAGAGAAATTTCCAGGTCGGCTTCGCTGCCGATGCGAAGGTTATCTTCTTTGGTGCCCATGCCGCCGCCGAGGCTCAGCTCGCGGATCATGATTCGCGATTTTCCCCACGAGCTGCCGATGGTCGCGCTCACCGTGCGCGACAGCACCATGCGTTCGTAGCGGCGTTGCCGTACCCACGGGCATGCCGGAGCCAGATCGAGCGGCGCGATCGCCAACTCTGCCGGCTCCAGACCACTATCGGACAGCACCTGCGGCCCGTACCGCGGATCGGTTTTGGACAAAGCCTGGGCCGCCGCAATGCGCAGCTCGCGGTGGTGGACCCAGCCAAAAGTCTTCTTGGCTTCGAGAATCTCGCGCAGCGTAGCCACCGCTTCGGGATCGCGCAGCCGTCCCAGCGACTCGATGGCTTTCAACTGTATGAAGGGCGAGCGCGAAGCCGACTCTCCCGGACGAGCCATGGCGATCAGCGGCTGGGCTGCGCTGATATCTCCGCTCATCCCAATCTCGTCCACCGCTTCCGGCAACACGAGCGGGTCAAGAATCTCGGCCAGTTCCAACAGCGTGCGGCCGCGATCCAGTGCCGCTCCATACGCGATTTGCCGAACCGTAACGTCGTGATAAAAGCGATTCCATTCCGGCAACCGCACGGGCAACAATTCGAGCAGCGTGGCCACATCCAACCGGCTTAGAATTCCTACCGCAGCGGAGGCTTGCCGCAATTGTCCAGTGCGCAGAATCTCGCGCAGCTGGGCCATGGCCGGCGCTCCGACTTCCTTGACCAGCTCGATCATGCGGTCGCATTCATCGCGGCGCATGCAGCGGAAGAAGCGGTCGGCCAGATGCTCCGCTCCAGCTCCGGCAGTCCGCCGCAGAACTGCGATCAGATCTTTGGGCACTGGGTCGCTGCGCAGGGCTTCTTCGATAAACTCCGGCAGCCGGTTTTCCACGCCGACTCGCGGCCGCAAATCATTCCCCATCACCGGACGCTGCGTGAAGACCGCTTCCATGCTGACGCAGACCTGACTCACGGCGGCGTAGTTCTTCGAAGAGCTGGCTTCCTGGCTGAGCCGCACAAAAGCCGCGCTGATCAAACTTTGCAGTTCGGGATCTTTTTCCGTGATCAGCTGCTCGGCCAGCTTGTGGATGGCATCGCCCATCGCCTCACCGCCCAGGCGGGAGTAAAGATCGGCTAACTGGCTCAATCCGATGGCGATCTTGCGGCGCGGTTCGATTTCCCGCGCGTTCATGCAGCTGGAGTAGTTCTTCAGAATATCTTCCGCAGTTTGCTTGTCTTCCCGATCGAGGAGCACTTCCACAAACTGGCGCACGTTGCGCGGCGGGACGCACGCGGCCTCATGGGAGAGCAGCACGCTTTTCTTCCCCGACTCCGGCACTTCCGCCCAGAACATGCGGTCGAGGATGTCGGCATGCGAATCGATCAGGATGCCGGCCTTGTTCATCTTCTCTTCTTGCGTGCGCAGAATCTTGCGCAGCGAGTCCATCTGCCGGCTCATGTGCTCCATCATCTGGTGCACGGCATTTACTTTGACTTCACCCTTCTGGTAGCGCTCCAGGGCGAAACGAATCGCCATATGTTCGGCGGCCTTCATCAGCAGCGGCGCATCTTCCTCCTCGGAGGTCGCCGCCTTCGCGGAGAGGCTTCCCAGCAGTTGCTGCAGGTTCAGCCGCGTGTTGGGATCAACTTCAGACAGGTCCTTCTGCAGATCTTCTGTTCCAATGCTGGGATCGCTCTGCGCTTGCCCGAAGCGGGTGAGCAGGCGAATGGCCTGCACCACTTCAGCTTCCTGCAAAGGCACAATGCCGCCGGTCCACGCCGGAGCAACGCCCGTTCCCGTACCGGCGCCACCAGCAACGCCACCGATGGGAACGTTTGGCACGCTGCCGAGCGGAGCGGTGGGTCCGCCGACCGGGCCTTCGCCCTTGGAGTTTGCTCCTTCCGCGGCCGCAATCAACTGCAACAGTTTCTGCGGATCATTCAGCCATTGCTTGAACTCGGGACCGAGCGTCTGCGCCGCGATCTGCGCCGCGATGCTTACATCTCCCGTGAGCGGATCGGCAGCGACAAACTTTACCTCGTTAATCCGGATGGTGCTGTTGTTGTTGCCGAGGCCCAGAGCTTCTTTGATCTGCTTCGAGACATCCTGAGCCTTCGAACCGCCGATCGTGAATGCGCGCACCAGGCGCGTGAAATCTTCGATGGTAACGTTTTTAGAAAAATGCAGGCTAGCCAGCCCGGCCGCGTTCAACAGATTCGCGAAGCTGCGCTCCGCATTGCCTGTTTCCAGTGGAATTCCGTCGAGCAACAACTTGTTGTCGGAGACCCCGAGCAGAAAGCCACTGTCGCCCGCTGTGGGCAGGCCGTTCTGCAATTCGTTCCACGTGGTCTCGAACTGCGCTTCGGTACGCTTGTGTTCGTAGCCGTACATGCGCGCGTACTTGATCAGAATGTTCAGACTGTGAACAAACGCGCGCGCCGAAGCGGACCGGTTTTCTTGAGATGTGCTCTGGGCGGTGATAAGAAGCTCCTCTAACCCGCAATAGCGCACTCCAAGGGTAAGTCCAATCGGTAAGTACGGGCAGATTACCGAGGTAATCGGGATGTGACCGTCAGGGCAAGCAAGGGCTTGACCTGGAAGCGGCCGTGGGTCCGGTCAGGCGCACTCGGCCAGAACATCGCTACAGCGGGTGGGAATCGCGCTTCAAAGACCCTTTCCGAGACGACGTACGGCGAGGGGTCTGGGCGCACTCATGTTTGCTGTAAGCTTCTTTCACTTCAGGAGACGGACCGTTAGATCGCTTGCCGGGCAGAATCCAGGCGCAGCGGTTGCATCCCCAAGCAGCAAAGGTGTTGTTTTCCAACCACACCAATTCTCGGGCCATGGCCGGACAGTTTCTCACAACCTGCGATTAATGTCTACCGATCTAGTAGGAATAGCAGAATCGAATGACGTTTCCCGCTTTGCCTGCAACGGGTCTCGTTATGCAACCCTTCGGCGCCATGCGGTTCTGAAGCGCGGTCACTCCGTCACCCCGACCACGGTGAACTTTCTGATTTTCTTGTCAGGAAACAGAAACTCGTAGACTTGAAAAGATTCGTACGCCGTACGGTGCTCATCTTTGACGAGCTTCGCCTTATAGTCTCCGAGGGCCAACAGCGCATTGGCGTTGGCGGCCAATAGCTCGTACCGCTTTCCCTCGATGACGACGTCCAGCTCTTGACTGAAGAGCAGCGAGGTCTCCAGCACCATGCGTGATGAGCTGACATGAACGTTGATGGTGTATTCCGCGGGGTTGGGGTCGGCAGCCCAGGCGACTGCGGAGAACAATAAAACGGAGAACGACATAATTACGAATGCCAGCTTCCTCATGGTTTCCTCATTCTGTCGGCAAAGATGGTCGCAGTATAAGCTGATTCTTGCGCCGGCGGCCGAGCGCGAGGTTTAACGCTGGCGCTCCCGGCCGTCGGGGCGAAAATGATACAGTCAGTTCGTCCCGGGGATTGTTTTGCCACCTTCTACCAACATCGCGAAGCGCGGCGCCGCGAAGAGCATCGTAGCCAATCTCACAGTGAGCCAGATCGCTAAGAAGAAGACGGCAGAGAAGAAGACCCCTGCGAACAAGAGTGTCGAGAAGGCGACGGGCCTTCGCTACTGGATGCTGCGGGTTCTCGAGGAGTGCCAGCACGTTTCCGCCGACTTCAGCGCGGACCCTGTGCATGACCTTCGGGTCTGCCTACGCCGCTGTCGCTCCATGGCCGACGGCCTGATCGCCGTCGATCCCGATCCTGACTGGAAAGCGATGAAGAAGGCCGGGAAGCGCCTGTTCCAGCGCCTCGGCGCTCTGCGCGACATCCAGGTCATGATGGAATGGATCGAAAAGCTGCATCCCTCCACCACCCGTGGGGGCGCGGGGGACTCGCCCGGGTCGCCTGCATCGCAACAGAATTCTGGGCCGATCACAAACGTTGCAGCCAAAAATGACCAAACAGAATCCCACAGGGAACTCACAACAGAACGGGATTCCCCCGCTCGCGATCCTGCAGCCCAAGCCCTCCTCGAAATCCTTACCCGCCGCGAAGCCGAGCAAAAGCGGGAAGCCCGTGCCGCCCTCGGAGAATTCGACCGCAAGCAGTGGCGCCAGTGGAGCCTATCCCTGCCGCAACGTGCGGCCCACATCCGTCCCGGCAGCGGAGTGTTCAAGCACCTGGCGCTGGAGCGCTGGACTGCCGCTCACGACCTCCACAACCGCGCTCTGCGTAACCGTTCCAAAGTTGCGTTTCACACCTTGCGCATCGGCATCAAGCGATTGCGCTACATCGTCGAGAATTTCCTGCCCGAAGAGCACAAGGCCTGGAGCAACGACTTAAAAGCCATGCAGGACTTGCTCGGTGAAGTCCACGACTTGGATGTGCTTTGGGCGACGGCACTTACCAGCCAGATATTCTCAAGCCAGACGTTTTCGAGTGAGATTTCTGTTGGCGAGAGTTTTCCGGGCCAGATTTTGCCGGATGGAGTGCCTTCTGGCGGCGAATTGCGAGACCGCTGGCATCGTCAGGTTGCCGAACAGCGGGCGAAGCGCATCGAGCGTTATCGCAAAAGGATGGTCGGTCCCGATTCGCTGTGGAATGTATGGCGTGCAGGATTGCCACAAGGTAAGCAGATCCAAGCACTTGCCAAGCAACGAATGAAGCTGTGGGCCAAGGCCCTCGATCCCGATTTCGCACACTCCGAACGCGTCGCCCGGTTATCCCTCGAACTCTACGACGGCTTGGCTGCTAGACAGTTGCTGCGCTCACCAACGGCTTCGGAAAATGGCTCCGGCGCACGTGAGAGCCTGCTGATGGCAGCGCTCCTGCACGATGTCGGCAAATCAGAAGGAAACAAAGGACACCACAAGGCGTCGCTTGAGCTGATCAAGGCCCACAGCACGCCCCTGGGATGGAATGCGCAAGACATGCAACGCGCCGCCACCGTCGCGCGCTTCCACTGCGGCGCATTGCCCACGCGCAGCCACAAAGCCCTGCGCGACCTTCTGCCGGACGAACAAAAGACGACGATCCAGCTGGCGGCCATCCTTCGCCTGGCCAACGCCTTCGACGCGTCTCACGACGGCCACATCCGCCGGCTGCAGATCGAAAACGGTCAGACCGAAAATGGAGGGATCGGAAGCGGTAAGCCCGGAGATGTCACGAAGCACCTTCGCGGCACCAACGGATTCCTGCGCAAGCCCGCCAACTTGGCGAAAAACGAAGCCCTCGTAATCGCCGCCGATGGCTATGTGCCAGACAGCCCCACCGCCCAAACCATCGCCGCCGAACGCCATCTGCTGGAAACGATGCTGGGCCGCCCGGTGTTGGTCAAGGGGATGAAGAATGTGCAACCTGCGCCACGCCAGGTGTGAGGGACGGCGCCTCTAACGCCTTTCCCGTTCTTCCCGCCATATCCGTTCGATGGTCCCATCGGCGATCGATCCGGGCGGCTCCGGCCCTGAAACCGGCGAGGTCCTCTTCTTCGACGGTGGCATGAGAACGACACGGGCAAAGAGTTCGTCGACGTTGGCCGGGTTCATAGAGTTCATCATGACCGATAAGATTGTCGGCACCGCGGGCGAGGACGCCCGCCCGACAGACGCCGGAACGGCCGCGCAACCGTCATGGGCCTTGCTAGTAGCTCTCGAGTCACTTCCGCAAGTTGGCGGCTCCAGATACGATGTGTTGCTCCTCGCGGGCTGCTTCCCGCCACTGGATCAGCCGAAGCCCGAAGCCGAATTTATGACTCACGCCCAAATGGTGGACAAGGCTGTGCGCTGGCTGCGGCACTATCGCTGCGGCGTGGTGCTATCCGAACAAGCTTGTGCCAGCGGCGAGACGCCGGACGCCATTGGCTGGAAGCGCGCCAGTCACTCCGTGCTGGTCGAATGCAAAGTCACGCGCGCCGATTTTCTGGTGGACCGCGCTAAGCCCTTTCGCCTCAAGCCGGAGCAGGGAGTCGGCAGTGAACGTTTTTATCTGACGCCTGCTGGACTCGTGAAGCCGGAGGAATTGCCCGAGGGCTGGGGACTGCTGGAAATCCGCGGGCGCGGAGTGGAGATGGTGCACGCTTCGGCGAAGAATCTGCGCAGCGCCGCTGGATTTCGCTGCGAAATGAATCTGCTGCTCGCCAGCTTGCGCCGCGTCGAGCTGCGCATCGAGCCGCAGAGTATTACCGATTTTCTCAAATGGAAAAACCGCATGGCGGAGTACAACCGCGGCACTCTTCCCGAAGGACTTGCGGCGGCTGAGGATGAAGGGAATGTGTTTCTGGAACCGGATTTGATGCAGTGAAGCAAGCTATCAGCCCTCAGCTAAGGCCGTCGGAACTTCAGACTCCGGCCTCGAACCTCAGACTTTCGGGCGGTGTGCGCCGGGCTTCACCCCTGCCTTGGGCAGCCGAGGCGGCTATACATCGAACTTTCTGGATACGAAAAAGAAAGCCGGGCTGGTTCGCCCGGTTTCTTCTTGCGTCGAGTTGGATGCGGTTACATCGCAGCGCGGCGCGACTGGCGCTGATTCTGCCTCTGGCTGGGTTAGGGCCAGTCCGGTCGCCCGGAAAGTGCTTCCTCAGGCCAATCCTGAAACATCGAGGAGCGAGGAAACAGACAGCTTAGGATCTGCAAACCACGGGCCAAGCGCAGCGTTCAAGTATCGGCTGCTGTACATTCTCCTAAGGTACTGATTTTGAATAACTTAGTTCGGAGCTAGCCTGTAGGTCGGTTATCTCAAAAACCAGCCGACGCCGTGAATGGGAAAAAGTCTGCACTACTTGCACCTTGCAGGGTGCAAGCGGGGATTCTGATCGAAGCCGTGGGCGCTGCCTTTTCCACCAATGGCGGTCACAATCGGGGATTTGGCCTGGAGTCGCGACGGCAAACATCTTTACGCCAAAAAGGTGAATGGAGCCCTTTGATTGTGGCAAACGTGCAAAGCCAAGGGGGCGAATTTCACGCGGGAGTATTGCGACAGATTTTCTCGCCGCCCGGGGGAACTAAGCGCCTTTGATACCGCGCGTCCGACGGCCGGATCTGGTGGCGGTGCCCGTGGAGCACTCTGGCTCTTCCAACTAGCCTGGTGCTGAACTGGGATTCGGAATTGAAGAAATAAATTTGGTGCTCGAAGGGCAAGACACCGAGCTTCGCTCGGCGGACACCCGGGCGGCTGTCCCCACATGTACCTCCTACATATCCCTGCGGCCTTCCATAGCTTTCAGCATAGTGATCTCGTCGGTGTACTCGATGTCGCTGCCGACCGGGATGCCCATCGCGATGCGCGTCACTTTCACGCCCACACGCTTGAGTTGCTGCGAAAGATAAGTGGCGGTGGCTTCGCCTTCGACGGTGGGATTGGTGGCGATGATGACTTCGTCCACGTTGCCGGCATCGACGCGAGTGATGAGGTTCGAAATGCGCAACTGCTCGGGGCCGATGCCGTGCAGGGGAGAGATGGCTCCGTGCAGGACGTGGAAGACGCCGTTGAAGTGTTTGGTCTTTTCGATGGCGGCGATGTTGGTGGGTTCCTCAACCACGCAGACCATGCGCTGGTTGCGGGTTGCGCTGGTGCAGTAGAGGCAAGGGTCGACGTCGGTGATGTTGTTGCAGACGGAGCAGAGACGGAGGTTGGCTTTGACGTCACGCACGGCGGTCGCGAGGGCCTCGGCATCTTCTTCGCTGGAGCGAAGAATGTGAAAGGCCAGCCGCTGCGCGCTTTTCGCGCCGACGCCTGGCAGCTTCTTGAGTTCGTCGATCAGCCGCGACATGGGTTCTGCAAATTTGGACATTGGGAAGTTAGAGATTGAACCCAGGAATCATTGGTTCAATGAATCATCGGCTAGAGTCCGGGGATGCCGAGCCCTCCGAGCATTCCGCCTACCGTCGATTGCATTTGCGCGTCGACTTTTCGCGCAGCTTCGTTGATGGCTGCGAGCACCATGTCTTGCAGCATCTCGACGTCGCCCGATTTCACCGCTTCCGGATCGATGCGCAAACTGAGCAATTGCTTGCGCCCATCCATCTTCGCAGTGACGGTTCCTCCACCGGACGTGGCTTCGACGACCGTCTCCTGCATCTTCTTCTGCAGCGAGTCGTACTGCGATTTAGCTTTCGACATCAATTCTTGCAGATTGAATCCGCCCATAGCACCCCACATTTCCAGGTTTCCACATTTCAAGGTTTCAAAGTTGCAAGGTTCGAGAACTTCCAACGCCTGGTAAGGACGATGAACGCTCCGGAATGAGGTCGTTTTGACAATGCACCTTGAAACCTTGAAACCTGCCCTTCATCGTTTATCTCTGTAATCGATCACCGTCCGCACTTGCGCCCCAAATTTCTCTTGCATGCGCCGGACGACAGGGTCTTGCTCGGCGCGCCCTCGACCGCCCGGCCCAGAAGGACGCGGCGCGCCGTTGCGCTTGTTTTCCAGCGGAGCCACGCTTGCGCCGGAAACGACTTTCAACTTCACCGCACGGCCCA
>Ga0209525_1000314_pt1 | contig 11800 bp, 10 predicted proteins | sample JacPin_JW_Ref_O1_FD_187958 | JGI IMG/M metagenome (GOLD analysis project Ga0209525, IMG submission 187958) | Forest soil microbial communities from Algoma, Ontario, Canada - Jack Pine, Ontario site 1_JW_Ref_O1 (SPAdes) (version 2) | ecosystem: Environmental > Terrestrial > Soil > Boreal... | reverse complement strand
CCTTCTTCGCGGCCACCGCAGCCTGCTTGCCTGCCGTTTCCCAGGGACGCTTCGGGCGATCGACCACGGCTTCGTCGCGGTCCTTGACGCGGTCGTACTGGTAAGAATCGCTCACGGTTCCCAGCGACTCGTTATAAAGGCTGGGCAATCCGAGCGCGATTTTGAGTTCCTCGGCAAAGGAGTGGAGCGCCTTGAGATGATCCGCCGAAGCCGGCACTTCGTTCTTTGAGGTCTTCAGGAATTGCTGATAGCCGCGGTTCACCAGTTTCGAAATCTCACTGCCGATGAGGCAGCCCGGGTAGGCAAAAATCTTCACGCCGTCTTCCGGAGTTTTCTGGATCGCCGCCGACACGTTGTACTTTCGAAGAAACACGCGCCCACTCATGCCCGGCGCCTCGGTGATATCGAATCCGTTATCGCGCAGCCAGGTCAGCGCCTCGTCATACGTTTTAGCTTCGATGCTTTTCATAATTGCTATCTGCTTTCGTCTTTCTTCGTCTATTAGATGCGGTTTACAAGATGCAGGCACTCTAGAAAAAAACGTAACTTTACTTCGGTTGCATCGCTGTGCAACCCTGATTCATCCAAACACCATACTACATACCGTGTTTTGAGCTCAGTCGCACATTACGATAGTCACGGAGATTTAGTTTCAACCATGGTTCAGAGTTCATCCAAGCTCGCGCGGACGTTTGACCCGCCAGCCGCCCCAGCCGCGAAAGAGGCGGGAAACGGCGCTGCCAGCCTAGGCCAGAGCCTGCTGCAGAGCATCGGCAACACCCCATTGTTGCGCCTGGACGCCGTCACCGCCGACCTGCCGGGCGTAGCACTGTTGGGCAAGGCCGAATGGTACAACCCGGGCGGTTCGGTCAAAGACCGTGCGGCCGGCAATATTGTCACCGAGGGCCGGCGCAGCGGGCGTTTCCACGCCGGCAAGACGTTGCTCGACGCCACCAGCGGCAATACCGGTATCGCTTACGCAATGCTGGGAGCAGCGGAGGAGTTTCCCGTAACGCTATGCATGCCGGAAAATGTTTCGCTGGAGCGCAAGCAGATTCTGCAATCCTATGGCGCCGACATTGTATATACCGATCCGGCGGATGGATCCGACGGCGCGATTCGCATGGCTCGGGAGCTGGCCGCGAAGCATCCGGATAAATATTTTTATGCCGACCAGTATTCGAACGATGCCAACTGGCAGGCCCACTATCACGGGACGGCCAACGAAATCTGGCAACAGACGCAGGGAAGGGTCACCCATTTCGTCTCCATGCTGGGCACCAGCGGTACGTTCGTGGGCACGACACGCCGCTTGAAAGAACTGAATCCCAAGATTCAGTGCATTTCGTTGCAGCCCGACTCCGCTTTTCACGGCATTGAAGGCGCCAAGCACATGGCCAGCGCGCTGGTGCCGAAAATTTACGATGCCACGCTGGCGGATCGGAATCTGGAAGTTGCCACCGAAGACGCTTACGCCATGGCCCGCCGCCTGTCTCGCACAGCGGGTTTGCTGGTGGGTGTTTCCGCCGCAGCCGCCGTGGCCGCGAGTTTGAAAATCGCCCGGGAGTTGGAATTGAAAAAAGAGCAGCCAGCTGTGATCGTGACTGTGCTGTGCGACTCCGGAGATAAATATTTGAGCGAGAGATTCTGGACGGAAGGTGAATAAAGTCAGAAGTCAGAAATCCGAATGAAGAAGTGAAACAAAAACCGACCTGTTGTTACTTCTGCATTTTGACTTCTGACTTTTGCATTTCCCCACATGCTGAAGCTCACACCCATACATTACCAAGCTCTCCGCCGGCACGGTGAAGAGACCTATCCTCACGAATGCTGCGGTGTGCTGCTGGGACGCGTGGACGATGACGGCGCGCGCATTGTGACCTCGACCGCGCGCTGCGGTAACACCCGGACAGACTCGCCACAAAATCGCTACAACATTGACCCGCGCGAACTGGTGCGGGTTCAGCGTGAGGGCCGCGAGCGTAGCGAAGATATCATCGGCTTCTATCACTCCCATCCCGACCATCCGGCGCAGTGGTCGCAAACGGATCTGGCCGAAGCCCACTGGTTTGGCTGCTCTTACGTGATCACCAGCGTGGAGAAGGGCAAAGCCGTGTTGACCAACTCGTTCGAGCTCGGCGGGAGTGATGAGGGAAATAAGCAGCTGATCGACGAGAAGGTGGAAGTCGCCTGAGCCGCGAAGAGGTTAGCGCAGGGCTAAGCAATATCGGTGCGATTCCGCCCCAAATGTCGTTATCCGCGTATTGCCAGTGCTTAAGTCAGATCCTGTATTAACTCTGGGCAAATCTGTTACCAAAGTGACGTTTACACAAAATGGTGAGGCCGATAGTATTCATTTCGTGGTTTGGCAGTTCTGGGGGAGGGCTGCCGAGGCGTCCTTGACTGAAAAGTCCAGGGCGCTTTTTAATTTGCGCGCCGTCGCGTCCTGCTATTTGCTTCCCCGGCACGCTGCGCAATACCCGCCAATTTCCAGTCGCGAAACCAACACGCGGAACCGGCAGTCCTTCTCGACTTGCTGCTTCAGTTTCTCGAACACATCGCTGACAAACTCCATGATCTTGCCGCACCGCAGGCAGGCCATGTGGATGTGGTCGCGGCCAAGCTTGCGTTCGTAGTAGTGCCCCTCGCCGTGTATGTGCATCAGATCGAGTTCGTCGATCAGGCCCTGGCGTTTCAGTAGACGCAGAGTGCGGTAGACCGTACTGCGGTCGACGCTAGCGTCAATTTTTTGCGCTTTGCGCAGAATCTGGGCGGCATCCAGATGTTTGCTGGCGGTTTCCATCACGCTCAGAATGGCGCGGCGCTGCTCGGTCATGCGGATTCCGCGTTCCGCGAAATGCGATTGCAGCCGGCCGGGAATTTCAGTTTGAGGTAGCGGCATGGGCAACGACTCCTATTGTGGCAAGTAGTCGCAACAGGTCTGCGACGAAATCGTTCAGCGATGCTTGACCTGCCGGAGCGCTTCCGGCATGATTGTCACTGTAGTTCCAGTTGCGACTCAGTTGCAAATAAAAGATGAAGTTCGAGTCGCGTTCTTGTTTTGATATTAGTTGCGACTGAGTTGCATCTGTGTTTATCAGTTGCGACCCAGTTGCAACTGGATCATTATAGCGCGTTTCCCGCTGGAGCGGGATTCACGCCATTGAATTCCTAGACGTATCCAGGATTCACGCGGAGAGGAAGTCGGGCCATGAAGTGGGAGATCACACCGCTCGAGACGATGCGGCGGCGGACCGTGCCAGTGCTGCTGCGCCATGCGCTGCAGCGAAGCACGAAGGTCCTGCTGCTGATCTCAGCATTTACCGCTCTGTTCGCGCCCGGGTGCTGGGCAGGCGTGGGAGGAAGTATTTCCGGCACCGTGAAAGATTCGAGCGGCGCCGTCATACCCCATGCCGAAGTGACTGTCATCAACCTGGACAAGGGTGTCCGCCAGACCACGAAATCCGATGACAAAGGCTTCTACACTTTTCCGGTCCTGCTGGTCGGCCACTTTGACGTGGAGGTTTCTTGCTCAGGTTTCAAGCCGTACCGGCGTACCGACGTGATCGTCGACGCGAACAGTCTGCTCGTGGTCGATGCCGTGCTCCAGGTTGGTCAACGCAGCGATGCGGTCCTGGTGAGTGACAGCGCCGTTCACGTCGAGACCTACAGCAGCCAGATGGGCGAAGTCATCAACGGCGACCAGATGACGGACGTGCCCTTGAACAATCGCAGCTATACCGATCTTTTGTCGATGCAGGCCGGCGTCACTCCTTCCACTTCGATTACCTCCAACACCGTGCAGGACGTGGGCGCCAGCGCGCTCTCGCCTTCCGGCGATCTGAATCCCGGCACCGTTTCGATTCATGGCCAACGCGAATTCGCCAACGCCTTCATTGTTAACGGAAGCGATTCCGAAGAAGACGTGAATATGGGGACCGCGATCATCCCCAATCTTGACTCGATCGCCGAATTCCGCATTCTCACCAGCAACTTTGACGCCGAGTATGGTGAATTCAGCGGCGGCCAGGTCAACGTTGTGACCAAGTCGGGCTCCAATTCATTTCACGGTGACCTCTTCGAGTTCCTGCGAAACACTGATCTCGACGCGCGCAACTACTTTTCCCCAACCCGGGGAACTTTTATTCAGAACCAGTTCGGCGGAACCATTGGTGGCGCCATCCAGCGCAACAAGATCTTCTTTTTTGCCGATTATCAAGGCACGCGCCAGCGGCAGGGCGTGGATACAGGATTGATTCCGGTGCCCTCCAGCCAGGATCGGTCGGGGAACTTGTCGGACCTGGCGTCCTCCCTGGTCACAACCGTTACTCGAACCATTAACGGAATCCCGCAACAGGTCACGATTCCCACGACCGTTACCGGCTCGAAAGACGGATGGGCCAGCACCCTTACCACAAACTTTGGATACACGGTTACGCCCGGAGAACCGTACTACTTCACCCAGGGCGAAGTGGAACCTAGTTCCGATCCCGACGTCATCGAAACTTATCCGGTTTCCTGCACAAGTCCCTCGCAATGCGTTTTTCCCAATGCAGCGATTCCCCAGCGCGCATGGTCCGGTCCAGCGCAGCATTTGCAGCAGTACATTCCTGCGCCAAATTCTTCCGGGGATGAATTCGCAACGTCTGCCAGCAACCAGGCGCTTCGCGACGACAAGGGCGCGCTGCGCCTTGACGCCAACACGAACTGGGGCCTGATCTCCGGCTATTATTTTTTGGACGATTATTCTCTGAATAATCCCTATCCCGTTGCCCAGGGCGGAGCGAGCGTTCCGGGTTTCAACGCGCTGTATCTGGGCCGCGCACAACTGCTGAGCCTGGGCGATACGAAGACGCTGAACGTGACCACGGTCAACGAATTTCACTTCAGTTTTATGCGGGCGTTCAATGACCTGGGCAAACCGCAGGGGGGATTGGGCGTCAGCCTGGTGTCGCAGGGCTTTGTTACGTCCTCGGGAACGCCCACGATCGTGCCTCTCGCCCCGCAAAACGAAGGCGTGGAAAACATCGTCTTCAACAATTTCTCGATCGGAACCAATACCAACGAACTGAAGCAGGCCAACAATACGGTGCAGTGGCTCGATAATTTTTCGAAAGTAATCGGACGTCACACCTTCAAATTCGGCGGCGAGTTTCACTACGATCAGGTCAACGTAAATCCGATTGCCCAGTTCAACGGTAACTTCCTGTTCACCGGCAGCGAAACTGGTCTTGATTTCGCCGATTTTCTGCTCGGGATTCCCAGCCAGTACAACCAGAGTCAGCTGAATCCTTTCTATGGACGGAACCAATACGCCGGAGTCTTCGCCCAGGACAGTTGGCACGTAAGGTCAAACCTCACGCTTAATTACGGTTCGCGCTGGGATCGCATCGAACCCTGGTATGAGAAGTACAACCAGATTTCGACCACGGAAGCGGGCAAGCAGTCGGTCGTTTTTCCTGGCGCGCCATTGGGAATCTTGTACCCCACCGATCCCGGGGTGCGGCGCACGCTGGCGCCTCCCGGCGATGAATTTTCTCCGCGCTTCGGCCTCGCCTATTCGCCGGACGTTTCCTCCGACAGCCTTCTCGGTAAAATCCTCGGCGGTCCAGGCAAAACCAGCATTCGCGCCGGCTTCGGCATGTATTACACGTCCATCGAGGCCCTCACCATCGGAGTCCTCGCGGCCAACGCCCCCTACGGAACCACCTACAGTAGTCCCGCTCCACCCCAGTTTGCCAACCCGTTCGTCACTGCCTCCAATGGCCAGCCTCTGGGCCAGTATTTTCCTGTGACCTTCGCGCCCTTGAACTCCTCCAGCCGTAACCCCGACCCGAACGTCGACTGGTCGCAATACATTCCGATCAGTGGCATCCCGGCGTATCCTGTCAACAACCGCATTCCTTATACCGAGCAGTACATGGTCTCCCTCGAGCGGCAGGTTGGGGACAACACTTTGTTCAGCGCCAGCTACGTGGGCAATCAGTCCCACCGTCTGCTGGTTCTGGTGGAATCCAACCCCGGTGACCCCGCGCTGTGCTTGAGTTTGAGTCAGATCAGCCAGGTCGCTTCCGGATCCGCAACCTGCGGTCCGTTCGGCGAGAGCAACGTCTTCACGACGGCGTCAGGACAGACCGTGAACGGGACTCGCGGACCGCTCGGCCCCAATTTCGGCAGCAATACCAACCAGTCCACGATTGGCAATTCCAACTACAATGCTCTAGAGCTCAGCCTTCGCCACACCAGTAAGCGCCTGCAATTGTTTGCCAGCTACACTTTCAGCAAATCGATCGATCAGTCTTCCAATGTGGGCGAAGAAGTGAACCCGGTCAATCCCAGGCTCAGCTATGCCTTGTCTGCGTTCGACGTGAAGAACAACTTTGTGGTGAGCTACGCCTACGAGCTTCCGCTGGAGCATTTATTCGGCACCTCCAAGAGCTGGGCCAAAGGCTGGACAGTTTCCGGCATCACGCACTACAGCAGTGGTTTTCCGGTAACACTGCTCAACTACGGCGACAATTCTCTGCTGGGAGCGGAGCCGAACGGCATCAACAACTACGGCGTGGATGAGCCGCAATACGCGCCCGGCCCGCTGAACTTGAATTCCAATCCGCGCAACGGGCAATCCTATTTCAACACCGCATTGTTTGGCCTGCAGGCCCTGGGCACTCCGGGCAATGCCCGGCGCCGCTTCTTTTATGGACCCGGGCTGGACAACTACGATATGGCGTTGATGAAGAACGTGGCGCTCACCGAATCGAAGTCGCTGCAATTCCGCATGGAGGCGTTCAACGCCTTCAATCATGCCCAGTTTTTCGGCCCCTCCGCGGTCAACGGTAACATCAACAGCTCAACGTTTGGCCAGGTGGTAAGCGCGGCCCCCCCGCGGCTGATGCAGGCCGCCATCAAATTTGTCTTTTAGCCCCCCTTGTTCCTTAGGTCCCTGCCTATTAGGTCGCAAGGTCCGTTTTAGGCCTGGGATATGACTTTGGTGGCTTTTGCGACCTTCCGCCCTCCCACAGCATCAAACCCGAGGTGTTAAAATAGCTAGTGAGCCTCCCTCCGGGGAGGCGTTTTACGGATCGCTAGGCCCAGCAACGCCAGCTCGATGGAGCGTTCGCGGACAGCGCAACGTGACAACGAGGAGAAAGAACATGGCAGGTAATGGAATTGTCGAAGTTACGGATGCGAATTTCGACCAGGACGTTTTGAAATCTGATCAGCCGGTGCTCGTCGACTTCTGGGCCACATGGTGCGGCCCCTGCCGCGCTCTCGCTCCCATCGTGGACGAGCTCGCCAAGGACTATCAGGGCAAAATCAAAGTCGGCAAAATGGACGTTGACTCTAACAGTGCCACGCCCATGCGCTACAAAGTTACTGGCATCCCCACGCTGTTGGTTTTCAAGGGCGGCCAGGTGGTTGAGCAACTCGTCGGCTACAAGCCAAAAGACGCCATCGCCCAGGCTCTCGATCGGCACGTGGGGTAAGCCGGCTTTCGAGCCATCAGTTCTGAGCTTTCAGCGAAACGCCTGGGAATCGTCCCGGGCGTTGTTGCGTCTGGCGCCATGCCCGAGGGCCTGAGCTCGACAATACTCATGCGGGGACAGCCGGCCCTTCGACTTCGCTCAAGGCCGCCTCTCGGCTGTCCGGGCGAGTGACGCTCGACGGCCTTTCTAAGGGCTGGCAAATCGCGCTACAATCCGCGAAGATGCACCGCGGACCGCGCTATCTCCGGATTGTTCAACTCGGCGCAATGTTGAGCCTTGCCATCGCCGTCGCTCCGGTTCGCGTGCATGCCTCCACCGATCTCGAGAGCCTCCGCGATCAATACAAAGGCAAGATTTTTGTCCTTCGCAGCTTTTATCAAGGCACGCGGCTGACTTACGGCAGCGCAGGCATGCCCGCCGGCTCAGCCAACCCGGGAGACTGGACTGTGGATGGATTTGTCAGGGTCACTGGCCTCGATCTGTCGGACCAGCGATTGACGATCAAGGCGGAGCGTCTCTACTTGGGGGTGGCCGGCGGAATGGGTTTCCAGCTGACGCAACTCGACACTAAGACTAAGGAAGACAAGAGGTGTTGTAAGGACGCCAAGAAACTCCGCATTGAAGTAGCGGTCGATCCTGGCGGCGACGCGGCCGAAGCCGCGCTCGCTAAAGTTTTTTTGACCGCCGAAGATCGTTTTGCAGAACTCGTGCCCGACTACTGGAAGCCTTGCGTTCGGGCGGCGTCAACCGGCAGAACCGCAAAGAGCCTGCCGGACTGTCGGTTCTCTCCGGAATTTGATGCGATTCCCGGGGCGGTCTCTCGGCCAGAAGAGAACCGCGGACCCGACAAGGCTGACAGTGGCGCGACAGCCGGGGACGGCGAAATTGTCCCCGGCACGAACCGAAGCGTCACTCCGGCGAAAGTTGTGCACCAACCGAATCCCGAGTTTTCCGAGGAAGCTCGCAGCACAAAGTATGAAGGAACCACTACCCTAGCCATCATCGTGGACAAGATGGGACGGCCCCGGAGCATACGAATCAGCCGGCCGATCGGTATGGGCCTTGACCAGAAGGCGGTGGAGGCGGTGTCGAAGTGGCAGTTCGAGCCCGCCCTGAAGGATGGCGAGCCCGTCGCCATGGGCCCAATCCAAGTCCAAGTCAATTTCCATCTGTACTGATCTCGCTCTGCGTCGTAACCGGAAGTCGGATCTCCGGAAGCCGAGAGCCGGGATAAGCCGGACTTCATGGCGTTTCCGCCAGTGTGTATTCAAACTCGTAGGAGTGCTTCCCGTCGGCAATTTTGATGGTCATCACGCCCGCCAGCCCCACCAACTGCCCCGTCCCTGAGTCCGGCACTACGCTCACCGTCATCTGCGGCACGCCCCGCGTCATTGTGCCGCTGTGTTGCAGGACGAAGCTGCCGCCGTGTCCCTTCACCGTTCCCGTAACTCGCTCCATCGCCACATAGCCGCCCGAACCCGGCACGCTCGACATGGCCGCCAGCATCTGCCCTTTGCTGGTTGCTTCCAGGTCGCCATGAAATTGCTTATCGAGAGACATTCTTCCCAGACCCTCATCCCCCCCGGCGTCTGGAGCCTGCGGCGCTACCTTCACTTCGAACGTTCCACTGGCATGACTCGTCAAGACTTTCTCCTTCGCACCTGTCGTCGCACCTGGCCTGCCCGGCATTGGTATTAGGTTGCTACGTTGATGTGTGTGATGTGGATCACTGGGCGGGTGCGAACGACGTGCACCCACGGGAGGAGGGCTAGGGGAGCGAATAATCGAAGGTCCAGGTGTGTTTACCTTGAGCATCGATATGGATCATGAGCGAGCCCGTGAGTCCGGTCAGTTCTCCAGTGCCGGAATTGGGTACAACCGTCACGCTTAGTTCTCCGGCAGAAGGGGCATCGCCTTTCATCATGGTGGCGCGATGCGAGAAGGTGAAGCTGCCCTGTTGGCCGTTAAGCTTGCCGGTCATGCGCTCAATCGCAACGTAGGCCATGGAGCCGGTGCTCGCGGTCGAGCCCGTAATCATTTCTCCATGGCTGACGCCTTCGAAGTCCCCGTGCCACGTCTTATCGGATGTAAACCGAGTAATGTCGTTCGTTTTCTCGAAGTCGGTTGGTTCGCCGGGAGTCATCTTGATGTCGAAAGAACCTGTGGCATGGACCCCGTGCATGTCCTTCTGGGCTGCGACACTGAGCGCCAGACTCATCACCGCCGCGGCTGCTGCTACTGCGAACCTCACTCTCATAAAGCCCCCGAAATGCAAAACTTACAGAACTCTGAAACCAAAGCCTCATCGTTTACCACCCGTCCGGAAGCCGGGACCAGGCACTCTAATACTTCCGCAGCACCCCAATCACCCGCCCCTGCACTTCCACCGATGCCGCTGGCACGATGATCGGCTTCATGGTCACGTTCGAAGGCTGCAGACGGATGTTCTCGCCCTCGCGGTAAAAGCGTTTCAGCGTGGCATCGCTGGTGTCGACCAGCGCGACGACAATGTCGCCGTTGTGCGCAGTCTTGGCTTTCTCCACGAGCACGTAATCGCCGTCAAGGATGTGTTCATCCTGCATGGATTCCCCACGCACCTCAAGCACGAACACGTCCTTCGAGCGCACGAAATCCGCCAGCGAAATGGTCTCCGGATTCTCCACCGCTTCAATCGGCTGACCCGCGGCGATGCGCCCCAGCAGGGGCAGCACCAGGCCGGTATTCACGCTCATGGCCTGCTTCAGCCTTCCCTTGGGCGGCACCAGATCGATGGAGCGGCTGCGGTTATAGTCGCGCGTGAGCAAGCCCTTCTTCTCCAGATTCGAGATGTGCTTGTGCACGGTGGCCAGCGAATTCAGGTCGAGCCCCTTGCCAATCTCCTCAAACGACGGAGAATAGCCATGCTCGGCCACGAATCGCGAAATAAAGTCGTAAACTTCGTGCTGCCTGCGTGTGATCGCCATGCCGCCATTATTGGCGAACAGAAGGCGAAAAAGCAAGCGGGAAGTTGGCTAGATAAGGTTTTCCTTCGTGTACCTTAGCGCCGTTTGTGGTCCATTCTCCTTGGCGCCGATCTTGCAACTTTTCTTGCTCCCGGCAACTCCAATCCAACAGCACTCTTTCCTTCGTACTTAGAACAGGGGGACAACAACATGCCCAATCCATCGCTCAAATCAGTTCTGCTTTCCCTGGGACTGCTCATCGGCGCGACCGCCTGCAACGCCAAAGCCGGCGCTGCTGCAGCCGTTCCCGCGCCCGCGCAAGACGCCAAGCTGACCACGGTTTCCGGTCAACAGACAGCGGTGGTGGCGGGTGGCTGTTTCTGGGGCATCCAGGCGGTTTTCCAGCATGTGAAAGGTGTGATCAGCGCCACTTCCGGCTACTCGGGCGGCTCGGTCAAGAACCCCGAATATGAAGTGGTCAGCACCGGCGAGACCGGACACGCCGAATCCGTTCAGATCGTCTACGACCCTTCGCAGATCACCTACGGCGAGTTGCTGCGGGTTTTCTTCTCGGTCGCGCACAATCCCACGGAACTCAACCGCCAGGGCCCCGATGAGGGCACGCAATACCGCTCCGTGATCTTCTACAATAACGATGAACAGAAACATATCGCCGAGGCCTACATCGCGCAACTGGACAATGCGCAGGCGTTCTCGCACAAAATTGTCACGCAAGTCGTGCCGCTGCAGGCCTTTTACAAAGCCGAAGCCTATCATCAGAACTATGCGGCTCTGCATCCGAACCAGCCCTACATCGTGTTCAACGACGCGCCAAAAGTGGAGCATCTGCGCCAGGAGTTTCCCGACCTCTACACCGGAAAGTAGAATTTGCCTTCGCGATCTTTGCGGCCTTTAGCTTGCGAGCTTCGCGGTTAACAGCTGCGGTTAAGAGCTTTGGATCTTTCTGGGATTTTCGAGGAGTAAGAAAAATGTTCGATTCCGATCTGCAAGCCAAAGGCGCACCCCGCACCCGCCGCATGTTCATCACCAGCGCAGCCGCAACTCTGGGAGGGCTAGCGTTGTGGTCGTGGAAAAAATCCCGGCCGGTGGAAGTCGTCGCCGCAGCGGGACCTCCGAAGGAAGTCACAATCGTTCAGTTCTCCGACTCAGGCCAGCGCCTGAACAAGCTGCATGTCCCCAAAGTGGTGAAGAAGGAAGCCGAGTGGCGTCAGCAGCTTTCTTCGAACGCGTTCGACATCACCCGTCACGCCGACACAGAAGTGGCCTATTCCGGCAAATACTGGAACCTGCACGACAAAGGAATCTTTCGCTGCATCTGCTGCGACAACGCGCTGTTCAGTTCGGATACGA
>Ga0209525_1000311_pt1 | contig 11815 bp, 10 predicted proteins | sample JacPin_JW_Ref_O1_FD_187958 | JGI IMG/M metagenome (GOLD analysis project Ga0209525, IMG submission 187958) | Forest soil microbial communities from Algoma, Ontario, Canada - Jack Pine, Ontario site 1_JW_Ref_O1 (SPAdes) (version 2) | ecosystem: Environmental > Terrestrial > Soil > Boreal... | reverse complement strand
ACCGTCAAATGATGTATGTCGTTCTCTTCCGCGCACTTAGAGAAGCCGTCAGAGGCCGCCCCGTAGGCTGGCGAGGTGTCGAACCACAAATGCCGGCCCCAGTCACCCAGGCCTGAAAAGGCAGCTCCGGCGGCCTGTTGCATCGCGTACCGGCGGGGCCATCCAATGGTTGGGTAGGGCAGGCCAATTGTTTCGATTAGAAGCCAGAGAGCCATTTTTCTAATCGTTAGACAGTAAATTAGGATTTCGCGTAAGTTGCTAGAAATAGAGCCTCTAGCAAATTCCTAATCGTTACAAATCGTCGTTTTGGAGTGCGGCGGCTCGCCGCCGCTTTGTCACGACCCTGCTTGCCGGGAATAGCTCTGAATGCTCGTTCCGAAATCTTTGCCCAAACCCACTCCCTTCTGATAGCATCCAATCAGCTAGTGGGCTGCATCCCGACGTCTGGGAGCGGCACCGGAGGCGAAAATGAGTGTTGCACCGCGTGCGGGCAACGGTAAAGTCACCGTGCCTGACATTCTCTCTCGCAAGGTATTTCCCGGCTCCCCCGCAACAAAAAAGATCACGTTTCTAACAGCCTACGACTATCCCACTGCGCGCCTTCTCGACGAAGCCGGAGTAGACATGCTCCTCGTCGGCGATTCTCTGGGCATGGTCACTCTTGGCTACGACAGCACGTTGCCTGTCACGCTCGATGAAATTCTTCATCACACGCGCGCCGTCCGCCGCGGCACGAAACGCGCGCTGCTCGTCGCCGATATGCCGTTTGGCAGCTTCCATGTTTCGATCAACGAATCCGTTCAGAACGCGATTCGACTGGTGAAAGAAGCCGGCGCAGAAGCCGTGAAAATCGAAGGCGGCGAACGCCGTCTCGAATTAATTTCGCGGCTGGTCGAGGCCGAGATTCCGGTGATGGGTCACGTCGGCCTCACGCCGCAATCCATCAACGCGCTCGGCGGCTTTCACGTGCAGGGCAAGACGCCCGACGCCGCCAAGCAGCTCGAACGCGATGCCCACGCCGTCGAAGTAGCCGGCGCATTTTCCGTTGTTCTCGAATCCGTTCCGCGCGATCTCGCCGCCGAAATCACGCGACAGCTTCGCATTCCCACGTTGGGCATCGGCGCAGGTCCGGACTGCGACGGCCAGGTTCTGGTATTCCACGATCTCGTGGGCCTAACGATGGGCCACAAGCCGAAATTCGCGCGCCAGTACGCGAATCTTTCAGCTGAAATCACGCGCGCTGCCACGGAGTTCTGCAACGACGTGCAAAACGGCGGCTTCCCCTCGGACGCCGAGTCCTACCACTCGCCGGCCGAGCTGCGCCAGCAACTGCTAGCCCGCCAACGCACCTGATCGAAGCTGTGCTAGGTCAGGTGCCCGTGCTATTGGGCGCTGGTTTGCCTTTTGTAGCGCCGGTCTTCAGACCGGCAGGGTTCCCGTTTTTACGGATTGCCCTTCTTGCGCCGGAAATTCAATCTGTGACAAGCTGAACCCTGCCCTACCAGGAATCAGGAGCCTCGAATGAACCTCGAAGATTTCTGCCTTCTCTACGAATACAATTCCTGGGCCAATCGCCGCGCGCTTGACGCTTGTTCCACCTTATCCGACGAACAATTCACCCGCGACATCGGCTCCAGTTTCCGCTCGGTTCGCGACACCCTCTCGCACATTTGCGAAGTCGAATGGCTCTGGCTTGAGCGTTGGCATGGCCGCTCCGCAGGTTCGATCCGACCCGCCTCCGATTTTCCAACTCTCAACTCTCTCCGTCACCGCTGGCAGGAAGTCGAAACGAGCCTCATTGGCTACATCGATGCGCTAAAAGAAGAAGACATCGCCCGAGTGATCGAACATAGAACCACCAAAGGCGTTCCGCAGGCCGCCCCGCTCTGGCAAATGCTGCAGCACCTCGTGAACCATGGCACGTACCACCGCGGCCAGGTCGCCACAATGCTTCGCCAAGTCGGCGCAACACCAAATTCCTCCGATCTAATTTTCTTTTATCGCGAACGCGCCGCAAAGGCCTCCGCCTGATGCCATCCGCAGCTCCGAGTCGTATCTCCTCAAACGAAAAGTTCTAATGGAAATCGTCCGCACAGTCTCTTGGATGAAGCAGATTGGCCGTGCTGCGCGTCACGAAGACCGCCTCCTGGGCTTCGTCCCAACGATGGGCGCGTTGCACAAAGGTCACGCGTCTCTCGTCCAAGCCGCGAAGGCGCAATGCGCTCCCGTCGTGGTCTCGATTTTCGTGAATCCGAAACAGTTTGGCCCCACCGAGGATTTCCAGAAGTATCCGCGAACGCTCGAATCCGACCGAGCCTTGCTCGAAGGTCTCGGCGTCGATTATTTATTCGCGCCGCCCGCGGAAGAAATCTATCCGCAGGGCTTTCGCACGCTGGTGAATGTCGAAGGCCTCAGCAATCGCCTCGAAGGACGCTCGCGCCCCGGACATTTTCAGGGCGTCGCCACGGTAGTTCTGAAGCTTTTCGAAATCGTGCAGCCCCGCTTCGCCTACTTCGGCCGCAAAGACGCCCAGCAATGCCGCGTCATCCAGCAAATGGCCGCCGACCTGAACCTCGACACCGAGATCGTAGTCAGCCCCATCGTGCGCGAACCGGACGGCCTCGCGCTTTCCTCGCGCAACGCCTACTTGAGCCCTGACGATCGCCGCGCCGCCACCGCGCTGAATCGTTCGCTCGAAACCTTGAAAGCCGAAATCAATGCGGGACAACGCGACGCTGCGCACCTGATCGCCGCCGCTCGCCGTGTGTTGGATTCAGAACCAGCAGTGAAAACCGACTACGTGGAAATTGTTGACGCAGAATCTCTCGAACCCGCTACCGTGCTGCGCAACCGTTGCCTCGTCCTCATCGCCGCGCACGTGGGAAAAACCCGCCTGATCGACAACGCCCTAATCGAACCAGACGCCGAAACTTTCCGAGTCACAATTTAAACTATCTGATCGTGGGGGAGCGGGCGAGACTTGTGGGTCGCCCCTTCAGGGGCGACTAAACGAAACCAAATGGAAGGGGCTTTAGCCCCTGAAGTTTCCGAATTTTATTTCCGTGAAACGATCCTATTCCCCTTCCCCGCGAATCGCCGCCAGCACCTCAGCCGCATGCCCCTTCGGCGTCACATTGTCCCAAATTTTACGAATCAGCCCGTCCGGATCAACCCAATACGTCATCCGCACGATCCCGAGAAATGATTTTCCCAGAAAGCTCTTCATGCGCCGCGCGCCAAACGCTTCAATCACCTCAAATTCTGTGTCCGCCAGCAGAGGGAAATTCAATTTGTGCTTCACTTTGAATTTCGTCTGCGCTTCCACGGAATCCGCGCTGCAGCCCAGGATCGCCGTATTTTCCGCTTCGAACTTCTTGATGGCGTCACGAAACTCGGACGCTTCGTTAATTCAACCGGGAGTATTCGCTTTGGGATAGAAAAACAGAATCACGTTCTTGCCGCGATACTCCCCGAGCGACACTTTTTCGCCGTCGTCCGCCGTCACCCGGAATGGCGGCGCCTTGTCGCCCTCTTTCAGCACTTTCGATGTTTCCGCTTTCGTTGCCATCACACCCCTACGCTTCCGCGAGCACGCGTTTTAGAATTTCATTTACGATTTGCGGGTTGGCCTGTCCGCGCGTCTCTTTCATCACCTGCCCCACAAAAAACTTGAACACGCCCTCATTGCCGGATTTGTATTTCGCCACATTCTCCGGGCTCTTGGTCACTACTTGCCGCGCCACTGTTTCGATCGATCCCGCGTCCGAAATTTGCGCCAAACCTTCCGAGGCGATAATCTCCTCCGCGCTCTTCCCCGTTTCAAACATCTTCTCAAACACTTTCTTCCCGCTCGCCGCCGTAATCTCGCCGCCCTCCACCTTCTTAAGAAGTCCGGCGAGCGCCGCCGGTTTCACCGGGCAATCGCCAATATCTTTCCCAGCATCCTTCAATCGCCGCAGCAACTCCACTGAAATCCAACCGGATGCAATCTTGGCTCCCGCACCGGCTCTCACCACTGCTTCAAAATAATCCGCAAGCGCGCTCTTTGCGGTCAGTACGCCGGCGTCATATGCAGCGATTCCGTACGTCCCAACAAATCGTGCCACTTTTGCCGCCGGCAATTCCGGCATTCCGCGGCGCACCTCTTCCACGAGCGGCTCCATCACCATAACCGGCAGCAGATCCGGATCGGGAAAATAACGATAGTCATGCGCAAACTCCTTCGAGCGCATTGATTCCGTCCGTCCCCCCGCCACGTTCCACAGCCGCGTCTCCTGCGTCACGCTGCCGCCCGATTCCAGTACGCCCACTTGCCGCTCGATCTCGAATTCCAGCGCATGCGACAAATACCGAAACGAATTCAAATTCTTCACTTCCACCTTCGTCCCGAATTTCGCATCGCCCCTCGGACGCACGCTCACGTTCGCATCGCACCGCAGCGAGCCCTCTTCCATGTTGCAATCGCTCACGTCCGTGTACTCCAGCACCTGCTTCAACGTGTTCAAATACTGATACGCTTCGGCGGGCGTCCGAATATCGGGCTCCGACACAATTTCTACCAGCGGCACTCCGCCCCGGTTGAAATCGATATAGCTCCACTTGTCGGAATCCGGGAACCCCTCGTGCAAGTTCTTCGCCGCATCCTCTTCCATGTGCAGGCGCGTGATCCCGATCTTCTTCGCCCGGCCTTCATTTTCGATTTCGAGCGAGCCGCCAGTCGCCAGCGGCAGCTCATACATCGAAATCTGGTAGCCCTTCGGCAAATCCGGATAGAAATAATTCTTTCGCGCAAACCGCGACCGCTCATGAATCCGCGCCTGCAGCGCAAGCGACGCTCGCACCGCCAGCTCCACCGCCTTGCGGTTCAGCACTGGCAGCGCGCCCGGCAAACCCAGGCACACAGGACACGTGTTCTTATTCGGCGCGTCTCCAAAACGCGTCGAGCATCCGCAGAATGCCTTCGTCTTTGTCTTGAGCTGCACGTGCACCTCAAGCCCGATGACCGGCTCGTAGCGGTCCATCACTTCAGGTGAGACACGCATCTCTTGCGCAATTCGTGCCATAAGAACGGATGACGAGCCTCCAATTATAGCATTCGAACCGCGCCACTTTTATCCGTCCGGACAAATTGGCCGCTAACAATTTTGTAAGGCCAGCCGCTCCGCACCGGCTGCGCCTAACCGCCGCCCCACACATATTTCATTCCCAGCCGGAAATTGCGTCCCAGCGCCGGAAAGCCCACGGCCGTCTGGTATTTTCGATCGAAAAGATTTTCGACACGCGCCGTCACCGAAAATCCATAGTGCACCGGCAAAATCGCGGCCGTGTCCCATCGCACCCAAGCTGGATCGCTCGTAATCCCCAGCCCGGTGAAATCGCTATCCGTTGCGCGTCCCACATAAGTTCCCGCCACCATCCAGTTCATCTGTCGCCACATTGCATTCATCGTAAGGTTTGCCGAATGCAGCGGCCGGTGAAACAGCCGGTTCCCAGGTTCCAGTGTCGGGTCGGTGGCATTTGGTGAGACCAGCACACGTGAATTGTCATACGTGTAGTTCCCCGTGATGCGAAGCCAGTTCGTCACCTTGGCTTCAAATGTGGAGATCGCACCGTACGCCCGCGCCTTGTCGGTATTGAAAAATGTCCCAGTGCCGAAGGGGCAGGTGGGCGTCGGCGTCAAATCTTCACCCAAGCTCACGATATCGTGGAAGTCGTTGTGAAAATACGTTACAGAAATTTTCAGCCGGTCCGATGCGAGCATCTGTTCGATCCCCGCATCCACGGTTGTACTACGCTCCGGACGCAAATCCGGATTGCCAGGAAAGCAGGGATCCTGCTCGAACGACTGAACGAAAGTCGGCTCCTTGATTCCCAGTCCATAGGACGCGCGGAGCCGCGTCGAGCCCCAAAAATCGTGACCGTATCGCGCGGCATACGATACTCCGGTGCGCGGCACCACTTTTGTTCCAAAACTCGCATTGTCTTCCGCGCGCCCGCCCGCGGTCACCAGCAGGCGTCGCCAGAATTGATATCGCCCCTCGATGTAGCCCGCTTGATTATTCCGCCGGACGTGCGGCGGGCCGCCCGGCTCGCCATTTTCCACTTCGTACGCGTAGCCCAGCGTCACGCCTCCGCGCGCTGCCACGTAACTCGCCTGTGCGTCCAATCCCGTCCGATAAAATTGGTTGAGAGAGGTGAAAAAAAAGTCGGTATCGAGAATTGTCTGGCGAATATACGCGTCGGTTCCCATCACGCGATATTTCCAATGTGGCCCGTGCGCGAATTCCCAGATGAGGCTCGCAAAGAAATTGTGCTGATTGATATGGTTGGTTGGCGTCGGCGCAAACGTCTGCCCGGGCGATCCTCCATCGTTCGAATCATTTCGCAGTGACGCGTGAATCTGATTGTTTTCGCCGAATTTGTATCCGAAGGCTCCTGAGAGCGCGGTGTTGCGAAAATAATCGTTCTGCCCCTGGCCGCCCGTTGAAAAATAGGAAGCCGCCGCCGAGTAGTCGAATTTTCCGAGAACGCCGCTCAGGCTTCCGCCGCCGTTTGCGGTGCCAAATGTGCCGCCGTCAGCAAACACGCTTATGATCGGAATTGTCGTCGTCCCGCGATGCGTGAAAAGCTCCACCGTTCCGGTCATCGCATCCGATCCATACAGCGCGCTCGACGCGCCGTGCACTACTTCGATTTTGTCGAGATTGCCGAGATCGAATCCTTCGAGATCGATGTCCCCTCCGGGCTGGTTTGCCGGTGCGCCGTCGATCAGCACTTTCGTGAAGTTTGAATTTCCGCCGCCAAGAAACATCGTGGTAATTCCACCATATGCGCCTTCTTGCGCCACGTTGATTCCACCCGACGTCATCAAAATCGGCGCCAGCCACAATTCCTGCCGTTCGCTGATGTCTTCGTGCGAAATCACCGCCACCGGAAAAGGCGATTTGTCGGCTTCGATCGGTATCGTCGTGGCGGACACGATGACGGTGGCCGATTCCTGCCTTAGCGCGAGGTGAACATCCCAGGTTTCCGTGCTGCCGGCCGTCAGCGTGAATTCTCGCTGTTGGCGTTCGAACGACCGATTGTTGATCGTCACCCGATAGCGTCCTGGAGCAAGCCTCAGGACGAATTTTCCATCAGGGCCGCTCTGTGTGGTGACTTGTGCTGCCGGAGTCGCGGAATCCGTGGGCTCCGCAATTACTTGCGCAGCAGACACGGCCGCGTCACTCGGGTCGGTTAGCGTTCCTGTGATTGTTGCGTTACGGGTGGAATTTGATTGGGCTTGTGTGTGTGTGGGAACTGCGAAAAGGAACCCTAGAAAACTTCCGCCTGCTATGGCCAAAAAACGCGCCAGTCTCATTTTTCCTCCTCTCCCTCTCGCGCGGGAGTTGAAGGTTGTCCGGACGCGCATACCTGGCTCGACACTGATCAGGCATTCGCTTCCGGATTGAGGCTCCGCAGGTCTCCTGGCTTGGCGAATCGCTTCGATTGCTTTCACGTTGTCGCAAAAGCAATCGGAGCAGCGGCGCGGCCTTCCCACTCCGGCCTGAATCTCGCGATTCAGAACTCAGAACAGTGGCACGCGCCGAATACTTCCGCCTTACAGTCGCGCGGCGGCGACGGCTTTTAACCGTCTTCCCTTGCGCGGAGTCTCTCGTGATTGTTGACGGCGCCGCATATCACTCAGCGCCGCTTGCGAAGGCCAAGATCCACCTCCGCGATACTCACTAATGGCTTCCCCTCAAAATCACTCGCGGCCGCCCAGTTACTCGCAGCTCCACCTCGAGCGGCGCTTCAAATACTTCTTCGAGCAAATCGCGTTGATACACTTGCGCGGGCGTCCCAATCCGCAAAGGCTTGCCCTTTTGCAGCAACACGATCCGATCCGAAAACTCCGCGGCAAGATTCAATTCATGCGTCACTACTACTACGGTGTAGCGATTCTCATCCGAGAGTTTCCGTAACCGCCGCAACAATTCCACCTTGCCGCCAATGTCGAGATGCTGCGTCGGCTCGTCGAGCAACAGCAACGCCGGTTGCTGCGACAGTGCCCGGGCCAGAATCACGCGCTGTTTCTCGCCGCCCGAAAGCTGCTCCATCCATCGGTCGCGCAACGCATCGGCACCCACTTGAGCCAGCGCATTGCCAGCCATCAAGCAATCTTCATCGGATTCGAATCGCAACCGCCGCCCGTATGGGTAGCGTCCCTGCAGCACGTATTCCCACACGCGCAGCGGAAAGAGCAACTCGCTTTCCTGCTGCACCAGCGCGATTTTCTGAGCACGCGTGCGCAAATCGAGACCCCCTACTTCGGCGCCGTCCACCTCCACGCGTCCTGAAAGAGGCTTAATCACGCCGCCGAGCAGTTTGAGTAATGTCGATTTGCCGCTCGCATTCGGGCCCAGAATCGCGATCAATTCCCGCTGCTGCGCCTCGAATGTGACCGGGCCCAAAATAAACTTCGGTGCGGATCGATCCGTCGCAGAATACGCGTAGCTCACCTGTTCCACTTTCAATCGCGGGCGCGGATCTGTCCCGAATGGACGCGTTTGCGTCTGCGCTCCGCTCGACGTTCCGCTTCCCGCTGTCGCGCTCATCGAACTTTCCGTCGCATCAGATAAATAAACACGGGCGCTCCGGCGAGCGCAGTCATCGCGCCCACCGGCAATTCCGTTGGAGCCACCACCGTGCGTGCCAGCGTATCGGCAATCACGATCGCAATCGCGCCGCCAAGCGCTGACGCGGGGATCAGCAACCGGTAATCTGTTCCGAACATCATTCGCATCACGTGCGGCACCAGCAATCCTACGTATCCAATCGCGCCGCTCACCGAAACCGCGAGGCCGGTGAGCACCGACGCGCCGATATAGACCACGAGTTTCACGCGCTTCACATTCACGCCCAGGTGCCGCGCTTCCTGCTCGCCCGTTAGAATCAGATTCAAATCCGACGAAGTGGTGTAAATCGACCCTAGCACGACGAGCAAAATAAAATAGAGCCAGCGCAAATCGATCGCGGCCGGCGACGACAAATCACCCATCAACCAGAACGCCATCCCGCGAAGATCCCGGCCGCTGAGTGTCGTCATCAAGAACATGATGATGGCCGACAAAAACGAGGCCGAAACGATTCCCGCCAGCAGCAGCGTGGGGCTATCGAGCTGTCCACCGCGCCGCCCGAGAAAATAAACCGCGGTGATTGTCGTCGCCGCCCCCGCGAATGCCGCGATTTGGATCAAGCCTGGCACGTGTGGCGCAATCACCAGGCTCACAATCGCTCCGAGCGCCGCACCGCTCGAGACGCCCAGCACGTACGGATCGGCCAGCGGATTTCGCAGCAGCGCCTGAAAGCCTGCGCCCGCCGTCGAAAGCGCCGCGCCTACCAAAATCCCCAGCGCAATTCGCGGTAGCCGCAGCCCAAACACGACGAGCCAAAATTCCGACGGAATCTGCTCCCGCTGCCCGGCGACGCCGCGGAAAAGCGTCATCACGATTTCGCTGATCGAAATTGGATACGCCCCCATTCGCAGCGAAATCACAACTACGACAAAAAGCACCGCCAGTAACAACCCGCACACACCAAAAATTCTTCGCGGCGTCAGCGGCTTCAAAGCGCAGCCCCTAAATACGCATCATCGAATTTCGCAGTAGGGGCGGGTCTAAGACCCGCCCGCGTATCAAACTCCTCGATCGCCCCTACGCGCACTGGACTCCCATTTTCCATTTCCACTTTTCCATTTTCTTTTTTCAGGAATGCGTCCGGATGAACTTCTCGCGCCAGCTGCTCAATTGCATCCACCAATCCCGGCGACGGTCGGTTAATCTCTTCGGTGATCACCGCGATGTGCCCCAACTCCACCGCCCGCAATTGCTTCCAAGCCTCGCGCGATCGCAGCGCACCCAGTTCCTCCGCGCCGAATCCCGCATGATTGCTCGCAAACACGATGTAGTCCGGCTGCAGCCGTACCACTTCCTCAAAACTCACGCGTGGCCATTTCTGCTGCGACAAAATCACTGACTCTGCCCCCGCCCATCGCAGCGCGTCCGCGATAAAAGTATTTTGCCCGATCGTGATCAGCGGATCCTCCCACACCACGAACAGTGCGTGCACCTGCGGCACATCCGCCAGCCGAGCCGCGAGCGCATCGAGCCGCGCTTGCAATTTCGCGACAAGCGCCGCCCCTCGCGCTTCCGCTCCCATCAGCCCCGCAATTCGCTCTGTCGACTCCAGCATTCCGCGCACCGTCTGCGGGTCCGTCGTGTACACCGCGACGCCGACTTTCGCGAGCCCGTCAACCGTCTCGATGCGATTGATCGACGTCGTCGCCAGCACCAAATCCGGATGCAGCGCGACGATCGCTTCGAGACTCGGATTCTGCGCCCCGCCAACGTGAGGTTTCAATTTCGCAGCAGGCGGCGTGTCACAATAATCCGTATCGCCCGCAAGCCGCTCCTCGAGCCCCAGCGCATAAATCGTCTCCGTCAGATTCGGCGCAAGCGACACAACGCGCTTCACGTCAGCCGGAATCGCAACGCGCCGCCCGGTCTCATCCGTGACAACTCGCGCGGGCTCAGTCTTAGCGGCGCTGCTCTGCGGCAATATGGCTGCGCTTGCCACAACCAGGACCGCGTGCGCAGCACAGCCAAGCATCGCGCAAAAAATCCCCGCGCACAAAAAATTCCGTCGTCGCCACCCGCGCCCCAATTCCATCTCCCAACAAAGAACCCGCGAAAAGTGGCGCAGGCACTCCTTGTTTACCCTGAGAACCGAAGGGCCTGCGCTCTGGCGACCGCATCAACCACCCGCGCAATTCGCGCTCGCTCCGCCAGTCGAGCCAAACGCAAACCTCTACGCGCAACAAAAAAGCCTCGCGAGAATAGCGAGGCCAATCGCCACACTCCTTCTCGCGAAGAGTGCCAGCTTCGACCAGCCCGGGCAGGTTTCCTGACTCACAGCCGCTCGCGCCCATCATTCCTCGCGCCGACCGCTCACAGTGGCGGGACCGTGGCCGATTTTCACGGCCTTCCCCTCAACCCGTGCCAGCTAAATTGTCCATCGGAAGTCTATGCGCGCCATCTCACGCTGTCAATTCGTCGCGCCCGTGCCCTACCGATTCTTCCACTTCGGCGCCCGCTTCTCCACCTGCGCCCGCAAACCTTCCTGCGAATCTTCCAAATCGCCCAGCTCGTTCAAAAATACTTTCATCGAATTCCGCACGCCGTCGCGCAACGGCAATCCCAGGCTCCCCAGAATCGCCTTCTTCGCCATCGTCAACACCGGCCCCGACTGCGCCGTCACCTTCGCAATCAAATCGTCCACGCGCTTCGGCAGCTCCTCTTCGCTCACCAGCCAGTTCACCAGCCCCACTTCCCGCGCTCGCTCCGCCGTCATCACCTCGCCTGTCAACACCTGCTCGAGCGCCAGCTTCGGCCCCAGAATGTACGGCAGAATCGCCGCGGCCAGCGGAGGAAACACGCCCAGCTTAATTTCCGGCTGTGCAAATCGCGCGCGCGGCGTCGCAATCACCAAATCGCCCAGCGCCGCCAGCTCCGCGCCTCCCCCATACGCCGGCCCGTTAATCACCACCAGCACCGGCTTCGACGTGTCCAGCATCGCCGAAAACGCGTTGTGAAACGCGTCCAGCAATTGAAACACGCGCCGCTGCGTATATTCCCCCAGCTCGATGCCGCCGCTGAACGCTTTCCCCGCCGAATCCATCACGATCAATTTAATTTCGGCACGCTCGCTCAACGAATTGATCCCCGCCGCCACTTCCGCCAGCATCCGCTCGTTCAGCAAATTGTGCTCAGGACGG
>Ga0209525_1000310_pt1 | contig 11875 bp, 7 predicted proteins | sample JacPin_JW_Ref_O1_FD_187958 | JGI IMG/M metagenome (GOLD analysis project Ga0209525, IMG submission 187958) | Forest soil microbial communities from Algoma, Ontario, Canada - Jack Pine, Ontario site 1_JW_Ref_O1 (SPAdes) (version 2) | ecosystem: Environmental > Terrestrial > Soil > Boreal... | reverse complement strand
TCACGACGGTTGTCGATACCGGCTCGCTTCTTCCCAACACCGTTGCAATTCGCAAGCGCATCGCCTCCGGTGAAGTAACAGGGCCTCGCATTTTGACCGCTGGCGTGCCCCTCTATCCGCCCGACGGAATTCCTTACTACTTGAGCGATCTGCCGCCCGAGATCCGAAAAATCCTTCCCCAACCGACGACACCCGCCGCGGCCATTGCTGCTGTGGACGACAACATCGCCGGCGGCGCGGACATCATCAAGCTCTTCACCGGTTCCTGGATTGCGCGGGGGAAAGTAAAGCCCATGCCCGTGGACGTCGCTACCGCCGCCGCGGAAGAGGCTCACAAGCACGGAAAACTTGTTTTCACGCATCCTTCGAATGTCGCTGGACTGGAAGTGGCCCTCGCAGCTCACGTCGATGTACTTGCGCACTCCATCGAAGACATGCGCGGCTGGAATAGTTCCTATCTCTCGCGAATGAAAGCGGCCAATATGACGTTAATCCCGACTCTCAAATTATTCGGCTCCGATGACGATCTTCCCGGAATCCTCGATGAGGTCGGCAGCTATCAGCGAATGGGCGGTCAGATTCTTTTCGGCACAGACGTCGGTTTTCTGCCCGATTACGATCCATTGAACGAGTACAGCTTGATGTCGCGCGCCGGGCTCACGCCGATGCAAATCCTCGCTTCGCTCACCACCGCTCCGGCCGATCGTTTCAGCGAGTCCGCTTCGCGCGGACGCGTTGCCGCCGGAATGCCGGCCGATCTCGTGGTCCTCAGCGCCGATCCCGCAATCGACGCCACGAATTTCGCAAAGGTCCGCCATACAGTTCGCGGCGGCCGCATCGTCTATTCCGCTTCTGCGAACTAATCCTCCGCCATATAGGTATATATACGGATATTGCCTTGCTTGACATCAGCCCACGCTGCTGCGTACCCTCGCGCCAGAGTCTTCCTTATAGATGGATTCCGACCATTACTTGGGGTGGTTGGCGCTGGCGCTCACGCCAGGCCTCGGCGCACGCATGGCCGGGAGGCTCCTGCGCGAAATGGGCAGCCCGCAGCAGATTTTCAATGCCTCGCTCACAGAGCTTGAAAGTCACCACCTCCCCGCAGCAGTGGCGCAAGCTATCCACTCGCGCCGCCCTCTGAGCGACGCCGCTAAGGAACTGGCCGCAGCTCAGGCGGCCGGGTGCAAGCTCCTCACATGGGACGAACCTGAGTACCCGGCTCGTCTCCGCGAAATCTACGATCCGCCGCCCCTCTTGTATGTGCTTGGAAACATAGAGCTTCTAAATAGGCACTTAATCTCGATCGTTGGCTCGCGTCGTCCGACGCCTTATGGGAATCAAATGGCCGAGCGTTTAGGTCGCGACCTCGCCGATCGAGGAATCGTCGTCACCAGCGGTATGGCTCGTGGAATCGACTCGTGCGCTCACAAAGGTGCGTTGAGTTCAGCAGGCGGCGCCACGATTGGCATCCTGGGCTCAGGAATCGACGTGGTTTATCCTAAGGAGAACAAGAAAATCTTTGCCGATATGCAATCGCGCGGCGCAATCATCAGCGAGTTTCCGATGGGGACGTTTCCAGCGCCTCAAAATTTTCCCATCCGCAACCGGATCATCGCCGGAATCGCGCTGGGGGTTGTAGTCGTCGAAGGCGCGCAGTATTCTGGATCCTTAATCACCGCGCGACTGGCCATGGAGTTTGGCCGCGAAGTCTTCGGCGTTCCAGGCAACGCTACCCAGCCCACCAGCTTCGGACCGAACCAGCTGATAAAACAAGGCGCCAAACTAGTCACCAGCTGGGAGGACGTGATAGAAGAGTTGCCCACGCCGGTTCGCGCCGAGCTGCTGCCGGTGGAGTCGGCCTCGGCCGAACAGCGAGCCGCTCTGCTCGACGAAACTTTCGTCCCGGCCGAGCGCACTTTGTATGAGCTGTTAAACGTCGATCAGGCTCGCCACATCGACGAAATTATGGAGGTTTCCGGGCTCACGTCGTCCGAAGTGCTGGCGACTCTATTTGACCTGGAGCTCAAAGGCGTGGTACGTCAGTTACCTGGGAAGCAATTCCTGAAAGTCCTCTTGTAGTCTTCTCCGGGACAGCAGGTAGGATGGTACGGCGCTCCGTTCAGGCGGAGACGTAGCTTTTTAGTGGAAATTGGATTTCGCGAGGAACGAGGAACCTAGAGACAGATGGCACGATCACTCGTAATCGTTGAATCGCCCGCCAAGGCGAAAACGATCAACAAATATTTGGGCCGGGGCTACACGGTGAAAGCCTCCTACGGCCACGTGATGGATCTTCCCACGAAGACGATCGGCATTCTTCTGCCCGGCGAGCAGAACGGCAAACGCAAAAAGAAACGCAAATCGAAAGCCAAGGCCGGCGCGAAGGCCAAGCCCGAGAAACCAACACCGAAGCCAATCCCGGTCACGTCCGAAAATATCTTCGAGCCCACCTACCAGGTGATTCCCGGCAAAATCAAAGTAATCAACGAGCTTCGCAAGGCAGCTCAGACCGCCGACGCCGTCTACCTCGCCGGCGACCCGGACCGCGAAGGCGAAGCCATCTGCGCCCACCTCGCCCATGTGCTGAGCAAGCCGTTCAAGCCGCCGGTCGAAGTGGAGACCAACGGCAAAAACTCCAAGAAAAAGAAACTCGCGCCAGAAGACGGCAACGGAAACGCCAAGGTCACCACCAAGGAAGTCGCAAAGTTAATCGTGAAGCCGCCAAAAGCGGAGCCCGCCGCCACCTCCGCCTCCAAAATCTTCCGCGTGATGTTCAATGAGATCACGCCGAAAGCAATCCGCGCCGCATTCGAGCATCCATCTCAGGTGAACGAAAATCTTGTCGACGCCCAGCAAGCCCGCCGCGTCCTCGATCGCCTCGTCGGCTACAAAGTTTCACCGCTCCTCTGGGACAAAGTCCGCCGCGGCCTTTCCGCCGGTCGCGTCCAGACCGTCGCGCTCCGTCTCATCGTTGAGCGCGAGCAGGAAATCCGCGCCTTCGTCCCCAAAGAATATTGGACGATGCACGCGCTCCTCGCCGCTGGCGATCCGCCGGCCTTCGAAGCCAAGCTCATCAAGTACAACGGCGAAGACATCGAAATTCCGAATGAAGCCGAAGCGCAACGCGTTCTCGCGGCCGTCGAGCACGCCATCTGGCAAGTCGCAAGTGTTGCCCAAAAAGAAAAGCGCCGCTTCGCTCCGCCTCCCTTCACCACTTCGAAGCTCCAGCAGGCCGGCTACAATCGCCTGCGCTTCACCGCCAAGCGCACCATGATGCTCGCGCAGCGCCTCTATGAAGGCGTCGAACTCGGCAACGAAGGCTCCGTCGCGCTCATCACCTATATGCGCACCGATTCGGTGAGAGTTTCGTCCGACGCGATTGCCCAGGTCCGCGACCACATTGGCTCGGCTTACGGCGAAAAATATCTTCCCGAGAAGCCGAATTTCTACAAGTCGAAAAAAGATGCGCAGGAAGCGCACGAAGCAATTCGTCCAACCGATGTTGCCCGCACACCTGAAAGCGTCAAGCCCTATCTCGATGAGTCGATGTTCAAGCTCTACCAGATGATCTGGCAGCGCTTCGTCGCTTCGCAAATGGTTCCGGCCGTCTTCGATCAGACCGCGATTGACGTCGACGCCAGCGGCTACACTTTCCGCGCCACAGGTTCAGTGCAGAAATTCGACGGCTATCTCGCCGCCTATCAGGCCGTGAAAGACGAAGAAGAAAAGGAAGACGAAGGCGACGCCGCCGGCAACTCTTTACCGCAAGTCAGCCAGGGTGACCAGCTCCGGCTCGAATCAATACGTCCCGAGCAGCACTTCACCGAGCCTCCGCCGCGATATACCGAAGCGACCCTCGTCAAAGAACTCGAAGAAAAAGGCATCGGCCGGCCCTCCACGTATGCGGCGATTATTTCCACGATTGTCGAACGCGAATACGTGAACAAGGATCAGGGACGCTTCACGCCCACACTGCTTGGCGAGCGCGTTAGCGGGCTGCTTGTGAAAGCCTTCGAAGACATTTTCGATGTGGGATTCACCGCGCGCCTCGAAGAAGAACTCGACGAAATCGAAGATGGCAAACTGCCCTGGCGCACGGCAGTGAAAGAATTCTGGGACCGCTTCGAAGTGGATCTCGATAAAGCCGCCGATCAAATGGATTCCTACAAGGCCGGCATCCCCACCGGAGAAAAATGCGAGAAATGCGGCCAGGGAGAACTGCTCGAGCGCATCAGCCGCCACGGATTTTTCCTCGGCTGCTCTCGCTATCCTGAGTGCGATTTCATTCGCGATCTAGCGGACGTCGCGAGCGACCAGCCCGACCCCGAGACCACGACACAGTATTGCGACAATTGCGGCAAAGAAATGATCATCAAGCGCGGCCGCTTCGGCACCTTCCTCGCCTGCACCGGATATCCGGATTGCAAGACGACGCGCCGCCTTGTTCAGGGCACTCAAAAAGCGCGTCAACCGGATGTTCCGCTCGACGAAAAATGCCCCACCTGCGGCAATCAATTGCTGCGCCGCCACGGGCGCTTTGGCGAATTCATCGGCTGCAAAAAATATCCGAAATGCAAGTACACGCGGCCCATCACCCTCGGAATCAAATGCCCGAAATGCAACGAGGGCGAATTCGTGCGCCGCGGCACTGCCAAGGGACGAGGCCGCGGCCGCATTTTCTATGGCTGCAGCCGCTACCCGGATTGCGATTTCACGACGCCTCACGAGCCGATCAACGAGCCCTGCCCGAAATGCGGCGCGCCGTTCATCGTCGAGAAGCGTACGAAGCAGGGAAATTTCCGCTCGTGCATCAAGGAAGGCTGCGACTGGGAAATCGAGGCCCCGCTTCCGCCGCTCGAATCGCTGGGCACGCCGCCGTCAACCGCTGCACCCGCGGTCCCACCGGCCGTGCCGTCCGGCGTTGCTTCTTGAATTCGAGCCGTGACACGAGGTACGTCTTTCGCGATGTGGCAAATTATTTGCCGCCGCCCGATTAAAATTCAATGAAGCAGCACATCGATAAATTTATCGACTACTTGCGCTACGAGCGCAACGCTTCCCCCAACACGATCCGCGAGTATCGCCGCGACGTGACGCAGTTCATGCAATTCCTCACGCCACCTGGCGAGAAGACGATGCCGCTCGCCCAGGTCGATCACCGCGTGATCCGCGAGTTTGTTGGCTGGAGTTACGATCAAAAACTGGAGAAATCTTCCGTAGCCAGAAAGCTCGCAGCCCTGCGCACTTTTTTCAAATACTGCGTGCGCGAAAGAGTGGTGAAACAAAACCCGGCGCGGCTCGTCAGCACGCCCAAGCTCCCCAAACGCGTGCCCCGCGTCATCACCGCAGAGGAAATGAACGGCTTTCTCGATAACATTCTGGGTGGCAGTCCCGCAGCCGCAAAAGATAAGGGTCCCGCGCGACAGCGCAAAAAGCAAGGTGACGCCAAGATCATGTTGAAGCGTGATCGCGCCATTCTCGAGCTTCTATATGCGTCCGGACTGCGCGTTAGCGAACTGGTCGGCCTGAACCTTGGCGATATCGACCGCGCCGGACAAATGCTTCGAGTTCTCGGAAAAGGACGCAAAGAACGAGTCGTTCCATTCGGCTCCAGCGCACAGGCCGCGCTCGAAGCCTATTGGCCCGTTCGTGATGAAATTCTCAATCGTCCAGGAGCCGCGAGTGAACTTCAGGCCGTATTTCTAAATCACCATGCTGACCGTCTCGGGACGCGCTCCGTTCGCGCGATTGTTAAAAAATATTCGCGCCTCGCCGACGTCAATTGGGATCTTCACCCCCACTCGCTGCGCCACGCATTCGCCACGCACCTGCTAGCGGATGGCGCCGACCTGCGTGCGATTCAGGAACTGCTCGGCCACGTCTCGCTCTCGACGACGCAACGCTACACACAGGCCAGCATTCAACAGCTCATGAATGTGTATGACAAAGCGCATCCGCATGCTTAATTCCCGCGTGCCTGCGCGCAGACGGTGAGAGTGGAAGTCTGATCGGTCAGCGGCTGGCCGAAGCTTTAGCCAGTACGATGGCCGTCTCCGAAGACATCGATTCGTAATAGCCGATTAGCCGGCGCGTCTCTTCAGCTTGAAACGAAATCAAGTTGTGCACCCAACGAAAACCGATTGGCTGATACCAAAGCTCAACATCAATGTGAAACGGCCCCTGCGCATCGCCCAGAGGAACCGAATAACGGATCAAGTCTCCCGCATCGGTGAAGTTCGGGTCGTCTGCTGCGTCGCCAACCACTGCAATATCTTTGTCCGCAGTCTGTTTCTGAAAACCGGCGGGAAGAAGCCGGTTGTCTTTTAGATATCCGACGCCTAGAGCAAGTCCAGTAGTCACCTTGCCCTTTTCATCTTTCAAAATTGGTTCGTAGATTTGTACTTCGTCGCTACTCTTGATTTCGCGATAGTGCGGCTCGAAGCGGAATGGATCGGCATCGTTGGCGTTGCCTTGAATCGAACCATCAGGATTCAAAGCTCCGGACTCAAAAACCGTCCTCCCGTTAGCGTCGCGAACGACGAGATGCAACCAGGCTCGACGCGAGGGAAACGCCGTGGGCAATTTGTGCCCGGTCAAATTTTCAACGAACACATCCACGCTGAGCTGCGAAGCGACCACGTCGACCTTGCGGATCGTCACGCGCGCGGCCTGTGACTGCAGAAACTCGATCGTTCTGTCTGCTTCGGCGTTCAATTCGACAGGCATCGCGGTAACGCTGAGATCAGCGCGGTATCGGTTCAACACTTTTAAGACGAAGAAGTTCGCGCCGACGAACGTGTGCTGTCGGACTCCTTGGCGGAGCACGCCCAGAACGGCGGCGATGGGCGCGTCCCCTTGGACCTCAGGCATGTGACAACCTTGGCAGCTAAGCCTGCGCGGATAATCGCTGTGCAGCCATTCGAGGTACGGCATTTGTTCTGGGAAAGTGCCGATCTCTTTGCCGCCGGACGAAAGCGATGTTGTATAGAGGGTGTGGCAGGTGGCACAAAGCGCCGAATCATGAATATGGTCGGCCTCGGTGGGGCGAAAACCTCCGGTTGAGGTCTGCATGATGTGAGCGCGTCCATTGTCAATCACGAATGGACCGTACTCGGGATGATCGTTCTTGGACTGTGGAGCTTCCACGACGAAACCGCCGTTGAAGCTTTCGCGCGTGCCGAGCTTTTCTTTTCCGATTTGATGGCATACCGAGCAGGAAACGCCGTCTTCTGCCGTTGCATTTTTCTTGGGATCATTGTCGAACGGAAGATGCGCGAAGACCTCGCCCAGGCGGCCTTGAAGCTTTGCCTGATAGCGAGCGATGGGCATGTGACAGTCTGCACAGCCATCTTCGAGCTTCGCGCTTGATTCCGGGTGCTCGATGTCTTCGCGGCGAACGCTTGCCTGCCAATACGGGTCGCGCGCCGAATTCGCCATGATACTGGAGCGCCAATCGAACCCGATCGAGACGTCTTTGCCCGAAGGCGTGGTCAGCCCGTTGTGACAGGCCAGGCAGCGGTCCGAAGTTTGAAATGCGACTTTCGAGTCTGTCTTGTCTCCGCCGGATGCGCTGGTCAGCGCGCACGGCGACGCCAACACCAGCCATAGCGCCGGAATCCACTGCCAATATCGCGCAAAACTCTTCATTTACCAGCCTTCGTTCAATCGTCCGTCCTGCCAGTCCCAAAGCAAATAAAATACAATCTGTACGTGCCGCCCAGCAGTGTTATTGACCGGAACTCGCACGCCCAGGTCGGCCTTGATGTGTTGACGCTTGCTAATCGTCACTTGCATTTGAGGCACCACGTCCCAGTCTGTTTTTGGATGGTCGACAAGGTCCCGAGCCGCTACGAACTCGACCATCGGCGACCAGAGGCGGCCCAAACCATGGTCCGCCGCGAAACTCTGACCCACCGCGGTATTGAAAACTATGGATTGCGGGGCGATGTTCGTGTGACGCGGCAGGTCGGCGCCGAATTGCGTTTGTATAAATGTCTTCGTACTAAAAAGCTGGTCAAAGGCGGCAAAAGTTTCGAAGGTTGTCGTGCCGGTCCCGAAACCTCGCTCTTTGTTGCCGGTGGGCAAGATAACGCTGCCTTGCAGGCTGAAGATCGATCCCGACTGCAAGCTGGAAAACACTACGCGTTTTACGCCGAGGGTGGTGTCGCCAACGCCGCCGTACCATGTGTGGTTCTGATCCTGAAAATTGATGGGAACATCGACCTCGATTTGATTGTTCATGCCGAAACGCTGCTCGTGAATGATGTGGGTCACACCGCCCGGCGCCCCCTGCGCATTGAATGACGTCGAAAGCACCTCTTCGTCTTCCGGATAGGCTTTCTCCGTCACTAGCGCTCTTGGCAGATTCAGTTCACCTCGGGGCCAGTGGGAATTGCGGCAGAAGCTGCGCAAGTACTTAATGACGCTGTTGATTTGTTCCGAGGTCAGTGCGTCTCCGAACGACGGCATGATCTGTGAAAAGCCACGCGTCGACCCGCCGTGAGTGATGATGGCCTTCCACGCCGAGTTTGGTTCCGGCGTGGTCTGGTCGCACCGAGTGAAGTCTGGAAACGTCCGCGGCGGCTCAAACCCGCTGATGGACTGCGGTGTACCCTTGCCGTCGGAACCATGGCATGCCACGCAAGCGGATTTATAAATCTGCTCGCCGGATTTCAATTGACGAGCGGAATCTTTGTTAGATTGTCCGAACGATAGGCCGGCTGTCAAAAGAACGAACGGCGCAACCACTGCGGATACAGCGGTGAAACAACGAGAACCGGAGAGCCTGAGTTGGGAGGCCAAGTTTCGTACTCCGCTAGGACAGGATCGAGGAAGGCCCGGCAGCACATTCTACCAGCAACCACTCCCACAGAACATCGGATCGCCAAAGTCATACTCGGGTATCGTTTCAACTTCTAGCGCGCATCTTAGCGATGGACGAACTTTCCACCACATCGCTATAATGCAGGCAGTGCAACTTACAAAGTTTCCGGGCATCTAACTTAAGTGCCCCATACGAAGAGCAAGCAAGGACTCCTGAGGATGAAAACTGCATCCGTTAAGAAGACGCTGACCATACCGGAAGTTCGTCCCAAAGCAGCAGCCTTGCAAATGTACCTCGAGACGATTTGTTACAAGACCCGCGAGCGCCTGGAGCTCATCAACATCACCAAGGACCTGAACGAGGTGGTGCGCAAGCATGGGCTAAAAGCGGGCTTTATCCTGGTGCAATCGCTGCATACCACCACCGCCATTTTTATCAACGAGTTTCAGCAGGCGCTTCTCGACGATATCAAAAGTTTTCTGGAGCGGCTCGTTGGCCGCATCGATTACTGGCGCCACAACGATCCCAAACTCTCCGAATGCAACCGTCAGAATGCCGATTCGCACCTGCGCGCAATGGTTCTTGGACACACACTCTCGGTGCCGGTCCGCGACGGAGAACTCGCGCTCGGCTACTGGCAGTCCATCATCCTCGCCGAGCTTGACGGCCCGCGCGATCGGTCCATTCAGGTGCAGGTCCTCGGCGTGTCGGAAAATTCAAAGTAACGTTTAGACGCGTTCGCGCGCTGGCTTCGTTCCCAGCGTCGTCCGCGCTTTCTGAAGAAATTGGTGCGGCGTGAACGGCTTCTGCAGAAACGCCGAGTTTTCGGGAAGTCCCTTGCGGCACAGCATCTCGTCATCCGTATAACCCGACATATAAAGCACTCGCATCGTCGGCCACAATTTTCGTATTCGATCCGCCAGTTCCGGCCCGCTCATTTCCGGCATCACCACGTCCGTGATAAGCATATGGATTGTCTCTGTCTCTTTTCGGGCGATGCTTAGTGCGTCCGAGCCGCTCGACGCTGCAAGCACCCGATAGCCATTTTCGGCCAGCAGATCGCGCGCGAGCCGGAGCACCACCGGTTCATCTTCCACGAGCAGCACAGTTCCCTGCCCCATCAGCGATTCCAGAACCGCCGGCTCAGCGATTCGCCTCTCCGGAATCTCGGGCGCATGCGGCAGATAAATTCCAAATGCCGCGCCTTTTCCCGGTTCGCTTTCCACCGTCACGCACCCGCCGCTTTGCTTCACGATTCCGTACACGGCGGAAAGTCCCAGCCCGCCTCCCACTCCTGCCTGCTTCGTTGTGAAGAAAGGCTCAAAGATTTTTGCCATCACTTCCGGACTCATCCCGCGCCCCGTATCCACCACGCGCAGCCGAACGTACTTCCCGGGAATCAAACCCGGATGTTGCCGCGCGAACGCCGGGTTCACCTCGATGTTGCAAGTTTCCATTGCCAGCGTGCCGCCATTCGGCATCGCTTCACGCGCGTTCAATGCAAGATTCAATACCACCTGCTCCAGCTGTGCCGGATCGGCCTTCACTGAACCTGCGGCCGGGTCGAGCCTCATCTCCACATGAATGTCTTCGCCAATCACAGGGCGCAGCAAACTCTCCGTCTGCCGCACCAGCGCATTGAAGTCGAGCACTCGCGGCTGAAGAACCTGCCGGCGGCTCAGCGCCAGCAGGCGCGACGTCAAATCGCGCGCCCGTATCGCCGCCGAGTTAATTTCTTCCGTCATCCGCTGCAAGTCTCCCGGCGGTACTTTTTTCTTTAGTAGCTCGCTGTATCCCAGAATCCCGACGAGTAAATTGTTGAAGTCGTGCGCCACGCCGCCCGCGAGCCGGCCCACCGCTTCCATTTTCTGCGCCTGCCGGAGCTGCTCTTCAAGGGCTTTCCTCTCTGTGACATCGCGCAGAATTGAAATCAGGCACATCGCCCCTTCGAGTTCAATGGTGTGCGCCGACATCTGAAAATTGCGCACCTCGCCCGATTTCAGAGAAAAACGAACCTCTAGATCCCGCACTTCGCCGTCCCGTTTCACGAGCTCAACCATCTGGTCGCGTTCTTTTGGGTTGAGCCAGATCCCCAAGTCGACCGACGTCCTTCCCACCGACTCACCGCGCGCGAATCCGGTCATCCGAATAAAATTGTAGTTCACGTCGAGAATGCGGCCATCGTCGAGGGTGCTGATCACGATGGCGTCCGGGCCCGCTCGGAATGCTTTGGAAAACTTTTCCTCGGAAATGCGCAAGTTTCTTTCTGCGTGTTTGCGATCAGAAATTTCTCGGATGGCCACGCAAACCGTCTTCTCGCCTTCGGGATATTCAATGCGATTCACGCGCGCGAGGAACCAGCGTTCGCCCTCCGGAAACGCGAGCGAATATTCAAAATCCTCCCCTTTGCCCGTAGCGATCACGCGCTTGAAAAGCTGGTGGGAAGAGCGGAAAAAATCCGCGTCGAAAATATCCTCGGACCTTCTCCCCAACAATTCGTTCCGAGGGCGATAGAGAAGTTTTTCGTCGTTCGCCCAGATATTCAGGAAGGTGCCTTCGGCGTCCAGCTCGAGAACGATCTGATCGATGGAGTTAATCAGCGCTTCGAGACGCGCGGCTTCATGCTCGCGAGATTTTTCATCGCTCGTCGCGGCGGGAAGCGACGGAGCTTTCTCTTCGCTCGAGATATCCTTGAAAGTTTGTTTTGTCCAGTGGCCGAGCGGCAGTTTTTTCATAGCCCGGCTGCGGTGCTACACGTTCAGCGTAAGCGAGGTCTCGGGAATAAATCCGTCGGAGCGGCGCTGGGCGGCGCCAGCCGTGGGAGGAAACGGCATTTTCACGCGGTCGACAGGATTGTAACGGGTGTCGCGCTCTACGGGCACGCGGCCTGCGGCTCGAATCAGGCGTTCGAGTTCGGCGCGCGTCAGATGCTCGGGCGTTGTCGCACCGGCATCGTGATAGATCTTTTCCTCGACCACGGTGCCATCTAGATCATCTGCACCGAATCGCAGCGCTACTTGCGCGATTCGCGGCGTCAGCATCACCCAG
>Ga0209525_1000308_pt1 | contig 11896 bp, 7 predicted proteins | sample JacPin_JW_Ref_O1_FD_187958 | JGI IMG/M metagenome (GOLD analysis project Ga0209525, IMG submission 187958) | Forest soil microbial communities from Algoma, Ontario, Canada - Jack Pine, Ontario site 1_JW_Ref_O1 (SPAdes) (version 2) | ecosystem: Environmental > Terrestrial > Soil > Boreal... | reverse complement strand
CCCCCCTTGATATCGATGTTGTTTTGCTTCAGGTTCGGCATTTGGGTCTAGACTAACAAAGAATCTCAGGGACACGACGGGGAAGAACAACGATGAGCAACCAGAAGATGGTGCGCAATCTGCAAAGTCCTGCGGTGCCTTAAACCAAATGGCATGGACCCGCAAGCTTGTTTTAGGGGCAGCGGTAGCCGCTCTCTTGGTCGGCGGCTCCGCGGTCGTTCTCCCGATATTCGTGTCGAAAGGACACGCCGACTCCGCTCGCGTCGTCTCCATCAAAGAGACCCGCGATTACCAAGACCCGGCACTGCTCCAGAAAGCCTGGGCGCTGCCGGTCGCGGCTGCCTACCAAGCTGACATTGAATTTCAGCAAAATGGCAGTGTCTGTGGCCCTGCGAGTCTCGCCAATGTACTGCACTCGCGCAAGCAACCGGGGAACCAAGAGAGCATATTGCAAGGCTCGGGCTTCTCCACCGTCATGGGGTACCTGCCCGAAGGTCTCACCCTCGATCAACTCGCGCAGATAGCCCGACAGAAGCTGCAAAGAAAAGTTACGGTGCTGCGCGATTTGGATTTGGCGGCTTTTCGCGAGCAACTGAATCACGTGAATGACCCGGCGCGCCGCTATGCCATTAATTTCGCCCGTGGGCCGCTATTCGGGACAGGCGGCGGCCATCACTCACCCATCGCCGCCTACCTCAATCAGGAAGACCTGGTTCTCGTGCTCGACGTCAATAAAAAATACGGCCCGTGGCTGGTCAAGGCGGATCGACTGTACGAGGCAATGAACACGGTCGATGCCACCGCCCAGAAGAAGCGCGGGTTACTGCTCATTGAGTGATACCAAAGGAAGATCATGCCCAATCCGATGAGCCTCGCCGCGCGCATTGCAGCTCCCGCCCAGCATGCCGTTGCCACCGGCGACATTCCCGGCGTCGTGTGCCTCGTTTGGCGGCGCGGTGAGTTGCTGCAGGTCGATGCGGTGGGACTGCGCAATATCGAGACGCGGCTGCCGGTCGAGCGCAATACGATCTTTCGCATCGCCTCCATGAGTAAGCCGGTGACGACCGCGGCCGCGATGATTTTGAGGGAGCGCGGCGTGTTGCGGCTCGAGGATCCCATCACCCAATGGGCGCCTGAATTCGCGGCGATGCAGGTGTTGCGCCGGCCTGATGGGCCTTTGCAGGACACCTATCCGGCGCCGCGCGCCATCACCATTGAGGACCTGATGACCCACCGCGCCGGTCTTGCCTACAGTTTCACGGCGCGGGGCCCGCTTGCGCAGGCGCTGAAAGAGAGATTTGGATTCGAATTCGACAGCGCACGCACGCCCGATGAATGGGTGAAAACCCTGGCCTCGCTGCCCTTGAGCTACGCACCCGGAGAGCGGTTCAATTACAGTCACGCGACCGATCTTCTCGGCGTCATCGTCGGCCGGGCGATGGGCTTGGGTACGCGAGCAGCGATGCAGCAACTGCTGTTCGATCCCTTGAAGATGGCCGATACCGATTTTTGGATTCCGCCGGAAAAGCGCGATCGCGCCGCGGTTCTCTACCGCTCATCGGCGCCCGGAAATTTCGTGCCGGTCGATCTGCCGGGCTTCATGGACCCAGCGCCGCCATCTTTCTGCGCCGGCGGACAAGGGCTGGTCTCAACCGCGGATGACTACCTCGCCTTTGCGCGCATGCTGCTCCAGGGCGGCGAGTTGGGCGGCATCCGGCTGCTCTCGGAAGAATCCATCCGATTGATGACCACCAATCGGTTGACGCCGGCGCAGCGGCGAAATCTGCAATTCGGCATCCCCTTCTTCATGGGGCAGGGGTTCGGCCTCGGACTGTCAGTGATTGACGATGCAAAACGTAACGCCTGGATGGGAGCGGGACGGCAAGGCGCGTTTGGCTGGCCGGGTCTTTTTGGCGGTTGGTGGCAGGCTGATCCGGCTCAGCAGTCCGTGATGGTGTGGCTGCAGCAAACGCTGCCGCCCCAGGCTATTGCCGGGAGCGGCGCAAAGGGGGACTCGCGCGTCGCGGAAACGTTGCTGCGATGGGTGTTCTCCTCGCCGCGACTGCTGTCGCTGATGAACCAAATGGCGCAGCGTTCGGGCAAGGCGCCGCGCATGCCGGGTATTGCCGCTACGCAGAATTTCCAGAAAGAGGCCTACGCGGCGCTGAAGCCCTAAGGGTTTTGCGTGCGAACCAATCCGGCGTGCTTCACCAACTCGATGAGGCGCTCCGGATTCACGGGCTTCAGCAAGTAGTCGTGCACATTGAGGTCTTGGATGTCGGCGGGCAGTTGATCCTTCGTGAAGGATGTGAGCATCGCGACCACGATGTTCTCGGTGGCGGCGTCTTCGCGCAATCTGTGGAGAAACTCGATTCCGCCAACTCGCGGCATTTTAAGGTCCAGCAGAATCAGCTTTGGCAGCGCCTGGTCACGGTCGGAAAACCGGCCTTTGCGAAAAATGAAATCGAGCGCTTCAACTCCGTCCGAGAGGCGCAATATTTTTTGGGTTGCGCCAATACTACGCAATGCCCGCACAGTCAGTTCGGCGTCCGAAAGATTGTCCTCGACCAGGAGGATCTCGACCTTGTCCCATTTATCCAAGGCGTGGCCCGAATGCCCGAGTCGCGAACCTTTCTGCATTTAGGCGTTGCCGCGAAGCTGCCACAATAAGAAGGCATAGGTGTCGGCCGCTTCGCGGTCCTGCTGCGCGCGGGTTGAGCCGATGCCGTGGCCCGCGTCGTAGTCGACGCGCAGCAAGATGGGTTTTCCGGACGTGGTGGCGGCTTGCAGTCGCGCGGCCATTTTTCCCAAGTGAAACGGTGCGACACGCGGATCGGTGACGCCGGTGGTGAGCAGCACGGCGGGATACGCGGTGCCATCTTTCACCGACTGATAGCTGTCGATCATCTTGAGCGCCTTGTAGCCGGCGGGATCGGCGATGGCGCCCCACTCCGGTTCCTCGCCGTAGCCGTTTTGCTCGACGACATAGCGCAGCGGATTGGACCAGCCGACGCCGTCGATCACGGCGGCAAAGAGATCCGGGCGTTCGGTCATCGCTCGCCCGACGGTGATGCCGCCGGCGGAGCGGCCGCCGATGGCGAGATGCTTCGATGAGGTGTATTTTTTGGCGATGAGTTCTTCGCATACAGCGATGAGATCGCGCCAGGTGTTGGGCTTGTTGCCGAGTTGTCCCGCCTTGTGCCATTCGCGGCCATATTCGCCGCCGCCGCGCACATCGGCGTAGCCGACGATGGCGCCCGCATCAACCAATGCGAGCGTGCGTCCGGCAAAAGCGGGCGTGTAGGCAGCCAGACCATAGGAGCCGTACGCCGAGATCCAAGTTGGATTGCTGCCGTCCTGTTTCAGGCCTTTGCGGTAAATCAGGGTGTAGGGAATCTTGACGCCGTCCTTCGCGGTGGCGAAGAACCGCTTGGCTTCATAGGCGCTGACATCGATCGCGGGTTTGGGCGTGATGCCTGTGTCGGCGAGATGGCCTGAGATGTCCAGCGACCAGATGCCCGCCGGGTTAAGCCACCCCTGGAACGATAACAAGGCGCCGTCCTCGGTCGGTACAGTGAACACGGCGCCGATGGTGCCGTCGAAAGGCAGCGCGATGTCGGCAACTTTGCCGTCGTGACCCAAGCGCTGCAGGCGGCTGATGCCGCCGTCCATGATTTTCAAATAAATGCCGTCACGAGCGCGCGATGTGTCCTCGATCACGAGCGTCGCGTGCTGCGGGACTACCACCGTGCCGCTCGCGATGCCGGGCGCCGCCGCGGAAGTCTTGACGATGCGCCCGCGCGGCGAGCCCTTGTTGACCAGCAGGTACAAGTCGTTGCCATCGAGCTCAAGATCGGTGACCTCATCGTCGAAGCCGGCGAATGAAACCCATTTGGCCTTACCCGTCATGGTATCGGCGAGCGGTGCGATGAACCAGCGGCCCTCGGGCCTGACGTCGGCGAGCTGCAGGATGGCGTACCGTGAACCCGGGGAAGTGAGAATGGTCGGCGTCTGGATCTTGTCGTACTCCACGCCGGCGACCAAGCCGCGCTTCATCAGGATGGGATCGGACTTAGGGTCGGTGCCCAATTTGTGGAAGCGGGCTTGGGCATCCAAGTAGCGCTCGGGTGTGGCCACGGCGCCGGTGAGCTGGGTGTAGAAAAAGCCGCTGGCGTCATCGAGCCATTGCGGATTGGCGCCCTCCGTATTGGGGATGGTTTCCGGGAGATGTTTGCCGTCGGCGACCGTGAGTATGTGCAGCAGAGAATCTTCGCTGCCGTCCTTCGACAGGCCGTAGACCACGTACTTGCCGTCGGGCGAGGCGCGCCACCAGTCGAGCGACACGTGGCTCTTCGCGCCGCTCTGAGCGGTGGGATCGATCAGTACGCGATCCGGACCGCTCTGTCCTTGGCGCAGGAAGAGCTTGAAGTTGTCGGCGCCCAGGGGGCGCTGCTGGATGAAGGTCAGACCGCCGGCACGCTGCACACGCGAGGTCGCCACCGCTTCGCCGGAGAGTTGTTCAATGCGCTTGAGCAGCGCCGCGCGGCCGGGCAGGGCATCGATGATGGCACGCGTGTGATCATTCTGCCCTTTCAGGAACGGCAGCCAGTCGGGGTCCTTGCTGTTCTCCATCCAGCGATAAGGATCGCTCAAGGTCTCACCGAAGTAGGTGTCTTTCACGACTTCGATGCGCGCGACCGGCGCCGGCGGCACGGAGTTCTTCGAGGCCGTCGCAGTCGCCCAGAGTTTTAATGGCAGCAGCGACAGCGATAACGCGCCGGTTGAGCCCAAGAGAAAGGAGCGGCGGTCCAAATCCATATTCATGTCGTACGACTCACTCTGTATAGCCAGTGGCCGGGGCGATTGTGACCGGTCGCCGGCCCGGTTGCAAAGCGCGGGACATGCAAGTGCCGTGCAACTTTTACCAAGTTAAGTCAAAGGGCCAAATTGCGGTTGTTGCAAGACACAGACATCTCGCCTAAGTGAAGACGCTTGCGCGAGTATTGCAGGCAGCACAACTCTCGGAGACCACTCAATGTCGCCCTTTATTCACGTCGTCGATGGTCTCCTGGGTCTTGCCGCCGTTTCTTCGTTTGCCGGTTTTGTGTTTCACCTAGTGAACGGAAATCCCGACTTGGCACTGATGTGTTTTGTGGGTATCGGCGGGAGCGCAGCGATGGTATGGATGTCCAGCGCTTGGCGACGCGCTTAAGCAGCTAGAAACCTTAAAGGCCGCGCGGCCACGTTAAGGCCGCGCCGCCAGGATCTCGTCGAGTCGCGCAGGTTCGGCGCTGTCGCGCTCCAGATGGGGATAGCGCAATCCGTCGTGATAGTCCAAGTTCGCGACCATGTAGCGATCGCCGATCTTGACGATCAGCTGGATCGGCGCCTGCGTGCCATGCGCTGCGCGGATGGCGTCCTTGAGCACATCAGCATCGTACGCGATGCCGTTGATGGCGAGAATTTGCGCGCCTTCGGTGAGCTTGGCTAGATAAGCCGGGCTGTCCCAGATGACCTGGGAGAGTGTGTTCTCCTTGTCGCCGTCCTTGACGTCGATCTCGACGCCGATGGAGTTGAGCAGGTCAATGCGCTTGTGCTGATTCTCGGTCGCGGATTGATACTCGCTCGGCGTGTCGGTGTACACGAGCTTGTAGCCGCCGCGATGAAAGCCGTCCTCCGGCACGGGTTTGCCGATGGCGTCCAGGCGCTGGCGCAGAAAGGCGGCCCAGTCATTGGGCTCGACGGCATTCAGCGCCTTCACAATGTCGTCAAAGGTGTAGGTGACGACACTGAAGCTGCCGTCATTGATGCCGAAGAAGGTGCGGGCAAAATCATCCAGCGATCGGGCGCCATTGGAATGTGCGCGAATCCACGTGTCGGCATCGAGCCACACCAGCGCGGCCTCTGAGTAATAGTCCTCGAAGCGTTGCCAGTCGAGCCAGGACTGCGGCCGGCGCGGATTGATGATTTCATCGTTGGTCGTGTCCTGCAGCGGGCGCCATTGGCGGCCCTTTTGCACTTCGTAATGCGCCGCGGTGATGGCGAATTGATCCAGGGCCTGTTGACGCGTTCGCAACCCTGATCGTGCAGCCAGCACCTGGCCCCAGTACTCGGTTTGACCTTCATAGACCCAGAGCAGACTGTCCTGCATGGGCACGTTGTAGTTCGGCGTCCAGAGATCCGCCGGGCGGCGGAATTTGCCGTTCCATGAATGCGTGAACTCGTGCGGCAGCAAGTCCCGCGCGAATGCTTCCTTGTCCCACTTCGTGAAAGAATCCGGATCGCTGCCGTCCTCGCTCGATTGATGGTGCTCAAGTCCGTTCTGCTGAATCTGATCGCTCAACGAGTACAGGAAATCGTAGTGGTTGTAGTGATGCGAGCCGTAGAGCTTGTAGGCCTGCCGTACCAAGTTGCGGTATGCCTCGATATGCTCGGGCTTCAGCGCCAGCAGCTCGGGCCGGTCGGCAAACAGGTCCATGTGCACGGGGACTGCGGCGCCCGGATCGAGATCGAGCTTGGAGGCGTAGCGGCCCGCGTACAGCGGACTGTCGATGAGCGTTTCCAGCGTGGTGCGCTTGAAGCGCGTCTGCGCATGGTCGGTCGAGGCGGTTTCAAGGGCCGAGCCAAACTGCCAATCGACGGGCAACTGCAGTTCTACCTCAGCCGGGATTTGCCGCGCGAAATAGCCGGCGGGGTAAAACACCAGTTCGTTCCATTCGATCAGCATCAGCTCACGGCTCATTTCCAGCGCGCCGACTTTGCCGCTGGTGGGCGAGAGATAATCGAAGTCGATGTCGACCGCGTGCGTGCCCGGCTTCAAATTCAAGCGCAACGCGAAGACATCGACCGGATCGCGCTTCCAGGCAACCGGCGCTCCGTTGGCGGTGATTCGGATACCGCCGAGCCGATCGATCGTGCCTTCCGGCGCGTGGGTGCCGGGCAGCCACTTGGGATACAGCAGCACGGTATCGGGGCCGACGCCGCTCAGGGTTTCATGAACATGCATGACGCGATGGCTCGTGTCGCTGGCATCGACCTTCAGATGAATCTCGCCGGTGTAGGCGCGATCCTTTGGCGCGACGATGGGCGTGATGGATGCGGTCGCGCTGGGGCCCGCGGCGGTCTCGGGGGCGGCCTGGACGGCGGCGAGGACTGTACTTAAGGCGGCGCAAAGCGCGATTTTGCAGGCAGCTGTCCGCATGAGATCCTCTTAGTTGTTTGCCGCGCGCATGATAGCAAAGAGGGGATCATCGAAAGCGCATGCCTGAGCTGCCGGACATTTCCGCGTACTTAAGCGCATTGCAGGAGCGCATCGTCGGCCAGCCGCTGCAGCGGGTGCGCCTCAACAGTCCCTTTTTGCTGCGCACGGCCGCGCCGCCGCTATCGGAGGCGGTGGGCAATCAAGTCACGGAATTGCGCAGGATCGGCAAGCGCGTAGTCATTGGCCTTAGCAATGATTTGTGGCTGGTCCTGCATTTGATGATTGCCGGGCGACTGCATTGGCGTACCCAGGGCGTGACGCTCAAGGGCCGCAATAGTTTGGCGGCGTTCGATTTTCCCGATGGCTCCTTGGTCCTCACCGAGGCAGGCACGAAGCGGCGCGCGTCGCTGCATGTGGTGAAGGGCGAAGAGGCACTGCGGTCGCTCGACCCCGGCGGCATCGAGGTATTCGACAGCGACCTTGCGGCCTTCATCGCCGCGATGACGGTGGAGAACCGCACGCTCAAGCGGGCCTTGACCGATCCGCGGATCTTGAGCGGCATCGGCAATGCCTATTCGGATGAAATTTTGCACGCGGCGCGGCTGTCGCCGATCACGTTGACCAGTAAATTGTCACCGGAGGAATTTGCGCGCTTGTTCACCGCGACGCGCGAGACGTTGCGATTCTGGATCGACCGGCTGGGCATGGAGTCGCGCCAGGGCTTTCCTGAAAAAGTGACCGCATTTCGTAAAGACATGGCGGTGCATGGGCGCTATGGGTTGCCGTGCCCGCGATGTGGCGAGCCGGTGCAGCGCATCCGCTACGCCGACAACGAAACCAATTACTGCGCGCAGTGCCAGACGGGCGGCAGGGTGCTCGCGGATCGGGCCCTGTCGCGGCTGCTGGGCGCCGACTGGCCGCGGACCTTGGATGAACTGGAGGCGCTCAAGCGGCGGTGAAGGCAAATCGGGGCAACATCGAGGACTTTCGGTTTGACATGTTGTCGTGTATCGATGATTTTTGAGCGCCGCATCGTATTTCTTGGCCTTGGGACTGTGACTCGCTTCCGCGAGGCCTGCTGTCATTGCACGTCAAATGGGCCGATGTACGAGGATCCCCTGCGGCTGTCACGAGCCCTATCAGACACTCATCGCTATGCTGTGCTTCTCATCGCGCTGAGCGTTCTTGTGGGTCCGGGGCGCGTACTGGGGGCCGTTCAAGTGTACAAATCCGTCGATGCCGAAGGGCATGTGACCTACTCCGACCGAGCGCCGGATGCCCCGACGGCGCAGAAGTCCGACCCACCCCAAGTGATTCATATCTGCTGGACGAACTGCTTTAGCCTGAGCTTCGGCAATGGACTCTATACGCGGACGGATGGTACGGACGAGACTTGGACAGTAGAAAGCTTCACGCCCACAGCGGTCGTCTTGCACCGCCATAGTGTCCCTGCCGCGTGGAATGGCTTCAGTGCCGACGTGACCTACCAGGGCCAGGTATCAAACGACCGGTTGATTAACATCACCCTAAACGGCAGGCCCGTGCCCGACATCAAAGTGGCGTGGGGCGCCGCGCTCGACACGCTGCCGGGAAGCAATGCGCAGCGCGATCAGCGCGATCTAGCGCAAACGAAGCAGCAGGCGATCGGGGCGAGCCCACCGCCGCGGACTGACATGGCCCCCGCCGTGGATGTCGACATGCGAGCCGCGGACGCACCGCCACCCTTGCTGAATGAAGAACAGGCGCCTTGCACCGGCGATGGATATCTTTGGACCCCAGGCTATTGGGCATGGGGCGGGGGATACTACTGGGTGCCTGGAGCGTGGGTACTCCCGCCGCGAGTGGGCTTGTTGTGGACGCCCGGCTATTGGGGATATGCCGGCGCGATCTATGCTTTCCATGCCGGGTATTGGGGGCCGCACATCGGCTTCTACGGCGGCGTCAACTACGGCTTCGGCTATCCTGGCGCCGTGGCCAACAATGTCGCGCTCAACAAGGTGAGCTACAACGGCGGCCCGGGCGGCATCACGGCAGCCGCGACCGCGCAAGAAAGAGCAGCCGCGGCAGAGCCGCATATCCCGCCAACAGCGTTGCAGCACCAACTTGCACGACAAGCCGCCGGCAATCCCGCGTTCATGGCGCGTGCCAATGACGGGCATCCCGTCGAAGCGCGCCCCACTGACGGACGTCCCGCCGAAGAACGCCCCGCCGCCGCCGCGGCCATGCATAGAGCCGCAGTGTCCGCTGCGCCTCGGGCGCACAGCACCGTTGCGCGATCTGCGCACGCCAGCGCCGCGCCGGGAACCCTTGACAAGTCAAATCGCGTCCATAGTCCACCGATCACGGCAGCAAACGCTCAAGCTTCCGCTGATCAACCGGCGAAGCCGAAACCCTCGGGCGCAACAGCGGCGAAGCCGCAGCATCTTCCCAAGCGCTAAGACCTCGATGTGTACGGCGATGCCGCCGGCCCACTAACGACTTCGATTGGCTAAGTTGGCCTGGGTCGGTTTATGGAATGAGGGTCGTTGACTAACAGTCTTGCCTGAGCCTGTGAGCAGAAGCGATGCGAGGTGATCGGGCAGCGTCGCCATCAGCGATAAGACCTGATCCGCCGGCACAGGACGCGCGAGCAGAAAACCCTGGAGGTAAATGGGCGCGAGATCCGAGAGCAAAGTCAGTTGCTCAAGGCACTCAATACCCTCGGCGGTCACTTCCAGCTCAATGCCGTGACACAGTCCCACCAGCGCCTTGGCGATCGCCGCCGAACGGGAGCTCGTATGCACGCTCGCGATCAGGGCGCGATCGAGCTTTACCCGTGTCAACGGCAGCTGCTCCAGCGACGCCAGTGAGGAGTAGCCGATACCGAAGTCATCCAGGGCGATCGATACACCGTGGCTGCGCAATTGACGCAATACCTCAATGGTCGCCGCCCCGGTTTGAAGCACGTTTTCGGTAAGCTCAATCTCAATGCAGCGCGCCGGCAGTTGATGCTCCCGCAGCAACCCTGTCACGCGGTCGACAAAATGAGCATCGAGCAGCTGACGCGAGGACAGGTTGATGGCGACGCGGGCCTCCGGCCAGGCGCCATGGTGCCAATGCGCCGCGTTTTCGATGGAAGTTCGCAGGACCCAATCACTGATTTCCATGATGAGACCGGATTCTTCGGCGATTCCCAAAAACTCACTGGGCAACGCGCATCGACCGTCAGGCAGGCGCCAACGCAACAAGGCTTCGACCAGACGCGTCTTTAGGGTTAGGGCATCGACTTCCGGCTGAAAAACCAGTTCGAATTCATCCCGCTCCAGCGCATAGCGCAGTCCCTGTTCGATCGTGAACTTTTCGGAGGCCGCTTCCAGTAGCGCCGGGCTAAAGACGACCAATTGGCTTCGTCCCAGAGCTTTCGCGCGGAATAGCGCGGCGTCCGCCGCCCGCAAGAGCGCCTCGGCATCGCTGCCGTGTTCGGGATACATACTGGCGCCGACACTGATACTGATCATGAGATGCCGGCCGTCGACTTCAATGGGCGCCTGAAATGCGCGCACCAGATCCTGTCCCAATGAATTCACCGCTTCCACATTCTTGACGTCGTCGTACACGACGGTGAACTCATCGCCGCCGAGGCGCGCCGCAAATCCAGCAGCGTTCGTCGTTGCAAGCAATCTCGCCGCGATCGCGCTCAGCATGCGGTCGCCGAAGGCATGGCCCAGGCTATCGTTGATGTTCTTGAAATTGTCCAGATCGACGAAGAAGACCCCGACGTACGCGGCGCTCGCCTCGGCGCGCGCGACCGCCGCCTTCAGATGCGCAAATAACTGTCGCCGATTCGGTAGCAGCGTGAGCGGATCGTGCTCCGCCAGGTGTCGCAGCTCCCGTGTGCGCAGCTTTACTCTCGCCTCCAGTTGCTCCTGGTAGGTGCGCGTCGTCGCCTTCGCATCGGCCAATTGTTCGGCCATGAGATTGAACGAAATGGCCAGATCGTCCAGCTCCCGGATGCCTCCCCGCTTCACGCGGACGCCGGTTTCTCCGCCGGCGATCTTGAACGTCGCCGACCGGATTCGGCGCACAGGCCCCACCACGCTCATGACGGTACGAATCGATATCCAAAGAAGTAGCGCGACCACCGCCGCGCTGATCCAAAAGATTAAGCCGAACCCCTTGGGCTTCTGATCCGACGTGGACGTCGTTTCTGTCGCCTGCTCGCTGCGCTGCGCCGGAGCTGCATGCGCGGGCGGGGCGGCAGTTAGGACGGGCTGACTTTCCGCGCGTGGGGGTGCGTCGATCTTCGGCGCTCGGGCGCTCATCGGCGCCGCGACCGGCATGAACGCACCTTCGACATTCACGCCTTTGAGCGCCGCCTTGAAGTTGTCGATGTCACGCTGCAGCGCTGCCTGGCCCGTGTACTCGATCGGCCCGACGCAGATCGATTCGGACACGGTCGCCGGCGTCTCGCGCGCGTCGAGCTCGGCATAGAACTCGGCGAAGCGCGTGCGATCGGCGCCGCGCGCGAAGCCGCCCGCGGGCTGGCCGTGCCGGTCTGCATCGCGGTGTGCGATCAGGCCGGTCACCTGGTCGCGTTCGAGCGGATGGACGGCGCGCCCTTGATGTCGGCTCAGCTGGCCCAGGACAAGGCGTACTCGGTCTGCGCATTCAATGGCCTGCCGACCGATCAGTGGTGGTCGATGCTGCAGACGGAGA
>Ga0209525_1000307_pt1 | contig 11988 bp, 8 predicted proteins | sample JacPin_JW_Ref_O1_FD_187958 | JGI IMG/M metagenome (GOLD analysis project Ga0209525, IMG submission 187958) | Forest soil microbial communities from Algoma, Ontario, Canada - Jack Pine, Ontario site 1_JW_Ref_O1 (SPAdes) (version 2) | ecosystem: Environmental > Terrestrial > Soil > Boreal... | reverse complement strand
ATCTCGTGAACGAGATAATCGGGATTATCCTCGTCCATCTTGATTTCTTCGAGAATCACGCCGCGCTCGCGCGTGATGTCATTGGGATCGAAAACCGGATGCAACACCAGATCGCTAAGAATCTCAAGCGCGACCGGGAGGTGCTCGTCGAGCACTTTCACGTTGAAGCAGATGCACTCCTTGGCAGTGAATGCGTCCATGTTGCCGCCGATGGAGTCGACCTGGCGGGCGATCTCCTCCGCAGTCCGGTGCTCCGTTCCCTTGAACAGCATGTGCTCGATGAAATGCGAAATGCCGTTCCACGCAGGGTCTTCATCCCGCGAGCCAGTCTGCAGCCAGATTCCGATCGAGGCCGAGCGGATATGCTGCATCTGCTCGGTGATGATCGTTAGACCGTTAGGTAACACTTGACGCCGAATATTGCGAACTTCTTTCACCATGGATTAGTACTTCCCAGCAGGACACTCACTAAAACCCTAAAAACAGTTGTGGAAAGGTCTATAACTATTCTGACATAGGGCGGCGGGGTGTGCGAAAATGTTTAATGGTTTAGAATGAATGGTTTGCGGGGAATGCCTGTTTTGTGTGGCATCGAACCCTATGTCGCATCACCCGGCAGCCATGGCAGAGATGGGCAGCGTCCCAGGCGGCATAGCAGGAAGGAAAGGCTCTTGGTTCATAGCGCGAATGCATCGTTGCTGGGGCTGAACCGCCAGGAAGTGGCGGAACTCATTGAGAAGGCTGGGGAACCCTCCTACCGCGTTCAGCAGATCATGAACGGAGTTTATCGCGAGCGAGTGCAGGCGCTCGACCAGATTTCCACGCTCCCGCGCCTGTTTCGCGAGGATCTTTCGCAGAATGGATTCGCTGTTGGTTCGCCTCGGATTCAGGAAAAGTGCGTGTCGGCGGACGGCACGGTCCGCTATCTTGTGGCATTTGCCGACGGCGAGAGCGTGGAAACGGTGTGGATGCCTGAAGGCGATGGTGGCGAGGCCGGCGACGGCACGGAAGCGGGGGATGCAGAGGGGCAACCGGGGGACTTGGCGGCACCCCCCGCAGGGGCTAAAGCCCTCATCCAGGAGGACGAGTCCATCGCAGCGTTGAAACGCTGCGCCACCCCAAAACACCGGGCCACGATTTGCGTTTCCAGCCAGGTGGGTTGCGCTGTGGACTGCCACTTCTGTCTGACCGCACTTCTCGGCGTGAAACGCAACCTGAGCGCCGGCGAAATTGTCGGCCAGGTCTGCGCGGTGCTGAGCGATCAGAAGGTCTCACCGCCCGAGGATCGCACGAACCTGGTTTTCATGGGGATGGGCGAGCCTTTCCTGAACTACGAAAATTTCATCAAGTCGGTGCGACTGCTGGTGGAAGAAGTGGGCATCCCCGAATCGCGGATGACAGTTTCAACCGCCGGCATCGTGCCGCGCATTCGCGACTTTGGGCTGGAGTTGATTCGGCCCAAGCTTGCCATCTCTCTGAATGCTTCGAACGACGAACTGCGCACTCGGCTGATGCCCTTGAACCGGAAATGGAATATCGAGCAGTTGCTGGCCGCGGTCCGCGATTTTCCGTTGCGCAATCGAGAGAGAATCACATTTGAATACGTGCTGCTGTGCGATGCGAACGATACGGTGCGAAATGCCCAGGAAGTTGTCGAGTTGCTGCGCGGGCTGCGAGCAAAAGTAAATCTGATCGCGCTCAATCCTGGGCCGGGCATTGATTTCGCAACGCCTGCGGAGCAGAGAGTGCTGGCGTTCCAGAGAGTGTTGACGAAGGCGGGGATCCCGGCGTTCGTGCGGCGTCCGCGCGGCCGCGACATTTATGCCGCTTGCGGCCAACTCAAGAGAACAATTGCGGCCGGGCCGGCAGAGGTATCGCCCGCAGAGATCGACTCGGCAGAGATCAAACTGGAAAAGATCAAGCCGGCAGAGGAGCAGTCCTTATAGCGGACTGCAGCACGGAAGAAACTGCGGGCAGTTCCACGTTCACGGTAATTCCGTCCTGCTTGTGTTGCTCAAGCCACATTCGGCCGCGGTGTTCCTGCACAATGCCCTGACAAGCGCTCAAGCCCGTCATGCTGCCATCTGCATGGCCCAGCCGGCTGCGGCCCGTTCCCTCGGCAGACACCTGGAGAACAGTAACGTCGTGATGATGAGTGGTGCCAATGGTCAATCTCTTGCCACCATTTTCTTCGAGCGCATGCAGCGCGTTCCCCAGCACTTGAGAACAGACCTGAAGCAACTGGTTGGAGTCCCCGAGAACTCGGGGCAGTTGATTATCGAATTCCATGACCACTTCGAGGTGCAAAGGTTGCCATTGCGATTCCGCCAGTTTCACGGCCGTGCGCAACAGCGTGTTGAGATCGATCGGAGTCCGGGTTGCGGGCGTACGTTTGGCAAAGCTGAGCAGGCTGGCAACCAGGGAGCGCGTGCGTCGGGCGTGTTGACCGATCTTGACGGCCTGCGCCCGTTGTTCCGGGTTGAGGCCAGTATTCAGAAGCAGATCCGAATAGCCCAACATCGCGGTGAGCGGATTGTTCAACTCATGCGCCGCACCGCCCACGAGTTGGCCGATGGATGCCAGTTTCTCCGACTGCAGGACCTGCGCCTGCAGGCGCTTAAGGTTCTCAATGGAGTCCTGCGAGCGATGAAAGAAGTTAACCAGCTCACGGTCCAGCAGACGCTGGCGCACGAAAACCATCACGCCCATCGCCAGGGCAGCCAGCAATGTGAGAATCAGCCGAAACGAGAGAATGCGATGTGGAACCGCCGTATCCGACAACGTCCAGGCAGCGAAGATTGGAAGCGAAAACACCGCGATCATTCCGCAGCGCGCCACCCATACTCCGTAGGCGGTCGCCGCTTTGCTTTCGGCCTCGGGTTCGCCGGCACGGCTCCACAGGGCGAGCAAGGCAATCCAGGCCGCCGAGATCGACAATGGAATGTCGTAGAGGCTTCCACTGTAATAAACCTTGCGCTCGAGCGCCCAGTTCGCAAAATAGGAACTGCTGGCATAGAGCAGGCTGAAGCCAAACAGATTTGCGTACAGGGTTCTCCAATGGCCCTGACTGCCTTTCCAACACACGGCCAGAGCCACCAGGAACGCTATTTTCTCAGCCAGATACAGCGCGTTGAGATTGTGACCATAAGCGCCCGCGTTCGGAACCGCATAGAGCCACGGCATTACGATGAGGACGTAGACATAGATCCACCAGACCAGAAGCAGCGTGAAATCAAGCCGTCCCAGCCGCGCCGCATATTCGCCTCCGCGGACGTGGGCGCGCAGACCGAGCGCCGCCATGAAAGGAACGAAGTGCAGAAAAATAACAATATCGGCGTCGAACAAATCCGGAACATCGCGGTGGAGAAACACTTCGAAATACGTCCAAATCAGTTGATACGTAAACCACAGGCCCATCCCTAGCGCCAGCATCGTCCAGAACAGGCGCAGTCGGCCCTGGGTGCGGAGCGCTCGCGGAACCAGCGCAAACGTACCCGCCGCGAGCAGAAGGCACTGGGTGAGGTCGCTGGTGGCCGTCAGGCGAAACGATTGCGGCAGGGTGAGCGCGCCCAGCACCGCCACCGCCAGGCAGACAAGCACACCTCCGGACCAGATTTTGGAGCGGATGGTCAAAAAAGTTATCCCCGGACATTCTAGTTGGGATCGAGCGCGGTCACTGGTTACTGTAGTAATCTGGCCGGGACCGCTGGTGTCCGATGCGGGATGGCGGATTCCGGGCTAAGCCTTTGCAGTCGGCAAGTTGTTCTTGCTACAAGCCTTTCTTATCAATAATATGCGGCACAGCCACTCGCCGCCCATCCTGCGGAGATAGACTGTTTTGTTTCGTATCAACCGCTACAGGTTTTCGTGGAGATTGCAGGCCCCCACCGATCCCGGCGAGATTCGCCGGATCGAGCGCTGGCTGGCCACCGCACGAGTGTTTCTCGCCATCTCCGCATTAGCTGCCATTTATATGGACCCCACGCAGTTGGGGCATGCGCCGATCGCCTACGGACTGCTTGGACTCTACCTTATACACGGCGTCTTGGTGATGACGCTGTTGCGCCGGAGACAACAGTCCACCCCGGCGTTTCGTCTGTTGGTGCATGCGGCGGATATCGTATGGCCCGCGTTGATTTCCGTATTTGCCGAGGGACCGCGCAGCCCGTTCTTTCTATTCTTCTTTTTTGTGCTGGTGGCCGCAGCCTACCGCTGGGGAGAGTGGGAGACGCTGGCCACGGCGGCCGCCGAGGTTGCTCTGCTATGGATCGAGAGCCTCTTACTGCACGTGTGGATCCCCGGACGGTCACTTCCCTGGCACGTATTCTCCGGTCTGAACATCAATCAGGATGAGTTTGAGCCCAAGCGTCTGTTCATGCTTTCGGTCTACCTGCTGGTGATGGGGCTGCTGCTCGGTTACCTGGCGGGGCAACAAAAAGAGCTGCGAGCCGAGAAGTCTGCAGTCACGCGGATTCTGGCCAAGGCGCGCGTGGAGTCGGGACTCACGGGTACACTGCAGCAAATTTTCGCGGAAGTCCTCACCATGTATGGCTGCGCGCGGCTGCTGATTGCCGCGCAGGAATCGCACAGCCAGCGGGTATTTCTCGGCGAACTGCAGCTCGACAACGGAGCCCCTTCGGAGTTTATGTGGAAGGATTCGAGCCCGCGGGATGCTGCGACTTATCTCGCGGATTTTCCCGGAGATGTTTGCTGCGCCGTCCGCGACGCCGGCCGCTGGTCTACTCTTGCGCTCGATCGCGAGGGCAACCAGGTTCCGGTGGAACACACCGAATCGCTCACCCGGCTGAATGAATTCCAGCGTTTCGATTCCGTGATTGCGGTTTCTTTCCTGCTGGGAGGCGAGTGGAGAGGACGCGTGTTCCTGTTCGAGCCGACGCGGCAACGGGAAAAAATGGAAGAGCTTCGCTTCCTGCTCGATCTGGTTCGCCAGATCGGCCCGGCGGTTTACAACGTCTATCTGCTTCACCGCTTGCGGCGCAGGGCGGGCGCGGCCGAGAGAGCGCGTTTCGCGCGCGAACTGCACGACGGCGCGGTGCAGTCTCTGATTGCCGTCGAGATGCAAGTGGATGTTCTGCGCCGCCGGGCCGATGCGCAAGGCCCTATCGGCGGCGAACTCGGAAGGATCCAGGGATTGCTCCGCGAAGAAGTGCTCAAGCTGCGCGAACTCATGCAACAGATGAAATCGATTGACGTGGACGCGCGTCGACTGCTCAGCGTTTTGAACGACACGGTGGAGCGTTTTCAGCGCGAGACTGGAATTGCCGCCCGCTTCGTCACCGACCTGGAGGAATTCGACATGCCGCAGAGAGTTTGCCGCGAGCTTCTCCGCATTGTGCAGGAGGGGCTGGTGAATGTGCGCAAACACAGCCAGGCGCGCCACGCCCTGGTACGCCTTGGTTCCAGCCAGAGCCTGTGGACGCTGAGCCTGGAGGATGACGGCAAAGGGTTTCCGTTTTCTGGTCGCCTCACCCTGGCTGAAATGGATGAAATCGGAAAGGGGCCTATGATCATAAAGGAACGTGTGCGTTTGATCGGTGGGGAACTCACGGTAGAATCAAATCCGGGTCAAGGAGTGCGCCTGGAAGTCACGGTGCTCCGTGGCGTGGAAGTGCCGCATGAATTTTAAGAAGCCACAAACTGTTCGCATCGTGATCGCCGACGACCATCCCATTTTCCGGGATGGGCTGCGGCGGCTGCTCGAAGCCGAGCCCGACTTGAAAGTCCTCGGCGAGGCCTCCGACGGCGCCGAAGCGGTAAAGCTGGCGCGCTCGCTGAAGCCCGACATCCTGCTCCTCGACTTGGCAATGCCCAAGCATCCGGGTCTGGAGGCCCTGCGCGACCTGAGTGCCGCCTCCAATTCATCGCCGGTGCGGGTGATTCTGCTGACGGCGGCCGCCGAAAAAAGCCAGATCGTCGAAGCTTTGCAGCTGGGCGCTCGCGGCGTTGTGCTCAAGGATTCCGCCACCCAACTGCTGCTCCGCGCAATTCACACCGTGATGTCGGGAGAATACTGGGTGGGCCGCGAGAGTGTTTCGAATCTGGTGCAATATCTGCGGACTCTGATGCAATCGTCGAGTGACGAGGCGCGGCAGAAGAAGTTCGGTCTCACGCCCCGTGAACTGGAAATTGTTTCGGCGGTCGTGGCCGGCTACTCCAACAAGGAAATCGCCGAATATTTCAAGATCAGCGAAGACACCGTCAAGCACCACCTGAGCAATATCTTCGACAAGCTGGGAGTGTCGACGCGCCTGGAACTGGCGCTGTTCGCGGTGAACCAGGCATTGCCACTCAAGAGTATTACCTAAACTTACCAGAAACGCGGAAGTAACCAGTAAGGAAGACCGACGGTCACGGCGTATGGCACCTTTGTGCCATTGGCCGAGCCTTCCCGGGTGATTAGGATTCTCTACAGAGCCCTCGTAGTGGTGGTGTGTCGGCGTGTAACTGAAAGTCCCCGAAAAGGGGAAGGTCGGTTCAAGAAATGGAGAGGGAGCTCACAATGGCAACACTCTTAAAGCAATTCGGGAAGCTTTCGCAGAACCTCTGGAACGATGAGCGCGGTCAGGACATCGCGGAATACGCGGTGATGCTGGCAGTGATTCTGGTTATCGTCGTGGGTACAATTCGGCTGATCGGTTCGAATGCCAACAACGTGTTCTCGAATGTTGGCAGCTCGCTGCAGTAGTTTCCGACCACTGCCGCCCCGGTTTACAGCCATAGCTCACAGCTACCAGCTCCAGCCACCGGGCGGCACACGTCGAGCGTGCTTGATCCCGCCACGGTCTCGACTCCAACTCTACCTGGTTCGGATGACCTGATTTTCGACTGAAGTGTGTGATGGGTGCGTCCACGCGCGCTCCCGCCAAGCGTATTCATTCCAGCTTTATTGCTTCGGGTTTTGCTTCTGGTCTCCAGCGGGCGCGGTTAGTGCCACTTTGTCCGCCCCTGGGGTTGAGATCCGCGTGAGGAAGGGAAACGGTGGCGTGATCTCGAAGGGCATTTTCTCCCGCGCCGAGTTCAGCGGAACAAGTTTGCCCTTGGCCATCTCCACCTGATCGCTCCAGGGATCCACTTTGATGCGGCCACCCAACGGCAGCGCCGCGATCTGGTCGGTACGACTATTCTCAAGGGCCGGGGCCGACGCCATCAGGCTGGCCATCCGAATCGTCTTGTGCTCTTCAATGCTATTTCCCAGATGAGAGTGCAGCAGATTGGGAAGCTCCGGAGCCTTTTCCTGCAAAGCCTTCAGAAATAATCCGGCGCTGCCTAGCTTGTCTTTGTAGGGAGAATTCTTCAACATCTCCAGAGCTTTCGCATCGGCCGCTTCTTCTTCCTTCTCGCTGTGCCTAAAGGCGAGGTTCTGGAACGAAGCCTCATCGGGAAAAAACATCCGGTCGTTGAATGCCAGCTTGGTATCAAAGCGGTGCCCTAATATCACATGGGCCAATTCATGCGACAGGATCATCGCCAGGGACGCTTCATCGGGCAGCACATCTAACAATCCCCGGCTGATAACAATGGTGTGGCCGATGGTGAATGACTCCAGCGGGGCGGTTAGCAAGACACGGCAGCGGATGTCTCCCTGAAGATCAATGTTGTTGGTCACCATAAGGTTATTCACCACGGTGAGCAAAACTTTGTCCACTTCTCCGGGAGGCGCGAGCAAGCCGATTTTCTGAATGCGGTCAATGGCATTGTCTTCCGCCTGCCGTTCCCACATGCGCTCGGCGACCACCGGAGTTGCGTCCGAGGCAGCCTCCGTCTGATCTTTTACCGATTGCGGCGAGTCCACCACGATTTGGGTAAACTCCTCGTTCCTGGACAAGCCCTTCAAGTCATAGCCCCACAGCCGGGTCTGCGCTTTGAAATGCAAAGTCTTGGAAAGTCCGGTCTTCAGATTCTGCTCTTCCGTGTAGATGTAGGCTGGCAGCCAGGTTCCGGGGCGCATATTCAGGCGCCAGCTGTCGAAGTGGAAATAGAAATTAATCCTGGGCGGCGGGGCATAAGTGCCGTTAAAACGAACAATGTTGTATTCCTGATCCTCGACCCAGATGCGGCCCTTGAAGCGCGGGATCTTTTCTCCTGCGCGCGGTTCAACATCGATCACCAGGCAGCGGACTTCGCCCAGAAACTCGCGGCGCACAAAGTTAAAGTTGTAATACCTTTTCTGGAAGTCCGTGTCGAGTACCACCATCTGGGCAAAACCGAGCGGCAGAAAGTGCATGGAATAAACACCGGTCAGCTTGGTCAGCATGCGCTGTCCGAACCCAGGCTGGCCCGTGAAGGAAGTGTCTTCCGGGCCGTCGGTCATATCCAGCCGGCCCAGGAAATAATGGTCTCGGATGGGCTGGGGGTCGCCATTGCTGTCCGCTTTAAGATCCTGAATGTAGGTCTCCACCATGGGATGCATGTGGCGCATTTGGGCGAGGAACAAATGTTCGCGCTGCACCACGCGGTCGAGTACATCACCGAGAGAGGCGGCGGATTGCGACGGGGTGGAGTCTGGTGCGGTTGTACTTTGTGCGGGTGCGCCGCCGGAGGGCGCATCCTGCGAGCCAGCCGGCACAACCGCAGCCGCGACCAGCAGAAACGCGAGAATAAATGAATGCAGAATTCGCATAGGGAATAATAATTAAGAAATTGTGCTCTCTCTTTTTATGCTATCCGAAAGACCACGTGCAGTACCACAGTCGAGTCCGAGGGCTGGCCATCACTCAGCGCAGGCTTGAAGCGAAGCTGCCCCGCTTCTTTCACAGCTTCCTCGTCCAGACCATGTCCCAGGCCACGAACCACGCGTAAAACCTTTACTTTGCCCGACGCTTCGAGCACCGCTTCGACCAGAACTTCGCCTTCGACTTTCTGTTTCCGGGCTTCTTCAGTATAGACGGGGACGGGCTTCCAAAGGATTTCCGCGGGCACGATTCTAGGTGCAATAGTTTGTGCTGTGTGGCCGCCGGTCGGAGGCGCGGGAACATCCGCGCTTCCAAATCCAGCCTGCTGAACCACAGCTCGCTGAGCTGGCCGCGAGTCGCTGACCGCGACACCATTGCCGAATCCGGAGCTGACTACAACCCCACGAGCTCCATTGGCGCCTCCCGTGCCGTTGCCGGAGCCTGGTCCGGCGGGCATATCGAAGGATCCCAGTTGCGCGATCGTGATCGCTTTTCCCTCGCTGGCTTTGGCAGGTATGCCATGCGGATCGCCAAAGCCTCCGGTCTGCACTTTCTCCGGCGCGAGCGCAAGCGTCGGAGTCGCTGAGCTTCCGGAAGAGAAAACATTGGTCTTGACCGGGGCTCGCGGAATCACCGGCTTCGGCACGGGCGGCAAGTTTTCCAATTTTTTCGCGGCGATCTCAACTTCAGGAGCAGGCGTGTCTTCAATCTTGATTTTCGGTTTCGGCTGCGGAGCGGGAAGTCGCAACGCCTCTACCGGCGGATCAAGCTCGGCTACTTGAGGAGGCGGCGTGAATCTGCGAATCGGCTGCGGCTGATGATTTACCGGCACCGGAGTCGGCACCAGTTCGATGGCGTGATAATCATGAACGGGGGCTTCCAGAATTTCCGGGTGGAGCACACGCACCCAGACCAGCAGCGCCACCGCTGCCGCCTGAACGGCAAAACTAACAGCTACCTCGGACCATGGCTTTTTCGGCTCCGGTAGAAGAGAAAAAAGGCCTTGCTGGGAAACGGATGATCCCATAATCGCCCCTGCGCTGCTGACGCGCTTTAGAACCCAGTATTTTAAAACATCATTTTAGAACCCGGCTTACGAGCGAAAAGCTCTCCGCCAGGCCGGAATTTGTCGAGGGAACCTGTTGGAACAGCTCCCCGGGGGAGAACCAGGCGGGCTGCCTGACTCTAAAGAATGCACGGCAAAGGCCACTTTCACCTTTGCCAGTAGTTCGATAAGAAACGCAATATCAATAGTTTACACCCTCCACCGCCGCGAATGGACGAGCTGTGAAAATAGGGTAGCAAAAAAAGTACACCTTGGAGGAGAGATTTACTGCTGGCGGACCTAAAGGTGCTTCCCAACACGGCGTAGGCGCAAACCGGGACCGGGTATGGCCGAACGGGCCCGTGACGAACCTGGCGTTAAGAGTGAACGGCTTAGCCGAACAACTTAGCAGTGAACGATCTTGGCGCTCTTAATCCCTCGCGTTGCGTTGCGCGTGTCGACTACGAGTTGTGCTTCCTGAACGATCTGTTTGTAGTCGTAGTCGGAGTGATCGGTGACGATGAGCACACAGTCATATTGGCCCAGGTCTTTGAGTTCCGCGCGCTTCATCTGCAAATCGTATTTCCTTCCCTTGCCGATGAACGGGAAGTAAGGGTCGTGGTAACTCACCACCGCGCCATCTTTCTGCAACAGCTCGATGATGGTAAGCGCGGGGGATTCGCGCAGGTCGTCGATGTCTTTCTTGTAGGCTACGCCCAGCACCAGCACCCGCGCGCCGTTGATCGCCTTCTTGTGGCGATTCAGCGCGCCGCCCACCGAGGACAGAACGTGGTAGGGCATGTTGGTGTTGATTTCTCCCGCGAGTTCGATGAAGCGGGTGCGGAAATCCCATTCCTTGGCCTTCCATGACAAATAGAACGGATCCACGGGAATGCAGTGTCCGCCGAGTCCCGGACCGGGATAGAAGGGATGAAAGCCGAAAGGCTTGGTGGAAGCAGCGCCGATCACTTCCCAGATGTCGATTCCCATGCGCAGACACAGCAGCTTGAGTTCGTTGACCAGCGCGATGTTCACGCAGCGGTAAATATTTTCGAGGAGCTTGGTCATCTCCGCGACGGCGGGCGAAGAAACCGGAACCGTGCGATTGAAAATGGCTCCGTAGAGCGCGCCGGCAAGTTCGGAAGCTCGCGGATTCAATCCGCCGATCACTTTGGGAATATCGCGGCGAGCCACGGAAGTGTTTCCCGGATCTTCGCGTTCGGGCGAGAAAGCGACGAAAAATTCGTTGGCTCCGACTTCCGTTCCCCGTGCGGCTTTCAGGCCGGCTTTGTTCTCTTTTTCGAGAATCGGTACCATGACTTCTTCGGTGGTGCCGGGATAAGTGGTGCTCTCGAGAACGACGAGCTGTCCAGCGCGCAGGTGAGGCGCAATGGAGTGTGTAGTATCAGTGATGAAGCTGAGATCAGGTTCGTGATATTCGTTCAGCGGAGTGGGGACGCAGATGATGATGGCGTCCATTTTGGTGATCTGCGCGTAGTCCGAGGTCGCGGTAAAGCCCTGCGCCTTCGCCGCCTGGATTTCTTCGGTGGTGATGCGATAGATGTAGGAAGCGCCCTTGGCGAGGGTATCGACTTTGCGCTGGTCAATATCGAAGCCCGTCACCTGGAACTTCTGCTCGCTGTAAAGCAGCGCGAGAGGAAGTCCGACATAGCCCATTCCAATGATGCCAACCCGGGCCTGGCGTTGCTGAATCTTGTTTTTCAGTTGTTCCACAGAGGTATCCGCGGCAGAAGTCGTCATTGTCTAATAGGCCGTCGTTTCTTTGAGATAGAAGGGGAAGGATCTAAACCGGAACCTCCATTTGGATTCCAGCCCAAGCCATACCTGCACCGGACTCCGCCAGTATGCACTACCACCCTCGGAGTGGTCAAAAGGGATGACGGCAGGACAACTCTTTGGCGAGTGTTCTACGAGCGCCGGCGACGGAACCGTCGGATTCAGCTCCCAGGGAATCGGGGGGCGGAGTTATTATCGCTTTGCAGTCGGGAATGATTCGCTCGGCAGGTAGAGGAGATTCGGGACCGCATGGTGAATACACAGATTCGGAAGGTAGCGATCGTCGGTACGGGGTTGATCGGCGCGAGCTGGGCGGCGCAGTATCTGGCGAGCGGGCTTGACGTCATCGCGACGGATCCTGCGCCGAACGCGGAGGCCAACTTACGCAAGGGCGTCGACGAGGCGTGGAAGCTGCTCACAGCCGTGGGTCTGGCTTCGGGTGCGAGCCTTGAC
>Ga0209525_1000305_pt1 | contig 12077 bp, 9 predicted proteins | sample JacPin_JW_Ref_O1_FD_187958 | JGI IMG/M metagenome (GOLD analysis project Ga0209525, IMG submission 187958) | Forest soil microbial communities from Algoma, Ontario, Canada - Jack Pine, Ontario site 1_JW_Ref_O1 (SPAdes) (version 2) | ecosystem: Environmental > Terrestrial > Soil > Boreal... | reverse complement strand
GCTTTGCTGGCTTTGATCGGGACGATACTGATGACGGCTCTCCTCGTGTGGGATTTTGTCTTCACCGTCCTCAATGTCGTACGGGGCGTGATTCCCCCCGTCATGCTCTTTCACTCATTCATTTACGCGTTTGGCTGCTTCGGCGTGATGGTGTTCTTTTTCGTGTTCCACCGGGCGCAGTCGTGATTGTTCCCCTGGAACGCCGGGCGGGCGTAACAGAATTTTGTGCGATGAGCGGTTTCTGGGCACAAGGCGATAGCGCCATGCAGACTGTGATAAGAAAGGATTGCGTCGAGGCGAGCGACACCGTCGATCGGCAGGAAGATGCGGTTTCGCCTTTCAGCGCAATGATAGGAATAAGCCGCCGGAGGTTAGGAACGCATGAGTGATTTGCAGAAGCAGGAGCGAACCGCCATCGAAGCCGTCGCCGCACGGTTCTCGGCAACGTGGGAACAGGGTAGCGATCCCCCGATGCTCAGGGTCGCTGGGAAACCGGTTGCGGTTGAGATCACAACTTTCAAACGGCGCGGCGCTCGGTTAAGTCACGCCGCCAAGCCCGGTTTGAGGTTCGATAAGGTTGTGACCAGACTCATGGAACGTCTGCAAGCCACCCTTGGCAAAACCGTGCCCGACGGCATGACGGTGTTGCTGACCGTCACCGCTCCCATCCGTTTGCCCTCGAAAACCGCTGCCTCGCTGGAAGACAAAATACAAACTCTTCTTGGGCGGGGATCGGCGGCCCGAGATGAGAAAGACACGATTCACGGGAATCGTATCCGGATTCGACTTTTGAGAGACGCATCTGGGCGTGCCCCAAAAATGATTGGGTTCGTGCACAATTCCGATTCAGACCCACTTCTACTTTTGAATATGACACGGGAATTGCTTGAGTCAGTCAGCGCCAAGGCTGGCAGGCGGGCGACGAGGCATGGGGGTGATCGATGGCTGGTGGTGATAAGCACCGGAGGAATTTCATGCTTAGAGGCATATCGCTACATCTATGCGCAGCTTCGCGTGGCGACCGACTTCAAGAAGGTTCTCATCGTCTTTGCAGATGGGCGTGTCGGGATCCTGACGGGATGAAACCACCAGTTACTGACCAAAAGTGAGAGCTGAGCTTTTTAAATCTGGGGTGGGAAACGGGAATCGAAAACGCCTCAAACCCTGAATGCAATAACACCTCCGACAACTTCCCGTTTACCGGCAAGACCTAAGAGAATAAGCGCGGTCCCTGGCCCAGCGCTCGGATGACGGAAAAACTGGAAGTTAGGTCTAAAGAAGTTAGGTCTAAAGAGGACCGACGTTGTCCAGAACTCGGCTTCCGGAAAGTCTTCAGCCCCTCACGAGTGCGCCAGAATCCCTGATTCCAGCGGCCTCAAGCAGCGCCGAAAACACGCGTGCCTAGTTCGGGAGCCTGCTGCTCCTGTGCCGAAACCTATTGGTTGTCGCCAGCATTGTTTGTCGGCAAACCTGACCTTGGGATTACTTCTGGATTGCCGGTTAAGCCCGTTACTCGCCCTCAAATCGGCAGAATGCTCCGACCATCCAGCGTTCAGTCCTGGGAGACGCACCGTAGTGGATGGGGATCCCTCTCGTGTTACTTGGCCGGCTCCGCTAAGGGTTCCTTCAACGTCACGGCGCCATTCACGGTCTTTGGATCCACTGTGATTTCCTTGAGCTTGGCCTCGATATCGGCGGGAACGTCGGTCTGCGCCCTTCCTCCGAGGTATTTCACCAGGAACTCTTCCATCGCGGTGACCATGGCCAGATTGTTGATCGGCCGCGCAAAGCCGTGACCTTCGTCGGGCGCAACCAGGTACTCAACTGGTTTGCCGTTGTCGCGCACCGCAGCCACGATCTGGTTGCTCTCGCGGATATTCACCCGCGGATCGTTCTTGCCCTGCACCACCAGCAGCGGCGTGACGATGGCTTTGGCTTGGGTGAGCGGAGATTCGGCGACCAACAATGCCCTACCTGCTGGCGTGGTCGGGTCAGCCATCCGCGTGTACATCTGTTTGCGTGCTGCTTCCCAATACGGTGGAATCGCATCCAGCAGCGTAATCAGGTTCGACGGCGCTACAATGGCGACCGCCGCTGCATACACATCGGGAGTAAACGCCACTCCAGCGAGGGTCGCATAGCCTCCGTAGGACCCGCCCGCAATGCCCACGCGCTTCGCGTCCACCGTTCCATCCGTCACCAGCGCCTTCACGCCCCAGGTAATGTCGTCCTGCATCTTGCGCCCCCACTCGCCATTGCCTGCGTTCAGGAACTTCTTGCCGTATCCTGTAGAGCCGCGGAAGTTCGGCTGCAATACTGCGTAACCGCGGTTCGACAGATACTGCGCAAAGGTGTCGTAGCCGTAGGAGTCCCGCCCCCAGGGACCTCCATGGGGGAATACAACCAATGGCAGATTCTTGGTTGGCAGGCCCTTCGGCAGGGTCAGGTATGCTGAAATCGCCAGCCCGTCGGACGATTTGAAGTGGAACGCTTCGCGCGCGGAAAGAGAAACCCGAGGTAGTTCCTCGCGGATGCGGTATTGCAGCGCGAGCGTTTTCGCCTTGCGCTCCCAAACGTAGGTTTCCCCAGGCTCGGTGTCGCTGTAGGCGTTGACGATCCAGATGTTTTCGTCCTTCGACCGTGCCCCGAATCCGATCTCCTTGCCGGGCAGCTTGGACTGTAACCAGCGATATTCCTGCTCAAACGCTTTGTCTTTGAAGTACAACCGGTAACGGTCGTCCTCGTATCTGGTAAAGAAAATGTGGTAATCGAGGTCCGAGATTTCGAAACCGTTGATGTCGACGCGCTTCTCCGGATCGCTCTCGACCGCGGTCGTCGCACCGGTTGCTGGATCCAATAGCTCCAACTCGCTCAGGTCCGCCGGCCCTTTGTTGGTTATCAGGTATACCTGCTTGTCGGCGGCGTCGAAGTCCCTGACGCTGCAATCCTCCAGCACCGTGCAACTGTAGATCTGCTTGAAACCATCTCTGTCGACACGCAGGATTTCGCTATCGCCCGCTTGGTTCGTCCGTGTCGCCAAGCGCAGATTGCCCTCATGATCGAAATCCCATCCAGCAATCCGCTCCGTGTTCTTGCGCAGCAGCGTCTTCTGGCCGGTGGAGATGTGCAGCTCGTACAGGTCGTGCCACTGCGGATCGCGGTCGTTGAGCCCGATGTAGAGAATATCCGGCTTCGACTTGGGCGTGGCATAGATGAGCGTGCGCACGCCTTTCAGGCTGGTCAGCGCGCGTGTCGCCGGCACTCCTGTCTTCGTGTCCGCGGCCATGGTCGGGTCGATGGCATAAACGTTGAAGTTCTCATCTCCGCCCACATCCTGCGAATAGAGAATGTACTTGGAATCCCGGCTCCAGAAATATCCGCGGATGGGCCGCGTCGCCTCCGCGCTCATGGGGCGCGCCGCGCTGAACGGCTCGCTCGCCTTTTTCAGCCAGATGTTGCGCGTGCCCTGGTAGGGCTTCAGAAACGATAGATACTGCCCGTCGGGCGAAATCTGCGCGCCGGCAATCTCGATCTCGCCAAAGAACAACTTACGGTCGATGATCGGCGGCTGCTGCGCACGTGCCACCATCGGTGCAGTGAGGGCGAGTAGCGTGAGTGCGGCAACAAGCGGAATCTTCATGATGAGCTCCTGGAGACAAAACGGGTCTTTGGGGAAGACTACCTCAAACTCTCAGGCGAGCGTCAATTGTTCTGGGTGAATTGTCAACCCTTCCTTACCGGCTATTGTTAGTTCTGCCAGACGTCGCAAAGAAGTTTGTTCGCCTCACCTGATCTAAACGGAAAGAAGCCACGCTCGTACATTTGCTTCCACGAGAAGCTGGGCCGGGCATGTCAGGATGCGGGAATCGAGCTTCCGTCACAGCTATCGTGCGTGGCTGGATGAGCTTGGAACCCCCTCAGCGTTCAGCAGCGGGCGATGCGTCACGGGGACATCCGGGTAACGATGAACGTCTACGGCGACCCGGTGAACGATGCTCTCAAAGACGCAAGCTCGAAAATTGCAAGACGGGCAATCAGTCAGTTACAGACCAAAAGTGAGAGCTAAGCTTTTTAAATCTGGGGTGGGAAACGGGAATCGAACCCGCAACCGTCGGAGCCACAGTCCGGTGCTCTGCCAGTTGAGCTATTCCCACCGCCATTGTGATTATAGCAACTGTGATTCGGAGCTGTCAGAGTTTACGTTAGCTTTGCGGAAGGATCGGGAAGGGTTGCCGGTCGCCGGACGTGGAGTTGGCGCATACCTTTACGGAGCAGGAATTAGCCAAGCAACGGCGAGCGTGATTGCAGATTCTTTCGCACTGGTCAAACTCCTCAAGCTTCGGCGATCCTGATATCAAGCTTCATCCAGAAGCTCCGATTACAATGCAGCAGCAAGTGGAGCGCAAATCAGATGCAGCAGATTTCCTTAGGATCAGTGACCTATAAGGGCTTTCTAGAACGGTCGAGAGGCGATGTCCTGCTCACATTTAATTTGGCCGGTGCTGTTGTCTAGGAATGTCTGGCTTCGCGCAGCTGGGCGATACCGCAAGAGAGAGGATTGCATTCCGAAACCGGAGAGCCGTTTGTCTGGGCTTTTTCTGTTATGCCGGTCTTTACGATCTTCTTCGTGGTAGATGTTTTTTGGGGTGCACTTATTCTCGTCAGCCAACAATGGCGAAGAGGATATTTGTGGCTGCTGACGGCCCTGATTTGGCTGGTCGCTGCAGTGATTGATTTTGCGCACCACTGACCGCTCGCGGGCCGCGATCTAGGTGTCGAAAAGCAAGTTTCAAAGCTTGGCGGAGAGCGAATGGGAGGGCAGGGGGAAGGCTGAAACCGTCACGAGAAATAACCCGATCTGGATCAAGTTCAACATTTGACTATCTGGGACGAACGCCTCGCGTTACCCGCGGCCGACGCCTACGTACTCAAATCCCAAGGCCCGCAGCCGCACGGAATCGAGCAGGTTCTTGGTATCCACGATCAGCGGCTTCTTGAGAAGGTTCTTGATGCGGTCGAAATCGAGCGCGCGAAACTCCGGCCAGCCCGTGCCCACCACCAGCGCGTCCACCCCTTCCGCCGCCGCATACGCAGATTCGCAATACTTCACAGACCCGTTGAGCCTGATCTTGGCTTCGGGGATCGCCACTGGATCATAGGCCCGCACGCGCGCGCCTCTCGAGACCAGCGTTTCCGCCAGCCGCATCGAAGACGATCCAGCCACCGAATTTGTGTTGGGCTTGAACGACAGTCCGAGAATGCCCACGTCTTTGTTCTCCACTGAATTCAGCGCGATCGCGATCTTCTCGACCAACCGGTCCGCCAGCGATAAATTCACATCGCGAGCCGCACTCAGCACTTTCAGAGGCACCCCTTTGGACTGTGCCAGTTCGGCCAGGGAATCCATATCAGATTCGGCAAATACTCCGCCCATCCCGGCACCGGGCTGCAGGCAGCGCGGCGCGATTTTCTTGTCCAGCCCCAGGGCAAGAGCCAGACTGACTGCGTCCGCGTTTACGCGTTCGCACAACGCCGCCAATTCGTTGATGAACGAAATCTTCGTAGCCACGAACGCCGTGGCTGCTTCCCGCACCAGTTCCGCGGTCGCCTGGTTGGTCACAATCACGGGCACGCCCCGCATCACCAGGGGATGGTAAATCTGCTTCAAAACCTGCACCGCTTCGGTGGAGCTCGACCCCAGAATCAGGCGGTCGGGCCAGTTAAAATCTTCCACGGCGCAACCGTCGGTGAAAAACATGGGCTGGGAAACGATGGTCGCCTGCACCCCGGCTTCTTTCAGAGTGTTTTCCAGCGCCGCCGCCGTGCCCACCGGGACCGGCGTAACCACGGTCAGAATCGGAGGTTTCTGCGCCAGCCGGGCGATGCGCAAAACCACGTCGCTAAGGCTATCGACATTATCTTCGGCCAGAAAAATCAGCTGCGTTTTGCGGGCGAACGATTCAATGTCTGTGGAGTAAACCAGCCGGCCGGCGCGCACATTCCGCCGAATGATCTCTTTCAGATTTTTCTCGAAGAAGGGAATGTTGCCCTGGGCCATCTCGACCATGCGGGTCCGGTCGGGATGACAGCAGGAAACCGGAGTGCCAAAATCTGCCAGACAGGCCGAGATTACCGTTCCCAGATATCCCGAGCCGTAGACCCCGATCTGCATGCGTCCTCTCTGGTTCCTTCCGGAAGACCCCGCCGGATTTGGCTCTGCGCGGGCTTTCCGGACCAATGCCTACTCTTTTATCTATAGCGTAGGCAACCGTTTGGCAACGCACGGGAGGGAAATGTACTTAGGGCCATGGCCGTCCGGCGGGAGTAACTGTGGTCAGAGCCCGGTAATACCCAGGGGAGATATAGTGCGAGATTTCTTGATACCTATCGCGATATTTATCTTGATACCAGCGTTCGTCCCAGCAGTACCGGGGCCAGGTCGACCCAGCAATTTTGTCCGTTTTCGCGGACGAAGCTCAACCGTTCCAATAAGATACGCCGGCTTCCGGAGTAGCTCGCCCAGCGTTCGCGGGCAATCTGGAAGGCATTCTGCACCAGCTGCCCCGCTGCCATTTTGACGATGGTCATGTGCGGGGTATAGGGCCATTCTTCGTGGTATTCGAGCGCCAGCGTGTTCAGCTGGCCATGCAATTCGCACATGCGTGCCGACCCCTGACTGACCCGGATATAAACCGTGGGAGTGGCCGGGGTAAAGGTTTCCACATCGCCCAGAACAACCTCGAAAGGCTGAGCTTCGCCGCAGATTCGCTCCAGCAATTGCAGAGCCGAGTTCTCGGTGTCACCCAGGATCCGCGGCGGCAGCAGTGTCAAATGCGCGGCAAGATGGGGCTGATCGGGATGCAGCTCTCGCCGGAGGTTCTCCACGAACTCCCCTGCCGGCCCCTTGACGTAGCCCACTAACGCGTAACGCGGATTCTGCATATGCGACCCGAGATTATAACCCGCCCAAAGCACACCCCATCCGTAATCTCAGTTTACTGCAATGAGGCTGTTTGACGACTCTGGTCTTCCATCGCCAGATTCCTCTTCGCAGTTTGTCCGTTTCACTGCCCAATCGTTCGCCTCATTTATAATCGAATGATGTCGGGGGCGTAGCGCAGCCTGGTAGCGCACCTGTCTTGGGCGCAGATTGATTTACTCCAACCGTTCCATTCCCTTTTTTGATTTCTATTGTTTCCAACAATTTGGGGAATCTGCTCTGCGTTCAAAGTTAACCCAAATGGTTTGAATCCCGTTCCAATTGGCACGGTTTGTGCGCCGTCGCTTTTTTCCAGCCCGCGGTCACATGTAGCAGGGCCGATGAAAAAGGCAGACCGCGCCGAAGCCGTTCAGGCTGAAGGTTTCGAGGGACCTCTATTGCGGTTTGCCTCGAAATGGCATTGCGATGGAGCGGCCCGCTGGGCTCCGAATAAGGCTTTCAACGTGTCATATCAGTTGCAAAACAGCTATACTTTGGGTAAGATATTACCCATTATGCCGCGGACTGGACCACCTCTGTTGCCCCGAGTTTCCCGCCTCTTGCGAAGCTATGGGGAGAACCTGAAGCTAGCCCGCCTCCGCCGCCGATACTCGGCGGAATCGGTGGCTCAGCGCGCAGGCATTTCTAGAAAGACTTTGTCGAGAGTTGAAAAAGGCGATGCGGCAGTCGCACTCGGAATTTTCGCACGCGTGATGCAGGTGCTCCGCTTTGAAGAGGATCTCGCGAAACTGGCCGTCGACGACCCGCTGGGTCGAAAGCTACAAGACACAGGTTTGTCTCCGAAACGTCGCGCACCAAAACGGCCGATCTCGCCGACTCCAACTGCTGACAATATCGACAAACCAAAGGAAACGTCCTAATGCCAGGTCTCGATACTGTCGAGGTCTGCATCGATCTGCAGCGCTTTGGCCACCCCGTTCTCATGGGACGGCTTCATCGCCAGCAAAGCGGAGCCGGTGAAATCTTCTCCTTTGAATATGTCGGGGCTTGGCTAGAGCAACCAGAAGTCTTTTCATTCGATCCGGACCTCGCTCTGGCAGCCGGTCATCAGTATCCGGCACCCCAGCGTAAGAACTTTGGCATTTTTCTCGATTCGGCGCCGGATCGGTGGGGCAGAGTGCTCATGCAACGCCGTGAAAACGTGCGTGCGCGGCAAGAGAAACGCAAACCTCTCGCCTTGACGGAATGGGACTTTCTCCTCGGCGTTCACGACGAAACTCGATTGGGCGCGTTGCGCTTTCGAGAGGCAGTCAATACACCTTTCATCGATAGCGATGCGCAATCTGCAGCTCCACCCCTCACTTCGTTGCGGGAGTTGCAGGCCGCGAGTCTCCAGTTCGAAAAACACATCGACGACGAAGACAATCCCCTTTATGAAAAATGGATAACACAACTGTTCGCGCCAGGATCTTCGCTCGGCGGAGCGCGGCCGAAAGCATCTGTGCGGGATGAAGCGGGAACTTTGTGCATGGCGAAATTTCCCAGCAAGAACGACACCCGTGATATGGGCGGATGGGAACTCGTCGCTCACAACATGGCGAGAAAGGCAGGGATCGTTGTCGCCGATGCTAGCCCCTTACGTTTCCCGGAGAGCCCCTATACCACTTTTCTGGTGAAACGTTTCGATCGGACGCCTAGCGGAAGCCGACTGGCTTTCATTTCCGCCATGACTTTGACTCAGCATAGTGATGGCGAAGCCGGGGCAAGCTACCTGGAACTTGTCGACCTGTTGCAGTCGCGTGGCGCCGATACTCACGCCGATTGCGTCCAATTGTTTCGACGTGTGTTATTCAACATTCTCATTCACAACACGGACGATCACCTTCGCAATCATGGATTCCTTATTGACGCAAACGGAATCCGATTGTCGCCCGCGTACGACATCAATCCCTCGGTGGATCGACGAGAACTGACGCTGGCGATCAACGAGGTCGAGACTGCTTGCGATGTCTCGATCGCCATGGAGGCTGCACGAGACTATGGGGTGAGCGCGCGCGAAGCAGCCGACGCGTTGAAGCAAGTGCAAGACTCGGTGGCCGGCTGGCGAAAGGAAGCAACCAAGCTGAGCATTCCTAAGTCAGAACAAGATTTGATGGCCGATGCATTCCCGGGCTGACGGTTCCATCTTTCGGGCACGTATCTTTAAGAAAAGGAAAAAAATATTTTTTTTTAACGCCCTCTTCTGCTGGATTTTGAAGAATTCCCTCGAGTTCTTTGAGATCCCGCCACTACGTGGTTCATTTAGGCTGAGGATCCTCACGATAAGCGGAAAAGATGTTCACATTCTCAAAAGGGGCAATCTTGACCCCGGGACGAATGTCTGGGCCTCCCGCATAAAAGATAGCGCGCATTGTCTTCATCTGTTTCGGATCATAACCATGCCCGCCTTTGCTCTTGGGACAGTTTCGGTCGGATCGAATCGAAGACTATCTTCGACGTCGTCTTGGACAGCGGGTTCGCAGAAGATGAAGCGCGAGGCCCTGGAGAAACTCAACCGGCACGCGAATGAAATGCCTGCTCAAAAAGCAGGCGAGCCAGCAAAAGCAGGTGCACATACAGCCACGGTGACCGTGCAATGAGCACGGTTTTGACACGGTTTGGCCACGGTCGAGGCCAAAAATCATGGTTCGGGGGTAGCAAGAAAGTTTGGAAGTACTCTAGAATCAATTCTGCAGTTTATGTCGGGGCGTAGCGCAGCCTGGTAGCGCACCTGCCTTGGGCGCAGGGGGTCCGCGGTTCAAATCCGCGCGCCCCGACCAATCACTTCTTTGCCACATTCACGTCGGGAGGATCGACTCTTTCCTCGCCAGCCACGTGGCAAATAGCGGATCAGGAGACAACGCAGAGAGTTTTCGTGGACTTGGTTAACTGGCCTTCAGAGAGCGCCGCCATTTTGCATGGAGCCAGACCAGAATCCCCAAGGCACAAACCTCCACCGGGCCGGGAGGCATGATCTGGGTGTGCCAGAGACTGGCGTAATCCTGGGTCGCAACGTAGGTTGCCCATATGGTTCCGGCGCCGGCCAGCAAGCTTCCGAGGAGTTCTTCCGTGCGAGTGCGCAGGAGAAATTGCCGCTCGGCAGCCTTGGTGACAGCCCTGGGTGCAGGGACGTAACCGTCGCGTCCCTCGTTCCAATCGATAAAGTCGTTGCGCTTGTCCACTCCTTCCAGATTGCCACGGGGAGGGCTCGAGAGGCACATTACGAGCGTAACGTCTGGCATAGTCCCAGGCACTCCCAGCCGGGCGATCGCAACCAGAAAACAATCAACCTGAGGTCAGAAGGGTAGCGGGCGCGTGGATCGCTGTCGCCAGATCGTTCAGGAACATCGCCGCGCGGGCGCCATCGGCAACCCGGTGATCGCAGGACAACGTTAGAGTCATCATTGGCCGGACGGCGGGCTTTCCGTCCACAGCCACAACGCGATCGGCGATCGCGCCCACTGCCAGAATCGCAGCCTGCGGCGACGTGATGATCGCGCTGAACGCATCCACGTGGTACATGCCCAGATTGCTGATGGTGAAGGTAGCGTCCGCAAGGTCTGCGGGGCGCAACTTCCCGGCTCGCGCCCGCTCGGCCACATCGCGACGCTGCCGGGCAATTTCCGCCAGTCCCGCCGTGTGAGCATTGGGAATCACAGCCGCGACTACGCCATCATTCACCGCAATGGCCACACCCATGTTCACGCGGGCATGCAGAAGGATTCCTTCAGCGCTCCAACGCGCGTTCAACCGCGGATGTTTCAGCAACACGCGCGCCACCAGCGCTACGAGCAGGTCGGTGTGAGTGACCCGGGCGCCGCGGCTGAGTTCGATATCGGCGACAAAGTCCGCGACGATGCGGTTGCGGAACTCGTTGAGGGCCGTTGCCTCGATTTCTCGGCTCACGAAAAAGTGAGGCACGGTCGTCCAGCCCTGCGTAGTGCGTTCGGCCATCAGACGTCCAATGGAGGTCGGAACTTCCAGGCTCGACGCATTCTTTGCCGGAGCGGCGGCGCTCGACGCAGGCGCGGCTGCGGATGCTTGCACATCGGAAGCGAGAATCTCTCCGCCCGGTCCTGATCCGTGCAGGCTTGAAACCTCCACGCCCAATTCCTTCGCGAGGCGGCGGGCTTTGGGAGAAATTCTTGCTCCCGGCGCGACTGTCTGCGCCGGCGCTGTGGCGGCCGCGTGCGCCGGTTGATTCGTGCTTTGCGATACCGCTCGTGCACCGGGCGATGAAAAGGATTCATCGGCCGGCGGCTTTTCTCCGGGCGCCACGATCCATGCGATCGTTTGCCCGACGGGAATTTCCGCTCCTGGCGAAGCCGTAATCCCGGCGAGGATCCCATCGGCCGGCGCTTCCAATTCCACCACGGCTTTGTCGGTTTCTATTTCGAGCAGCGGCTCGCCTTTGGTGACGCGGTCACCCTCCTGCTTGCGCCAGGCGATGAGCTTACCGGTTTCCTGCGCCATCTCGAGCGCGGGCATCACAACGCTGAAGGCCATAATTATTTGCGGAAGGACTGCGCGGCTTTCAGTCCGTAGCTCCTACGCGCTCGGTCTTGGCGCTGGCTTCGATCATCTCGATCACGCGTTCGCTGGCCGGAGCTTCCGTTTCGCGGATGGTCGGCAGCGGGCCGTTGACGGTGAAATAGTGCGCGCCGGCCACCAGAAGTTCTTCCGCCGGGAAACGCGTGATCACTTCGTGTCCCGTTGGCGTGACCACAATTTCTTCTTCGATGCGCGCCGCGCTCCATCCGTCGGTCGACGGCCAGAACGTTTCCAGCGCAAACACCATGCCGGGCTTGATTTCTACCGGATGCTCGAACGAAACCAGACGGCTGATCACGGGCTTCTCCCAGATGGCGAGTCCGATGCCGTGGCCATATTGCAGCGCGAAGCAGGCTTCTTCATTGGGGAAGCCGAACTGTTCCGCCTTCGGCCACACGGCGGCAATTTCGGCCGTGGTGCGGCCGGGACGCACAAGCTCGATGGCGGCGTCCAGATATTCGCGGCAGCGTTTGTAAGCGTCAATCATTGCGTGCGACGCGTAACCAATCGTGAAGCAGCGGTAGTAGCACGTGCGATAGCCCATATA
>Ga0209525_1000303_pt1 | contig 12100 bp, 14 predicted proteins | sample JacPin_JW_Ref_O1_FD_187958 | JGI IMG/M metagenome (GOLD analysis project Ga0209525, IMG submission 187958) | Forest soil microbial communities from Algoma, Ontario, Canada - Jack Pine, Ontario site 1_JW_Ref_O1 (SPAdes) (version 2) | ecosystem: Environmental > Terrestrial > Soil > Boreal... | reverse complement strand
GGTGCCCTTCCAAAGAAGCTGCTGTGCGGCTGCCTGAGATGTCGGCAGCGGTCACTGGCACCCCACTGTTCTCAAGGAGCTGCGCCATACCGGCACGGGGGGACGTTGCTACAATGGCCGGGCGCTCCAGCGCGCCCGGTGCCCCGTAGCCCAGCATGCCACCCGCAAGCCGTGCCGGGGTTTCAAAGGGCGTGCCTGCCGTGGCCTGCCCCGCTGCCTCAGCGGCCCCACCTGACGTAAGGGCGCGCAATACGTTGGGGATCGAGGCCTCTTCACCAATGGCCCCGAAGGGCGCAGCCCCAACGGCCCCTTCCCATATTTTGCCGGGTGTGGTTTGGGCCGTGTAAAGTGGATGACCAAGTGACTTCTCAACCTTCTGCTGCACGCCACTATAGCTGCCGGGCTGCGAAAACTGCTCAACACCGCTCGTGACCTTGCCGGGATAACTATTGGCCCAGTTTGGTGAGATGTAATTCCCGGCCGCGTTGACGCCCCGCGCTATCAGGTTCACCGCTGTGTTGGGGAAGGTGGCAACCGTACTTGCAGCACGTTCAAGGGACGGGGCCGTAGCCTGGGCCATATCTGAGGCCACCGAGACGTTTGGCGTCCACTGCCCATTACGCAACACGAGCTCCTGCCCGGTAGCCGGGTTAGTAACCACATCCCCTTCGTTCCAAGTATCGGCCATAGCCTATTGCTGTGCGGGTTGAGCCGGGGCAGCCGGTTTCTTGATAAAGCCGGGCGGCGGGGCCGGCGTTGTGATGCCTGTCCCCGACGGCGGGGCAGCACCCAACGCACCGATGGCCGCGCCGGGCTTCTTGTCGGCATCAAAGAGCTGATTGTAGTTGTCAATCTCCTTGTCTGACAACATTGGATTATGGATCAGGAACGTGCGGATGATCTGATTTTGCCCGGCACTGGTCGGCCGATCATTTGAGATCACCGGCTGACCCTTGTCGTCGGTGATCAGTTTGCCATCATCATCCCAACGGTAGCCTTGACGATAGTAATTGGTCAGCTTCCCAATTTGGGCAAGCTGCTGCTGGGACTTTTGGGCCAAATCAAGAATAGCCTGATTGGCCCCAATTGTGTTGTAGGTGGAAGCTGCCGCGCGGTTCAGCAGGTTGATCTCAGCCAACCGCACCTGACCCAACCCCTGCAACTGAGCGCGCATATCGCCAAGAATGTTCCCGGCAACAGTTTTGTCGAACGCCTGATTGAGGGCCAATGAGGCCGTTGCCCCTTGATTGCCGAAAAACGATTTTACCTTCTCGGCGAACAGTTTGTAGTCAGCGCCAGGACCCTGGATGAACCGGGGATCGTGGATTAGCTGCTGAGCCAATCCAATTGATTGGGTGGCGTTGATGGCCTTCTGGCCAATTGTCTGATAGTTGGCGTAATCCTTGTTGTAGTTATCGATATCCTTTGAGTTGAAGTCCTTCGCCGCCTGTGTTTGCACGTCATATTGCTGCGCCCAGTTGGCCAATTGCCCCGGCGACATGCTGTCAAGATCGGGGGCGGCCTGAGCGGTTTGTTCACCACCCGGCATGCCCGGAACCGCCGCGCCAGTTGGTGTCGGTTGAGCGGCAAAGGAATAGGGCGGTGGCGTGGCCAGCGCGCCTTGTACGTCCTGTGGCCCCTTGGTGATTACATCAGGCAGCCCAGCCTGCCCCGGCGCTTGTCCGGCCCCCTCAGGGGCAAAGGGCAGCGGTTTGGACGGCACCAGATCAGGGGGCCGTCCCTGCGGCTCAGGCGTACCTGTTTGGGCGGGCGCAGCGGTTCCCTGCGGGGGCACGCTCCCTTGGGGGGTTGGGGAAATAATATGCTGCTGGCCGTCGGGGCCAAGGTACCAGTTCCTTGGCACTGAAACGCTACCGGCTTTGATCTCTTGATTTTGAAGGGTTGGCACAAAGTACGCAGCCCCTCGACCACCCTGACCAAGGACCCAATTGCCGCCCATGCCCGGCACGCTGATCGGCTGGTTTTGGCCGTAGTACATGCCGGTTGCTGCAGCCTTATCCGCCTCATCAAGATTGGGATTGGAGCCGGCGATGAACTGCTGGCGTGATACCCTTGGCACCAGCGGCGTGGCCCCGGCAATTGGAACACCACTTCGTGTAGGAGCCACTGCCGAAGGTGATGGGAGGTTCGCCCCTGGGCCTGGGCTGCCCAGCAGCGGGGCACGGAATGCCAAAGCGGGAGTACCTGTAGCCCCTGGCGGCGGTGTGCTCAGCGCTCCTTGAGGAGCGGCCGTATTGGCAGGTTCCCCCGTAAAGTTAAGAGCATGGGTAAAGTTCTGGCCATACTTCCCCACGGTCATGCCATTTACGTCGGCAGCCTGTGGGTTGTTCATGCCGCCTTCGCCGGCAAACCAAGCCTTCGCAGCACCTTCCGGCCCGTACTTCTGCACCAATTGACCAAACTTCGTCCGGTAGACCGCTTCCTGTGCTCCTGGGTTTTGCAGGAATTCCTGCGGGGTCATTGGTACGCCAAGAACTTCCTGGGTCCATTGAGGAATATTCGAACCCATGACCTGATACTTGCCATAGGCGTGATCGCCAGTTCTGGTCATCGGGCCAACGCTGGCATAGGGGTTGACCTGACCCCCAGTCTCTAGCGAGGAAGTAGCCGCCGCGTAGCGGCTCATGGGGTCAACCCCGCCTATTTTCGGCGGCTGCATGCCAAGCGGGCCGGGCGGTTGCTGATCCGGCTCCCCGGCCGCAGTTGGCATGGCATTTTCACGCGCGGCCGCTCTTGCAGCCACTTCCTGCTGGGCGGTCTGTTGCAGCTTCCTGTTACCAACGTACTGCTGTGCAAGGCCGCCAAAGACCTGAAACGGGCTGACCGCTACGTTCCCCGGCTCACCCTGGATTGGCCCCAAACCCTGGGCGCGCAATGCCTGCGCCACGGCGTACTGCGCCGCCAACGACGTGGGTGTCGCCGTGGTAGATGGATCGGGCTGCTGGACTGACGGATCGGGCATCAGTAAAGGCCCCCGAGATTCCCGCCCGTGCCACCCATGTTCCCCATGCCACCACCACTGGAACCACCCGCCGATGGGCTGCCAAGAAGAGCCGTCAGCAAAGCTGTCGTCGCCTGATTAGCGAACTGATTATAGGGAGGGGACGACGTGTTCTGCGTTGTGGATGACGGAGCCACTCCACTCGGCTGAGCCGTTTGCGTGGTTTGAGCAGGTGTCTTGACACTTCCCGGAGAAAGCGAATTGGCATAGGCCGCTCCGCCGCCCTGAAGGGCTTGGATCATATTATTCAGCGCCGAATTGGCCGGCTGTGGCGTAGTGGGTGTTAGGCTTAGGGGTTGGGTCGGGTCCATGGTCCTATCTCATTATTTGAGGCTACGCGGAACCACCGCCGCTACCGCTACCAAAGCTACCCAAAGTAGCGAAATTCAACCCCGCACTTCCAAGACCCATCAAGCCGCTAAGCATTGCGTTGTACTGCGCTTGCTGCGCCGTGTATTGATTTTCGGCAGCCGTTGTCTCAGCCGAAAGATCAGCCGCAGTGTTTGGCGTTTGGATGTTCAATGCCGAACCACCCTCAAGCTGGGTTGTCGGGTTGGCGGGGGCGGCAAACGACGCAAGTTGGGTGGATAGATTTGCAGGCAGCTCGTACTCGGTTGTCGCTTGGTTGAAGGCCGTCGGCTCGAACGCCGCCGTGGCCCCGGCCGTCGTCAAGCCCTGGTTAACGTTGTTTTGGCGCATGGCCACCTGATAGGCCGGATCGGTTGGGCCAAGCCCTTCGTTTTCAAGCTGGGTTTGGAGCTGCTGGGTTTGTGTCGTGAAGAACGGCTGCTCGGCCGCGAGGTATTCCTGAGTATTCTGTGCCGTCAGGCCGGAAGAAAGATCACCAATAGCCGATGTGGGGCTTTCGGCCCCATAATTGGCCCCGGTGAGCAAGTTGCCCGCTTGCCCTCCGGCCGTGGTCTGCGTACCTTGCAGAAGATTGAGAAGATTCTGCTGAGTGGGGCTAAGGCTGACATTGGACGAATAGATCGGCGTCCCTCCCGGCCCCGTGCCGGTTTGCGAATAAGTCAGCGACCCATACGGGTCATATTGATTGTAGTTCGAACCGGCTTGATTTTGCTGGGCGATGCCGGTGTTTAGCGTGGCCTGCTGTTGCCCAACCTGCTCGGCATTTTGTGCGATCTGGGCTGGGTTCGGGGGCGACGGTTGGCCTAGGCTCATTTCAAGCCGCCTTGTTGTTCATCAACGCATTGATCATCATGGCGACGTTAGGATTGCCCTGGGCAGAATTCATCGATTGGGGTGTCATCAAATTGGAAGCACCCCCGGTTGTCCCTACCCCCAAACGCCCCTGTTGCAGGTTTGGCAGGCGGCCGATGATCTGATTGGACTGCTGGTTCGGGGCACGAACCGTATATTCGTTGGATGAAGGGCCAAAGAGCATTTTGCTACCCCACTGCCCGCTGTTCAAGTTGTGCCAATTGATCCAACCGCTCACGGAACATCACGAACCGCACGCCCGTATTACGCCTTGTATCGCTGTGCCCGTAGAAACAGCGTTGGGTACCCTCAAGCGCGAAACCAAACCTGCGAAGGGCCTTCATCAACCTGGCATTTCGCCGGTTTACCGTGAGCGTGACCCGGCTTACATTGAAAGTGGACACCAGAATGCGGGCAAGACACTTGACTATTCCTGCCGTCAACGTGCCGCGCCCATAATAGCTCAGTTCCACATTAAAGCCATTCCAGCACTGAAACAAGACGCCCCCCGACAATTTGCCGTCGTGGAGGATTCCCACCGCCTGATCGTATTTCATGCGCAGCGACACGTGGTTCCTGAACAGGTATTCCGCCACCAGTTCGTCGCTGTGCAGAAGGAGCCCCACACTCATATGGCACCGCCAGTCTCAAGAATAGCATTGAAGGCATTGACCTGGAAAACTATCGACGTGCCATTAGAAGAGCCGTCAAAAACCGCGCTATCAAACACGCCAATATCAAATCCATTGTTTGCATCGGCGCTACTGGACAGCACCGAATGGATACGCGCTGCAAAGGCATGCCCGATAGCCTGAACAGAGAGCCACTGAATAAAGTTGGTTGTGCCCCCGGACCAAATGGCGGAATCCCAAAGGGCCGTATCCCACAGTGAACCTCCTTGGGTTATATTGATGGGGTTAAGCGAAGTGGAGGTGCCGAAGTCAGTGTCCACTGAAAGAGACGGGGCGATATTCCCCTGTGTGGTCAGCAATGGCTGGAGCATGGTCATACGCTTGACCTTGCCCGGTTCATCAAACCAGTTGAACGCACATTGCATATCTATGGTGACCGGCGTGCCACCGTCCGAATATCCGGAATACGCTTCATTGACGAAGCCGTCGTTATCGCCGAAGTAGAGCGTGTTGCCCAACACCTCGAAGCAGTTGGCATTCCAGCCAACGAACTGACACCATGCCCCCGTCAGCGTGTTCATCACGAACTGTTGCTGTTCTTCATTCTCAGAAATTGGCACATTCAGGAACAGCAATGTCTCCAACGGGTAGGCCATCAACTGCCAGCCGAAGAAGTTTGCTCCATTCTGCGCGGCTTGCGCCATGGCGTTTTGGATGCGCGCCGTAATGGCCACTGAGCGGTCGGCGGAGGGGTCAAACGGAAGTGCCTGTGAAATTGGCAGGACACCCTGCTGGGTAATCAGGGCAACGTCTGAGGCAATGCCATAGGCGCAACGCAGCCCCATGGGCGGGGCGAGGTTGAAAACACCCACTAAGGACCACGCGCTCGCATTAGTAGGATCAGTGCCGGCATAAATAGCAATCTGGCCTTTGGAGCTGACAAAGACAGCATAATCTTGAGGGCCGTTGCCCCCATCAATGGTCCAGTCGGCCATTGCTACCAAATAGCCGCCCTTGTAAAAGAGCGACCCAAAATCCTGATAGCCCGCAAGAGGGCCTTCAATATCTTCAGTAGGAAGAAACCCAACAATCGTTGAGTTCTTGAAGATATACCAAAGCCGCTGCTTCTGTGCGTAGATGTTGATTATATCGGCCGTTGAGCCAAAGCCGGGCGGCAAGCTTGTGATGCTAGGCGTGGTCCAGGACGTGCCATCCCATTGCCGGAGTTGGTCAACGCCGTTGACACATTGAAGAACAGTAGGGGCACCGGACGGCGTGAAATTTGTGTACTGCCACCGGGCCGAGCCCAGGCCGCTGACAACTTCGGTGGCCGCACCGTAATCGGTCACGTCAAAAATGGCCGAACCGGCCGCCGCGAACATCGTTTCGAGGCTGGGGTTCCGGTAGACCATCAAGGTTTCTACCGGGCTGCCGTTGGTGTAAGCCCAGGCGAAGTAGCCCTCACGCACTTCCACATAGCCGGGGCGTGGCACCCAGTTTTGCAGAATGGGCGCGCGTTTGGGGTCCATTTCAGCCAACGGCGAAATGGCATCCCAGCCGTCAGTGGGCGACGGGATGATCTTTGTCTCAACGTCCGGTGCCAGAAACGGCACCTTCTGCACCGTTTTTGCTTTTCTCATTTGAGAAATGCCATCGTTGCGCTTGGGTTGGCCGCCCGCGTACCTGAAACCCGGTAACCACCTACCGTATTCACATTAGGGAATTGCTTCTTCAGCTCCGGTATCAAGGAGCGCATCTCCTTCATGCCCAGGACGTTTGCCACATCCTTCGAAGCATTTGCCACCTCGCCGGTCTTTGGATCAAGCGCCGCAATATAGTTCACGTAAAGGCTGTTCGGGTTGTGCTGGGCTGTCCACATACGGGCAACCTTCTGCCCCTGATCGTTAGCAATATCAAACGATTTTGAATTTGGTTCGCCGTGACCGTAGTAATAATCAGCCAAGGCAGGGTCGGAACTTCCCCTAGAGGAAAGCGCCACCCGTGTCTCCTCTGAAGGCGTTGGAAGCAACGTCCGTGGCATCAACTTCAGAGCTTCCTGATTACCTATACCAGTACCTTTAGGAAGAATTTGCAGGTTGCGGGGGCGGTCCTCGGTTTCCCACGGCAAATAATCCTTAGCGGCTGCCCCCATGCCAAAGCGTGTCTGCACGTTGCGTGCTTCCACTTCGCCCGCATGACGCATGTAAGCTTCCATAGCCAATTGAGCCGGGTCACTGGCCGAACCAAGCCTTTGGGCTACTTGTTGAGCCATGGGCAGGATAGCTCTTGGACTTGCCCCCGGTGAGAAGCCTTCTTTATTTTGTATCCAGTGCTGAATCTCATGCAACCCTTTGTCGGTGTCATCACCAGTCGAGAGGGCAGCGTTTATTCCAATCTTGTTATTGGTTGGGTCAAAGTACGCAACACCCCTTCGGTAATTGAAATCCACCGGCACCCCGCGAAGATCGGGGTATTGTTGCATCAGTTCAGGGTGATCAAGAAGCTGCCCCAAGCGGCTCCCCGTACCACTCAGGGAAACATTGGTATCCGGTATCTCAAAACGCCACTTGTTGTCCTTGCCTTGGAACCACTTCGTGGCGTCATATATCTGCTCCGGGGAATGCCCCGCCGTTTGCATTGCCTGGGCAAGATCCAGATCTTTCAGGTTGGCCGTGCGTGCCAAGCGGCCCCCGAAGACACCGGCCGCCCCGGCTTCGGCCCCCGGCAAGCCCCCGGCCGCCAGCAGCATAGCGTCCCCTGCAGGCTGTGGATTGTACTCGCCCGTGGTACGCAACTGCTCAGAGGCCCCCATGATTTGCTTGGGCAGGCTGGCGGCATTGAAAACGACACCAGTGAGCGCCCGCACGGCGTCGGGGATACCAATGGCGTTGCTTATGGGGCCTGGGTCAGCCGGGGATTGGGGCGCGGGAACCAGCGGGTCAACGCCGCCCAAGGCTTGATTGCGGAGGGCCTCAATGACCTCGGCTTGGCTGGGCATTGATCATATCTGCGGCATAAGTGACGCCGGTAGGATGGGGGCCGCGCCGGGGATGGTCATGCCCGGCCGTACGTCGCCCTGCATTGGCACAGGCGTGGGCCACGGTGCGGCCGGCACGCGGCCCTGGTCCTTGATGAAGGGCTGCGCCGGGGGCACCTGTGGCCCCGTATTGCCCAGCAAAGCCCTGATCACGTTGGGTACGGTGTACTGCATGGGCGGGCCTCAGCGCATGGGGTCGGGCGGGTAGTACACGTACCGGGCCTTGTCGTCGCGTTTGATGACCACGCCCGCCTGTGTGATCGTGGGCCGGGTTGGCTCAGACGGCTGATTGTCTTTCTTGTCGGCCATTGATCCTTGGATCTTTTCTCCAATGCTCGGCACAATAAACTTGGCTGAGCCTACCGACCTTCAAAGTAATACCCTCATACTCACTCGCAGAAGCCAACCGAAAACATTCCTCGGGTGGGATACCAAACGCCTGGAAATTGAACTCAAAGAGCAACTTTTCACCGTCCCACACTGTAGCATGCTTTGTGGATTCAACAATCCTCCACTCGCGCTTTGGCTCAACGAGCATCGCCAGCCTGAGATTAAAGTTTACAAGCCAGAAGCAGGCCCCCATACAGACATATTGCCAGTAAGCAGGCCAGCGATGTGGATGATCAAAGCGCCAATCGGTAGATTCAGCATCACAAGGAAACATTCCAGGCACGAAACTGTTTTTCCTATTCCTGCCCCACCTGTACTTGTGCATGTCGCGGACTAAGATTTTGTTGAGCATTGGATCATTCAGATGCGGTTTCACGCGCCGCCAATTCCGTTTTAGATCATAGTAACGCATGACATACCCTCACAACTTCGCTGCAAACTCACCAAAATACTTTTTCTCCGCTTCTTCGCGCCTACGGCTAGCTTCCTCAAATGTAAGCCCCCACCCGAGTGAGATGCGTTTGCCATCCACATTGATGTAGGCATGACAAAGCCCGGTCCTCTTATCCAAAAATACGCCTTTGTGACCGGAGGTGTTGTCATCACGAAGCTTGGAGTTCATGCTATTTTGGCTACGCGTAGCCTTACGTAAATTATCCCATTTGTTGTTTTGCTTGTTCCTGTCCTTGTGATCAACCATACGATCCGGCCACTCACCAGTCATGAAGAGCCAGATGATTATTTGAACCTTGTAATCACGGCCGCCAATAGACACAGCCAAATGACCGTTCCTTGTTGATGACGCCCCAGCAGGTTTGCCAAAGGGAATGGCCCTTCCACGGATGTTCCATCGGAGAATGCCCTCTGCCGGATCGTAACTGAAGATCTCGCGAACAAGGGCGGCCGTAACCTCAATGCCGCGAGGAAGGTGCTTGTTTATCTTGTGGCCATTGCGGAGTAGCCACCCGTCATACTCAGTTTTGACATGCTGCCACGCCCGCACAAGCACAATCTCACGCACTGTCTCCGGGTTAACATCGTATTTATCGGCTATGATGGCAATGATCTCACCGTCATAGCGCATCTTGCGCATTTCCTTGACTATTTCAGGGGTTAACTTCGCACTGGCATTCTTCACGCCACGCTGATCACGCATAAAAGGTTCCTCACAGTGTTGAGGAACCATATTTTGCAGATGTCAGTGGGCACGTCAATGATTTTATAGGAATGACACTAAGCTATTGAAATCACATGCCTTGGTTCGGCCCCACGGGACCGGGAAAGAATCCGTCCTGTACATTCGCTGGCGACACGAAGATCGGATTAGTCCGATTAACCATTGGCAGCGTGGGCGCGGCCCCGTCACGGGCCAGCAGCCGCTTGACGTAATCCACCCAGCGGTTTTGCAGGGTCACGTAGCTGCCAAAACCCTTGACCTCCCAGAACATCCATTTGATGCCCATGGTGATGGCCTGATCGTCCAGCAGCGGTACATCGTCATCATTCTGGAAATACTGCGCGAACGTAGCTCCATCAGACACGTTACCGTTCACGCCCACCGCCGCGATGCTGAGGTACTCGAAGACGAGCTGCAACGGCGCGGTGATTTCGGCCGGGGGCGGCCAAATTCTGAACGTGCTGGGGTAGGGGCCTATCTTCCTGAAATGCCTGCGCGGCCCGGTCACCACAATACCGCTGCGGTGCCATTGATCCAGTTGTGGGCTGTCGGGGCCAAGAAGTTCCCACCTGTTGGTGCGGTCCCACATCGTCCGGTTATTGAAAAAGTCAAAGCTGGTTGGAATGGGGTACGTGTCCAAGAGGAACTGTATCTCCGCCCCGGTGATTGCTTCGGTATTCGTGTTCTCCATATCCATGGTGATTTGCGTGGGCGAATCAACGGATTGGATTCTTGCCGCCGCCGGGATACCGGGGCCGAACACCTGCCAATAGTTGGGCTGCAGGTTCGCGGTGCTTGGAATATTCGTGATCACCGCCGATTGGGGCGGCATATTGCCAGTGGTGTCAGTGGGTGGCTGGACAATCAGGTTGTATTCAAACTGCATGGCCGTCCAGCGGCCCATGCGCCTGAGTTCGTCCAGGACGCGATTGGCCAGCGCCCCCATCTGTTGGCCGGTGGCGTCGGCAGCGGCGGTGAAGGCACTTGTGGATTGTGGCAGACCCAACTCAGCTTCGGCTGCCTGCACCATTTGAAGCGCGGTCAGCATGTTCTTCTCTTTATTGCTGTGGGTACGTCGGTTGATTCTGTAGCTGGGTACCGGGCAATGAGTTGGGGCGCTGTTGGGGCACCGTCATGCTGGGACCTACGGGCGGCTGCATGGCTGGGGCGTTAATAGGGCTGCGCATCATGTTTGAGATCATGCGCAGGTACGTCGGGTTGACGCCATGCGGCTGTGACCCAAGCAGGGCTATGGCTTGCTGTGGGTCCATCTACATTCCAGGCGCGGCCATCTGGGGTGACTGTGGCGGCATGCCCGGTTGCAGCCCTTGCATGGCTAATGGGTTCTGCATGGCCATCGGGTTGACCTGACGGCCCATTCCCTGTTGCCCCATCAGGTTGGAGATCGTTAAGAGCTGCTGTGGGGTTGGGGCCGGGGCACCCGCAGCCGTTGCCGGGGGCGTTCCGCTCGTCATGCCGGTGCCCTGTAATGCCTGTGCAACTGACGTGGGGTCCATTCTGTCCCTCCTATTCGGCCAAACGTGGGCGGCTACGCTTCGTTTGCTTGGGCGTGCCACGCATGGCGCGGCCGGTGGCGGCAATCTGCTCGGCCTGTGCATCAAATGGTGTATTCGGCATATGTACGGGGCGCTCCATGGCCCCCGCATAGTCACGTTCGCCTTGGTGAATGCCTTGCTGCCGCCGTTCGTTGAGCAGCCGGGTTACCGTATTGTTGAGTTCTTGAACGTTCTGCTTGAGCGCCGCGATTTCCCGATCTCTGCCCTCAAGCTGTTGGCGAAACTCGTGCGCCTTAATGCCTTTTTCAGCGATCCGGAGGTATTGCTGGGCGGCATTGACATAGCTTTGGCAGCCCATGCCAATATTCTCAATGGCGTTGGCCGAAAGATCCGCCAACTGCTCGACCGTCCATACCTGAGACGCCTCAAACATGGCAACGATCGAAGGCTGCTCAGGAAAAAGGATAGAAACCGGCGTACCGGCCGGGCGCTGCTGAGAATTCTGCTGAAATTGCGCCCATTGCAGCGCAAAGCGCCGCTGATCCTGTGCGGTCGCAGGCCGTTCAACCACATTCAGCCGTTCCCCCGGTTGTGCAATACGAACGTATGGAACGTCTTCGTAGAATGCACGCCCATTTTCCCGTGTCTTGATGCCGTTGAGCACCGGCCGCATGTAAAACACGGCATGGGTCTCTTTTCCACTGCCATATTCGACAATGCCCACAGTACGATCGGCATTGTTCCAATTGATACCAACTGCCGGTTTCAACTCACCCATGTCACTCATGTTGAAAAACTCCTCAGGCCGCGCGCCGCAGCCTATCCTGATTTGCCAACTGGAGCAGCTCGTATGACATTCGCTCCAATACCTCGTCCCAATCGTGGGGCTTCTTCTGGGTAAACAATCTCATGGTAGGGTACCACGGCGTATCATCGCGGTCCATGAGCCATCGCCAGCACGCATCATAGCGTGAGAGCAGCCAAGTGGGCTTGCCCAAACCGCCGGCAACATGCGCCACGGAGGTATCCACCGTAATAACCACATCAAGGCATTGGATCAACGCAGCGGTGTCAAAGAAGTCATGGAAATCGCCGGTCCAATCG
>Ga0209525_1000301_pt1 | contig 12219 bp, 8 predicted proteins | sample JacPin_JW_Ref_O1_FD_187958 | JGI IMG/M metagenome (GOLD analysis project Ga0209525, IMG submission 187958) | Forest soil microbial communities from Algoma, Ontario, Canada - Jack Pine, Ontario site 1_JW_Ref_O1 (SPAdes) (version 2) | ecosystem: Environmental > Terrestrial > Soil > Boreal... | reverse complement strand
GATGTGGCGCAGCTGCGCGCCAGAGTCGGCATCGTTTTTCAGAAACCTACGCCATTTCCACATTCGATCTACGCCAATGTGGCGTACGGGCCGCGAATCCACGGGCTGACCAGGAATCGCGCCGACATGGATGAATTGGTTCAGACCAGTCTGGCGCGCGCCGGCCTGTGGGACGAGGTGAAGGACCGTCTGTCGACCCCGGGCACCAGCTTATCGGGCGGCCAGCAACAACGTCTGTGCATTGCGCGCACCATCGCGGTCAATCCGGAAGTCATTCTGATGGACGAGCCGACCTCCGCGCTGGATCCGATTGCGAGCGCCAAGATCGAGGATTTGATCGATGAGCTGCGTGAAAATTATGCGATCACCATCGTGACGCACAACATGCAGCAGGCGGCGCGCGTCTCGCAGCGCACCGCCTATTTCCACCTGGGCGATCTGGTGGAGATCGGTCCTACGGATCGTGTCTTCACCAACCCGCAGCAAAAACTGACCGAGGATTACATTACGGGGCGGTTTGGGTAGTACATTTCGGCGCAGTGATATTGAGCGGTTAGCGCGCGTCAGGGAGGGTGAGAAGAGTCAAGGACCGAGGGCAACAGGTCCTTGACTCTTCTCACCCTCCCTGACGAGAGCTCGAGCCGATCGTTATCACTACGCCGGCACTAGCAGACGCCTGTTTTTACGGCCTACGAGTGTGCATGCGGCCACCTGACCTATGGCAGCCATCGAATCCCGTGCTTCGGCACCGTGAGCTTGACCGTCGACCCTGAATGGCCAATGGGGATGGCAAGCTTCGAGGCACTGCGTCTTCCGTGCCTCGAAGCTTGCCATCCCCCTCGGCCATACAGGCGTGGTCAAATTCACGGTGCCGAAGCCTACCGCTGCGCCGGAATGAAGTCCTCGAGTACCGCCGTACGCATGAGGTCCGGCGGCAGCAAGCCCTGGCTCAAGATGAAGTCGTGAAATTTCTTCTGATCGAACTTGCTGCCCAACGCCGTCTCGGTTTCCTTGCGCAGGGCGAGCAGGCGCGTATAGCCATAAAAGTAGCTGTTGGCTTGTCCGGGGCTGCGGAAAGTGAAGCGCTCTACTTCTTCCTTGGCAAAGGCATGGCTCAGCATCACATCCTTCTCGAGCACCGCGTAGGCCTGCGCCTCCGTCACCGTACCGCTTTGCAGCTCGGGGTCGAGGAAAGCGCGGGCGGCGCGCAGTAGCCGCAACTGCAGTGTCAACAGCTGGCCCGCCGGCGGCTCGTAGGGCTGCATGATGTATTCAGAGTACAGGCCCCATCCTTCCGCATTGGTGGAGTTGAAGGCGTACAAGGCGCGCGCCAGGCTCACGCCATGCTCGACCATGGAGTCGAATTGCAATTCATGGCCGGGCCGTGCTTCGTGCGCGGTGAGGGTCCACGCGACCGCATCGAAAGTGAAGTCATCGTACTTGTCCACAGCGCCGCCCGTTGCCGACGGGATATTGAGCGGCAGAACGAATTGTCCGCGCTGACCGGTATTGTGCAGAAACGGCGGCGGACTCATGTGTGGGGCGGGCTCCTGCGCGGTTTCAGCAGGCGTCGCGAGCCGGATGATGGCGGGGCGGTTCGGCAAAGTGACCAGATTTTGCGCAACGATGATCTTTTCGATTTCATGCAGGCGATTTTCGAAGAAGGGCAGAATCGCCTCGCCGGTGATCTGCTTCTTCTTCAATTCGGTGATTACTGCGCGATAGTCGCTGGACGGATAGCCGTTGGCTTTGGCGACTTGCGCCGCCAATGGCGCCATTTCGTTTTGATACTGCGTAAAGGCAGCGTGCGCCATCTTGGCAATCTGCGCCGGCGGAATATCGATGCCGTAGCTTTCGAATGCGAGAACATATTTCTCAGGAGGCAGGCGAAAATCGGTGCGCGCCTTGGGCAGAATCGCGGTCTTGACCCAGGCGTCGTACTCCGCCAGTTGCACCTTCAATTTTGCATAGGCGGGTTCCCAGCCGGACAAGTTGTACTTTTTAAATAGGGTTGCGATTTCTTCGACATAATTTGAATTGCGGCCCAAATCGATCTCAACCTGTTCCTTCGACGGGAAAATGACGTTGGGTTTTGCGATCTGTTCGAGCTCGCGTTCTTTCAACCTGTCGGTGAAGGGTTTGTAACCGGGCTCGACGCCGGCGTACTTGCGCAACCGCACCAATGCGGCGGAACGTCGTTCCGCAGGGACCTGATCGTCGAGGAGTACGCGCAAACCGCGGAATATCCGTGCGCTGGCGTTATGGAATGGCACCTCGCGCGCGAGTTCGAAGTCTTGCTCGCGAAATCGCAAATTGAAGGCCTTTTGCAGAATCTCGATATCCTCTTTGACATTCTTGTCCGTCACGGTGGCCTGCGCCGCCTTGATCTTCGCCAGCGCGGCCTCGAGTTCATGCCGCGCGGCGATTTCATCCGCGCGCGAGGGATTCGAGATGAGATCGTCGAATTTCGCCAGCCCCTGCGACGAACCTTGTTCGGGAGAGTGCTCAAGCTGCACGCTCAGCAGCATGTTGGTGTATTCGTTGCTTTGCTTGATCCAGCCTTTTTCGGCCTGATCGCCGCCGGCTGATGTGTCCGCCAAGCCGGCGAAGGAAATGGTGCTCAGAAGTATTGCGGCGCTCAAGTGTTGCAGCATGGAGTTTTCCAGGGGTCGCGAAAAAGGCGCTCATTGTAAACAATTGAGCCGAGCCGCGCCGGATGTCATCCAGAGGATGGATGATGCGTAAGGCCGCCGCCTAAGACCTAATGGCCCCCGTTGAATCGGTATCCCGCGTCGTTGAGCTTTTGAGTGGTCTGGGCCATTTCCGCCGCGTCAAATTTGCCAATCGTACGAGTGTCGTAGATCGATCCGTCCGCAAGTCTAAGCTCGTCTCGCATGAAGGGAACGAGATCCGCGCACGGAACAATGCTGCCTTGAGGTTCGCTCGCAAGCGCGACGACACACGTGTGGCGCTCGCCGTCAAATGTAATGATCGCGGCTGGGTGCGCGGTCATTGCTGCGGCTATAGGCGCCGGAGCGTTGTTGGATGAACCGCAAGCAATGAGCAGCAGGGGAGCGAAAATTGCGAAGACGCGTTTCATGGAGGCCTCTCGAATCGTGGTTTGAAGACTGATTGTGTTCATCGTTGAGTTCGCCACCTAATTCGCCGGTGTCGTCGGCAGAGTCAGCGGCTTCAGCGAACCCCGAACCCGCGCCACTTCACCGGCCGTCACGCTCGAGGCCTGATTTCCCCAGCTGGAGCGAATGAACGTCAGCAGCTGCGCCACTTCCTCGTTGGATAATCGCCAAGCAAAACCCGGCATGCCCAAGGGAGAGGGAGCCGCGGTGGTGCCGGGCAGGGCGCTACCGGCCAACACCAAGCGGATGAGGGAGTTCGGATCTTGGGCAAGCGCCGAGGAGTTGCCGGCAATCTGCGGCAGCGCCTTTGGGCTTCCAGCACCATCGGTATGGTGGCATGCGGCGCAGTTATCGTCGTACAGTTGCGCGCCGCGATTGGCCTCCTGTCCCTTCGCCAGCGCGGCGGCCGTCGCCGGATTTGCTGCGAACTTGGGCGCATCGCCTGAAGTCGGTGGCAACGTCTTGAGATAAGCGGCCATCGCTTGCAGGTCCGCCTCCGTCAGATTTTGCGTGCTGTGCACGACGACATCGCTCATCGGCGCGCCGGTAACCGACTGCTCCGCGTTGCGGGCGGTGCGCAGCGTCGCAACAATCTCCTCCTTCGACCAAAGCCCAAGGCCATCGCCGACATTGCCCCTGAGGTTGACGGCAACCCAGCCGCCGATCTCTTGTCCTCCGGCGAGAAAGGCAGGCGATGAATCATCCAATGACTTTTCCTGCAGCGTGATTGCGCGCGGCGTATGGCAGCTGCCGCAATGACCCGGGCCTCGAACCAAGTAGGCGCCGCGCGCCACGACGGGATCCACATAGCGCGACGCGTCGAAGGCGGGCGCGTCCGGGGAGGGCGCGAACAGTTTGCGCCAAATCGCCACGGGCCAGCGGATCGACAGAGGCCAGGGAATGGCATTCGCGTGCTCGCTGCCTGCCGCCGGCGCGACACCGTGCATGAAGTAGGCATACAGCGCTGCGATGTCCGCATCGCTCATCGACGCGTACGAGGGGTACGGCATCGCCGGATAGAGAGTCACGCCCTCATCGTCGATGCCGTGCCGGACGGCGCGGTCGAACTCGTCGAGGCTGAATTTCCCGATTCCGGATTCGGGGTCCGGCGTGATGTTGGTGCTGTAAATCGCACCCAGCGGCGAATCGATGGCAAAACCACCCGCAAACGGCTTGCCGCCAGGCGCCGTGTGGCAGGCGCCGCAGTCGGCGGCCACGGCCAGGTATCGGCCGCGCTCGACCGACGCGGCATCCGGGGCCGCCGACAGGCTGGCCGCGATCGGCCGGGTATGCGTCGGCAATAGCGCGAAGCTCAAGGCGCCGAGGAAGACGAGAACACCCAAGCCTAAAAATACGAGCAGCGTATGCGTGAATTTCCTCATGACGGGCGCTACGTGCGGATCAAGGCGCCCGGACTCTTTAGGTACTGCTCGCGAATCGCCTTCGCGGCCCAATAGGTCAACGCGCCCACCATGCCGGTCGGGTTATAGCCGTTGTTTTGCGGGAAGGCATTGGCGCCCGGCGCAAATACATTCGGCACATCCCACGACTGCAAATAGCGGTTGAGCGCGGAGGTCTTGGGATCCGCGCCCATGATGGCGCCGCCGCAGGTATGTGTGCTCTGATAGCGCGTGATGTTGTAGTGCTCGCCAGTTTTCTTTGCGTCTCCGGACAGCGCCTTGGGATTGAGCACCTTGCACATGTCCAACGCCTTGCCGACCAGGAATTGCGAGGCCCGAATTTCGTTGTCGTTCCAGTCGAAGGTCATACGCAGCAAGGGCCGTCCGAATGCATCGCGGTAGGTCGGATCCAGATCCAGATAATTGGCGCGATACGACATGCAAGCGCCCTGCACCTCGTAGTAAAACGAGTGTCTGAAGGCATCCTTGACGCCTTGCTTCCAGGCGCTGCCCCAGTTGGGCACGCCGGGAGCCGTGGTAATTCCGCGGATCGGGCCCGAGCCCGGTTGTCTCGCCCAGATCACCCCGCCGCCGATGAAACCCGCCTTCGCGTTGTCCAGCTGATTGCCGTTCAGATCATCGAAGGTGGCGCCGCCGCCGCCGATTCCGATGAAACCATTCGCTTGTACGCTGTCGTCGAAGAACAGCGTGACGCGGTTTAAATTCTGGTAGGAATAGTTGCGGCCAACGGTGCCGGTGCCTGCAACCGGATCATACGGTTTGCCGATGCCCGACAGCAGCATCAGATGCACGTTGAAGAGTGAAAATGCACAAAGCAAGACCAGATCGGCGGGCTGTTCAGTTTCCTTGCCATCGGCGTCAAGATAGGTGACGCCGGTGGCGCGGCCGCCGGCGTCGTCGAGGTTGACTTTCAAGACTTGTGCATGGGCCCGCAATTCGAACTCCTTGCGCAGGCGCAGCACCGGCAAAATGCTCACATTGGGCGACGCCTTCGAATAATTGAGGCACCCATAGTCGCTGCAGAACCCACAGAAATTGCACGGTCCCATTTGACAGCCATAGGGATTGACGTATGCGGCTGAAGCGTTGGAGGCGGGAATTGGATAAGCGCTGTAGCCCATTTCGCGCGCGGCTTTGTAGAACAATTCGGCGCCCAGATAGTTGCGGTTGGGCGGCAGGGGAAATTCGCGCGATCGCGAAGCTTCGAACGGATTGCCGCCGGGAATCTTGGCGCCATTGAGCACGCCCGCTTTGCCCGAGGTTCCGCAGACATACTCAAAGTGATCGAAGTGCGGTTCGAGCTCATCATAGGTGACCGGAAAATCCGCGATCGTCATGTCTTCGGGAATAAATTTCGCGCCATAGCGCTGCCGCAAATTGCTGCGCAGATTGAAGTCTTCGCGCAACGCTCGAAAGTGGCAGCCGGACCAGTGCGTACCCGCTCCGCCCACGCCCGTGCCGGGTTTGAAAGAGCCCATCTGCCGATAAGGCACCGCGGTGTCCTTGATGCCGTGGCGCGCGGTAACGGTTTCTTTCGCCAGGCTCTGCAGGAACTTGCGATGGATGGATCCTTCAAGCTCATCGACGACCCGCGGATACGCGAAGTCGGGCTGCGTGTCGCGATCCGGACCGCGCTCGAGCGCCACCACCCGCAGGCCTGCGTCTGTGAGTTCCTTCGCCATGATGGCACCGGTCCAGCCCATGCCCACGATGACCGCATCGACCCGAGGTTTGACGATGGCCATCAGCCTCGCTTTCCGGCAAGATCGACAGGCGGCAGGGGATAGGGCTGATCGCGAATCTCGACCCAATTCGTATAATCGGCACGCATACCGGGATAGCCGATCATTTTCCACGCCGACATGTTCTTGTTGCCCCCGTGCTTGGGGTCGCAGAAGTAACCCATGCGTGTCTCGCTCAAGAGTTGATTGAAAAATTCTCTGGCGGAAATATTTTCGAGCTCGAGCTTGCCGGCCTCGGCGGATTTGAGCAGCGCCTCCTGATCCTTGTGCTCGAGCTGCGCGAAGCACTTGCCGCTGAACTGCTTCGCGCAGTGAGCGTCGATCCCCTTGATTCCCACCCGCAGAATATCGCGCACCGGCAGCCGGCCTTGATAGCCAAATTGAGGCGCGGCTTCGATGAAGGGACCTTGCATGTACCAAATGTCGCCGCTGGCGTAGGGCGTCTGCATGTGACGGTCGATGAACTCCGGGACGCCGGCTTGCAATGCGCTGGGGCCGATGTTGTCGGCGGGAATCAATTGATCGCAGGCCGCCTGGATGAAGGCCCACTCGGCGGCAGTGAAGAAAGTTGGTTTGTACTCGCCTGGAACCGGGCTCACGTCGGCGGGCTTATCGGCCTCGCGGGTGCAAGCGGTGAGACCGACCACCGCGATCGGAACCAACCCTAAGCTTTTGAACAACTGACGCCGAGATGCTGAAGGCGCTTGATCATCGCTCATTCTTGGCCCCTGTCGCAGTCCTGGCGGGCCAAATATTACCGAGGCGCGCTGCGAATTGTTAGAGCCGCCCGGCAAAAAGTCAGTCGTTATTGCGCAGCAGTTCGTTCAGCGACGTCTTGGCCCGAGTCTGCGCATCGACACGCTTGACGATGACAGCGCAGGCGAGGCCGTACTTGCCATTCGCCGCGGGTAGGGTGCCGGGAACCACCACGGCGCCGGCGGGGACCCGGCCGTAAAGAATCTCATCGCGTTCGCGATCATAAATGCGCGTGCTTTGACCGATAAAAACCCCCATGGAAATGACGGCACCGGACTCGACCACGACGCCCTCGACGATCTCGGAGCGCGCGCCGATAAAACAATTATCTTCGATGATGGTCGGGCCGGCCTGCAAGGGTTCCAACACACCGCCGATCCCGACCCCGCCGGACAAGTGCACGTTCTTGCCGATCTGCGCGCAGGAGCCCACCGTGGCCCATGTATCGACCATGGTGCCGCTGTCCACATAGGCGCCCACGTTGACGTAGCTGGGCATCAAAACCACGTTCGCCGCGATATGGGCGCCGCGCCGCACCGTCGCCGGAGGCACCACGCGCACGCCGGCGGCGGCGAAGCGATCCGCGCTCCAGCCGCTGTATTTCAGCGGTACCTTGTCGTAGAAATTGAGGGCGCCCGCCGGCATCAGTTCATTGTCATTGATGCGAAAGGACAGCAGCACGGCTTTTTTGAGCCATTGATTGACGCGCCAAGCTCCGCCTTCCGGCTGCGCCACACGCAGCTGCCCCTCGTTCAAGAGATCGATGGCCCTCTCGATCGCCGCGCGCAGCGCCGCGGGCGTATTGCGCGGATTGAGTTGCGCCCGCGCTTCGTAGGCCTCGTCGATCACCGAGGATAAGTCGTCGTGGGAATTCAAGATCGTGCCTCGCGCTTATCCAACGCCTGCATCAACGCCTCCTGCACGCGCTGGCATGACTCTTCCTTGAGCAGACCGCCGTCCTCACGCGTGATGTAGAACACGTCTTCCGCGCGTTCGCCCACCGTCATGATCTTCGCGCCGTTGATCGCGACGCGTTCGGCGCGAAACACTCTACCGACCTCCGACAAGAGGCCCGGGCGGTCGGCCGCGATCAGCTCGAGAATCGTGCGCTCGTTGCGCGCGTCGACGCCGAAATTCACCTGCGTGGGCGTCCAAAACATGCGGACCTGGCGCGGCGCCCGCCGCGTCACCGCAGGCGGCAAATCCTGGGCCTGCTGCAATACGCGCCACAAGCCGCGCTCGATTTCTCGAATGCGCACCGGATCGGCAATGACCGCGCCGTTGTCTTCGAGCACCACGTAAGTCTCGAGGCTAAACCCATTGGCGCTCGTAATCAGACGGGCATCGACGACATTGAGACCCATTTGATCCAGCACGCCGGTGGTGCGCGCAAAGCTACGCAGCCGCCGCGGCGTGTAGGTCAGCACCGCCGTGCCGCCGCGATCGGTGAGCTGCCGCACGGCCACCAGCGGCGTGTCATCGTCGGCCGTGCGCTCGGCCAGCAACGCCGTGTGCCAGGCGATCTCCTCCGGCGTGTAGCGCAGAAAGTACGCCTCGGTCCACTGCGTCCACACCGCGGCGGCTTGCTGCTGGATCTCTGCGGGTAACTTTGAAAGGGCTTGATCTTGCGTTTCGCGGATCAGCTGCTCTTGGTCGATCGGCGTCTCGAGTCCGCGCCGCAGCGCCCGCTTGGTGCGCTCGTAAAACTCTTCGAATAGCCGCGCCTTCCAGGAATTCCACAATTTTGGATTGGTGCCGCGCACGTCGGCGACGGTCAATACGTACAAGTAGTCCAGGTGAACCTGATCGCCGACATGCCGCGCGAACTCCTGGATGATGTCCGGGTCGCTGATGTCCTTCTTTTGCGAAGTGATCGACAAGATCAGATGGTTGCGCACCAACCACGCGGCCAAGCGCGCTTCGTAGCGGCCCAAGCCTTGTTCCAAGCAGAAGGCTTCGGCGTCGACGGCACCCAATTCTGAATGGTCGCCGCCGCGGCCTTTGGCGATGTCGTGAAACAGCGCCGCCAGATAGGCGACCTCCTGCCGCGGCAAGGATTGCATGATCTGGCTCAAGGCCGGAAATTCATGGTTGAATTTCGGCATGGCAAAGCGGCGCAGATTGCTGACGACGAATAGCGTGTGCGCATCCACCGTGTAGGCGTGGAACAAGTCGTATTGCATGCGGCCGACGACGCGTCCAAACGATGGAATGTAGCGTCCGAGTACGCCGTAGAGATTCATGCGCCGCAGTTCGTGCGTGACGCCGACCGGCGCGCACAGTATTTCCATGAAAAGCCGATGGTGGCGCGGGTTTTGACGAAACTCCTCATCGATGAGCCCGACATGCGCGCCGATCAACCGGATGGTTTCCGCGCGCACGCCGCGCACATCGGAGTGTTGTTGCAGCAGCACGAATAGCTCGAGCAACGCGGAGGGGTGGCGTGCAAACACCTCCGGATGCGTCACTTCCAAGTAATCATTGCGAATTTGGAAACGCGCATTGACCGGCAGAGGCGCCGCGCTTTGCGTCAGAATGGCCTCGCGAAACAGCTGCAACAACATTTCGTTCAGCAGGCTGATATCCAGGACCGTGCGGTAATACTTCTGCATGAGCTGTTCGACCGCGAGGGTGAAGCTCGCATCCTCGTAACCGAACAGTTTCGCCAGCTTGATCTGGTAGTCGAACAACAGGCGGTCCTCGCGCCGCCCGGTGAGCACGTGCAACCCGAAGCGTACTTTCCAGAGGAACGATTGCGCGGCTTGCAGCTTGCGCAGCTCCTCGCGGGTCAAGAATCCGTGCGCCACCAGCTCATCGAGCGTGTCGGTTCCAAAATGCCGCTTCGCCACCCAGCCGATGGTTTGAATGTCGCGCAGGCCGCCGGGGCTGGATTTGACGTTGGGCTCGAGGTTGTAGGCGGTATCGAAATACCGATGATGCCGCTCGGTTTGTTCCTTGACCTTGGCGGCAAAGAAGTCCTGCGATGACCAAAGCCGATCCGGCGCGAGCGCGCGGCGCATTCCGGCAAACAATGGCTCAGGTCCCGCCAGCAGGCGCGCTTCGAACAGCGTGGTCGCCACGCTGATGTCGGCGAGACTCTCACGCTGGCAATCATCGATCGATCGAACGCTGTGACCCACCTCCAGGCCAATGTCCCACAGGAAGGTGAGGAAGCGCTCAATGTCCGGTTGCCAGTCCGCCGAGTCGCTCTTCGGCAGGAGCACCATGATGTCGATGTCGGAGCTTGGATGCAGCTCGCCGCGGCCATATCCGCCGACGGCGACCAAGGCCAAATCTCCGGCAAATTTCCCGGCGTGATTGACCCACGCCGCGCGCAGCGCAATGTCCACCAGACGCGCACGATCGCGCACCAGATCCTCGATCGGCTCGTCAGCGGCGAAACGATCCTTGAGAAGCTCGCTGCCCTGATCGAGGACTTGGCGGAAGATTACGGGGGAGAATTGGCCCTCTTCGAGGGCGGCGGGCACTGCCGTGAGATAAGGCCAGTCGGCGATTTGATCCAGGAACTTGCCGTGGGCGTTCAAGTGGCGGGCACACCCGAAGCCGCCGCGGCGGCAGACGCTTCGACACTGGCGGGCAACGTGAGCACCTCATAACCCACATCGGTGACCAAAATCGTGTGCTCCCATTGAGCGGACAGGGACTGATCCTTGGTCACGACCGTCCAGCCATCGGGCAACAGGCGAACGTCGCGCCGGCCGGCATTGATCATGGGCTCGATCGTAAAGGTCATGCCGGCCGCCAGTTCCAAGCCCGTGCCCGGTTTGCCGTAGTGCAGCACTTGGGGATCCTCGTGGTACACGCGGCCGATACCATGACCGCAATATTCGCGCACCACCGAGAAGCTGTTGGTTTCAGCGTAGGTCTGGATGGCATGCCCGATATCGCCCAGGTGGGCGCCGGGCCGGACCTGTTGAATTCCGCGCCACATCGCCTCGTGGCAGGCTGCCGTGAGGCGCCGGGCCATGATGGGGGCATTGCCGGCGAGGTACATGCGGCTGGTATCACCGTGGAATCCATCGCGGATCACGGTGACATCGATATTGATGATGTCGCCGTTCTTCAGGCGCTTATCGCCCGGTATCCCGTGACATACCACGTGATTCACCGAGGTACAGATGGTCTTCGGGAAGCCGCGATAATTCAGGTTGGCGGGGATGGATTTGAGCTCCTCCACGATGAAGTCATGGCAGCGTTTGTCGAGTTCCTCGGTGCTCACACCGGGCTGCACATAGGGCTCGATCATGTCCAGGACGCTGGCCGCGAGACGGCCTGCGGCGCGCATTTTGTCCTGTTCGGCGGGGGTTTTGATGGTCACATTCATAGGAAAGTCGGGCAAACTTTTTGGGGCCGGGCGGGCTTTGTTTCTACTGGGGGTTCATGGTATAAAGCGCGGCTATTTTTAACAACCCCGCACGCGTGTCGTCACAATCGACTGGGTGCCCGGTCAGCACTGAAATGAAGGCTTAAGGCCGACATTTCAAGGCAAAACCGGGTTGCCGATTGGGACACGCGGAGGCTCAACCCAACCAGGAGTTTTTTTATGACCAGCGTGTCCATGCGACAAATGCTGGAAGCGGGCGTCCATTTTGGACACCAAACCCGCTTCTGGAACCCGAAAATGGCTCCGTTCATCTTCGGCGAACGCAACAAAATCCATATCATCAATCTGGAAAAGACCCAGCCCCTGTACGCCCAGGCGGCGGCCTTTATCAAGGGCGTGGCTTCCGAGGGCGGCAAAGTGCTGTTCGTCGGCACCAAGCGCTCGGCACGCGACGCGGTGCAAAAAGAGGCCACTCGCGCCGCAATGCCCTATGTGAACCAGCGCTGGCTGGGCGGCATGCTCACCAATTTCAAGACCATTCGCCAGTCCATCAAGCGGCTGAACGAACTGGACGAGATGGCGCAAAGCGGCGCCCTGGACCGGCGCGGCAAGAAAGAAGCGCAAATGCTGCGCCGTGAGATGGACAAGTTGCTGCGAAGCCTCGGTGGCATCCGCGACATGACGGCGCTGCCGGACGCGCTGTTCGTCATTGACGTAGGTCATGAGCAAATCGCGATTCACGAGGCCCAGAAACTCGGCATCCCCGTGGTTGCCGTGGTCGACACGAATTGTTCCCCGGACGGCATCGACTATGTCAT
>Ga0209525_1000298_pt1 | contig 12330 bp, 7 predicted proteins | sample JacPin_JW_Ref_O1_FD_187958 | JGI IMG/M metagenome (GOLD analysis project Ga0209525, IMG submission 187958) | Forest soil microbial communities from Algoma, Ontario, Canada - Jack Pine, Ontario site 1_JW_Ref_O1 (SPAdes) (version 2) | ecosystem: Environmental > Terrestrial > Soil > Boreal... | reverse complement strand
AGCATCGGAGGCGAAGCGTCCGAATGTGCAGGTCGGCGATCCGTTTCTGGAAAAGCTGCTCCTCGAGGCTTGCCTTGAGGCCATGCGGACAGGAGCCATCGTCGGTATTCAAGATATGGGCGCGGCGGGACTTACCTGCTCGACCTGCGAGATGGGTGGGCGCGGAAGTGTGGGCATCGAAATTGAACTTGATCGCGTCCCGCAACGCGAGACGGGCATGAGTCCTTATGAAATCATGCTGAGCGAATCGCAGGAGCGCATGCTGCTGGTGGCGCAAAAAGGGCGCGAGGGCGAAGTCTTCCGCGTATTTGAAAAGTGGGGACTCGATGCGGTCGAGGTCGGCAAGGTCACGACCGACAACAAGTTGCGCGTGCTGCATCACGGCGAGGTGGTCGCGGAAATTCCGAACCAGGCGCTGACGGACGATGCGCCAGTGTATAAGCGTCCGCTGGCGCGGTGGGAGCCGCCGGTGTCGCGGGAGATGCCGGACTACATTAAGCTCTCGAACAGCAGACCGCAGGGGCTAAAGCCCGAATCGTCTGCAACGGGTAACGGCGCGGCGGAAGCCGCGCCCCGCCCAAAACCTTCTATGTCGGGCTCGAACGCGGAAATCCCCACTTCTCGCGCAGAGAACGCGCGAGAAATGGGGCACCTGGCTGACTTCACCGCAGATCTGAAGCGGCTTTTGGCTAGTCCGAATATTTGCGGGAAACGGTGGGTTTGGCAGCAATACGATCACATGGTGCAGACCAATACCGTGGAAGCACCGGGAGCGGGCGATGCGGGCGTGATTCGCATCAAGAACACCAGTCAGGGTTTAGCGGAGCTGGGTTCGGCGAAGGATGCCCCGCAGCGCGGGCTAGCCATGGCGCTCGACGGGAACGGGCGCTGGTGTTACCTCGATCCGCGACTGGGGGCGATGCATGCTGTTGCGGAGGCGGCCCGCAAAGTGGCGTGTTCGGGGGCAACTCCTGTGGCGGCAACCAATTGCCTGAACTTTGGCAATCCGGAGAAGCCGCACATCATGTGGCAGTTCTCGCAGACGATCGATGGAATTACGAAAGCTTGCGAGGAGCTTGAGATTCCGATCACGGGCGGCAACGTCAGTTTTTATAACGAGACTCTCGGTGAGGGCATCTATCCCACGCCGGTGCTGGGAGTTGTGGGAATTCTCGACGACGTGCACAAGACTGTGAAAATGCATTTCGCGGCCGCCGGACGCACGATTGTGCTATTGCGCGCAGGCGACGTGGGCGATATCACCGATGTCGAGAGTGAGTTCGGGTCGTCGGAATACGCAAAAGAGATTCTGGGTGCGTTGTGGGGATATCCGCCCCACTTGGATCTGGAGCGCGAAGCGGCGCTGCAGAAAGCGCTGATCGAACTGATTCAGTTGGGGATGGTGGAGTCGGTGCATGATTGTTCGGATGGCGGCGTGGCGGTTGCGATTGCCGAGAAAACTTTTGCCAAGGGCATTGGGGCGCGGGTGAATCTTATTTCTGGCGGGCTTCCCGCGGAGTTTGGGTTGTTTGGCGAAGATGCTAGCCGGATTTTGCTTTCCTGCGACGCGGGGCAGTTGGGGGGAATCCAAGAGGTTGCGGGGCAGTTGGGGGTGGTGGCCGAGGCGATTGGGGTTACGGGTACGGATCGGGTTGAGATTTCGGTGGATGGTGACGTGTGTGTTTCTGCGGCGGTTGCCGAGTTGCGTGGGGGATATGAAGGGGCGCTGGAAGTGGCTTTGCGGGCTGACTGAACTCCATTGTTAATTTTTGATTTCTTCTTGTTGATTGGAACAGTCCCACCTGAGCTGGGGTGGAGACTGGACGGGCGAGGGGCCAGACATGGGGCACCCGCGGCGCGGTAAGTTTGAGCTAAGAACGAATGGCCAAGGGCTAAATGCTGACTTCTGACAAATTTCGGGATGAGTGCGGGGTTGTGGCGGTGTTTGCGCATCCCGAGGCGGAGAAGCTCGCTTATCTGGGGCTGCATGCGCTGCAGCATCGCGGCCAGGAGTCGGCGGGGATTGTCAGTTCGGATGGGCTGAATCTGCACCAGCATAAGGCGATGGGGCTGGTTGCGGATATTTTTACCGAAGACGTGCTTTTGCGGCTGCGCGGGACCGTGGCGTTGGGGCATACGCGGTATTCGACGGCGGGGGATTCGGCGTTGCTGAATGCGCAGCCGATTGTGGTGCAGTCGAATAAGGGAGCGATCGCCGTGGCGCATAACGGCAACCTGGTGAATGCCGTGGAGGTGCGCGGGCGGCTGGAACGGCAGGGGTCGATTTTCCAGACGAACAGCGATACCGAAGTGATTGTGCATTTGATCGCGCTTTCGAAAGAGCACACTCTTCCGGAGGCGATGGCCGATGCGCTGCGGCAGGTGGAAGGCGCGTTTTCGCTGGTGATGATGAGTACGGACCGGGTGTTTGCGGTGCGCGATCCGCGCGGGTTTCGGCCGCTGGCGATGGGGCGGATTCCGGCGCTGGAGGGGCAGAAGCGCGACACTGTCGTGTTTGCTTCCGAGACTTGCGCGTTTGACTTGATTGGCGCCGATTACGTGCGCGACGTGAAACCGGGCGAGCTGGTGGTGGTGGGGCCGGAAGGGATTACGTCACAGTTTTATGCCAAGGCTGCGCCGCAATCGAGCTGCATTTTCGAGCATGTGTATTTTTCTCGTCCGGACAGCAGAGTGTTTGGGCGGGCCGTGCAGACCAGCCGCGAAGAACTGGGGCGGGAGATGGCGCGGGAATCGCCAGTGGAAGCGGATGTGGTAGTTCCGGTGCCGGATTCCGGAGTGACGGCGGCGGTGGGCTATGCGGCGGAGAGTGGGATTCCGTTTCGCTTTGGGTTGATTCGGAATCATTATGTGGGGCGGACATTTATTGAGCCCAGCCAGAGCGTGCGCGATTTTGGAGTGAAGCTGAAACTGAATCCGGTGCGTTCGCTGCTGGAAGGAAAGCGCGTGGTGCTGATTGACGATTCGATTGTGCGCGGGACTACCAGCCGGAAGATTGTGCGGTTGATTCGCGGCGCGGGGGCGAAAGAAGTTCACATGCGGATTTCGTGTCCGCCGACGATTTCGCCTTGTTATTACGGCGTGGATACGCCTTCAAAAAATCAATTGATCGCGGCCAACAAGTCTGTGGAGGAGATTCGCGAGTATATTGGCGCGGATTCTCTCGCTTATCTATCTCTCGAAGGGTTGAAGCGGGCTTGCGGCGAAGGTCCGCAGATTTCTTACTGCTCGGCTTGTTATACGGGGAGCTATCCCACCAACATCGTGGACGTGGAAGAGATATTGCCAGCGGCGGTGCGGCGGTAGGAGCGACTTCTCTTTGGCCACGGATTGCACGGATCTTCGCGGATTTTTCTCTCCTGAATTCCTGTACTGACATTTAGTGTGCGGATTTTGCGCTGGCCAGCTTGCACTGGTGGGAGCACCACGCAAGCTTTCGGCGGTGAGGTGGTTGTAAGGATCTTCGGTTCGCTCTGGATGACAAGGCGCTGGCGAAGGCCTTTGGGCGGCGCAGCGCTTTCAGCGCTGCGATAAGGTGGCCACAAGGAAAGCGGCTTTTGGCCGCTGCGGTGCGCGGCAACAACCCAGTTTCTCCAGCTACATCTGCCGGGGTGTCCCATGTCTCGCCTCCTTTGCGAGACGTGGGATTCCCGTCCCCATCCTTCTGGGGATTTTGTTGATTCACGCTACAATCATCCCGCCATGTCCACCCCAACGACCCGACGTCAGTTCCTGGTCACGGGAGCCGCAGCCGGCCTCGCTCTATCGGCGATTGCCAAGCTCGCCGCCGCAACTTCCGCGCCGCAACGCAAGTTCTTCGCCATTCTGAGCCTCGGCCGGTTGGGCCTTCACGCGAGTTTCCAAGAATCCGTGGAACTGGCCACCAGGTACGGCTTCGAAGGCGTGGATCCCGACATCAGCTATCTCGCTTCGCTGTCTGACGACACCCTGCATGCACCGCTCGACGATCTGAAAAAAGATCTGCTAAAAAGAAATCTGAAATTCGGAGCCGCCGGCCTGCCGGTCGAATTCCGCAAGGATGCCGAGACTTTCAATTCTGATCTCAAGAAACTTCCCGCCGCCTCGGCCATTCTCGAGCGGGCAGGCATTGGGCGGGTCAGCACCTGGATCATGCCTTGCAGCGACGATTTGACCTATCTACAGAATTTTCGTCAGCATGCCGAGCGCCTGCGCCTGTGCGCGCAGGTTCTCGCCGATCACGGCCAGAAACTCGGCCTGGAATATGTCTCCCCGCGTACGCTCTGGCGAAGCCAGAAATATCCTTTCATTCATACGCTCAGCGAAATGAAAGAGCTGCTCGCCGCCATCGGCACCGACAACCTGGGCATCCAGCTCGACAGCTGGCATTGGTTCAACGCGCAGGAAACTCAGCAGGACCTTCTGACCCTGCGCGCGCAGGATGTGATCACCGTAGACCTGAACGACGCCCCCACCGGCCTCACGCTTGATCAGTACCGTGACGACAGCCGCGAGCTGCCCGCCGCCACCGGAGTCATTCCCGTGAAACAGTTTCTCGATGCCCTGCTCCAGATCGGATACGACGGCCCCATTCAGGCCGAACCCTTCAACGCACCCCTGCGCGCCCTCCCGCTGGACCAGGCCTGCGCCATGACTTCCGACGCCATGAAAAAAGCTTTCCAGCTGATGTGACGCGGGGAAATTGGGTGATGTAAGTGCGAGTGGGGAGCTTTTGGGCGAAGTGAGCGTGAGGGGGAAGCCTCCTGGGCGAGCTGAGTGTGAACGCGATGGCTTTTGGGTGGCGCAGCGCTTCCGGCGCTGCGATAGATGGACCACAACTGAAGCGGCTTCAGCCGCCGAGGAACCTATTCCGCGCTCCACGAACCGCCCTGCCTCAGAATTCTCCCTTGATGTGGCTACTGCGAAATTGGCGCGATCTTCCTTTGGTCGTTTACCTTAAACCCCGCCGGGAGTTGGAATAGCTCCGGGTCGGGCTCGGACGCAGTCAACTCGGTGATGGTGAAGGTTTGCTTCCCGAAGAATGGGCTTGATCGCACCGACAACAGGTTGAGGCCAAGCTGCTGCGAATGCCAGTATTCGCTGAAACTGGTGAGGGGCTGGTCGTTGCCCATGGCCCCGGCGTTGGTGATGGTAGTCTCGCGGACACCAACGGTATCCATACCGAGAATATTCCTCGTTCCCAGGTCCTCCCAAGACACATTGCCGTCGCCACGCGGCAGGGAATGGGAAGAGCCCGTGCGCACGGTCGCAGCGGCAAGGTCGCTGGCGGGATCATACGCCAGCAGATCGCAGATGTGTTTCTGCGGGCTGCAATTGTAGAGCGTACGCTCCTTTGGATCGGCAATCTGAATCCAGTTCATGGTCGACTTAGCGTTTCCGTTCTTCGGCACCAGCAGCCAGCGCTCCTCGTAGATGCGGCCCTGTTCGTCGCGCGCGATGTGACGCTCGTTAACGAACGTCATCGTGGCGCCATCCGCCGCATATTTGATCGCTTCGGTTGCAAGGGTGGCCGTAAAAGGGGAATGAGGAATGGGCGGAATGACGATGCTTTCGAGCACTTCCCGCACCCCTCCATCGCGGGACGGCTGGGATTTTTGTGGCGGCAGCGTTTGTTGCACCTGCGCCAAGCACGACACGCTATTCAGCCACAGAACCGCTAGCCAGAGGATCCCCGCGATTGAAGTTCGCATAGCCGATTCCTCCCAAAGTCATCACGTACGAGGTTGTTACGTGCTAAAGCCTGTCCTTAAAGCGTCAAAGCCAAGGCATCTTCGCGAGAACCGTGCCTACCCTGGGACCCAAAGGCAAGTCCAGGAAAGTAGACATTTCTTCCACAGCCTAACCCCTGGAGCGTACACGACCGCCTCGACGCCCACTCCTGAAATCAACAACGTGCAGAGCACTCCTCCGCACGTTTTCGACAGCGTTCCTTCAGGAACACTTCTGCAAAACGCAAAATTCAAGTCAGATTTTGAAGCCCGAAGCCCGAGCCCAAAGCCCGCTACTCCAATTCGATCCGCCACAACGGCTCTCCACCTAGTGAGTGATAGAAGCCCCACCCCGCCAGCGCCACCACGCTGAGCAGCGCCAGGATCGATGAGGTCATGTACCACGCCGAGAGGTCGGCGGACAGAGGAGCGTTTGCCGACAGGTTGATGGTGAAGACGGCGCAGGCCAGGGGCACGAACCCGAAGCGCAGCACGATTATCGCGGCAATGGCGTAAACCAGAATCTCCGCGGGAATCTCGACCGCCCTGTAACTGCTGCTCAACCCGCGCGGCAAAGCGAAGATCGCGACCATCACAATGGCCGCGATCCATTCCTTCCGCAGCAGAACCTTCAGCCCAAACAGCAGAAAGAAAAACACCAGCGTGGTTTGGATCGACAGCGGCCACTGTTGCAACCAAGCCCCCAGGGCATTTCGGCCTCCCATTAACAGTTCGGTCGAAAACAGTGTGGGCGCAGCCCCCATGCGCATCATGGGGATGAAGCGAATCTGGAAAATGAGAATCCAGACCACACCCAGCAGCACGCCGAAAAGAATATCCCGGCCCACCAGCGGATCGCGCGCTCCTGCCGACAGCAGGCGGCTCCAGGAAATAATGGTCTTCGGCCAGTGACGCCTCACCCACGGTTCCACCGCCAGGTAGAGCATCCAGGTCGTACCCGCAACAAACAAAGCCGTGCTGATCTGGAGGAAAAGAAGGCTAATGGCGTCGCCGACGGTTGCGAAGTGGCCCCGGCAGAGGAACAAAGCGATCTCCAGGAGAAACATCACCGAGGCCAGGCGGAGCGCCCCCGCGCGGTCGCCGCGACCCTGGCGGTAGTTTCTGCGCGCCAGAAGGCCAGACCCTACCAGTACCGAACCGACCACCAGCCACCCGAGAATTCTGCCGGCCTGCTCTCCAATCGATTTTTTCTCCGTGCTCTTCTGGCGTTCAGGCTTGGTCCAGTCGCCGATCAGAGAAAAGAAAACGGGCTTACCCTGAAACGCCGCCGCTTCCACGCGCAGCGCACGCGTCGTCCCCGGCCAGGTTCCAGTCCACGCCATGCGTGAGTCGGAGGCAGCCAGCGACGCCCAAATGGGCGGCGCGGTTTGGAATTTCGAAGCATCCAGACCGGCCGCGGCGAACAGTGTGTTCCAGTCATACCCTGTAGGCGCAGCCGCTGCAGCCGGAGCCGCCGCAGACGTGTCCCCGTTTTTCTCTTCCTGCTTCTGCAACGGGATGGCTTCGAAATACGTCAATCGTCCCTGCGGATCGAGCTCCAGGTTAATCATCCCTGAGAGCACGGTGGGCGGATCGCTTTTGGTGACGATCCCCGGTGTCATCAAATCGCCGCCGCGGAAATCGCTCGCCACTAAAGCGTCGGGACTTTGCCGGTACCAATATTGCAGCAGGGAAGGCCGCGCGGCGAGCACCGCATCCCAGTGCGGAGGCTTGTCGTTTTTCTCCACGTACTCCTGGAAGTCGTCATCATCGCGCAGGCCGAACGCGCTGTCGGCGGGATGTCCCTCGTAGCCCAGGCGGGCAATGATTTCGCGGGACTTCTGGGTCAGAACTTCCGGAGTCTGCTCCAGCCGCATCTTTTCGAGGGCGCTGTAGTGGATGCTGAAATAGGCGACGAGCGCGAATCCCAGCAGCACCGCGGCCAGACAAACCACGGCGGTTCGCGGACGCAAGCCAACCGATTCCCCCGCGGCTGCCACCATTTGCGGCGATGGCGTTTCACCCGCGGCCAGCGCGGCGGCCAGGGGATCTCCACCGGGCATTGCACCGGCCACGGCCAGCGCCGTTGCCGGACGTGCGCCAGGTTCCACTTCCAGGCATCGCAGAATCACTTTTTCCACAATTGGATCGAGATCCTTCACTACCGACGACGGCCTGCTGGGCGTGCGATCGGCAGACGCTCCGCCCACGAGTTTGTCAGCGGGCCTATCTGCGAATGCGCGCTTGCCCGTGAACACTTCATACAGCACCAGCCCCAGCGCATAGATATCGCTGCGCGTGCTCACTTCCTTGCCTGCAAGTTGCTCGGGCGCCATGTAGGCAGGAGTTCCGCTGCGGATTTCGTTGCCGCGAATGTCGTCGGCCACGCCGGCCAGGCCAAAATCTGTGATGACCACTTGTCCGCGTCCATCGAGCATGATGTTGGCGGGTTTCAGATCGCGATGCAGAACGCCTTTGCCGTGGGCCGCGGCCAGGCCGGCGCAGAGCTGGCGCGCGATGTCGAGCGCTTTGTCGCCGGGCAGGCGTCCGATGCGCCGCAGCAACGACGCCAAATCTTCACCGTCGACATATTCCATGGTGAAGAAGGTGTGGCCGTCGACGTCTCCCACGTCATAGACGCGGCAAACGTTGGGATGCGAAACCCGGCGCGCGATTCGCACTTCATTGCGAAAGCGCTCCTGCAGGCCTTCGTCGCGCGCGGCTTCGTCGGGAAGAAACTTCAGGGCTACGGCTTGCCCCAGCGTGAGATCGTCAGCGCGGTAGACTTCACCCATGCCGCCTTTGCCCAGCAGGGCGACAATCCGGTAGCGGCTGGCCAGCAGGCGGCCCGGCAGAAAACGGCCCTCGTGCAAAAGATATTCGGCAGAACTCGGCGGCCGGGAAGTTCGAGAAGAAGTTCCAGAAGACGGCGGCCGCCGCGGAGTCGCAGCTGCCACGTCGATCGTGGGCAGATTCGCCGCAACCATCTTCGCCGCAGTCACGTTCGCCCCGGCCATGTCGATGGTCGCTGTTTGGTCGCTGCTGGGCGCGGGCGCTCCGCAGGAAGAACAGAACCGTCCCGTCTTCGGTAGTTCAGTGCCACAGGAAATGCACGTCGACATAAATTTTCCCGCTACAGTCTACCCCAGACCTCGCGCGTTCGTGGTCCGAGGTGTGACGCCGCTTTGTATTACCATCCAAGCGATGACTTCACGCCTCGGCCGCTGGCTCCGCGATCCGGTTTTTCTGTTGTGCGTGGCCGCGGGACTGCTTGCTTTCGTGGTGCAGTCCGGCGAACTGGGCACTGCCGATACCACGCATCGGCTGCAGACCACGCACTGGATGTGGACTTCCGAGCCGCAGGTTTTTCCGCAGGAGTTTTCCGAGTTCGGCATTCGCGGCCGCGGAGGCCGGCTCTACAGCTGGTACGGCATTGGTCAGTCTCTGCTCATGTTGCCCGCCGACGTGGTGGGCACGTGGATTGCGCACTGGAAAATTTTCTCCGACTACGGGGACGATCCCGGCGTGCGCAGCATCGTGGTCACTTACAGCACCAACATTCTGGTGAATGTGCTGACCGCGCTGATCGCGCTGCGGTTGCTAGGCCAGTTGGGGTTTAGTAAGAAAGAAGCGTTCGCCGGCGTCCTCGCGTTGCTTTTTTGCACCACCCATCTCCACTACACGCAGAACATGATGGAGAACAACTACATCCTGTTGCTGACGCTGGTGGGATTTTCATTTCAGTATGAATGGCTGCGTACGGGCAGCACGCGCTCTTTGGTCCTGGGCTCGGCCGCGCTCGGGCTAAATCTTCTGACGCGCCTGACCACTGGCCTCGATCTGATAGCCTGCGGCGCATTCGTGCTTTTTGTTTTGTGGTTCGAGCAAGTACGCAGGCGGGCGTTGTGGCAACGTCTGCTTGATTACGGCAGGGTCGCGGCGCCGGTCTACGCTTTCTTTGCGCTGATCGATCGCGTGTATCAGTTCTACCGCTTCGGATCGTTCACCAACACTTACGTTTCCCTGGCTGCGGCGGCGCAGCGGCAGCAGGATCCCACGCTGCCTCCAAACTATCCCTGGACCACTCCGTTTCACGAGGGATTTCTGGGCCCGCTGTTCAAGCCGGAGAAGTCCATCTTCCTGTTTGATCCGCTGCTTCTGCTCGCGCTTTTGATGCTGGCGCTGCTGTGGAAGCGGCTGGCGCCCGGGGTTCGCGCCTATGCATTGTCGACGCTTCTTCTGCTGCTCGCCTACATCGGTTTCTACGCGCGATATTTCGCGTGGGCGGGAGATTTCGCCTGGGGCGACCGCTATGTATCGACGACGGTGGAACTAGCAGCACTGCTGGCGGTGCCACTGCTGCTGCGGCTTCGTGCGCTCGTGACGGAGAGCGAACCTCAGGGGCTAAAGTTCACATCTTCGGCTGCGGCTAACGGCACGCCTGAAGCCATGCCCTTCCCGCTCGTACCCACGGCAAACGTCGGGCCAAGCGTGCTCGCGGCCAGCCTACCCGTCACGAAGTCGCCGGTGTCGCCGGCCGTGGGCAAATGGATCTGGCGCGCGGGAGTGGCGCTCGTCGCGGCCAGCCTCGTCATTCAAATCGCGTCGCTGGCGTTCTGGCTTCCACTCGAGATTTATCAGATGGAGACCTTCGGCCATCCCACGTTCGTCATTGCGTTGCGCTTCAAGAACATCGCCGCCTTCGCGCTGGGAAAGATGGACGCGTGGGGACTCAACACCGACGCGATGACCTGGGATCCCTGGGATTACGTCCACATCACCACCTGGAATTTTCTGCCGTTTCTGCTGAAGCGGGTGGGAGCAGCTCCGGCCTGGGTGGCGCGCGTCGCGTTTGCGGTCTGGCTCGCGGGAATCGCCGCGCTGGTGGGGACGCTGGCGCAGTTGCGTTCCGTGGTTGGGAGCGAGACCGCGTAGCCGGCTTGGCGGTTGGAACGGTTCCGGGCGCCGCGGAAAAGCCGTTTCGGCGCGGAGAGCACGATCCACTTTCCTCAAATTTTCGTGTGAACTGCCTGATTGAGGAATAAGAAATGAAAAAGGGTCTAGCAAAATTTAAAGGGGACCCGCCCCCCCGGCGGATCCCCTTCCTGCTCAGAATGCCAACCATACAGGCCCTCCCCCCCAAGGGACGACCCTACGGCGTGCAACTGTTCTGAGAACAATTTTCGTCTTCGGAGCCAGATGCGGTTTGCTGGTCCTCGATCCGGCTCCAGGTCACGCAATATGCCGCGCAACAGGGAAGTGTGCCGGCGATCCCGGTTATCTCACTTCATCGTGAATTTTTTTGTTATCGTTTGTCATGATCATGGCGCGCGATCCAGCAGGTCGATATCTTCGATCGCGTCGTAGAGGCTCGTCCAGGATGTTCCGCATGCGGGTTCTGTGGCGCGGTTTCGTTGTCCGTTTTTTCCTGCTCGCGGTTATCGTTTGGCTGGGTTCATCCCGTCCCGCTCACTCTGACGCAGGCGCTCCATCTCCTCAGTCGTTACCTGAACAGTTGAAAAGCGGGGAGTCGGCGCAGGGCACGATCGCTCCCGGGCAGACCCATGTCTATGCCATCGACCTCGCTGCAGGCCAATACCTGCACCTGGAAGTCGAACTGGAGCGGATCGATCTGACGGTCCGGCTGCTCTCGCCAGAAGGCGCGGAATTGGAGCAACGGGAAAATCCGGTGGAGAATTCTTCGATCCCGCTGTCTTTCGTGGCCTCGACCGCCGGCGCCTACCGGGTCGAAATTCGGCAGCCCATGGGTGCGGATCAGAAAAAGGATGCGAAGGCCGGATCCGACGGGAGCTCCCAGCTCAAGACGTATACGATTAAAGTACATCAGCTCCGCCCCGCCGAGCCAGATGACCAGAAGCGCATCACCGCCGAGCGCGCCGGCAGTGCAGGAGACAAGCTGCGGGCCGAGGGCACCGGGCCGTCGCGGCACGAGGCGGTAACCCAGTACGAAGTGGCGCTGACGGTGTGGACTGATCTGGCAGACCAGCCCCGCCAAGCCGACACCCTTTCGAGCCTCGGCCGTGTTTACTACGATCTGGGAGACACGAACAACGCGTTGGAATTCTGGAACCGCGAGCTGACGGTGCGCCATGCCCTGGGACATCCCGACGACGAAGGCAACGTCCTCGGCAGCATCGGCACAGTTTACAGCCGCCTCGGCGACCGTCAGAAGGCTCTCGACTACTTCAGCCAGTCGGTCGAAAAACTTCGAGCCGCCGGCGACAAAGTCAACGAGGGCACCGCGCTTTCGAGCATCGGAAACACGTACTACGGCCTCGGGCAAGTGCGGAAGGCGCTCGAATACTATGAGCAGGCGCTGCCGCTGCAGCACGGCGCGGGCAGCCCGTCCGCCGAAGGGGCGACCCTCGGTAACATGGGAATCGCCTATTCGGCGCTGGGCCAGCCGCAAAAGGCGCTCGATTATTCGCGTCAGGCGCTGCAACTCGCCTTAGCTGCCGGCGACTTGGATGGGCAGGCCGCGACCCTGACCTCAATCGCTTCTTTATATTGGCAGCTGGGAGATTGGGATCACGCCCTCGAAAACCAGAAGAGCGCCGTGGAGTTGACCAAGAAATCTGGAAAT
>Ga0209525_1000296_pt1 | contig 12427 bp, 20 predicted proteins | sample JacPin_JW_Ref_O1_FD_187958 | JGI IMG/M metagenome (GOLD analysis project Ga0209525, IMG submission 187958) | Forest soil microbial communities from Algoma, Ontario, Canada - Jack Pine, Ontario site 1_JW_Ref_O1 (SPAdes) (version 2) | ecosystem: Environmental > Terrestrial > Soil > Boreal... | reverse complement strand
ATTCCGTATCGTCTGAGGAGGTATTGCTCACGACTTGATCTTTTCTTTTTCAACTGTAAAGTATTTCTTAGAACTTAACCAGCCGTATTGTTTACCGGCGTAATAATAAAAGTCATATTCAATTGTACACGACTTGACCATTTTTGTCAATCTATCGGTTTGTCTAGACCGTAGTAATGCTCATACGGGTTGAAGCAAGCGTCATGAAAGTAAACGTCGTAACCTGGACTTACTGGATAGATAACATGTTTCTGTTCGTAGTAAATCCATTCAGAACACTTGTGGCAGTCTACCTTGCCGCCATGCGCAGGGTTACTTACTACGAAGCCTTCTGCTTCGGGCTCTGCTTCAATGTAACGTACGGGCATTTGTTATCTCCGGGACGTCGGGAACTCTCTTTACTTCTGTGAGGTAGACGGGTCCTGATGCGTAGAGGAATGTACGTAGCTTGGGAAAGCAAGAATGCTTAAAGATTGAGTAAGAGGCTTTTGTATCAAGCTTAATATTTCCAGACTTCCCTTCTGAGACTGTTCCACACGTGCAAGACGGAGGTTCACTTCTTCCAATAATTTGCTTGTAATCTTGTATTCGTTCTCGAAGTTGCTTCTCTCTAGTTCCAAGTCTATGTTCATAAAGCACCATATGTCCTAGTTGTTTATCAATAGCTAAAAGATACGCCTTGTCTTTTACCCGAACAAGACTGTCTTCAAAACTCCCCACCATATACCCATCAAGTTGATCCAGATACCCAAAAGGATCATCCTGCGCGATCGTCTTCTCCTTGAACTTCTTAAAACCAAAGCTACTGCTAGATTTAACATCAACAATACAACCATCAATGACACAGTCACGGTGACCGGCGACGCCGTCAACAACGACTTCATCCTGTTCTCCTGTGACTTCGTGTCCGGCTGCCTTAGCTAGAGTAATAGCTAGTGCTTCAAGTATGTGGCCAAAGCTGTATTTAATCTCCGCCCACGGCGGGAGTGGCTCTGCCAGTTCCGGATTGTGGATCGAGTACCACAGAGCGCGTGGACACTTTTTACCCAAACCCGACAAGCGGAGACGAGCTCTTTGGGTCTGCTCACCGAGCTGAACTGAGAGGCGGCTTGCAATATCAGTGGATAGTTTTTGAGAAAGCTCTGGACTGAACCAGCCATTCTTGTCTCCCACTAGTTTATAAATATCAGAGACTAACGTTTCAATTTTCATAACAACTTCTTAATGTCTTTAGGCCAGTTTCTAATGAATGTGATAATATCTTATAGCTGCCTATAGGAGTGTTTGGGTACCAGTGTAAACTCCACACTGAGTTACTTGCAATAGCTTTGTCACGTTCTTCGTCTGATACCCACTCGTCACTCTTTTCAAGACAGTCTTCGAAGTATTCTTCGATAGACATATAAGAAGACATATGACCGTTATAGTCTGCCATAAAACCGTTTACCTCTGGCAGCACTATTCCGTACGGAAGTTGGAGGTTCTTTGTGTTTGGTAACGTCAATGTAGAGTAGCCTGTATGTATGTTGCGAAATATTTCAGCATTGTTAATTGTAGCATACCTACCGGAATGCTGGCAAGCATAAGAATACCCCAGATCTGCAGAGCGTCTAAGCCCTTGCCTGACGGCTTCTTCTTTTTGTCTTCTTCTTTGAACAGATCTTTGACTTCCTTGAGTTCGCGTTCACATCTCTTGATGTAGGTAATGAAGTCTTCGTCTTCTCTACGCATCGGAGGAGCGTACTCCATCATTGGGTACGGCTGTGGCCAATACGGAGAGTACATCCTGTTGTTCATGGATTTTCTCCATCTTATTCCTTTAACGAAACCAGCCTAGTAAAAACATTACTACGATAAGACATACGGCGACTGTTATAATGATTGACATTTCTTCACCCAGACATACGAGTTTGTTAAGGAGGTCTTTTGGGAGCAAACCTAATTATCTTCATTTCCGAACTCCTCCTAGCTGTTGTTAGCAACTGTTCAGAAATAACTATCGACTGCGGGAAGTGCAAGCAAGACACCGACTTCGACGTCAGCTATGTAAGAACCGACTCCGTCAGAGTATCAGTACCGACCCAGACAGGGAGTGTCTGTTTCCGTTTGACATCCAGCCTTACTGCTAAGGTCGTGGCGTCATACGCAGTGAAGTTCTTGTCTTCGAGGGTTCAAGATGCTCACCTCTCTGATGTATTTGCTACATTGTGTGATCTTAAACCCGCACTACGTGCCAAGCCGCTCGACGGTAGACAGCCGTAACGTGCCTGAGATCGGGGAATGCCTCTGCGTTTGCTACTGCTCCAGAAGGGCTAATGAGACCCTAACAGTCCGTCTCCTTCAAAGGGAGATTGGGTTAACAGCCTCGTCGTACCGGTAGGTTATCCGCTGAGTGGGTCTTCACTCCACATTGTCGGGGTTGCAATCCGATGCCTTTCGTGTCCCACTCTACAGGTATCTAGGTGAACCCTGATCACAGGGGGATGGAGTTCCGCCATCCTAATACCAGGACATTAATTTCGGCCATCATACGGATCATCAGCTACGTCAGGTACGTCTTCTTCTTCCGCTAGCTCGTACTTTCACCAAGTGTCACCTTTGCTTTACCGTTCACTACCAGGGTCGAACTGGTCTTGGCTACTGGAAGCGCCTACACTGACGCCTCGGAGACATCTAGAAGAAGTCTTTCGGAGTTATACCCTACCGGAGAGGTAAGGCGGCTCTTGACAGACTACATTTATTTCCCGGTGCTTTACGCCTACCGGCCTGCAGCGCACTCGGCGTATTGCTGTCCTTCTCTCACGTCGGCAAACGGCGGGTGTAGTCGTTAGCCTCTATTCCCTTTTTAGCTAACGAAAGGGTAAACGGTCTTTCTGCTAACATGACAAGGGTTGTTATAAGAGCCTTTAATCATGTCAGTCTTGCGCGCCTCACGTGTTGGAAACTGGGCGCGGCTCCACGTCGTGAGTTCTTCTCTTTCGGCACAGGGATCACGAATTTGCTAACCTGCATCGCTTATCTGGCGACTGCCTACTAGATCGTCAGGGATAAACCCTTCAGCGTTCACGCCTATGGATAATTAACTAAAGACTGTCTGGCCTAGGGTTCTCCATGCAAGCTATACCCACATCTGCTGGCCTTCGGATACGGATGAGAGGCAGTTGCCACACAGTCTAAAACAACGGTTGAGGCTTGACTTCGTCAAGACCTCTGAATGCTTTAACGGCGTCTTCGTCTCTGTCTTTAACAGGAGTGTAAGGCACGAGGTTGTCAACCTGCATAGAGACCCAACGGGCTGCTCTGCCTTTACCATTCCGGTAAGTATAGACTTCTAGCTTTAGCGTAATGTCAGAGTCGTTACCGACCTGGGTGTCTCCGTCGAGCGGAACACCAGACTTGTCTACGACGAGCGGCGGAGCCTGTCCGACAAGCTTGCCTTGTATCAATCGTTGAGGCTGTCGGTTAAACGACATAAACTCTCCGTCGTCTGACGGCTTCCAGGCGTTAAGGATACCCGGCTCTGTTTCCTTTAATTCATTAAGTACCTTACGGGCTTCTTCGTTAGGAAAGAAATCGACAGACCAAGTACCGTATTTGTTCAAAGACTTATACTTAGCCCAACGACACTTACCTTGAAGGTATACAAATTTAGTAGCCATTAAGTATTGAGTTCCTTTATAGAATTAATCGTGATGTTCTTTATGTCAGAAAACATATCTTTGATCTGGGAAAACGCAAGGTCTTCCGCTTCGTCAATCGTATCTATGCCGTCTACGGTAATTACTCCGTACTCTTCAATATCATATGTATAGTCTGCCTCAAATGTTTTCATCGTGAACTCCTATTTCGATAGTAGTATTTTCTTGGTCCTAAAAGTCTGCCCCTTAAAGGTATTAAGACAAGTCTGTTTATTACTGCCCAGACCCACAGGCCAATCTTTTCAGGAGGCGCTACAATCCATTTAGCAACATGGCACGGATAAGCGATCATATCCTCACGCCATATTCTTTCCATCTCTTCTTTCAATGTATCTGGCTCCAATCTCTGCCTATATGTCCGTCCCCTGCTAGAGGACACCTAAGTCCTAATTCTTCTCCGACTTCAACGATACTAGAACAGAAGATCTTGTTGACTTCTTGTGCTAAGACTTGATCGTTGGGTACTTCAAATATTACTTCGTCGTGGACGACGTTGACTAGCTTTACATCGGCTCCCCGGTATAGCTGTTTAAGTTTACGGCACGTCCGTAGGACGGTTCGCTTGACGATGATTGCTTCTCCATTCTGGAGGTAGCCTGACATAACCAAGTGTTTACGACTTCCTTGGGTGTCGCCTGGGATAGCCGCTCTTCTACCGTCCAGACCTGTAAACCAGCCTCTTTTCGCATCCTGTGGAATAGTAGTCGTCTTAAGTAAAGAAAGACCTGCATATCGATCGAGGAGACGATTAAGACCTTCTTCTGCCTGAGATATGTCACACCCCAAGACTTGAGCCAGTTTACTATTTCCTGCTCCGAGCAGATAGGCATAAATGAACCGTTTTGCATCTTGCCTAGATTTGCACACACTACCAAGAATTCTCTGGTTAAGCGAATGTGGATCGGTTTTGTCATCTTTGCTTCCCCTGACTAGAGCTTCAGTGAATTCTTTGTCGTCGATGTAGTGTGCAAATATTCTAAGCTGAATGCCTTCTGCGTCCGCTCCGACAAGCAGCCTCCGAGGAGGTGCTTGCCAGAGGGATCGCATCTCAGAGCCGTATAGTTTAGCATCAGTAGGGATGTTAGCCGTGTTAGGCTTCTGGTGCGCCATACGGTGAGTCCAGGCACCGATACCAAAGAATTCGCCATGAATGCGGTTGTCGGGTCGGACTAAGCCAAGCCATTCTGTCAGTGTACGCCGCCTGCTTTCCAGAAGTATTCGCTTGGCTAGGGTGCGGGCGGGGGAGGGAGCCGTGTCAGGTAACGTACTGAGATTGTTCTCGTTAATCTTCCAGCCAGTTACTCTTAGATTGTTAATCTTAGTATATAAATCTTTAAGTACTAAGTCAAGCTCGGTATCTCGCTTCTGATACTTTAGTCGGGAAATCTCCCGCTCTGTCTCGATGTGTGTGGTCGTTTTGTCCGTTGGACGCCACCCTGCTCCAGACAGTACTTTAATAATCTGGCTATGAGACGACGGGTTAAATCGCTTCCATTCACAACGACTGAATGGACCTCCGTTGTATTCTGACAGATCTCCACTCTTAACGAACCTGAAGTCACTTTTATTGAGAGTTCCATGTCCGGTAAGTCTCGGATGAACTTCTCGTATCTCGGAAAGCGTGGGTGGAAAGGCATCCAGGATCTCCTTGTCTAGTACGGAAAGTTCGGAACTGACTCGATCAAGTATCTTACCAGCCTTGACAACATTAAAGCTAAAGCCATTAACGTTAAGATCATTGACAACCAGCTGAAACTCCTGCTCCAGCTTGATGGAAGGAGACCAACTAGCGTTGGTAATAACATACAGATATTTATTATAAATACGATGACAAATATCAACGTCGCGAACACAGTAGTCCTCCAGTTCCTGAGACCAAGACTTAAAGAAGTCTACGTAGTGTGACTTCCCTTTCTCGAAACCAAACTCTAGTCCGTATTCTTGGATCGAGTGAGCCTTTCGAGAATAGTCGACAAGCTTCGATACAACCAGAGTATCGACGCATCGGTTAGCAACGTCAGGCACTTCAAGACCGACAAGACTATTAAGAACGGGGTAATCAAAACCAAGGAAATGATGCCCAACCCATAGCGTAACACTGCCAGCAAAAGCAAGAAACTTGTCTTTCTCTGAAACATCTGAAGTTATATTCCTAAATTTAAAATATTCGTTAGTCTCAATATTCTTGCACACCACGAGCCATATCTGGGTGGGATTGTGAAGTGCGTTACATTCAGTGTCTATTGCTATCTTCAAACTTTTTAAGCTCTCTTGAAATAGATACGTATAAAATACATAAAGCTATTAGAACTATAATTAAATAGATCATTAAGCAGCTTCCTTTAATATTACTTCCTTTAAAGTATTCTTATACATATTGGTTTCTTTGTCAATAGCTATTCTGTACTTATCAGGGTTCTTCTCCTTCATAAACTTAATACTGTCTTTTAATTGAATTAAAAAATACCAGTTGTCCCAGCTAATAGGACCTATAACCTTATTCATTATTTTCCTTATGAATGGAAACAGTAACTACACCTGTTAAAAATCCTAACAGAATTAAAGCCATAAAGCAAACTGATACAAGACCTAACGTCTCTAACATGACTACTCCTTATCTGTGAAGTCTATGGTTTCGATGATTTCTATGTCCATGGATGCCGACCCCGACGCGAGCGCCATCATCCACGTGACCACAATCCGCAAACGTACATCCGTCTCTAAGTCCGTGTGCTTCAATAATAGACCTAGCGTGGTACATAAAGCTAACTGTGCATCCATACCCACATTGGTCAAAGTCACACGCAGCCCCCGCGTAATGTCTAGATCCGGGAACGTGCCCTCTTGATGCGGCGCAGTTAACGTAATGCGGTGTATAGCCATGTTGTTGGAAGTCCTCTATTAACGAGCAGAAGGCTTGGACCAGCGAAGCTGCTACAGTGATTGTCTTCCCGAAACAAGTCACAGTTTGAAACATCATTCCTCCGGTATATACAAGAACTCTACAAACCTGAATGTATTACAGAATGCAACAGGGTCGGTAATCCAGATGTGCTCTTCTGGACCATTCATGTTATTCATCAAACGAACAGACTTACCTGTGTTAAACACGACATGAAATTCGTTGCCTGCAAACGTTATCCCCTGTTTAAGGTTAGGGACAGGTTTACACAGAAATACTGATCCAGGTTTAGTATTTAGTAACCAATTATCCGTCTCAGGAGGACCCTTGCCGCCTGTAATAACTCTAGGCTGAAAACCTACTATGTTAGCCTTCTGGTCTTCAATCTCTTCAGTCTTTTGTATCACCTGTTGTTCCTTTACTTTTTTTTTTAATCTTATCAACGCTTCTAATACCATTCCCCAAAAGCTGAAGTTGCCTAACATAGGTCCGTTATAACTTAAAAGATGGTCGTATAAACGGTCTGACAGCTCTGAGTCTGAAATGTCTTTAATAGAATCGTCTTCCTTAGTGTCGTTGTCCTTAAATCGTTGTTTCCACTTAGAAACTACATTTTCTTCGTATCTACATACATTTTCGTATGGTTTCTCGTGCACAGGATGCCCTCCAGAGCCACAGAGAAGCTCCGTGGTGCGTTATTTTACCTACCCCGGTAGGGTAGTAGCCTGAAACTAGGCTCTATCGTGTTTTAATCAATATTTACTACTCTTTAACGGTGGTAATTTCTTATTCAGCCTCGGATTAGGATGATCCAGGATTTTGACTGGGTACGACTCGTCCAGACGTCTCTCCGTCGATGATAGGAACATGTCACACTCGAATGCCTGAAGGTCAACCTCGTTAGCCAGCCAGAGCAGACCTTGCTGTGTCTGCCCGACATACCAAGTCTCTCCACGGTGTTGGAAGCTCGTGTAGACAGTCCCGATCCAGATCGAATACAAATTCTTGTCTGGTCTACGAGTAACCATGTCACCTTGTTTGAACTTCATGGTGTTTTCCTTAGGACTTCAGGAAACTCTTGCCAGTTAAAAGGCAAAGAACCGTGAAACATAACATACCATTTCTTAACCTGACGTAAATTATAACGAATTCCTTCGGGAGGTGCTTTCTTTTCCACAGAAGTTTTAGCAGTAATCATTACAGGGTCTTCAATGACTGTTAATTTAATTCCTTTTTGTTCCAGAATATCTACAAACCTACCAGCTCCTTTAGCCCATTGAATGGTTACGTCAGTCAACAAACGTATTAAATCGTCGTCTTTCATTTTGAGTGACATAGCTTTCTCCAAAGGTTGACGTTTCCACCAAGACATCACAATCTCCAATCTATAGCTTGAAGACCATTATTGACTAATTTATCATTTACAACCGAAAACAACCTACTACTCTTAAAGGGATTGTTAGCTCTATATCCTATAGGTGAAGGATGTCCTAGTTCTATAAGATAGTTATTAGACAAACTAATATACCTAGAGTATTCTCTTGCTCTAGAACCTAACAGAACGAACACAATACCTTTATCCGATAATGTTTCTATAATCTCTTTAGTTAAATAAGTCCATTCAGTCCAATAGGCATGAAGGTTAACCTTAGGCTTACTTAAGGAAGCTTGGTATGTCGGTGTAGAGTTCCACAACAGTACTCCCTGGTTACACCAAGACTCTAACGAACCTGTCTTACGTTCGAAGTGAAGATCGTTTAAGAGTTCCTGGTAGATTACCTGTAGTGTCGGAGGATATTTTCTAAGACTAGAAGGGATAGAAAAAGCAACACCGGTACAGTAACGAGCTTCAGGATATGGGTCTTGACCCACGACGGCAACCTTGCAAGTTTCAGGACTGGTAAGACTAAGAGCACGATACAGACACTCACGACTAGGGCTATATGGATGTCCCTGTTTATCGAGTGCATCTAGCTTCTCCTCGATGACTTGGTTCTCTCCCGACGACCACCACTTTAGCTCAGGCCACGGGCTCATCAGCGCATCTCATCGTAATCAAGAAAAAAGCTTTTGCCACAGATGTCACAACGGTACCTTTCCCCACTCATATCTGTCAGATTTCTTTCTGAAAGATGTGGGCAATCGTAAGTGCTTTTGTCTGTGTGACACTCGGGAGGTCTTTTAGATTTGTCACCTTCGCGGTCAGACATTTACACTCTCCTGCATCGTAAAGGTTTGAGGGTCGAAGACTATCGATCCGGCTGGTCCTGTCTTGCCTGAGTATCTGTTCTTAGAAACTGTGAGATAAGTAGTGTTACGTAGAACAGGGTCACTAGCAACCAGATCGCGAGTAGCGTCGATACGAATATCAGCAATCTTACTAATATATCGACTTCCGCGAGTTTGTCCAAAGTCATTGACATGACTCACTATGATTAGAGCAAAGTCTAGCTCCTTCACCATCATCTCTAGTCTTGTTGAGAGTTGGTCGAGCCCCCGACGTTCATCATCACCCGCAAGCCCTGAAACAGCCATGGTGATGTGGTCAAGAAGAATATAACGACAGAGACAGGCAGACACCAGAAACCGTATCGTATCCAGAAGTACTCCTGGATCGTCTGCCCCAAAATGACTATAAACATGAAGACGCTCGTCACTGCCCACAAGCGTCTCCAGTGCAGCAACGACTTCAGACGTGGAAGTATTAGTGTCTGGTAGATGGACTGGCAACTTAAGCTCAAGTCCTGCCAGCGCTTGGAGGTGTCTACGCTTTGGTTCTTCGAGGAAGATTGCTCCGACATTGTCCGACGTCTCCTTGAGGATTTGGTATTCGATGGCATGCATCAGCTCCGTCTTACCGACGCCTTCTTGCGCGGTAATAAGGACCGACTCTCCCGTTCTAATTCCATAGGTGAGATCGTTAAGAGTTCGGAAAGGATACTGGATACCTCTGACTGGAGGCGAACCCAGGATGTCTGCGAACTCTTTGAGTGAAGAAACAATAGTCTCAGGTACATACTTCTTCGCATTAGTCCAGATGTTGAGTAGCTCGTCGCTCTGACCTGCCTGGAGATACTCATTGGCGTCTTTCCGGTTAGAGAACTTTACGGCGTAGACCTTGGTGTAGTCAAAAAGCTTGGCAACTGAACGCAAAGCTTCTCGTCCTGCAGCGTCATTGTCGAACGCCAGATAAATTCTTTCGAATGAGTTAAGCCAGGATCGATCAGCAGCGCAATCACGAGCAGCACTAGAAGCAGATTGAACACTGACGACAGGCGACCTGAGTACCTGATAGTACGAGAGGGCATCGAGCTCTCCTTCGGTGACAGTGACATACTTGTTACTCCCTGCTGCAAATCTCTCTAATCCAAACAGTCCAGGTTTATGGTTGCCCTTCCAGAAGAATTCCTTACTATGCAACGGTCTGACTTTGAATGCTCCAGAAGAATAAGGAAATCCAATCGAGATAGGTTTCCCGTCTGCGCCAACCTTTGTCTTGCAGTCGTAATGTCGTAGAATATTTTCCGACACGCCTCGCAAAGGTAGGTATTCATAAGTAAACTCCAAGTCGTTATCCTTTAATGAATTAGGTAGATAATGATAATTGCAACTAAAGCAATGCCCGTGTCCGTCCTCATACAGGACGTAAGCGTCACTCGAAGGACAGACAGGGCATTGAATGTGTAGCTCAGAAATCTTATCAGTCACTGTATTCCTGTTGAGTGAACGAGTAGTAATTCCCAATCCTGATACCGTCAGAGTGAGAATACTTTGGTGTGTATTGTGTCACGGGTTTGAAGTGATACCCGGCGTCAATGAAGTCAGACCAATAAGTATACCGCCCGAAGTACATCCAGGCTTCACAGTGCTGTACAAACTCTTCTGACAGGTTATCCTTAGGTCGGTACGGGACTATTAAATTAGTCCTTTTACGCCTGAATTCTACTCCATTCAGCTTGAAGTTGTCAAGGTCTTCGTAACGGCTTGAACGAACTTTCCAGAGCTCTCCCTTTATACGTCCCTGTGGAATGCCTGTGCAGGGATTACGAAGGGGGATTGGAAACGAACCTTGTCCTAGCTTCTTCTTCCATAGAATGAAGCGAGGGTTCGAGGTGTAGGCGATGGCGACACGCTCGCCAAAGCCTTCCAGCATCTGATTTGATCTATGACCGGATTGGAGGTGGTCATACACGAAGAGCAGTTGATGCTCAGACCTCTCGAGTTTCCAGAGGTCCCAGGTATTTTCAGGAGCAGGATGGTCGTTAATCCAGTCCTGGTCAGGCCAGCCTGTCTCTATAGTTTCGACAGGCTTGACCTTAGTGTTTCTCTTCCACCAAGCTAACATGATCGTTCTCCTGATCTGTCAGCTTACGCTGCTGCAGTCTTGGCAGCCTTCAGACGGGCTTTCTTCTCAGCCCAGGTCTCTGTCTTGGCAGGCTCGACGACGGTGCCGGAGCCTGAGGTATCTGTCGTGTCTTCTTCGACAGTCGTGATTTCTTCGTCACGATTGATGATCGAGTCAGCCCGGTAGTTCTTCATCAGAATCGATGCGCCGAGAGGATACTTGACACAAAGGTCATACAGTGTCTGCTCAGACCATCTGTCAGTGACTTCACGCGAGATTGTTGTCTTTTCCCAGAAGGAGACTGACGTAGCTTCTTCTTCACCGATCTTGGTGATGTCGAGAGGTATCTCGACTGAAGACTTGTCGAGAACTGACCCGAAGTCGTCTTCGATTGCTTCTGCAATCTTAGGATCGATAGACAACGGGGGCTTGGCGACCGGCTTGTCAGGCTCGACCTTGTCGGGAACCTTGACTGGCTCGTCAGGTGTAGCTCTAACGGCTGCTGTCGCGATGTCCTTAAAGTCCTTCACGACAGTTGCTTTGACAGGCTTCTTGTAGTGTGTCGGTCTGGTTTCCCAGTCCTTCGGAAGAAATCCGAGAGCAGACTGCCAATACTTCTTGGCTTTCTTGTTGCTGGTCCCGAGTGCCGGCGGTGAGACGTAAGCCGTAGCTACGTCTGCGATGACTGCCGTGTCTGTCTTTGGTGTCTCGACAGGCGGTTTGTCGAGTATGATAGGAACTTTCTCTATCGGCTTTGTCGGCTCTGCTTTAGCAGCCAGAGCTGCCTTTTTGCGTTCGAGGAAGGAAAGCTTCTTCGGCTCTTCGACAGGCGTACCCATCGTGGCTGCCTCGCCGAGATGGTTGGTTGACCAACCCCAAGGATAATTCCTGAACGTGTCGAGCTTGTGGTACGCCTTGGCTGTACCGTTGCCTGCCAGGAGAACGATGCTGGCGCCGGCAGTACATAGATTCTCGATGTCCATCATGACGAGTGGGTCGTTGAGCTCGTTCATGAGCTGCCCGATATCGTGGCTGTCAGACTTATAAATACGACTTAACTTCGGAATCAGGTACTTGTTGAAGATAAAGAATTCGTTGGAATGTTCGGTATCTCCGTCCGGTATGAAGTTGTTGAACTGTCCGGTCGCGAAGCCGACCATCGTAGGCTGGTCCTTCTTGTCTTTGAACAGGACGAACGGCTGGAGGCAGGACTCCGGTGAGTCCTTCGGGTAGTCCATAAACGAGAAATACAGATCGACAGCCTTGAAGGCTTCTTGTATCTCTTTGATGTCTTTCAGTTCTGCCTGCCCACGTTCGATCGCTACGTGTGCGTCGCCGGCGTCTCTGAGGGCGTATCCAATCCCAGATGGATTTGCCTTCAGTAGCTTGACGATCATTTCGTCCGGCATCGTATGTCCGGCTGCTACGAAGGATACTATTGATTTATGGCTGGTCACGGTCATGGCTCCGTTGGTTGATGAT
>Ga0209525_1000293_pt1 | contig 12479 bp, 10 predicted proteins | sample JacPin_JW_Ref_O1_FD_187958 | JGI IMG/M metagenome (GOLD analysis project Ga0209525, IMG submission 187958) | Forest soil microbial communities from Algoma, Ontario, Canada - Jack Pine, Ontario site 1_JW_Ref_O1 (SPAdes) (version 2) | ecosystem: Environmental > Terrestrial > Soil > Boreal... | reverse complement strand
CGCAGCGCCCCGCTCCAGCAGCAGCAGCGCAATATCCTTGGCGTTGAAATGCGAGGGCCCGGTCAGCACGGGTACGCTCAATGCAGCCGGCTCGAGCAGATTGTGGCCGCCTACGGGTGCCAAACTGCCGCCGACGAATGCCACATCGGCCGAGGCGTACAGCGTTGCGAGTTCTCCGACCGAGTCGACCAGCAGCACCGGGGTGTCGTCCGGCAACCGCGGCGCCTCCTCGCCGCTCGCCATGCGGCTGCGGCGTGCGAATCTCACACCGCGCCGGGCCAGCAATTCAGCGACCGCGGCGAATCGATCCCTGTGCCTCGGCACCAACAGCAAGACCGCGTTTGGAGTTGACGTCAGCAGCGCGGAATGCGCATCGAGCAGTTGCTCTTCCTCGCCCGCGTGCGTGCTGCCGGCGATCCAGACCGGCCGCGCGCCGGCTAGACCTAAGCGCAGCGCCCTGCCGGCTTGCACGACGCCGGCGTCTACTCCCACGTCGAACTTCACATTGCCCACGACCAGAGTCCGTTCGGCGGCAGCGCCAATCGATTTGAACCGCTCGGCGTCCTCGGCGGATTGTGCCGCCACCACCAGGTTCTTACTGAAGACACCGGCGAACAGGCCGCCGAAGCGCCGATACCGCGACACCGACCTCGAGGAGAGCCGGGCGCTCGCCAGCAAGACCGGAATGCCGCTTCGCTCGCACTCGCGCAACAGATTCGGCCAGAGTTCCGTTTCCATGATGATCGCAGCACGGGGACGCGTGCGCGCCAGAAAACGCCTGACCGCAGCGGGAGTGTCGTAGGGAAGAAAACGTATATCGGCATCGCCTTCGAACAATGCCGCGGCGCGCGCCCTGCCCGCCGGCGTCGCGGTGGTCACCACCAGCGCCATATCCGGAAAACGTAATCGCAGTGCCCGCGCCAAGGGCGCTGCCGCCGACATCTCGCCAAGTGAAACCGCATGCAGCCATATGCTCGGGACCAAGAGCGCCCGGCCGAATCCCAAGCGCTCTCCAATTCCCCGCCAATAGTGGCGGTCGCTAAAGCCCCGCCACAGGATCGCCGCCAAGGCTACGGGCACTGCGCATCGGATCAACCAGGAGTAAAGGAAGCGCAATCTCAGCCCGCCTGATATCCGGCCAGCAGTTCTTCCCAGGATGCCGGCGTGAATCGATCCGGCGGCAATACCGCAGCGATTTTTTGCAGCGAGCGCTTGAGCCTCGCCAGATTCCTCGAGGTCCATGCGCCCGGCGGGCGCAATTGTCCGCGGTCGAAATCGATCACGCTGACCGTCCCGGCGGAGTCGAGCAGTATGTTGTGTGCGTTCAAATCGGCGTGATCGACGCCGTGGTGGTGCAGGCGCGCGACCGCCGCGCCGACGGCATTCCACAGGGCCTGCGCGAGCGCCCCTGCGACAAGTGCCGCACTCAAAGCTTGCGCGTGCAAAATGCGTTCTGTGATCAGATCGCAACGATACGTTAGCGCTTCGCGCCGATAGAAAGCCGCCACCGGCTTCGGCACGCTGAGGGCCCGCTCGGACAGGTAGTGCAGCAAGCGCCATTCGGCGAAAGAACGCACGCGATCTTCCCCGGACCACCAATAACGATCTTCGGACATGCGCGCGACGAAGCCGCCGCGGCGATAGTGCCGCAGCACCCACGGGTGGGCGGTGGATCCGACGAACCAGGCGGAGCCGCGGCCGCCGGAGACGGCGGTCAGCGCGCCGCGCGCCGCCCAAAAATCCCGATCGAACAGCGCTTCGGTTGCGCCCTGCTGTGCATTGCCAAGGCAAAGCGGATCAGCCAGCATGACGCCCGTTGCAGTGGCAATGCGTTGGCCGCCCTTTATCATTCTTATGACTACCTTAAGCTTCAAACCGCCGCTGCAACACGTATGCCTGCTGCGTCTCTCGGCGATCGGCGATACCTGTCATGCGCTCGCGGCGCTACGAGCCTTCCAAGCAGCCTGGCCTGAAACGCGGTTTACCTGGATCATCGGCAAAGTCGAAGCCAAGCTGATGAGGGAGATACTCCCGGAAATCGAGTTTATCACCTTCGATAAGGCCGCAACCTTTCGGGAGTTATGGCGCTTGCGCGCGCTGTTGCACGGGCGGCGTTTCGATCTGCTGCTCGATATGCAATTGTCGTTTCGGGCGAGCCTGATCAGCGGTCTCGTCCGTGCTCCGATTAAACTGGGATTCGACCGGCAGCGTGCCCGCGAATTGCAGTGGCTGTTCACCAATGCGCAAATTGAACCCAAGGCATCTGAGCACGTGCTGGACTCCTTCATGGGCTTCGTTCGTGCCTGCGGCATCCAGCCTAAGGCTCCGCATTGGAATATCTCCCTGCCGTCCGGCTCGCTCGATTATGCACGAGGCATCATCGCCGCAGGGCGGCCGACGCTGCTCATCAGCCCGTGTTCCAGCCATGCCGCGCGCAATTGGTCGGCCGCGAGGTACGCCGCGCTCGCCGATCATGCCGCCTCGACGCATCACATGAGCGTCGTGCTGGTGGGCGGCCGCAGTTCCGAGGAGGCGCGGATGGGCGCCGCCATTGCGGCCGCGGCGCACGCGCCGCTCGTCAATCAGATCGGCAAGGACACGCTGCCGCAATTGCTGGGCCTGATGTCGCAAAGCACCGCCCTGCTATCGCCCGACTCGGGTCCCGCGCATATGGCCGGCATGGTGGGATTGCCCGTCGTGGGTCTGTACGCCGCCACCAATCCGCAGCGCGCCGGGCCCTATTATAGCCGCGAGTGGTGCGTCGATAAGTACGATGCGGCGGCGCGCAAGTACTTAGGCAGGCCGGCGGCGCAAATCCCCTGGACGACGAAAATCGAACGGCCCGGCGTGATGGACTTGATCGAGGTGAGCGATGCCGCCGAAAGACTCGACGCACTCATGCGCGCGGGAGATTTTCGCTAAGATGCCGTCATGAGCGAAATAAGCGTTCCGGTCTCGCCCGGCGAATTGCTGGATAAGATCACGATCTTGAGGATCAAATCCAGCCGCATGAGCGATGCGCAAAAACTCGCCAATGTACGCGCTGAACTGAAGGTACTCGAAGAGACTTGGAGCACCTCACCCTACGCCAAATCCGACATCGCAGCCGATGTGAATGCGCTGCTTCAGGTCAACGAGCGGCTGTGGGTGATCGAGGATGATATCCGTGACAAGGAACGGGCCCAGGCATTCGATGGCGAATTCATCCGTCTCGCCAGGGCCGTCTACTTCGAGAACGACGAGCGGGCTGCCATCAAGCGGCGCATCAACTTGAAGTTGGGTTCGACCATCGTCGAGGAAAAGTCCTACGCCGAATATAAGTCTTGAAGGGTGCCCCGAAGGGAAACCCGAAGGGAAACCCGAAGGGTACGCCGGAGGGTTTGACTCTTAAGGATCGGTTTCCGCCGCGATGTCCGCATGCCCGGGCGCGTTTCGATTGAGCGTGTACTCGGCGCCGCAATACGAACACTTGGCCCACCCCGTGGCTTCAATGGCCAGATAAACTTTGGGGTGTGAATTCCACAGCATCATGCCCGGCATCGGACAGGATAGCGGCAAATCTCCCATGTCAACGCTGTAGTGATGCAGCGCATTCGGCACTATCAGCCGATGTTTGGAATCGTCTTGAACCATTGCCGACATGATCATCACTCCGCTTGAAATACTTGCAAGGCGTAGGGCCCGTGCAAGGGGTTGTCTCAGGGTCGCAATATTGACAGGTCACGGCGCCGATTCAAGCGTCGCGTGCCAGATGGCGCGCAGCCGCTCGCGTGTCTCCTGAAAGGGTCCGGCCGGCACGACGCGCTCGCCCTCACCCTCGAGCGACAAGTGATGCAGCACTGTGCGGTAGCTGATGTAGGTCTCCGTCAGCCACAGCGCGGTGGCTGCATCGATCACGCCGACCGCGGCCAATCCCTCGAGCTGCCGAATATTATCGGTATAGGTGAGCAGTTCCGGATGAGCTGCGGCGCCGGCCAATACCCAATATTGCACGAGAAACTCGATATCGCCGATGCCGCCCGCGTCTTGCTTGATGTCAAATTCCTTCGGGCCCGAGCGTGACAATTCCTTGCGCATTCGCAACCGCATCTGCAGCACGTCGTTGCGCAAGGTCTCTCGGCGCACCGCGGAAGACAGCGTGCGGCGGCGCACCGCCTCGAAGGCCGCGCGCAGCTTTGCATCGCCGGCCACGGCACGTGCGCGAAGCAGAGCTTGATGCTCCCAGGTCCACGCTTCGCTCAGTTGATAGCGCTCGAAGGCATCGATGCCTGTCATCAAGAAACCGCCCTTGCCATTGGGACGCAGACGCATGTCGACCTCATAGAGACGGCCGGCCGCGGAATGCATGGTGAGCAGATGCACGATTCGTTGTCCCAAGCGCAGGAAGAATATGCCGTTGTCGAGCGGCTTCTCGCCGTCGGTCAGCTGGATGCTGCCGGCCGAATCGTGCAGAAACACCAGATCGAGATCCGACGCGTAGCCCAACTCCAGACCGCCGAGCTTGCCGTATCCCGCGACCGCGACTGCGACGGGCCGCAGAGCGGCCGGATCCTCTCCGCAAAACGGCGTCCCGTACGTTTGGGTCATTTGCTGCCAGGCAAGATCCATGCAGCAGGCGACGATGAGCTCGGCGATGTCGGTCAGCCTGTCGCTCACGCGCATCAGCGGCAGGCGCCCGGTCAAGTCGGCGAGCGCCACGCTGAAAACGGCCACTTTTTGAAATTGGCGCAACGCCTCGACCTGGCGTTCCGGATCGTCGGACGACAATCTTTCCGTGCGTGCCGCCAACTCCAGGGTAAATCCTGCGCGACTCGGCAATTCTTCAAAGGCCTTGGCGTCGATCAACTCATCGAGCAGCAGCGGAAAGTCGGCGATCTGCCGCGATAGAAAGCCGCTGATGGCGCATACCTCGATGAGACGATCGAGCGCCGCAGGCTGCTCCTTGAGCAGTGCCAAGTAAGAGGCGCGCGAGCCGATGGCTTCGAGCACCCGCAGCACGCGCTGCACGACCGTGGCAGCAGAGGCATGCGCGGCTGCGGCTTTGAGCAGTCGCGCCAAGATGAAATACACGCGCCGGTGTCCGGCCTCATCGAGGCGCCGATAATTTGCCGCCTTCCGGTAGGATTCCAGAATCGCGGCCGCGGCTGGAATTTCAGAGCGCGGAAAGCCGCCGTTGGCCAGCTCCTCTTCGATTTTCGCGTCGTCCGAGTCCAGCCAGGCGACACCGATATCGTCGTTGCGGCGCTGCGCGTCCGGCGTGCCGAACAGCAATGCGTCGAATTGCGCCGCCACCTTCTCGAGCGTCGCATTCAGAGCGGCATAGGTTTCGTCCCAATCCTTGAATCCCATGATCATGGCCAGACGCACGCGATCCAGCGGGTCTTCCGGCAAGGTGTGAGTTTGCTGATCGCGCATCATCTGCAACGCATTCTCGGCCTTGCGCAGCTTGAGATACGCCTCGGTCAACTCCGCTATGTCGTCGCCCGAGACGAGCTTTGAGCCGGCGAGCAGCGGCAGCACTTGCAGCAGCGCCGCGTTTTGCAGACGCCGATCGCTGCCGCCGCGCACCAGCTGCAGGGATTGCACGATGAACTCGACCTCGCGGATACCGCCTTTGCCGAGTTTCAGGTGGTGCTCGAGATCGCGGCGGCCCACCTCGCGAACGATCAGCGCCTTCATGTTGCGCAGCGACTCGAATACGCCAAAGTCCAGATACCGGCGGTAGACGAAGGGACGCACAAATTCTTCGTACGCCGATGCATATGCGGCGGCGCCGACGATCGCGCGCGCCTTCACCCATGCGTAGCGCTCCCAATCACGGCCGTGCTGCTGCAAGTAATCCTCCAGCGACGCCAAGCTCACGACCAACGGGCCGCTGTCGCCGAAAGGCCGCAGCCGCATATCCACGCGAAACACAAAGCCGTCGGCATTGCGCGCATCGAGCAAGCGGATGACTTCGCGCCCCAGGCGATTGAAATACTCCTCGTTGTCGACCACGCGCGGACCGCTCGTCTCGCCGGCCTCGGTGAATAAAAAAATCAGATCGATGTCGGAGGAGAAATTGAGCTCGCGTCCGCCCAGTTTTCCCATTCCTAAAACGATGAAAGGTGGCTGCGCCGGGTTCGAGCGCTGCGGTTCGCCGAATGTCGGCAGCAAATGCCGCTCGGCGGCGGCCACAGCCGCGCGAATGGTTGCATCAGCCAGTTCGGACACGGCTTGCAGCGTCTCCGCAACGGCCGCGGTTCCCGCGATGTCGCGCCATGCAATGCGCACCATTTCGCGCCGCCGCCACTCGCGCAAAAGAAACAGGGCATGCTCGACCGATTGTGCCGCCGCCACCTGTCCTTCGTAGTGGCCATTCACGCCGTCCGGCGCGAGCGCCGCCGGATCTTGGATCAACGCCTGGGCGACGAATTCACTGGCCGCAACGATGCGCGGCAATTGCGCTCGATGGGAATCGCAGAGGGCCCGATAGCGTTCAGTGAACTCTGCTCGAGCGCCTGCGCGCTCCCACCAGCGCATGACGGAGTCGCGCAATTCTTCGGGTACCGATCCAAGGAATTCCATAGGCTCGAGTGTGGGCGTTGCCGCGACTATCGAATCGCCGTCAAGAAGACGCGCGGGAACGGCAACAAGACGCCGCCATCCGCGGCCGGAGGGTAGGCTCTCGCAATCGCCGCCGTGTAGCGTTCGAGAAACGCAGCGCGTTCCGTGGCATTCAGGGGTTCAAGGAACGGCCGTAGACCGCTGCCCTTGAACCATTCCACCACCGCCTTGGCTCCCGCGCCCAGGAAATGATGGTAAGTCGTTCGCCACAGATCCACCTTCGAGCAGAGCGGCCGCAACAAATCGTAGTACCACGCGGCGCCATCAAGTGGTGCGCGCGCGGCCGATGATGAGGCGAGTTTGGCCGCCCACGGGCCTTCGGCAGCCACCTCCCGCATGAGCCGATGAGCAGGCTCATCGAGATTGTCCGGCATTTGCACCGCCAGAGCACCGCCCGGCGCGAGCTTTTCGACCAGCCTCGGCAACAGCAACTCATGATGGGCAATCCATTGAAAAACGGCGTTCGCCAAAATCACATCGAACGGACCCGCATCGTTCCACGCTTGCAGGTCCTCGACGGCAAAGCTCACGTGCGGCAGCCGGCGCCGCGCTGCCTCGATCATGTCGCTCGAGCTGTCGATACCGGAAATATTTGCCTGCGGATAGCGGGCCGCAAGCACTTCGGTGGAATTGCCGGGACCGCAGCCTAGGTCGATGACCGAATGGGCATCGATCGGCGGCAGCGACGCGAGCAAATCGCGCACGGGCCGGGTGCGTTCATCCTCGAAGGCAACGTACTGTTTAGCGGACCAACTCAATTCAAACCCGCTAACCAGGTGATCACCATGCTCTCGAGGGCGATGCGGCGATCCGAGTAGCCATGGTCGGTGTCCAGATGCGCGGCGATGACCCGGGTGCCGCCCTTCGCTTTGATTGCCGCTACCAGCGAATCGGTCTGCGATGCGAGCGTGTCGTTCGAGGTGATTGCCAGTACGGGAATCTGCGCCAATCCCGCTGCGGTTCCGGTCACCACAAATTCTTTGGCGTGCGCCGTGAGTTCATCGACCATGCTCTCTGCCGTGACATCGGCGAGGGTCTCCATATCATCGGCCATCGCGGCCACGGCCTTGGCGCGCGGCCTGGCGCCGACCAGCCCCATGTCCGCCATCGAAATGAGAATGGCGCCGCTCAAGGCGTGATCGTGAGCGGCCGTGTGAGCAACAACCCAACCACCCATGCTATGACCGGCGATGGCAATTCGCTTCGGATCGATCCCCAATTTTGCGGCGTTGGACGGATCGCGCAGATAGGCCAGAACCGCGTCGGCATCTTGTAGATTCTGTGCGAATCTAAAAGAGCCGGGGCTGCCCCAGGAACCACGATAGTTGAAGGTCACGGCATTCCAACCGGCGCGCCGGACCGCCTGTGCCAAGTCGAGGTTTTTCTCGTTTCCGGGCAGTCCGTGGCAGATGACCAGCGTGGGATGCGCGCCCGCTCCGGGCGGCGAGTACAGCAGCCCATTGATCAGCAATCCGTGGGTCGGTACGTGCAGCACCGTCATGGCGGCCGGATGCGCTTTATCCGCCGGCGGGTCGGTGAAAATCGCTTGGGGTACTGATTGCGCGAGAGCGCCCGCGGAACCGAAAAGCAACACGATGAAAGACAATAAGGAACGCATGGTCAAACTCTCCGCAAAAAGAGTGCTGTGTGTCGCATGTTCCACGTACCTAGCGCCGCGCCTTGGCGACCCACGTTTCCACGTCCTCGAGTTTTCGCGGGAAGGCCGCGGTCAGCAGACGATAGCCTGTCGGCGTGACAATTACCTCATCCTCGATGCGCACGCCGAACCCGCGCTCCGGCAAATACACGCCCGGTTCGACAGTGAAGATGGCACCGACCGGCAGGGGCTTCTCGTACAGGCCTGCATCGTGTACATCCAGGCCGACAAAATGGCCGAAGCCATGGATGAAATCCTTCAGATACCCCGCGCGACGCAGGGACTCCTCGGCTACATGTTGCAGTTCCGCCATGGATACACCGGGACGGATGGCCGCGAGGATGTCCTCCTGCGCCTGATACACGGCCCGATATACCTTAGCCTGCTCCGCGCCGAACTTACCCGACACCGGATAGGTGCGCGTGACATCCGCGGCATACCGCCCGTATTCGGCCGCAGCGTCGACCACAACGAGATCACCGTCTTTGAGGAGCCTGGAGTTCTGGTCCCAATGCAGAACCGCGCCATTGGGTCCCGATCCCACGATGGATGAATAACTCAAGCCGGTCGCACCGTTGGAGAAGAACGCGTATTCCATCTGCGTCTGTAAATCTCGCTCGGACACCCCGGCCACGCTGCCCTTGGCAATTGCCTCGTGACCCGTGCGCGTGATCGCGATCGCGCGCTCCATGCGCTCGATTTCAGCCGCGCTGTGCACCTCGCGCAGTCCTGCCAGCAAAGATCGCTGATGAACGAGGCGCAGTCCAAAGCGCTGCGCAACTCGAGCCGCCAATTCAGCGTCGTTGCGGTCTTCTTTTGCCATGCTTGGCGGGGCAATTATGCTGACGCAGTCATGATTCTCCCCGGCACCTTCGAGCGTGGTATCGGGCGATCCGCGGCGCACCCGATCAACCCCATAGCGCTCTTTGAGTTCCGGGGAGATCGGCTCCCGCGGACCGGTCCAGCGTTCTGCTTCTGGATCTCTTGGCTTCAGGAACAACGTCACTTTATTGAACGGCGCTTTGGGCGCAAACACCAAAAATGCGCCCGGTTCATTGATGCCGGTAAGCCAGTAGAAATCCGCGTCCTGACGATAGTCCTCGGTGATCCCGGACGCCTCGCCTTGCGCGCCGATGACCGCGATGCACCCATCAAGAGCCTTCATGAGGCGCTCGCGGCGTTCGCGATAATCAGCGGCAGCAAGATCGGCGGGCGGTGAGGGAGTGGGATGTTGAAATCCGCCCGCCAGCGCTGCGGCGGCCAGGAGTGTGCTGATCATCGAGTGCGATCCTCGGGAATTGTTATAGGGTCATTTCTATGTCTACTGTACCCTATGAGCGAACATCCGCAGAACCCTACACTTTTGCACGGGGTGGGTTGATTCCCCCTCCCACGCGCCGAATTCGATGCACGTTTCCGTAGGAGGTGGCGATTTGACGACGCTCTATACGGTGGGACACTCGAATCACTCCATCGAGAAATTCACCAGCCTATTGAGCGCGAACGACATCACGGCCGTTGCCGATGTGCGCTCTCGACCTTTCAGCCGACGGTATCCGCAGTTCAACAAGGAGCGGCTTGCCGCAGCGCTGGCGCAACAGGGCATCGCTTATGTATTCCTCGGTATGGAGTTGGGCGCCCGCTCCGAGGATCCGACCTGTTACGAAAATGGCAAGGTGCAGTACTCGCGCTTGGCGGCAACGCCGGCGTTCAAGGCCGGCATCGAACGCGTTCTCGCCGGCGCGGAGAAATTTCGCGTCGCCCTCATGTGCGCCGAGAAGGAACCTTTGGACTGTCACCGCACCTTGCTGGTCAGCCGCGCGCTGGAGGGCTCCGGCGCTTCTATAGCGCATATCTTGGCGGACGGGAGGGTGGAGCCTCAGGAAAGAACCATGTCACGGCTCATCGATCTGGTGGGGCTGTCAAAGGAAGACCTGTTCCAACGCAACGATTTGATCGCGGTGGCCTGCCGCTTAAGAGAAGAGAAGATCGCCTACGTCAAGGAGTAGCCGGCAGCAGAAACAACTTCACGGCGGAAGGGTGCGCCGGATCGTGATAAATCGTGTTCTCCGCCGTCTTCATCGATCGGCTCGAGCCTAAGGGTTCGCCGGTATTGGGATTCACGTCGAATCGCGGGAAATTACTGCTGGAAATATCCAGTCGAATGCGATGGCCCTTCTTGACCACGTTGGCGGTATCGAACGGCCGGATGACGATGCTGTAGATTTTGCCGGGAACCAGCAGTTGCCGCGTCTCAAAATGATCGCGATAGCTCGCGCGCACGATGCCATCGGTTAGATTCATGTCGAAACCGGTCGGAAAGTCGGCGCTGGGCGGATACACGTCGATGAGCTTGGCCGTGAAATCCGTATCAGTCGCCGTCGATGCCGCATACAGAGTCACTTCTACGGGCCCCGCCAGCACGGCATCCTGCTTGAGGACCTCGCTCTCGAACACCAGCACATCGCTGCGCGCGCGCAACGGCAGATAGGGAGGACGCGACCCCGGCATATCGGCACGCTCGCGCTGGTCGTAGGCGCCATCCTTCAGCCGTTTCGACACGCCGCCGCCGATGGTAGGCACTGGATGTGCCGGATCGAATTGAAACACTGTCGCGGTGGGCTCGGGCGATGACGGCGCATGCACGTTCAGCGATCCGTCGGCATGCAGATAAAAAGTCGCGGGGCGTGACTCAGCGGGCGGCCATACCTTCGATTCGCGCCATTCCCCGCCGTGAAAGAGCCGTCCGGCCGGGTCCTTGTGACCGTCGCCGGTGCCCATCAAAAAATATCGCACCGGCGCCTGAGTGGAAGCCGGCGTCTTGATGCCTTTCAAGTGGTAGTCAAACCATGCCAAATGGAAATTCGTGTCGAAGTCCTTGATCGCGGCATCGGCGCCGAAATCGACATCACCTGCAAAAGTGGCTGTATTACCATGATGCGTCCAGGGTCCGATGACCAGCCGCATCGGAGATTTTTTGAGGGCGCCAAGCCTGCGCCAATTTTCGATCGTGCCGCGCAGATAAATATCGTACCAACCGCCCACGTGCATCATCGGCACATCGGCAGTCTGGCCGTAGAACTTTTCCCATTGCATGCCGAGCGTGTCCCAATGCGCGTCATAGTCCGAATGGGTCGCTTCCTCGAGATAGTAGCCTTCGTAATTCGGCGCCACCGACAGCGGACTTAATCCCTTGCGAATCGGCAGAGCCGAATACCAGGCGTTGACATCCTCCTTGGACAGCATTCCCCTCGTAACCGGGTCCTTGGCGTCCTCCAGCGCCTGCGACCAGGCCCACGTCAATTGCCGCCCCATTTCGAACGCTCCGTCGTAGCGGACGCTGTGATCCCAGGCGTTGGACATGCCGCCCATGTTAAGCAGCAATGCGCGCAGGTGCGGCGGTGCCAGCTTCGAGGCGTCTGCCTGGGTGTGCGCAGCATATGAGGTTCCATACATTCCGACCTTGCCGTCGCAAAATGGCTGCTTCGCCGCCCACTCAATGGTGTCGTAACCATCATAGGCATCGTAGGCATAGTATTTCTCGAACACGCCCTGCGAATGATGGCGCCCGCGCGTGTCCTGAACCAGGACCACATAGCCATGCTTCGCCAGCGTCTCGGCAATGGCGACGGTGGCGGCCTCTGATTTATCGTAGGGAGTGCGGTGCAGAAGCACCGGTAGACGCTCCGGCGCCGCCTTGCCCGTGGCCGGCCGATAGATGTCCGTCGCCAATAACACGGCATCACGCGCCGCGACCATGACGTCCTGCTGACGGAGTACATCGCGATACAGTTTCGCCGGCGCTGCCGGCTCGCCATTCGCGATAAACGCGGCGCAAGAGAAGCCGGCCAGAAGCAATGCGCGGAAGCGAAGAGATGCCAGAACCATCCTGGCAGGCTACCTTAACTTGCGAAACCGAATGCGCGATTCAACGTTGCATCGCTTCATGGGCGCCTGCCAAGAAGCGCCTCCTAACATTAACTGCGGGTGGTCAAATCATTAAACCCCGCCCTCAACATCGCGCAAAATGCCTACAAAAATAGGCGTCTCCGCGCGTTTGACCGGCCACCTCAACGGGAGTACAACTTAACCATCAAATCGTTTTGGGGGCTGCCATGTCAACCAAACTTATCATTTTCGCCGTCGCATTAATCATTGCGGGACCTGTTCTTGCCGCGGGCGGAGGGGGCTCAGGAGGGTCGTCAAGCACTGGTGG
>Ga0209525_1000291_pt1 | contig 12554 bp, 11 predicted proteins | sample JacPin_JW_Ref_O1_FD_187958 | JGI IMG/M metagenome (GOLD analysis project Ga0209525, IMG submission 187958) | Forest soil microbial communities from Algoma, Ontario, Canada - Jack Pine, Ontario site 1_JW_Ref_O1 (SPAdes) (version 2) | ecosystem: Environmental > Terrestrial > Soil > Boreal... | reverse complement strand
AGATCTCGCGAAATATCTCTACCAGAGCTTCATCCCGAACGTGTGGGATAGACCAGTCCCGTTCGAGATATTCTTGGGGAATACTATAGCCATGTCGCGAGAGATACCGTAAAAACTCGTCGTACAGACTAGGAGACTCAAGCGTGCGAGTGAGGTCGTCATAGATTGCTGCATCGTGTGCGAAGACCTTAGTAGTATCGCGATTTTTATTGCCGAGCAGAAATTCGAGTTTGCGATATTGATATGACTGAAATCCCGAAGCACTCCCGAGGACAGAGCGGAACTCCATGTACTCGGATGGCGTGAGTGTTTCCAGCACGGCCCACTGTTCGAAGAGCTGCATCTGGATGAGTTTTACACGCGATAGAATCTTCAGGGCGGGTGGAAGGTTGTCCTGACGGATGTGGTCGATCGCAGCGGAAAGCTCATGGATGATCAGCTTGATCCAGAGTTCTGAAATCTGGTGTTGGACGATAAACAACATCTCATCATGATGTGGCGGCTGAGACAGTGGACGCTGCTGCGCAAGCAGACCGGCAAGAGAGAGGTAGTCTGCATAACTTAACCTCTCAGAGAAGTCACTTACGATACCTGATTCGACATGGCGTTGATTGATGTTTGTCATCTGGACCCGCATAGAATACCAACTCTCAACTTGGCCAGCTTATGCCGAACTCACCAGTTCACGCTATAGGAAGCCTCAACGGCATAGGCATTAATAAGCGGAGCGGCCACTAGGACACCAGTTCGGAGTGCTGGGGTGGTGGAGAGTTGCTATTGAAATCTAGAGTGCGGCAGCGAGACGCGGATATCTCCCAGCGTGGCTTGTTTCGTACAGTGCCATAAGTCTTTGCCTCATCAAGTAGTAAGCGCTCGCCGCTTCTTGAACCCTAAAGGGTCCTCGCACCCTGCCCCAGCCCAGCACCAGGCTCATCGAAAGCCTATGTGTCGCTCGCCGCAGCACGATTCCATCACTCCGCATCCGCTCAACAACGATGAAACTCTCATTCACGTTCCAACGTTGTGCGTAGCCTGCCAGCGCAATCAGGATCTCTGCGTTCGCATACATTCGCCGCAAGCCATCAGTGCCACCGATGAGCGTCCATAGGTCGTCCGTCTCGATAGTAATCTGTCCTTTGCTTGGCTGAAGATAATCCAGAGCAACAGTCGAGATCCCACCCATTGGAACGGGTTCCAACTTTGAAAGAAGATCATCCCAGCTCAAACGGGAAAGGCGAGACGCCTTCACGCGCGCACGCACGAAGACGAGCCCAAAGAACAGAATCATCAAGCCAAACAGGATTAAGAATCTCATCGGTGAGGTCCATTCATGCTTGTCAGATCGTATTGCACACGCTCATGCAATGCAACAAGATATGCATTCATCTCCGGAGAAAGTGGCGCACGCACCTTTTCGGGGAGCCAAAAAGCCACCATCCAGTACACGAGCACAGATAGGTAAACAAACATACGGGCATGAACAAACATCACGAACTCACGATCCCAACCCAGAATCGCATGAGCAAATTCCTCAAGCAGTGCAATGAATGCCCAAACAAAGAGCCCCTGACCTAGAGCTATAATATGGCTCCGCCATTGCAAGCCGAGGCGGTTGGCCGTCATAGACATTGCAAGGAATAGTTCGCACGTCAGCAACGAGGTAAAAACGGTAATTCGTGTGTCCCAGAGGTCGAAACCCTTGGATTGCGGAGGGCCAATCTGCAGAGCGAGTGCTGCTGCAGCAAGCAGCCCCGCAGTTCCCCAACCCCAAAAGGCTTTCCGGGCATCGCGTACCCATGTGCCAGTCGGACGTAGAATATGACGCGCTATTTCGAAGATCAACGCCACCTGAAAGATATAGTCTGCAAATCCCGTGATCCAATAGGCAAGAAAGTAGCCGTGCTTGCTTCCGTATCGAAAGACTACGAACAGAAGCACGGTCCTGGATGCTTCAAAAGCAAGAAATGACGTAAATAGAGGGAAGTCTCGCAGTCGTTTCCGCACCACCAGGACAAGTAGAAGGGCGACGTGGCCGAGAAACCCCGCCGCCCAAAGTACGTTGTCCAAGCTAGTGAGTGTCATATGCGGCAAATCCGATCTGTTCGTTAGAAACTAAAGTAGCTTTGAACAGTGTAGACAATTGTGTCCCACGTGCTTGGCGCAGCCACCACCACAGTTTGTGGGTGGGGGTTGGTTCCCGTCTGCTCAGCACGAAGAACTGGAGCAGCGGCAAGAGAAAGAACGGTAACGAGGGCAAACATACGAACAGACTTCTGCATGGTAGAGCTCCTTGAGCGCAGCGGCGCTGGCCCAAGGTTAGTCGTTAGCGTACTCAGGATCACCAGAATTCTAGATATGGTAACTAACCTAAATAGGGGATTTCCTCCCTTCCGTCAGAGTGCACACTAATCTTCCATTCTTGTTTCTCGGTTGGTGAAGGAACCACTGTACTCGATTCTCTCGTCGATTGGGACGCAGGAACGTGGCACAATGGTTCGCTGGGAATAGGAAAATTTTGTGTCAAGTGGGCATTTCTGTCCTTCAGGAAGGGAAAATCGGCTTTGCTGACAGTAAAATATGGGGAATATTTGGAGGCGAGGCGTATGATCCCTTTCCGTTACACTTCCTCCCTCAAGCATCGATCGATGATCCCTCTCCTACTTGTGAGCGTCTTATCTGGGGGTTGTAGTTCGAGGAGGGTGCCTCCCAAGCCGACCATCCAAATCACACAAGTCCCGGCCGCCAGTCCTGGAGGCCCGGTACAAATGGATCTCATTGAAGGACGGGCGAGCGGCGCCAAACCCAACCAACAAATCGTCCTTTACGCACGCAGCGACATTTGGTGGATTCAACCTTTTGCGAATCAACCTTTTACGAAGATTCAACCCGATTCGACGTGGAGGAACTCGACCCATCTCGGCACCGATTACGCAGCGCTCCTTGTTGAGCCCGGCTTTCACCCTCCAACGAAGGTTGCGACTTTGCCTGCACAAGGCAACGGCGTAGTCGCAATCGCTACTTCGACGGGTAGGCCTGCTGCCCCTATCCTTTCTAAAGAAATTCACTTTAGTGGATATGACTGGCGAGTGCGCAACGCGGCGAGCGATCGAGGAGGGCAACCCAACTCCTATGATCCCTCAAATGTGTGGACCGATAAGAACGGCTATCTGCACCTTCGAATGGAGGAGCGCGACGGCGTATGGACATGTGCGGAGGTGAGCCTGACCCGCAGTCTGGGGTTCGGTTCGTACATCTTTGTCGTTCAGAATATCGGCCATCTTGGCCCATCTGCTGCTCTTGGCCTGTATACAAATGATGACTTTCGAACGAATGACATTCCTAGTGAACTTGACATCGAATTGAGCCGCTGGGGCATTACAGACAGCAAGAACGCGCAATATGCTGTTCAACCTTTTTATGTCCCTGAAAACGTCTTTCGATTCATGGCCCCGGCCGGAGTCCTGACCCACATTTTGCGTTGGGAGCCTGGGCGCGCTTCCTTCAAGACTATTCGTGGATCGGTAATGGGCCCCGGAGCGGCAACCATCTCTGAACACATCTTTACTTCAGGAATTCCGGCTCCCGCCGAAGAAACGGCTCACATGGGTTTGTACACTTATCGAGATTCGAAAAGCTCGTCTCAACAACCGGTCGAGGTTGTGATTGAAAAATTCGAGTTTCTACCTTGAAAACATGATGCAGAGGCATCGGCTACGTAGCGGACTTATATATGGAATCGCTCTCTTATGTCTTGTGAATGCTGCTTTCGGATTAGATCCTACCCGGAGAACCTCACAATACGTACATGACAAGTGGGGAGAGGACAATGGATTCATTGGAGGGTCGATTTACGCCATCCGCCAATCGGCCGATGGTTATTTGTGGATTGGAACCGAAAGAGGTTTGGTCCGATTTGACGGATCAAATTTTACTCTGATTCAGCGACCTCTTCCGAACTCGAATCCGATTAGTTCCGTGCGCGGCTTCGTTACCGACGCCAGCGGAAACCTCTGGATTCGTCTCGAAGGCCCCCGCATGCTTCTTTATCATGACGGGAAGTTCGAGGATCCATACGCTCGGTTTGATCTTCAGGACATCACCTTTACAGCGGGCGTCTCTGACCACGAGGGGCGCGTCATTCTCTCAGGGCTCGGGGACCGGACATTCCGATACCAGGACGGGCGCCTGGAGACAATACTCAGTGCAGAGCAAAGTCCCGGTAATGTCATCTCACTAGCCGTGACGCGAGATCAGACTATTTGGCTCGGTACACAAGATAGGGGTCTCTTTCGCCTGAGCCAAGGGCACATTTCCAAAGTTGCCCAGGAGCTCAAGGATTCGAAGATCAATGCCCTCCTGCCCTCAGACACTGGTGGCTTGTGGATTGGGACCGACAACGGAATTCATTTGTTGGAGGGCGGCGTCCTGGCCACACTCAACCTGCCTTCCTCGCTTAGGCAACTCCAGATTCTGACGATCCTCAGAGACCATGACGAAAACATCTGGATTGGAACGAACCATGGTATCGTGCGCATCACCCCATCCGGCGCAGTTTCGCTCGACCAACTCAATCCAAAACCTGGGTTTGAAGTGACAACAATCTATGAAGACCTCGACGGAGATATTTGGTTCGGCGGCTCGCGAGGAGTCGAGCGACTGCGAAATGGAATGCTCACAACGTATTCGACTCATGACGGTCTTCCGTCAAGCGGAATTGGCTCAGTCTACGCCGACTCCACGGGGAGGATCTGGTTTGCGCCACTCTCCGGTGGTCTTTACTGGATGAGGGAAGGACAAGTTGGCCATATAACTGTCGATGGACTGGAACACGATGTTGTCTATTCCATCAGCGGTGGTCACGGTGAAGTCTGCGTCGGCCGGCAACATGGGGGTCTCACAGTGCTGACCGAAAAGGGCGATTCATTGACTGCCCGCACCTATACACAGGCCGATGGCCTTGCGCAGAACAGCGTTTATTCCGTGCACTGTGATCGCGATGGGACGATCTGGGCTGGGACTGTGAGCGCTGGGGTAAGCAGATGGAATGGCAGTAAATTTACCAATTATTCTGACTCCAGTGGACTTCCATCGAATGCTGTCAATTCCATAGTCGAGGGTTTCGATGGGACAACATGGTTGGCTACCCCAGGCGGTTTGGCTTCGTTCACGAATGGACATTGGACGAATTACACAGCCAGGGATGGCCTGCCATCGTCAATCGTAAGAACAGTCTTCGAAGACACAAAGCATGTTCTCTGGATTGTAACTTCCGACGGTCTGGCGTACATATCCTACGGAAAGATCAAAGTCCCGGTGAGGCTGCCGGAGGCGCTGCGGGAGCAGATCTTCGGAGTTGCCGAAGACGAGATGGGTTCGCTCTGGTTCACAACCTCAGATCACGTAATCCGGGTAAGTCAGGATCGGCTTCTAAACGGCTCTCTCTCTGAAACAGATATTCAAAGCTACGGAATCGAAGACGGTCTCCAGAGAGTGGAAGGAGTGGGTCGCGACCGCACAATCGTTGCAGATCCTCTAGGTCGCATCTGGATCTCACGTAAGTCGGGTTTGGCTTTGGCCGACCCCGTCGCCATCTCCAGATACTCATTTCCAGTCACGGTGCGAATCGAATCTATGTCCGCTGGCGGAAGTCAGGTTAATGCGCAAAACCCCATCAGGATTCCTTCTGGAATTCAGAGCATTACCTTGAACTACGGGAGTAACAATTTAGCTGCGCCGGAACGCATCCGTTTTCGCTATAAGCTCGATGGTTCCGATCAAGGTTGGAGCGACACCGTTGCGTCAAGGCAGGTTGTCTACAAAAACCTCGGCCCTGGCACATATCTTTTCCGCATTGTTGCCTCCAACAGTGTCGGCCTATGGAACGGCCCGGAGACTTCTGTCCCTTTCGTCATCGAACCCGCGTTCTGGCAAACATGGTGGTTTCAACTGGCTTGTCTTGCAGGCTGTTGCCTGACGATCGTCGCCATCTATCGCTTGCGCATTCATCGATTAACGAAACGACTGCATGTTGGTTTCCAGGAGCGGCTCGCCGAGCGTACGCGGATCGCGCGGGAATTGCATGATACGCTGCTGCAAGGTGTTCTGAGCGCCTCTCTCCAGCTTGATGTAGCGGAAGACCAACTCCCAGAGGATTCTCCCACCAAACCTCTCTTGAAGCGGATTCTGCAATTGATGGGTGCAGTCACTGAAGAAGGTAGAAATGCGCTCCGCGGGCTGCGCACAACGGAATCGGGCAATCAAAGCCTTGAGACTGCCTTCTCACGACTGCGACAGGAATTTCCCCTTGACGGCAAAACCGACTTCCGCGTTATCGTTGACAGTGTTCCGCGTCCATTGCGACCGTTGATCCGCGATGAAGTCTACCGAATTGGCCGCGAAGCGCTATTGAATGCATTTATGCATGCACACGCGAACCGCATCGAAGTCGAAGTAGAATATGCGAGCAGACATCTTAGAGTATTGGTACGCGACGATGGCCGGGGAATCGATCCTCAAGTGGTGCATTCCGGCCGCGAAGGGCACTGGGGACTCGTCGGCATCCGAGAACGCTCCGAAAGAATTGGCGGTAATCTAAGGCTTCGAAGCCGTATTGGCGCTGGAACTGAAGTGGAACTGACCGTTCCCGGCACCATCGCATTCGAAAAAGATTCGAATGGCTCTGTAGCACAGTGGTTCCGTTGGCTTGGACGAGAGAGGCTCGAGACGCCGAAGCATGACAAAGGGAAGCGAGTAAATAAATGAGCACTGCCTCTAGGATTCGAGTCTTCTGCGTTGACGACCATCCTCTCATGAGGGAAGGCATTGCGGCCGTCATCAAAAATGAACCCGACATGCAATTGATTGCGGAAGCATCAACAGGACACGAAGCCATTCAGGGATTTCGTGAACTTCGGCCCGACGTGACACTGATGGATGTCCGGATGCCCGATATGGGGGGAATCGATGCATTGCTCGCCATTCGCACAGAGTTCACAGATGCCCGTGTGATCATGCTTACGACGTTTGAAGGAGACGCCGAGATTCAGCGCGCGCTGGAGGCCGGAGCGCAAGGCTACATGCTCAAAAGTATGCCCCGAAAACAGCTCGTAGATATGATCCGCAAGGTGCATGTCGGCAAGAAACACATTCCTCCCGAGGTCGCAGTTCAGCTCATGGAGCATCTTGGGGATGAAACGTTGAGCAAGAGAGAGGTTGAGGTCCTTCAGAAGATCGCCGGAGGAAATCGGAACTGCGACATCGCAGCGCTCCTTTTCATCTCTGAGGAGACAGTAAAAGGACATATCAAGCACATCATGGATAAACTTGGCGCAAGTGATCGCACAGATGCCGTCGCCATCGGAATCAGACGTGGGATCATACATCTCTAGCTCCACTCCCTATTCCAGAAGCTACGAAGAGTCTGCAAGTAGCATCAGAAAAGCACCCGATCTGGGGGTCCAATTCGCGGCGAAAAACGCTAGCCTTCTGCTGGCAAGTTTTGTGCCCGAGGAGGCATCCGCTGCAAAGATTCTTTTCCAGCTTCCCGGAGGGTTGGACAGGCATTGGCCTCATTTTTCTGCGGCTCGCCATTGCTGTCAATGCAATCATTTGCGGTATTGACGCGCTCATTGGATCTAGCGGTCACGCGAGCGTCTGCGCAGTTGGAACGCTCGCAATCGCTGTTGGAGCAGCAATTTTCTTGGGCTTTCTGACGCCTGCTGCAAGCGCCGCGGCAACAGTTGGCTATTTCATGACGGGCGTTTCATCGTTCTTGATGACTGAAGCGAACAACCACATCAGTACGTTAGCTGACTTCAATCTGGCTGCGATATCCGCTGCGCTTGTCTTGCTTGGCCCGGGCGCTTTTTCACTGGATGCGCGTCTCTTCGGCCGGCGCGAAATCATCATTCCTGAGAGTCGGAGTTCAGCCCGGTGATTTCCCAGAAAATTTCGCACTTCATTGAGATGGAACGCAATACTTGCCCAACATACTTGGGCAAATTACCCCTAAATAGTGGTATCCGGTGCGCACCAGTCACTGGCGTTGAAAATCCCTTCCTTCGCGGGATGCAATCCTCAGAGCCTTCTTTCATACTCACTTCAACAGGCAGAGCACAAAAGCCGGATCAGAGAGTTACAAATCACGGGTTCTCTGAATCGGTTGAAGCGTCGGGTTTTCGCAATGATCCATTTGGACTACGTTTCGTGTCTCCTCACCGTCCTGGCAACAATTCTGCTCGCCCGAAAATCTTGGATCGGACTGCTTGTCGCAATTGTCAACAGCTTGATCGTCTGCATAATCGGATTTCGAACGTCACAGCTTGGCTTTATTCCAGCGAACCTGTTTTGCATCTGCGTATACGCGCTCAGCATGCGGCCTTGGCTCAAGGAACGAACACACACAAATCGAGATCAGGCGCAGCAACAGGAATCGCTGGTGATGCCCATTCATATTTCCGTGCCTCAAAAAGCACTGCTATCGTCACCCACACAGTCGACCATCAGTTCTGAAGTTGACATCTGCAACAAAATCGGACTTCCCGAGGAACACTATGCGTGCTGAGTTAGCATTGATGGCTCTTGCCCGTGAATCCAATCGCTATTTACTCATTCGGATGATAGCGAAGGCAACCCGCAAACTGCACCGCCCTAATACACGGTTGCAGGATACGATGAACGACGCGTTCGAACGGGTCAGCTGCTCAACAGCAGCAGCAGCCAGCCGCGCTGCGGACGTGCTCATCCATTCAGAAGATCGTGCTGCATGATCTTCCCCGCAGGTGATCAGATTTCCCCGTTACAAAGCTAGGAGCGACAACCATGGCAAATTCATTCGCATCGTTATCATTTACCCCATCACCCAGAAGCGCATCATGGTGCTTCCTGCTGCTCGAGCACCTGGATGAATTCGCGACGCTCGCATGGTATCTCGTAGCAGATGGCAGACTCGTCGAGGACACATTTGCGCGCACGATGGCGAAGCTCGATACGACTGCATTTGAATCTTCCTTTCCAGCACTCACTTACAGTCAGGCGCGAGACGTTCTCATCACCCAGGCGATTGCTGTCCTGTCGGACGCGCGCAGAGTGGAAGATCAGAACGGTTGTTTTCAGTCGAATTCCATGGGCAGTTTGCCCGATCACCCACGCCTTGCATTCATGCTGAGATTGATAATTCGTTCGTCGGAAACAGAGGTCGCAAAGTTTCTTGGCGTATCACCCTCTGAGGTGCAAGGGCTTGTCAAGTATGCGATTGATCGTCTTAGCGAAGTTCCTCCTGTCTCCGTATTGACAGGCTGTTATGACGCATAGGTACCACATACCCCATCACCGGGAAGAGCATCGTGATGTCAAGACCACAGGGGGGAGCAGTGAAAACGCACCGTAGGAAAACAAAGAGTTCAGACCGCAGCAATATTCTTATGTTTGATAAGAGCATTGCTCTGGATCTACCAAACGAACCGCAGAGGTGTGCGCAAAGCCAACTGATAGAGGTCGAGAGGATGTCGGCAATCGGAAAAATGGCATGCTCGGTGTCCCACGATATGCGCCACTCGCTCACGGCGATCTACGCGAATGCAGAATTCCTCGAGCGTCACGATATATGCGCGAACATGCGGGCTGATCTGCTGTTCGAAATTCAGGAAGCAGTGCGAGAGATGACGGAGCGCATTGATTCTCTACTGCAATTCGGTAGGAGCGGACGGAAAAATCCGCTTGTCCATGAGCGCGTTTCCTTGGTTGTTGAGAAGGCTATCGCTGCAGTGAAGTTTCATCCAGACGGGCGGAACGTCTCCATCGTAGTCGGCAAGTACCCGTCGGCGAAGGCAGACATTGATGCGATGAATCTTGAAAGTGCCCTATATAACTTGCTGCTCAATGCCTGCCAGGCTGCGACGCGCTCAACTCACGCGCCTGAAGTGAAGGTCCACGTTAGGGAAGTCGATGAACGGATCTACATCACAATCTTGGACAATGGTCCCGGTATCCCTGACTCTATCCGCAGGACGTTGTTCGATCCGTTTGTGACCGCCGGAAAACCCAACGGAACAGGCCTGGGGCTCACCCTGGCTCATCGAATCGCTGAAGAGCACGGTGGCAACGTTTGCCTCGAGGAATCGAATCGAGAGGGAACGGTATTCACGCTGAGTCTGACGAAGAACAGATCATTAGGCCAAATTGGTGAATCGTGTCTCCCTTCAGATCGTGGCGCCACGGCAGTCGGGCACCACAAGGCGTCATCCTGAGCACGATGCGCCCATACCCCGACTCAATCTTTGCCCATCGCTGCAACGCGAACCTCCATTTACCCTGTCAAGCCCTTTGAATTAAAACGGAGCGTCCGTACATTCCCAAGAGCAAACAAAAATAAGCCCTTAGCGCCAGAAAATAATCCTCCGTAAACTGTCCTGTCAGTTTCATCCAATCGGCTACACTTAAATCAATAGTCAGAGAGCCCCGGCCAGCAGCTGGGGCTTTCGCTTTAATCTGGTAAACCATTGATAAAGAGTATTTTAGGCGCAACCGTTTTAGAATGAATATTTTACCGAGGGACGCACCGTCTAAACCCTTCAATCAAAAAGGTTTGCCTGCAAAATACCCCCCCGGGGGGGAGGGGGGCAGAGATCGAAGTACGCCATCGACTTTGGGGAAGCGAATAGGTCCCTTTCTAGTCGCCGCCGGTGTTGATCGTTGGGTTTGTGGCCAGAAAGACGCTGACCACCGTACCGTGTTCGGTAGCGTTGGTGTTGCTCTCCAGCCTGATGGTGCCGCCATGTTTGTTTACGATACCGCGACTCACCCATAACCCGAGCCCTGTGCCGTGCTGGCCTTTAGTTGTAAAGAACGGCTGGAATAGATGCGGCTGGATGTCCTCCGGAATACCAACCCCGTTGTCCCCGATGAGGACCGTAGCGCCCGGTACGACCTTCTGCCCATGCGCGTCCACGCCTTGAGCCTGCGGTTGGATGCTGACATGCACCTGACCGCCGGAGCCCGCCGCTTCGGCGGCATTCGTGATGAGATTGGTGAAGACCTGCCGCAACTCAGCAGGGAAGGCCGCAACCGAGATGGCTGCGGGAAGCTCGGTGGAGACGGTGACGCCCAGGTCAACGAAGCGCCGATCCATGAGAAGAAGAATCTCCTGCAACATCTCGCGAAGGTCAACGGCGACAGGTGCTTTGGACTCACGATAAAGCCCCAGCATGGCCCGGCTGATCTGGGTGACGCGAGCCAGCTCCTGCTCAGCCATTGCCATAAACTGCTTCGACTCCTCCTCCGTCGCGCCGTTGCGCATCAGGTAGAGGAGGTTTGAGACAGAATCAAGCGGGTTGTGGATCTCATGGGCGATGGTCGCGGCCAGCCGTCCCGCCACGGCCAGCTTCTCGTTCGCGACCAGTGCCTCCTGTGTCTTGCGTTCCATGGTGATGTCGCGCAGTACCAGCACAATGCCGATCGTGTTCCCCGTCTGGTCGAGGATCGGAGCAGCGCTATCGGCGATCACCAACTCCGTTCCGTCCTTCCGCACCAGCACCGTGTGGGTGGTGACGCCGACGATGCTGTTCAGCCGTTTCACCTTGGCAACAGGGTTTTCCAGGGGATTGCGGGTGCCTTCGCTGACACTCTGGAAGACCTCTTCGAGCGGCTTGCCTTGGGCCTCGGTCTGGCTCCAGCCGGTTAGCTGCTGCGCTACAGGGTTCATCATCTGTACTCGACCCTCGGCATCGCAGGAGATGACACCATCGGCGATCGAAGCCAGGGTCGTGCGCAACTGCTGCTCGGACTGAAATAGCTCTTCGGCACGTCGCCCCAGCACTTCAAGCGAGCTGCTGTACGCGACAGAGACCGCATGGAGGCGGCTGCGGGTGAAGAGACCAATCAGGACTCCCATACCCAGCGCCAGAACCAGCAGCGCCACCAGCATGGAGTGGACCTGTCGGTGCCACCGTGCGATCCGGACCGCACGATGGGCCTCGGCGTTATGAATGATATTGTCGAGGTCCTGGCGAATCCGATCCATCTCCGCTTTGCCGGTAAGGTTCAGGTCAAGATCGTTGGCCTGTCCCCCCGCCCGCACCGTGGCAATGATCTGGAGGGCGAATGCGTCTCTCCAGGTCTGGTACTCGTTCTCAAGGTTGGCGACATAGTCCTTCTGCTCGGCATCGGCGCCAGCCACATTTTCAAGTCTGGCAAGCTCAGCCGGCATTTGCGATTCTGCGCCGACAAAAGGCTGAAGGAACCGCGTGTCGGCCGTAGTCTCGTACCCCCGAAGCCCCGATTCCTCATCGGCCATCAGCTTCGCCACTAGGGTCGCCTGCGAGATCCTCGCGTCGGACTCCTGGATCAGGTCGACCGTCGCATTTGCTCCACGAATCTGCACGTACAAGGCCGCCGCCGTCACCAACAGGGCTACTACGGGCAGAAGAAAGGCCTGCCGGAGAATGCTCTTGAATTGACTTAGATTCACAGTCTCCTTGTCTGAACCTATGCTCTATTTATGACGTCGATACCGGCTGAAACAGGCTACCCAGTTTTGTCAGAAGAACCGGTGCGCC
>Ga0209525_1000286_pt1 | contig 12727 bp, 15 predicted proteins | sample JacPin_JW_Ref_O1_FD_187958 | JGI IMG/M metagenome (GOLD analysis project Ga0209525, IMG submission 187958) | Forest soil microbial communities from Algoma, Ontario, Canada - Jack Pine, Ontario site 1_JW_Ref_O1 (SPAdes) (version 2) | ecosystem: Environmental > Terrestrial > Soil > Boreal... | reverse complement strand
TTCCTGGACGAGTTCCCAGATGGCTTTGAGGTAGTCTTCCTGCGAGACGCTGGTTTTTTCGCGGCGCAAGTTGCCTCGATAGAAGAACGAGCGAATTTCCCTCAGCAGCTAAAGCCGCCCCGGTCTTATGCCACGCGTAGCACGGCTGAAGCTGTTCCCTGACGTGACACCCAAACCGGTTGCCTGCAATTTGCAGATTCAGCGCGTGGAGCCGTTTGCGGTGCGGAGTCGAGCGGCCAAATCCTTTACGCGCCGTTCGATATCATCGCAGATGCGGCGGTGGAGTTCCACGTCTTCGCCGAAAGGATCTTCCACTGGCCAGTCCTCGAAGCGATGACCGTGAAAGAATGAAGCGCTGGGGGCGCCCGACATGTTGATGACGAGGTCGGGCTTGGAAATCGTGTGGTCGCGCAGGCCTTTGGAGTGTTGGCCGGCAACCGAGATTCCGCGCTCGGCCAGGACGGCAATTGCGGTCTTGTCGATGAAGCCGAGCGGGTGCAGGCCGGCGCTTTCGGGGACGATGACATCCGACGCGTCCCGGCGCGCAATCGCTTCCGCCATCTGGCTGCGAACGCAATTCCCTACACAAACGAAGAGCACTCTCCAGTGGCGCGTGGTGGAACCGTCCATTGTTCAGGAGCCGTTGCGGCCGTTGCCGATGAGCTTCAGGAAATATTCGTGGACAGTTGAGTCGTTGGTCAGTTCCGGGTGGAACGTGGAGGCCAGGACCTTGCCCTCGCGGACGAGGACTGGGTGGCCCGCGTCTTCGGCGAGAACTTCGACATTGTCGCCCACCGATTCGATGATCGGGGCTCGGATGAAAACCATTTCGAGCGGATTTTTGCTGAGCTTCGTCGCGGCGGCGTGAACGTCGCTGGCTAGCTGGCGGCCATAGCCATTGCGAAGGACGGAGATATCGAGCAGGCCGAGCGAATCCTGCGGCGGCCCGTGGACTTCCTTGGCAAGAAGGATCGCGCCGGCACAGGTACCGAAGAATGCGCCGCCGTTCGTGGCAAATTTCTTGAGCGCGTCGAAGAGGCCTTCTTCTTGCATCACTTTCAGGTGCGTGGTGCTCTCGCCACCGGGGAGGATTATGCCTTCGATGCCGGCGAGATCTTCCGGGCGGCGAACGAAGGTGTGCTCGGCGTCCAGTCGCTCGAGGACTCTCGCGTGGGCGTCGTAGTCGCCTTGGATGGCTAGGATTCCGATTTTTGAGGAGTTGGGCATGAATTGAAAAACTGCCTCTGTTCGCGATTAGAAAATGTTAAGTGATTGTCTCTTAGGTGCTTGCCGAAATTCTAATTCCGGATTCGCGATTAGAAAGTTTAGTTCGCCGGGATGATCGCGCTCCCTCAGCGGCGGGCGGGTCTTAGACGCGCCCCTACTGAAAACAATCACCAACCCCTTGTCTGGAGCAGATCCTTTTCTTCCATCTGGCGGATGTCGAGGCCCTTCATCGCTTCGCCGAGTTCTTCGGAGGCTTCGAGAACGGCCTTGGGATCCTTGTAGTGCGTCGTTGCCTTCACGATGGCGCGGGCGCGCTGGGCTGGATCGTTCGACTTGAAGATGCCGGAGCCGACGAAGACTGCTTCGGCGCCGAGTTGCATCACGAGCGCTGCGTCAGCGGGAGTGGCGATGCCACCGGCTGAGAAATTCGGGACTGGCAGCTTTCCGTGTTTGGCGACCCACGAGACGAGTTCGAAGGGCGCGCCGAGTTCTTTTGATTCGTGCACCAATTCTTCTTCGCCCAGCATGGTCAGTTTTTTCATCTGGCCGATGATGGCGCGAATGTGGCGGACTGCTTCGACGATATTGCCTGAGCCCGCTTCGCCCTTGGTGCGAATCATCGCTGCGCCTTCGGCAATGCGCCTGAGCGCTTCGCCGAGGTTGCGCGCCCCACAGACGAATGGAACCTTGAAGCCGTGCTTCCAGACATGATGCTCTTCGTCGGCGGGAGTGAGGACTTCGCTTTCATCGATGTAGTCCACTTCGAGAGCTTCGAGGACCTGCGCTTCGGCGAAGTGGCCGATGCGGACTTTGGCCATCACCGGGATCGAAACCACGTCCATGATTTCGCGGATGATTCGCGGCGCGGCCATGCGGGCCACGCCGCCTTCTTTGCGGATGTCTGCGGGGACGCGCTCGAGCGCCATCACGGCGCAGGCGCCCGCGTCCTCTGCGATTTTGGCTTGCGCGGCGGTGGTGACGTCCATGATGACGCCGCCCTTCAGCATTTCGGCGAGGCCGACTTTGACGCGCCAGAGATTGTTGCTCATCAAATCCATCGTTCTTCTCCCTTTTGTTACGATTGCATTATTCGAACGTCGTCAACCAAACCCAAAACCTGCCGGTCTGAAGACCGGCGCTACAAAAGACTAGCTAAATCAGCGGCTCTGTTTCCCAATTTCTTTTGCCGGGCACGGCATGCCGTGCCCCTACTGTCGAGCACTAGCTCGATTGATTTCCCGATGCGGATACTTCTGAACGGTCGATTTTAAATTTGTCTGGGTCGATTTCGACGAAGCGGCCTTTGCCGCGGGCGAGTAATTTACCGGCGCGGTTCGCGATTTCGCCGACGTAATGCAGATTGCGGCCGTCCTTTTCGACTTCGTGCGCTTCGATGACGAGATCCTCGTCCACTGGAATTGGGCGGATGTATTCGATCGTCAGCTCGGCGGTGACGGCGCGAACGCCGCGGAAGCGATTGACTTTGCCCATGGCCTCGTCGAGAACGAGGGCGATGATGCCGCCGTGGATGAATCCGCCGCCGCCCTGATATTCGGCACCGAGTTTGAATGCGCCGCGGATGCGGCGGGTGGCGTCGTCCTGTTCGAAGGTGAGGAGCATGCCCCGCGGGTTTGCGGCGCCACAGCCGAAGCAGGAGTTGGTCGGATTGGGTGTCAGTAGCATGTTTTTATTCCCGTTTCGCCTCTGGCTACAAAGGAAACTGCAGATCCCTCGCTTCGCTCCCTTCGTTTCTCAGGGCAAGCGGGATGACAGCGTTAAGACAAAAGCAAAATCACAAACAAGAACCAAAAGCAGAAACCAGAAGCAAAAGAGCCGGCGAGACGCCGGCGGTACGAAAACCGGGTACAAGAATCCGGTGCAAAACCTAGACTACGCCACGCGTTAAACCAGGGCTACGCGTGATACGGATTCGCTGCGGGCACCCCGCTGGCGTTTGCGCAACTCGATCTTCAGCAGCTCGCTTAGTGTTTGGACGCCGCGGAAGATTTTCTTTTCGTCGAGGCCCGCGAATCCTAGACGCAGCGTGTTCATTTGGGGGCTCTGTTGATAAAAATAGCGCCCAGGGACAAAGAGCACGCCACGCTCGCGGACGTGAATCAGCAGCTCGCCTGCGTCGAAGCCGGGTGGGAGCGTGACCCAGATGGACATGCCGCCTTCGGGCTTCGTCCAGGTGGTTTCCTCGGGCATGTGTTTTTCGAGAGCTGCTTCGAGCGCTTCGAGGCGCCCGCGATAGACCTTCTTGATCTTGGCGAGATGACGCGCGAGATAGCCGCGACGTACGAATTCAGCAAGAGTGGCCTGCGCTAGCTGATCGGTGTGCAGGTCCGTTGACTGCTTCACGAGGCGCAAGCGCTCGATGGCGCTTTCGGCGGCGATGCACCAGCCTACGCGCAAACCTGGGAATGCGATTTTTGAGAAGCTATCGATTTGAATCACGTTGCCGGAGCGGTCGAGCGATTTGAGCGACGGCACCGCCGTGCCTCGCACGCGCAGGCGAGCGTAAATATAATCTTCGATGATCGGAACCTGATAATGCGCGGCCAGTTCGAGCAGGCGGCGACGCGCAGCGATAGGCATCGTGGTACCGGTAGGGTTGTGAAAATCGCCGGTGACGAAAATAAATTTCACGCGATTCTGTAAGAGCACAGATTCGAGCGAGTCAAGATCGAGGCCCACATGACCGGTGCGCCGCGAGTCGGTTTCAACTCCTACGGCCAGCGTGCGCACACGGGCACCGGCAAAAATCGCGATCGCTCCGGGATACGCCGGATTTTCCATCGCCACGGAATCGCCAGGGCGCAGAAAGGCCTTGCACAGGAGATCGATGGCCTGCTGGCAGCCGTCGGTGATGAGCAGTTGCTCGTTGCGGACCGTCATTCCTTCGGCGCTGAACATCGCGATGAGCTCTTTTTTCAGCGGTTCGTAGCCGTCGGTCGAGCCGAGCTGGAGGATCCGGCGGCCTTCATTCTTCAGAACCGAATTGCAGCAACGGCGGAATTCTTCCACCGGAAAAAATTCCTCGGAAGGCCTCGCTGTGACAAAAGCAATCGAGTCGGGCGGAACTTCCGGCATCAGGCGGCTCAAGCCTTCTTCCCCGCGCTCGTCCGCAAACAGCGATTCCCAACGCATGCCGCCGCCATTGCCATTGGTGCGCGGCGCCGGTGTGAAATGACGAACCGCAGAGCCGCAAATATAGGTGCCGCGGCCCACGTGGCCCTGAATCAGGCCTTCGGATTCGAGTTCGGCGTAGGCGTTAGCGACAGTGGTGCGATGAACGCCGAGTTGCGTGGCTAGCTCGCGGCTCGCGGGGATGCGATCGCCGTCACGGAGTTCGCCGCAATGGACGAGGGCGCGAAGCTGGTCGCGCAATTGGACGTAGAGCGGGATGTGACTTTCGGGCTGTAAGTGAAGTGGCAGCATTGGCTCGATCCTGTAGGCCAATATACGGACCTAATTGTAGCAGTAAAGAGCCAATTTGTCTTTGGGGCCCACATCGTTGGTTTTAGTAGCACAGGCAATCCTGCCTGTGCCTCAAGTTGCTACCTTTCGGCGGTCGCCGTGCGAGGAAGCTATGGTGCGTTGGGTGGTTTCGGCTCAGGCGACTCGAGAACGAGAGGAAGGCTCGGGCGATTCAGCCAAGCATCAACGAGGCGAGGTGTGTTGTCTTGCTGGCGCAGGCTAAGGCCTACGCTACCAAAAGAACGTCAGGGCGCGGGAGCCAAGCAATGGAAATCGTGCTGCGTTGTTGCGTTGGCACAGGCAGGATTGCCTGTGCTACCTACGCTACTGAGTGGCGGATTTTTCGCCTAGGCGGCGCATGCGCTCTTGCAGCTTTTTACGCAGCGGGCCGGGGGCGTTGGGATTGAAGGCGACGAGATACCACAGCGGCTGCGTGCGATCGCGGCTCAGTCGCGAGAGTGTGGATGCGTCGCTATTCGGATGGCGCGCGATATTTTCGCGGATTGCGGAATACGGATGATGCGAGAGGCGGCCAAGAGTCTTCGCCGTCACTTTCGGATGCTCGCTGATCAGCCGCAGCAGATAAAAATCTTCCTTCGGAGCTTGGCGCGAGAGCTGGTCGAGCAGCTCGGGTTTCACTTCAGCGCTTAGCACTGTGCCGACTTTTTCATCCCAACCTGGATTTATCCGATTCAGTTCTTGCGTGCGCGCGTGAATCAATCCTTCGATCACTCGGCGCTCCTGTTCGAGGCGCGGCGCGGGCAGTGCGCTGCGTTCCACCGAATCGAGTACGCGGAGAAGATGCTGGCGTTCGCCGAAGACAATTTGCGATGTCCGCACGGACTTGCCTTTCCCAGGATTGCGAACCAGATCAGAACGTCTCATGTTTCAATCACCCCAATTGTTTCGTGAATCGCCCGCCGTAAGCGCCTGCTGATATGACGAGCGAAGTCGCTCGCACCCAAGCAACGTGGCCGTCCACCGCCTTCTGGCACTGCGACAAGATAGCGACCGGCGAAATTATGCTGTGAGTAGTACAACTGAGTAAAGTGGAGCGGGACCGTAGTGTTCCAGAGCGCGCAACATATAGTCCTAGGACTAAGCCCATTGCGCGCGATTCCTGCGATATTTGGTCCACTGCGATCTGCCTCCGGTGACGACGAGTTGCGAATTCGTAAGCGGCAAGCTACCTTCGAAGCGAAACAAAGCGGATGAAGATGTAGACGAGCATGCGGAGGAGAAGGATCGATGACGGCTTTTGAAGAGCACCGTGACGAGCTGGAGCACTACGAAACAATGATGGGGCCGAATCGCGGCAGGCTGGCCGTGACGCTGGACCTGCTGACGAATGCGCTGGTGCTCGTCGGGCAGCATGGCGTCTATTGCCACAGCAACTGGAATCCGGAGCAGCCGGTGATGGACATCCGCATCGTGACGCAGGAGATCAGCAAGGCGAAGGAGTTGATTCAAAGCGTGATGGAAAGCCTGAAGGCGGAGCGCGAGGCGAAGAGGGAGTGAGCTCCGTGCTGTTAGCGGAGAGTTCCATTTTCGGGCTGTCTTCTGTCCTACTGTCTCAAAGGCAGCGTTTGCGACAGTGGGCAAGATTGTTGGACTTGCGGGATACCGGTTTCAGTAGCACAGGCAATCCTGCCTGTGCCGCAAGTTGCTACCTTTCGGTGGTCGCGATGCGAGGAAGCTTTGGCTGCGTTGGGTGGGCTTTGTTGGCGCACGACGAGAACCGAAGAGAACGCTCGCGCGATTCAGCCAAGCATTTTGCGGTCTGTAGCGTGGGTTACGCAGGCACAGGCAGGATTGCCTGTGCTCCTTAAAAACAAAACTCCCGGGAGATAGTTCCCCGGGAGTTGAAAGCTTCGAGTCAGTTAGGCTGAGCCAACAGGCAGCCAGGCCGGCCTTAGACGCTGAACGAGCTGCCGCAGCCGCAGGTGCTCTTCACGTTGGGGTTGTTGAACTTGAAGCCTGAGCCTTCGATGGTCTCGATGTAGTCGATCGAAATGCCGTCGAGATACATCTCGCTCATCTGATCGACGAGCACTTTCAGGCCCTCGAATTCGTACACGTTGTCGCTATTCTCATTGATCTGATTCTCGAAAGCCATGTGGTAGCTGAAACCCGAACATCCCCCGCCGACGACGGCTACGCGCAACCCTGCCGGGCTCGGGTTCTGCGACTGGATAATCTCTTTGACCTTCGTGACTGCCACCGGCGTTAGTTGAACCATTCTGTCACCCTCCGAAATTCGCGCTCGTGCTTGTGCGCGTCTTACAATTCCATTATACCAGAACCGCGAGCATTTGAGGCTCCACGTGGGGCCAGAGGCGTAACCGTTAAACACAGTAAAAGCTCGCCCCTCAACGGCTTAGATGCGGAAGAAAGATTCTCGACTCAGTCCAAGGTGAAAACGGCCGATTTATCCGGAATGGAACCGAAAACCTGGGAGCCGGTATACAGAGCCGCGCAAATTCCTTAAAATACTTCGCTTACATGACACACACCATCACACTCATTCCCGGTGACGGGATCGGGCCGGAAGTATCGAAGGCGGTGAAGGAGATTCTCGCGGCGGCGGGAGTGGATATCGCCTGGGACGAAATTCCGGCGCGCGCGGAGATAGAGCGTCGCGGCATGACGTTCATGCAATCGGGCGTGCTCGATTCGATTCGCAAGAACCGTGTGGCGCTGAAAGGCCCGATGATGACGGCCGTGGCGGGCGGCGCTCCGAGCATCAACGTCGGATTGCGGCAGGCGCTCGATTTGTATGCGAATTTGCGACCGGTGAAGAATCTGGAAGGCGTGCAATCGCGCTTTCAGGGTGTGGACCTCGTCATCATCCGCGAGAACACCGAGGATTTGTATGCGGGCCTCGAACATACCGTGGTGCCGGGGGTTGTCGAGAGCCTGAAAATTATTACGGAGCGCGCTTCCACGCGCATCGCGAAGTTCGCGTTTGAATATGCGCGCAAGCACGGGCGCAAAAAGATTCACGCGATTCACAAAGCCAACATCATGAAGCTGTCGGACGGGCTTTTCCTCGCGTCCACGCGCAAAGTGGCGGAGCAATATCCGGACATCGAATACAAAGAGCTGATCATCGACAACGCCTGCATGCAGGTGGTGCTAGATCCGAAGCAATTCGACATGCTGCTGCTGACGAATCTTTATGGCGACATCATGAGCGACCTCGCTGCTGGACTTGTCGGTGGGCTTGGCGTGGTGCCGAGCGGAAATATCGGCGAGAGCGTGGCCATCTTCGAAGCGGTTCACGGAACCGCGCCGGACATTGCGGGCAAAGGTATCGCGAATCCCACCGCGCTGTTGATGAGCAGCATTATGATGCTCGACCACATCGGCGAAATGGATGCGGCGCGGCGCGTGGAAAATGCGCTGCATCGTGTCTACCGCGAGGGCAAATCACTCACGCGTGATGTGCGCGGAACTGCCACGACTGCCGAGTTCACGGCGGCCGTCATCGCTGCGTTGAAATGATTCCGGGCTGAATCTGACGCTGAGATCCTTCGTTATGCTCAGGATGACAGATTCTTGAGAATGGCGTGTCGCTGGGAATCTATTTGTCGGAGGTTTGACTCCTGCCTAAGATGTAACTTCGACCCGCCTGACTTCATCTGATGAGTTGCCATTTCGGAGGCTCGCCATGCCGCTTGTTCGAATTGATTTGCTTCAAGGGAAGCCTAAGGAATACGTCGCCGCGATCGGAGAATCGGTTCACCGCGCAATGGTGGAAACGATCGGCGTACCGGCGCGAGATCACTTTCAAGTGATAACAGAACACGCCCCCGGATATTTGGTCTACGACGCCCACTACCTCGAAGTGAATCGCAGCGACGATGTGGTTTTCATTCAGATTTTCTTATCGACGGGACGCAGCCGCGAAGAGAAGCAGGGATTCTTCAAGCGCGTGGTCGAATATCTGCGCGAAAAGCCGGGCGTGAGGCCGGAAGACGTGGCGATCAACCTGGTCGAGAACTCGCGCGAGGATTGGTCCTTCGGAAACGGCGACGCGCACTACGTGATCTTGCCCAAGGAGCAATGGAAATAGGTAGCGTAGGCTTCAGCCTGCGCGGCAAGAGGCTACAAGCTGGGAGCTGTGAAGCGGGGAAACTTCGGCTGCGTTCTGATGTAGCGCCGGCCTCCTGCCGGCGTTTTTGTGGGCGCGGCCTTGCATCCCCTGACTGCAAAGTGCACAGAACGCCAGCGCGAGCGAGCCAAGCATGCGCACTTTCGCCGCGTTGCTGCGTTGGCGCAGGCTGAAGCCTACGCTACTTAGGGGCATTGACTTCCCTGCTCTGCCTGTGAAGAATGAAGGTGTTAGCAGCGAAACACTCGGAGGGATTTGGTGCCCGAAGAAGCCACACTGGACGTAGCGCGGTTCGTCGACGGAGATATCGAGAAGTTCTACCCCATCTCCGAAGGCGACACCAAGCAGCGCAAGCGCAAGCCGCACATTGTGGCCGTGATCAACGAGATGTGCACGGGCTGCTCGGGCTCCCCCGCCTGCGTTGACTATTGCCCCGTGGCTGCGTGCATGTTCTGGGTGCCGGATTCCGAGCATGCGCCGTTTGGCCGGATTATGGTGGATCCGCTGCTGTGCATTGGCTGCAAACTCTGCACGAGCAAGGGCCCGGACGGCGCGTTCCTCGAAGGCTGTCCGTGGGACGCGATTGACATGGTCCCGCTGGCAGAGTTCGAAGCGAAATACGGGGCGATGCCGTACTAATCTGCTTTTTTTGCGCTTTTCGATTCTTCTCCACACTTAGCCCAGCAGAAACCATCCATGTTGATCAGCGTTTTCGATGCCTGTCCGTTCGTTCAGGTGCGACTTGTACACGCGAGGCAGGCACGACGCTAGCGGTGGTGCTCTCCTCTGCTAGGCTGGAAGTGGTGAATCTATGGCACTGCCCGAACAATTCAAGAAGGCGTACCAGATTCTGAGCTGGGTGAGCCTCGCTGGGCTCATCGTGGTCATCCTGCTGGTGCTGCGGAAATCGCCTGCGCCCGATGTTCCCAACGACCCGGCCGCCGCTGCGCGTGCAGAGCAGAAACTCGAAGCCGCGGATCAAGCGAAGGCAGCGGGCCGGCCTGCACAAGTTGCGCTCGACCGCACCGAACTGAATTCTTACCTCGCGGAAAATCTGCAGGTCGAAGGCGCGCGAGTGCCTGTGGGGGTCGATGCAGTGGGCGGCGGGAAGCCGCGTCCTACGAGCGCTCCGGGAGTCGGTGCGTCCGCATCAGACCCGGAGCCGACGCTCGAGGACGTGCAATCGTCGGTGAAAGATGTGAAGGTGGATATGGTGGGCGACGTGGTGAAGGCGTATGTGCTATTCGACTTCCACGGCAAGGATATGACGCTCGAGCTTGACGGCCATTTGAGCTCTGAAGGTGGCTATCTCAAATTCGAACCCATCAGCGGGATGCTCGGATCGATGCCTCTGCCGCAATCCGTGCTTAATTCGGCGGTGGAGAAGATGATGGCGTCGCCGGAGAATCGCGAGAAGATGCGGTTGCCGCCGGACGTTGGCGACATCAAGATCGAGGACGGCCACGCAGTAATGAGCTATAAGTGATGATGTTTTGAGAGACCTCGCCAGCGAGCCCTCATTTTCACGAATCATTTCTCAGGAAGCATCCTCAGGAATCAGGAAGCATGTTCAGGAAGAAGAGCGGTCGCGGATAGCGCGGGCCGTGGATTGTGCTTGCTGGCCGATTTGAGGCGATGAGCCGTAGGCCGCACGAGCCACCTGTTCTACATCCGGCAAGTCTTCTGAACGCCCCACGATGTAAAGCGCGCGCAACGCTTCCCACACCATGCCTTCGCTAGGAGCAAGCACGACGAGCGGTTGTCCCGCAGTAATATTTGCGTGATCATTCGCGAGCCATCGAATCAGAGTCCCCGGCACCGTGGCGCGAACTTCGTTGTTCTTACCGCTCGCTTCGATGTGCGCGATCATCGTTCCGGGATTCACGATGTCGCCGGGCTTTAATCGCGTATCGAGCGCGCCCGTCAGCGGCGACATCATCTCGTAAGGCCGCAGCATCGCGAGAATCTGGGGGTGGCCGGCATCGTCGTTGAAGCGCACGAGCGATAGCGCGGCATTGCGCTGCACCATCACGTTCGGGTCGGTCAGCATCTGGCGAAGCGCGCGATGGAATTCTTCGGAGGTTTTGTCCTGTCCCATCACCCACGCGTCGGTTAGGCGGATTTCATCGACCGGATCGCTAGCCAGCGCGACGATTTGCGGATACCACTGCTTCACGCGTGGATCGCGCGCTTCAATGCGCGTCTCTAGCTGCGCCAGCGCGTGCTGGATTTCGCGGGGATGACTGCGGTCGGCTAGCGCCTTCGCGATTTGCGCGTCATTCATCGGGCGCCCGAACCATGTGGCATTCCAGAACAAGAACGGCATCAGCACGAACAGGAACGCGACGATCAGGATGCCATACGTCCAGCGTCCGCCAAACGAAGCACGCGGTTTGGATTCAGTCGTCATGCGGTTAGTAGATTACTTGGAGCAGTGGCGAGTGACAAGTGACCGGCAGCCGATGAGCGATGCCGAGCAAGACGGAAAAACACCTTGAGATCAAGCCGGCGCCCCGATGGGCGTGTAAGCGATGTACAGGAGCCAGTAAATAATCACACCGGTGACGGACACGTAGAGCCACAGCGGAAACGTCCAGCGCGCGATTTTCATGTGGCTGCCAAATTTCTCGCGCAGCGCATAAGTCAGCGTAATCACCGCAAGCGGCACGATCGTAACGGCCAGAATGGTGTGCGAAATAAGCAGCGTGAAATACACGGGCCGAATCCAGCCCTCGCCTCCGAAGCGGATAAGACCGGCGTGAAAATGGAAGTAAAGATAGCAGCAAAGAAACACAATCGAGCACGTAAACGCGCTCAGCATGCAGATCTTATGCTGCAGAATTCTACGGCTGCGAATGAATATATAACCGGTAAACAGAAAAATTGCTGACGCCCCGTTCAAACCGGCATTGATGGCAGGAAATTCTCTGAGCGGAATCAGGGTCATGAGATGAACGCAGCCGTCGAGGCCGCTACTTTTCGGGGACCGTGGGTTTGGGCGGTTCCGCCGGAGCGGTTGCGGTTGGTTTTGCAGGCACGGGCGTCGCAGCGGGAGCAGAAGCAGCAGGCCGCGGCGCAATGGGAGGAGCGCCCGGCGTGGTGGCGGAAGCGGGGATCACGGGCTTCGGCGTAACACCAGGAGGCGCAGTCGCGGCTGGCGCACTGGCGGCCGGAGCACTTGGCTTCGGCGCCGCAGCGGGCGCGCCCGCAGCTGGGGCTTTTGCCGCTGGAGGTACAGCCGCCGGTTTCGCAGCAGCCGCAGGCTTAGGCGCAGGTCGCAAAAACGCAGGCGTCGGCAAGATTCCCGACTTCGTCAACTCCATCAGCATTATCAGAAAGAAAATCCCCGCCATCATCGCGCAAACAAAAAGCAGCATGATGCCGTCAATCCCGCTAGTCAGCAGCCCGCTCGTGATGTCCCAGACGATCCCCCAGAGAGCCAGCAAAATGAAGACACCGCAAATCGCACTAATCTCCATCGCGGTGCTCTTAGGCGCCATTCCCAGTTCCCTCCCCGTCGCTTCGGCGGTCATCGACTGACCTTGTCAAATATCATCCAAGCCAAAAGAATCGGAATATGCGCCACGGTGGCGTGCATCAACCACTTCGCGCGCACGTTCGCGCGGTGCCGATTCGCCCACAGCGCCACTTGCAGCAGAATCATTCCCAGCACGAGCGCGCCAAAGAAATAGTGTATCCCCGCCATTCCCATCACCGCGGGCAGCAGGCTCATGGGCACCAGCATCGCCGACGTTCCAATAATCTGTGCGAATGTCGCGTCGCCCGACGGATCCACCACCGGCAGCATTTTAATTCCCGCGCGTGCGTAATCTTCGCGATACATCCAGGCAATCGCCATGAAGTGCGGAAATTGCCAGAGGAACAGAATGCCAAACAGCACCCACG
>Ga0209525_1000282_pt1 | contig 12749 bp, 13 predicted proteins | sample JacPin_JW_Ref_O1_FD_187958 | JGI IMG/M metagenome (GOLD analysis project Ga0209525, IMG submission 187958) | Forest soil microbial communities from Algoma, Ontario, Canada - Jack Pine, Ontario site 1_JW_Ref_O1 (SPAdes) (version 2) | ecosystem: Environmental > Terrestrial > Soil > Boreal... | reverse complement strand
CTCGCGAGCCCGCAGCCATCGGCGGTTCGCGCTGATGGTGTTGATTTCGCCGTTGTGCGCGGCATAGCGAAAAGGTTGCGCCATCGTCCAGCTGGGTTGCGTGTTCGTCGAGTAGCGCTGATGAAAAATGGCAAAGGGCGCGCGGAAATCGGAACTCGTGAGATCCAGATAGAAATCGCGGAATTGCGTGGGAGTCAAAAGACCCTTGTAAACCACGGTGCGCGATGAGAGAGAGCAGAAATATGTGCCGGCGGTTCCCTCCGCTTCCACGCGCTTGCGCAAGAAAAACAATTGACGTTCGATATCCACAGTCGGGTCAAGGGATTCAAAGAAACACTGACGGATCGAGGGCATCGTCGCAGCGGCAAGCGAACCGAGGATCGTGCACTTGACAGGCACGTCGCGCCACCCCAGACAGCGCAAACCTGTTTGCTGCGCAAGCGACTCGATCGCGCCGCGCGATTCTGTCTCGCGGCCGGGCGGCAGAAAGACCATTCCCAGTCCGAAAGTTTCCGGCAAGCTGATGCCTGACTGCAACGATTGCGCGCGAAAGAATACTCTCGGAATCGGGAGCAGCAAACCGGCGCCGTCTCCGCTCAAGCCGTCCGAATCAACGCCTCCCCGATGCGAGAGCCGGTCCAACGCGACGAGAGCGCGCTGTACAACGTCACGCCTCGCTTCGCCTCTGAGTTGGGCGATGAAACCAACGCCGCACGCGTCATGATCAAGTGAAGCGCTGAGCGCAGGATGTCTCATCTTATGTTCTTAACCTAAGAAGGGCGGAAAGGCCAATTCAGATGTTGGATACTGCGCATCACCTTTTGGATGGGCCGCGTTCGGACTTGTCTGATGGGACCATCGCCGGTCGAACGACAATGAACTTACGCTGCGATAAAACGAGGTTAACTACGTCTCGGGTGATTCTCGGGAATCCGTAGCGCAACCCGTTGGCCGACGATTGCGGGGCTTAGTAGGACAGCGGTGGTATCAGGCGAACCGCGTTGAACCGTGAAGATTCAGTATCGACGAGGCCTAGCGTCCCCCCTGGCATCTGAGGGCGACGCCGCTTCGGCATTCGGAATACAGCTAGCAGAAACTCCAATGTGACCCGGACTTGCAGAGTCCAGAAAAACTACCCGACCATGGCTCCGATCAAATTAATTGGCCCTTGCGTGGGCGAGGCCTGAAAACACATGACCACAAAGGTGACAGACGCGATCATCCGACCAGAAGGTGGAAGCATCCTCACGGTTAGGTTCTTAGATGGATCGATAGGTCACTCCTTTCCCGTCAGCAACCACTCGATCGACTTTTCAAATTCCTGACTAATTCTCAGCAAAATATCGGCTCCTATTTCCTTCTCGCCGCGCTCTATATAAGAAAAATGTCCCTGACTGACACCTATCCGCCGCGCAAACTCTTCCTGGGTCATGTCAAATCCCCTTAGTTGACGAATTCGTTGACCCACGGCTTCCCACCTTATCGCTTCTTTGTAAGGGCGCGAAGTTTTGCTTGATTTTATGTCTGAAGACATATATTATGCCCGTAGGCTTAAGGCCTCTCGGTTCAGGTTGCCACCGAAGCGCTTTTGTACATTCGCGCTGAGGAAAGTGCAAGGCTAGAAAAGGAGCACCAAAATGAGACGCGATTCTCGAAGGCAAGTTGTGCCTCTACGGTCAAATGTGAGGTTGGCCCAGTCCTTGTGGGGAAAACTCTCCGGCTTTGTACTCAAGCAGCTGAGCGAACTCACAAAAAAACATCGGTTTTCGGTGGCTGCGGGCGATTTGCTCCTCCTCGATGGTCGATGGTATGTGACCCACGCTGGCCTTCTACGCATTGCTGAGCGGCGTCGATGCACTGGAATTAGAACCTCGGCTGAGCGTCATTTATCTGACTCCAATTCGAACCGATGGGTTTTCAAAGCTACCGTTTACAGAAGGTCTGCTCCGAAAGGCTTCGTTGGATACGGTGATGCCGATCCTTCGAACGTCTCTTTACGGGTTCGCGGCGCCGAAATGCGTGTCGCTGAGACAAGGGCCGTCAATCGCGCCCTGCGCAAGGCCTATGGCATTGGTATTTGCTCGATCGAGGAACTTGGATACCTGTCTTCGCCGCCTGAGCGGGTTCAAGGGAAACGGATCGATTCCAGTCATTCAAATGGAAACGGCTCCGGCACCCGCCAGCCCAGGCTCCGCGACAAACTCTGCCTTCTGATTCGGAAATACGAACTCGATCCCACCCTCGTGAAGCTCTATGCGGCTGATTTCTGCGGAACCGAAGCGCTCCGCGATGCTAGTCGAGACCTGGTCGAAGCTTTCATTTCCACACTAGCTGAAGAGGCCACTAAGGATCGCGCCGCGCTCGTTTGCAAGTTGAACAGCTACAACCAGCTTGAGGAGGTGAAGTCATGAAACGACATTTTCCTGGTCTGCATGCTGAGGCATCACGCGGCGATGGAGTTCTGGAAGGCATATTCCTAGTTCGAGTGGATCGAGCTTACTATCGTTGGCACCCCCAAAAACCTTTCTTTATTCTCTGCTTCGCGATCCTCGAACCCAGCGATCTCGCTTCACGCAAACTTTCCGGACGAATCTACTGCACCCAGAAGTCGCTCTGGAAACTGAACTGGTTTCTTCGAGACTTCGGCTACGACACTGACCTGCTCGGCCGTGACGAGGTGGAAGAAAAAGCCTTGCTTGGCCTCACTGGCGTTCTGCGCACTACGAGAAAAACGTTTGCGGGTCGCGTTTTTGTCAACTTGGAAGGATTTGCGCCGTCGAGCGAGTGGGAATTCGTCTCGAAGGATGCTCGCGAAGGTGTCGTGGCGGGAGGGTCGAATGACCTACAGCTTCACGCAGATTAGTCAGTACCTGCAATGCCCGCGGAAGTATCGCTATCGATACCTCGACGGCTGGCGCGAAAAGGAAGATCGAGCCTCGATGATTTTTGGTCGGTGCTTCGAGAACGCTCTGGCAGCCTATTTCCGTGAAGAAGATTCGATTGCAGTGTTCTTTAAGGCGTGGCAAGAACATCACGACACGGCGCTCCAGTATGGGAAGAACGACTCCTGGGACCGGCTGTATCACCAAGGTCTTCGCCTGCTCGAACGATTCGCCCAAGATGATCGTGTGCGGATCGGCTGCCCGAAGAGGAATCTCCAGGTTAAATGCACGCGCTCGCTCCCGTGCGGAAGCGAATTTGTATCTTATCTCGATGCGATTGGCGAGCTGGACGGGACGAATTGCATCCTCGATTGGAAAACCACAGGATCGCGTTATCCGGAACAGCCCGATGGCCTCTTGTCGCTTGATCCGCAGCTGGTCTGCTATTCCTGGATGACTGGAATCACGGATGTCTCCCTGGTGGTATTTGTTCGCAAGAGCGCACCCGAGATTCAATATCTGAAGACATCCATCGACGAAGAACAGCGTCGGGAATTTGGCCAACTGGTGGAAACAGCCGTCCAGCAGATTGAAGCCGGCCATTTTCTCCCGCACAGCGGGATTCGCTTTCCACAAAATGGATGCGTCGGCTGTTCCCACCTGGGCCTCTGCCTGGGAAATCAGCAGCTCATGGATTCCAAACTCATTCGCCGACCTGGAGCAACGGATCTTGATTGGCTTGACCAATTTGACGACTAACGGGCGTGTGTTCGTGGAACCCAAACTAAATCGCCGTCGCGCTCTGTTTGTTCTGGATAAGGTCGATGAAATCTTGTCCTGGGAGCGCCGTGCCGAGGAAGAGAAGGACACGCGGTTCGTCGAACTGGGCCGGTACCTGTGCGAAGTGCGAGCGGGGCAGTACTGGAGGCTCGAAAGCCTGGCCTCATTCGATGATTTTTTGACGAAACGGTTCCCGGAGTCCAGGCGCAAGGCTTACTACTTGATGGCCATCCACGAGCAACTACCTCGCCGCATTCACCACGACTTGCAGCAAGTGGGGTGGTCGAAAGCAGCCGAACTGGTGAAGGTAGCCCGGCGAGACGGAGAACAGTTTGACTGTGCAACCTGGTTGCACAAAGCGATCGAGCTTCCAAAGGAAGGATTCAAGAGGGAAGTTGAGAAACATTTGACGGGCCAGGAGACGGAGCCGTGGGAGATCATTTATTTCAAATTCTATAAGAGCCAGTTGCAGGTGATAGAGCGGGCGCTTGAGACGGCGGCACTGATGCTCGGCGCGAGCAAATCCCGCGGCTATTGCTTGGAGATGATCTGTGCCGATTTTCTTGCCGGAGCTCACCTGGAGGGTGGTAATTCCGACTCGCTGCTCTTCGCACTTGGTCGACTCTATTCATTGCTTCCAGATCCACAGAAGACGGAGTTCGTGCAGCAAATGGGGAATGGCCAATGAGTGATTTCCAACCCCGACGACCGAGACTTCAGCTGGACCCGGATTCTTATCGCGAACTCCGCACCGAAGTGTTGAAGCGTGACGGGTGGCGATGCCAATACTGCGGTCGTTCCGATCGTCTCGAGGTCCACCACATTCGCTCGCGAACCCGTCTGGGCGACGACACTGACGAAAATCTGATCACGCTGTGCGCTGATTGCCACGGTAGCATCCACCGAAAATGTCTAGGCCGAGGTGATCAACGGCCACCGGCGGAGCGGGCTTAGACGCGTTTGCGAGCGACAATGACGTTTTGAGGGCAAGCGTTACGGTCGTCGATATAGTCGCATATTTCGAAAATTTCCGGCCAACGTTTCTCAACGTAGCTCTTTGAGATGCAAGCCTCACCCCAGAATGACCATCGCCCTTCCGCTCCGTAGCAGTCGTAGCAGTATTGTCCGTTGTCGTACGCTGAGATCGCTGCATCCACATCCAAGAAGATTTTTGCCGACCCTTTTAGCCAATCTGGTTTCTCATCGAGCCGGGGATCGTCGCGGAGGGCCTTACAGAAGTGGACAAAATCACGGGCTCGAGTTGTAGCGATCAACATGCCGCCAGGCACGAGGAGCCGATGAAATTCCTTCAATAGCATCCAATGCATTTCCTCTGGGAGGTGTGAAAACACTGAATATAGGTAGATCAGGCCAAAAGACTCTGACGGCAACACCGTTGGAGGATATGGTTCAATTAATGTGAATTTGCACCATGTGTTTGTTTCCCGGCAGATGCGAACTGCTTCCTCGCTGTGATCGACGCCAGACAGCTTTTCCCGCTCGACGTCCTTCAAGAAGAATCGAATAATCCTACCCCAGCCGCAGCCGAAGTCCAGAACGGCGCGACAGGACCCGATCGGGCCAACATGCGTCTCGTAAGACTTCTTGAAAATTCGGTACGCGTTAAATCCTTCGCGGAGGGTTGAGTCGCCGGAACTGCCGGTGTACATCTCCTGTACCGAGACTTCCGGCATTTTGGGTAAGAGACGCGCTATTGCCTTGCGTCGCATTCGACCCGCGCTGTTCAACCAGAACCATGTTTCATCATCGATTCCCGAAAACCAGTCCTTTGGACCCGTGGCCGGCTTTTTGCTGCGTGCGATTACCCGGCGCGCCGCCGGTTCGTTCTTCACCGCTCGGAGGGCGCCGGACGCGATATGACGAAGCAGCATCAGTTGTCTCCATTTCTTTTATTGGGCTCAGCTCCGAGGATTGTGGCTCTCTTCAGACGACATCTTGTAGTTAATTTCTAACGTCTGAAATCAGCGCTCGCGAGTTCGCAGTGGCGACGATCTAAAGGGCGGTTTTACCACCGATTAGAATTCTATCAGTTGCTGATTCTTAGGGAGTTGGTAAAACTTTTAATCGCGGAACCGTCGATTAACTTTCCAAACGCCGCCCGGCAGTAAGCGTCGCAGCGCCCATCGCAAACAGCCAGTCAATTCACGATAGCACACACCCTCTCTGGTCTTTTCCCTTACCCTCGAGGTACGCGTAAGGCATAATTTTAACCAGCATTTGTTGACTAGGAGCGCATAGTCAAGCAATGAGCCGGACGGTAATACAGGTTGAAAAAATTGGCAAGCGCTACCGCATCGGGCAGGCGAAGCGGCAGACTGCGCTGAGCCACGCGATCGGCGACGCGCTACGCGCTCCGGCTCGTCTTTTTCGGAGAGGCGCTGATCCTGCTCCCGGCGCGAATGGCAGCGCGAGCACGAACGGCAACAAGAGCATTCACATTGACAAGGACAGCAGCGGCGGCTCGCCCTACATCTGGGCGCTGAAAGACGTCAGCTTCGACGTAAGAGAAGGCGAAGTAGTGGGCCTGATCGGCCGCAACGGCGCCGGCAAAAGCACGCTGCTGAAAATCCTCGCCCGCGTCACCCGCCCCACCGAAGGCCACGCCGAACTTCACGGCCGCATCGGCAGCCTTCTCGAAGTCGGCACCGGTTTCCACCCCGAGCTCACGGGCCGTGAGAATGTGTTCATGAGCGGCGCCGTGCTGGGCATGCGCGCCGCGGAAATCCGCCGCAAGTTCGACGAGATCGTAGCCTTCTCAGAAGTGGAACGCTTCCTCGACACCCCCCTGAAGCACTACAGCAGCGGCATGCAGATGCGCCTGGCCTTCGCGGTAGCCGCCCACCTCGAGCCCGAAATTCTTTTCGTAGACGAAGTCCTCGCCGTCGGCGACGCCTCCTTCCAAAAAAAATGCCTCGGTAAAATGAACGATATCTCGAAGCAAGGCCGCACGATTGTTTTCGTCAGCCATAACATGACGGCCGTGCGCAGCCTTTGTACCCGTCTCATATGGCTCGAAGCCGGGCGAGTGACAGAAGCGGGCGACCCGAGCGCAATCATCAATCGTTACCTGCAGAACCATATGGACAACAATCTCGACGCAGTCTGGAATGATGAGAGCAGAGCGCCAGGCGATGAGCGAGTGCGGCTGCGCAGCGTTCGGGTCATGCCCGAAGCGGAGAGCGGAGAGCCGATTACGGTTCACACGCCCCTGAAAATCGAATTCGCGTACTGGAACTACGTTCCCGGCGAGATGCTGAACGTCTCGATGATCCTCAATAACTTCGAAGAAGCATGCATCTTTGCAAGCGCCTCAGATTTTGCGCCGCGGCCTGCGGGATTGGTTCGCCACACGGTGGAAATACCAGGAGACTTGCTTAATGCGGGCTCTTACTACGTCAACCTGATTATCGTGAAAGATGCGTCCGTGGGTCTCCTGTTTCAAAATAAAGTCGTATCCTTCGAGGTCATTGAGGCTGAAGTCGTGGGAAATTGGTACGGCAAACTTCCAGGCGCCACCCGGCCGAAGTTAGAGTGGAAGACCGAGACATTTGGCGTGGATGGCCTTACCATCGCTTCTGCTGCGAAGCAGGAGGCGTAGCGGAGTTCAGGCTACTCGATGTGCTTTTCTTCTTCTCGCCGCGAACGTTGCACGCGTGCCGGATTTCCATAAGCTACAACCAGGTCTGGTATATCGCGAACGACGGAAGAACCTGTCCCTACCACCGCGTGGTTTCCGATGGAAATTCGGTCCGATATGCTCGCGCCAACTCCGACCGCCGAGCATTCGCCAATTTTGACCAATCCTCCCATGGAAACGCCGGGAGCGATGCTCGAGAAATTGCTCAGAAGGCAGTCGTGGTCTACCGAGCTGGCCGTATTGATAATGCAGAATTCTCCAATTTGGGAGCCAGGCCCGACATGAGAGCCAGCAAAAATCACAGTTCCTTGGCCGATCTCTGAATCTGAAGCCACTATCGCCGACGGATGCCGGATCACTGGAAAAGTCACGTTTAATTTGTGATTCATTAGGGTCAGGAAGATTTTGCGCCGTGACCAATTATCTCCGACAGCGATCGCCATGTTGTCGATGGCATACTCGGCTACCACGCGAGCGGCATCACCAATACCACCAAGTATGGGATAGCCCTTACGCATCGTCCCGCGTGTCTGCGTGTCGTCCAGACAGCCAGCTATTTCGTATGCCGCTGACACTCTAATCGCATCGAGGACAACCGACGCATGGTAGGACGACCCTATAAGCAATATTTTCGGCATAATGCCTTTCTTCATTAATCCGCTTCTTGGCTGCCTTGATGGAAGACTCCCGAGATTCGCCGGTGTCCGGGTATAGTATATCCATGACTGGAACGCGAACAGGTCTCGCCGATAAAATGCTCAAGACTGATTCCGGACTTCAGCCTCAGGGCTTGGCGATTTTTGGAAATCCGCCGGCGTTCGCTGAAAAAGTCCATGTTGGCCGTCCCAACGTCGGTAACCGGGAAGATCTCCTGAATCGAATCAACGATATGCTGGACCGTAACTGGTTCACGAACAACGGTCCATACGTGCAAGAATTCGAGAGACGCATTGCAGAATTCACCGGCGTCCGCCATTGCGTGGCCATGTGCAATGCCACAATCGCGCTGGAGATCGCGATACGGGCTCTGAACCTCAGCGGCGAAGTAATCGTCCCCTCGTTCACCTTCGTTGCGACAGCGCACGCCTTGCAGTGGCAGGAAGTGACGCCCGTGTTCGCTGATATCGACCCAAAATCTCATACGCTCGACCCGGCGCACGTGGAGAAGATGATCACCCCGCGAACCAGCGGCATCATCGGCGTCCATACATGGGGACACCCCTGCGACATTGACGCTCTCGAATCCATCGCTTGGCGCCGCAATCTCCAACTTCTATTCGACGCTGCCCATGCATTTGGCTGCTCATATAAAGGCAAATCGATCGGAGGATTCGGGCGCTGCGAGATTTTCAGTTTCCACGCGACGAAATTCTTTAATACCTTCGAGGGGGGCGCCGTCTTAACGAATGACGATACACTGGCCGAAAAAATCCGGCTTATGCGGAATTTCGGATTCAGCGGTTACGACAATGTGATTTATATCGGAACGAACGGAAAAATGACGGAAGTCTGCGCTGCGATGGGACTCACTTCTCTTGAAAGTGTCGGGAAATTTATTGAGACCAACCGGCGGAATCACGCCGCTTACCAGCGCGGGCTTGCGGGAATTTCGGCCTTGAGTCTGATGCCGTACGACGAGAATGAACGCGGAAACTACCAATACGTGGTATGTGAAATGGATGAAGACGTCGCCGGATTAACTCGTGACGACCTCGTGGCCGTGCTTTTCGCTGAAAACGTCCTCGCGCGGAGATATTTTTACCCGGGCTGCCATCGTTCGGAGCCCTATCGCTCCAAGTCTCCCGATGCTTCGTCCCAGCTCCCCGAGACCGAGAAACTATGCCGCCGGGTGATTGCATTGCCCACCGGCACAGGCGTCGACGAGCAAGCGATTTCGCGAATCTGCGGAATTATTCGAACAGCGGTTTCAAACGCACCAGCCGTGAAAAGGCAGCTTGATAGCTGAGCGAGCCTTGATTCGCAGCTTTACTTTGTTGCTTCGCAGATAAGCAACGTTTCGATTCTTGTCTCGCGCTTACTTAATTCCGGATACCTGCTTTCGCCCCATTTGACGCTTTCGATGTGCGTAAAGCCCGCTTCTCGAAGCCGCCTTTCAAGCTCTTCCATGTCGTAAAGCCACTGGTGCCCCCAGTCCCGGAAGCAAACATTCACATATTCGGCGCCGGTTTTGATGTGGCCGTAACCATATTTCTGAAGCCAAGGCTGGCTCGCCCACACATTCTCGTAGTAATGGCTGACAATCTCTTGCGCCGAAGGCATCCCGATCCTCACCACGCCGCCTTTTTGCAGCGATCGGTGGCATTCTGCTAGAAATCGGACGCCATCCTGAACGGGAATATGTTCGAGAAAATGCTCGCAATAGATGAAGGAACAAGAGTCGTTTGGAAACGGCAGGCCTTCGGTGACATCCCATAGAATGTCCGCCTTGGTGGTAGGATCGGCGTCCATGTTGGTCCAACCGTCGAAGGGCTCATTACCGCAGCCTATGTTTATTTTTAGCGGTCGTTCGGCGCGCGCAATCCAAGCTTGTGCGTGAGCCTGTTGCTTGCTTTTGACTCGGCTCTTGCGGAATGCATCCGAGCGTCGACCAACAGCCGACAGAATCCGAAGTGGATCGAAGTATTTAGTGTTCATGTCAACCTAGAATGGCTCGTTTTATTCTCACAAGCGGCGGGTGCAAACTTCCGAGAGCGGTATACCACCCAAGTCCTCTTAGAACCGGGCGCGTATCAGGCGGGAGAGCGCCCCCGCTCCGCAGGCAGTTTATGAGACATATTCCTGTTTCCACACGCCTGCCGTTAGTTTGCGCGATTTCCGCCAGGCGAAGGTAATATTCCGCGATTGTCTTGCGGATGGCGTCTGCGTGTGTGGGACCCAAGTCCCTTTCGAGAATTCTGAGCATCCGGATTGCTTCTTGCAAGCGGTCCTTGTCCGGGCGTCCAGACCAGACACCTCCGGAATGCACCCGGTAGGCCGCCATTACATCATCCATCAGTTCGATGGTTCCCGCTCTCGCAAGAAGTGCGAACATCGGCCAATCAGCGAGCTTCAGGCCGAGAAACCAGTCGGGGAGCCTTCCCATAGACCTCCAGCGGCAAACGGCCGAGCACGTCATGATGAAATTTCCGCGGAGCAAATCGTCAATCGAATAAGTTCCCGCCGGAAGCGAGGGGAACACACTGCTGTGGCCAGAGTTCATTTCGTCGGTAAACTGCGTTCGATGGCAGGATATGGCACAGTCGGGACGGGCATCCAGGAAATCCACTTGTTTTTGCAGCTTATGTTGGGCCGTCCAGTAATCGTCGCCCTCCAAGAATGCAATGTATTGTCCTTTGCAGGCGGCCAATGTTTCCTGCAGATTCCGCATCGCGCCGAGATTGTGCGGTCTCATCAGGGCAACAATTAGCTCAGGGTATTGCTGCTGTAGTTCTGCGACGATGGCTCGCGTGCTGTCTGTAGAGCAATCCTCCCCGATCACAATCTCAAAATCGAAATTGACCTTCTGGGCTAAGACACTCTCTATGGCTTGGCGGATGAATCGCTCATGATTGTAGGTAATCATCGCCACGCTGAGCTTCATGTGATGCGGCCTCTAACGGACAGTATAAACGGATATCCATTGTTGATGGGTTATCATGGTAGGCAGGCCGCTGCTGGGTTATTCGGAGGTTTGTCCGCGAGATATGCCGACGGTAAGTGTCATCGTCCCGAACTACAACCACGCGCGTTTCTTGCCGCAGCGCATGGAAAGCATTCTGGGCCAGAGTTATCAGGATTTTGAATTGATCCTGATGGATGATTGCTCAACGGACGAGAGCCGGACGATTCTTTCGCAATATGCGAACGACCCACGGGTGAGGACCGAGTTTAATCAGGCGAATTCGGGCAGCACATTCAAGCAATGGAACAAAGGCGTGGGGCTCGCTCGGGGAAAGTACGTCTGGATTGCGGAATCGGACGACTATGCCGAGCCGCGACTGCTGGAGCGGCTGGTTGCGGCGCTTGAAAGCGATCCCAAGGTGGCGTTCGCGTACTGCCGGTCGTGGCGCACTTCGGAAGACGGCCAGCAGCACGGATTTTCGGACTACTACCTGGATGAATATCACACCAAGCATTGGACCGAGGACTTCTGCGTGGATGGAGTGGAGGAGTGCCGCAATTATTTTGCCCAGACCAATCCAGTGCCGAATGCGAGCGCGGTGGTGTTTCGCAAGTGCATCTATGAGGAGGTGGGCGGCGCGGACGAAAAGTTTCGCGCGTGCGGGGATTGGAAACTTTGGGCGGCGATGGCGCTGACGGGCAAGATTGTTTACCTCGGCGAGCCTTTGAATCATTTTCGATTTCATGAGGCTTCGGTGAGTACCCGGACGCAGGCGGCGCGCATGGACGTAGCCGAGCATCTGCAGGTGATGAGATGGGTGCTGGATCGGGTTACGGTGCCAGAGGCAAAATTGGCGGAGATTCGGAAAAAGAAACTGCGTTTGTGGATTCCCCCTTTGATGACGTTCAAAGTTCCATTGCATATGAAGTATTCGATACTGCGAAGCGCAAAGGCGATTGATCCACATGTGTTGCGAAGACTTCCCGGGCCGGCGCTTGTTGCGCTGGGGCTGAAGGTTCGACGGCTCTTGTTTGGCGTGAACGCGGGGCAGAGGCTAGGCGAGAGGACACTTCCTCATGAGAAATAGAGGAGAAGGGCCGGCCGCCAAAATTCGGGCCATCGCCTTCCACCTGCCGCAGTTCCATCCTATTCCCGAGAACGACGAATGGTGGGGGCAAGGGTTCACGGAATGGACGAACGTGGTGCGGGGGAAGCCGCTTTTCGCGGGTCACTATCAGCCGCATCTGCCGGCTGATCTGGGTTTCTACGATTTGCGCTTGCCGGAAGCGCGGGCGGCGCAGGCGGAACTGGCGGCGAGCTATGGCATCTACGGATTTTGCTATTACCACTACTGGTTTCACGGGCGGGAGGTGCTGGAGCGTCCGGTGAACGAGATCTGGAAAAGCGGGGAGCCGGATTTTCCGTGGTGCCTGTGCTGGGCGAACGAAAATTGGACGCGGCAGTGGGACGGCTTGCAAAGCGAAATCTTGCTGGAGCAGCGTTACAGTGCTGAGGACGATCTGGCTCACATACGCAGGCTGATCCCGATGTTCGCAGATCCGCGCTACATCCGGGTGGAGGGAAAACCGCTGTTTCTGGTTTACCGGGCGACGAAGCTGCCGGAGCCGAAGCGGACCACGGAAATCTGGAGGCGGGAGGCGGAGAAGGCAGGGCTGGGCGGGCTGTTCCTGGCGCGGGTGGAAAGCTTTGCGGAGTTTGGCGATCCACGAGAGATGGGATTCGACTGCGCGGTGGAGTTTCGACCGCGGATGACCACAGACTTTTGGCAACTGAGAACGGCGCGGCG
>Ga0209525_1000281_pt1 | contig 12769 bp, 11 predicted proteins | sample JacPin_JW_Ref_O1_FD_187958 | JGI IMG/M metagenome (GOLD analysis project Ga0209525, IMG submission 187958) | Forest soil microbial communities from Algoma, Ontario, Canada - Jack Pine, Ontario site 1_JW_Ref_O1 (SPAdes) (version 2) | ecosystem: Environmental > Terrestrial > Soil > Boreal... | reverse complement strand
CCATCGACGATGTGGATTTCGGCCTTCGGCACGTCGCGGCGGTAGGATTCCGGCTCTGAGGGGTCGAACGAGGACTCGTATTTGCCCCAGATCACCAGAAGGCGCGGCTGCTTCTCACGCATCCAGGCTTGCCACTTCGGGTAGTTGTCGACGTTGGTGCGGTAGTCGTAGAAGAGGTCCACTTGAATCTCGCCCTGGCCGGGCTGGTTGAGAAAATAAAATTCGTCGGTCCAGAGATCCGGATCGTGGCGTTCCACGTTGGGGTCGTCGCCGACGTGGCGTGAGCGCGTGGTGGCCATCGAGAGAAGATTTGTGCGCAGTGCGCTTTCGTAGGCGGCGCGATCGGCCCAGAAGGCTCGGCGCGTTTTCCAATTCTCGCCGAGGCCTTCGTTGTGGGCGACAGCGTCCTGGACGATGATGACTTCGACCCGTTCGGGATGGGCCAGGATCATGCGAAAACCGACGGGGCCGCCGTAGTCCTGCATGTAGAGCGAGTAATGCGAAAGGCCGAGCGCTTCGGTGAAATGATTCATCACGTCGGCGATGTGGTCGAAGGTGTAGGCGAATTTTTTCGGGTCCGGCCAGTCGCTGTGTCCGAAGCCGGGGTAATCGGGCGCGATGAGGTGATAGCGATCGGAAAGGCGGGCGAACAGAGGCTCGAACATTCGCGAGGAAGAGGGGAGTCCGTGAAGGAGGAGAAGCGTTGGCGCGTCTTTCGGGCCGGCTTCTCTGTAGAAGATGGAGAGGTCGTCTACTTTTACGGTGCGATATGCGGTCGAGTAGTCCATGGAATGTTCCTTCAGGATCTTTTCGTTAGTTTTTTCTCGGGCTTGGGACTGCGATTGAAAGGATGAGAAGAGTACAGCAGCGACAAGGGCTGCGCGTGAGAATTGTAGGCATCGGATCCAGCAGGGTGAGGCGGGAAGATGCATCGTTTTATCTCCGAGTGTGTTTGTGGCGCCAATGCTCGCGATATTCGTGTTCCTCGGTTTAGATTCAGACGGGGGCGATCGGGATTCGCGGCTCCACAGCGCACAGTGCGTGGCTGGTTCGGGTGCGCGTGTAGCGCGTTCGGGCACGGCATGCCGTGCGCCTACTGAAGAAACGGCAACGGCGAAGAGAACGATGTGGCTCTGTGTCGCAGGCATCGCGAACCGTGCTGTGGCGTTACGATGGCGCAGGCTGAAGCCTACGCTACTGAAAGGCAAGGGCACAACCGGGCGATTTCCACATTTCCTAAATTTCCACAGCGGAAATTCTTTTTGGTCGTCTTGACCGCTTGTGCGGAGAGAGTTACAAGGGCGGTGCGAGAGCGTTTTGATCGACCGAGTCTCGGAAAGCACGGCAAGCGAAAGCTTGACGAGCTACACGGGGCTCGGGAGGCTGGAACGGCTTCGACAAAGTTCGGAGCAGTACAGCGTCACGGCGAGGCTCTAGGTCTGGATCAGCGGTGGGCAGGACGTGCTCCCGTCAGGCTAACGCTTGATGGAAGGCGCGACGCAAACCACGGACCTGACCTAGCGCGACTTGCCGTGGTCGGGCTTCTGCCGGTAAAACGGTGAGAAAGCTGGCAGCTGTTACTTTCGCGACTGAGGAGAAGGGGCGAGCAATCGCCCCTTTTCTTTTTCTACTTCCAGGATTATCTCCGCATCGCAAAGTCAGATTATTCATTGGCCCGCTGGAACTTTTTCGCCCCGCCTATCGAACGCGCCTTCGTTGACAAACCCACACGCGCGCGGCAATATGAATTGTTGTTCCTGCCGCAGGAAATGCCCAAGTGGCGGAATTGGCAGACGCGCTAGCTTCAGGAGCTAGTTCTCGCAAGGGAGTGGAGGTTCGAGTCCTCTCTTGGGCACCATTCAAAGAAAGCATTGGCCGCGGTGATGATTTCCTATTTGCCTTCCTTCAATTTTTTCAATGTTGCTTCGTAGGTTGGAACGTCTGACTTGGCGTTCGCCGGGACGTCACGAAGCGCGATTTCCCAGTTCTTGATGGCATTTTCCTTGTCGCCGACCGCCGTATAGCCTTGTGCGAGGCCGAGATATGGCCAGAAATTTTCCTCGGGATGGTGTTGCTGATTGGCTTTGAAGATTTCGAGAGCTTTATCATTTCTACCGTAGGAGAGAAGACTGGCAGCATAGAAGTGAATGCGAATCACGTCCGTTTCCTGCAAACTGAGTGCTTTGTTGATGACTGCGTCGGCCTCGTCATTTCGACCCATGGCCTGAAGCACCGAGGCTTTGGTTGCCAGTGTGGAAGAGTCCTCGCGACCTCGACCTGGGCCCTTGAACGGCTCTGAGATGGCTTTATCCGCCCAGATCAACCCTACGTCGAGTCTGATTTTGTGGTTTGCGCAGAACTGTGCGGCGATTTGCCAATTCTGGTATTTGAATCCCGGCCATCCCTGAAGCTCCTTCGCCATTTCGTCAACGTAGAGCTCATCCACGTTGGGAACATTGATTTTGAAGGCGATTCGCTTGTTTTCCCATTGGAGAAAGGCCATCGCTGAATCGGGGCGGCGGTCGTCAAATCCATAGGTGAGGAATTCTGTGTAGGCAGCGGATTGGGGATTCACGTGAACTCGGAGAGCATCATCTTTTGGGTCATATTGAAAACTGCCCCAGCCGGTTGAGTTGTGAGAGAAAATCCACATCCAGGGTCCGTCTTTTTCCAGTTTCAGGAACAGGCCGTAGGTGCCGGCCTTGAGTTCTTTGCCTTCGATTTTTACATCATGCGAGAGGCTGATGGTGGTGGTTTCATTGGCGCCCGCTCGCCATGGAGTGGCTCTCGAAGGGCCCAAGCCCTGATCAAAAAAACCGTACGGCACAAGTTCACCCCAAATTTGACCGGTGCGGTCCGCTCCCGTGCCACCGTGAACGTTGGGGCTGTGATAGTCGATGGTGATTTTTACCGGTCCAATCCATTGCGACACTTCCGCTCGCTCGTTGGCTCCGTTGGGAGGGAGCGAGAGTTCGGAGAGCACTTGACCATGAGCAGATTGGACGGGCGCCAAGAGACACAAGAGAAGTGCCAGGATATACATCTTCGTCATCGGAAACCTCCCATGGACGGTGAGCCGTCAGCCTTGGATCACTCGAGACCTGGACCGTTTGTTCCGGCCTCGAAGTAAGCGGTTAGACGCATGCATGGAGGCGAGGTTAACGCCGTGGGAGAAGATTGCGGCTTCAGATGGCGGCTTGACGGCAACCGGTGAATCCGAAATACTTCGTGCGCTCGCATTTTCCAACGTTGTGACACGATGACGGATTCCGTTTGCCGCCGGATCCGCTTTGACCGAGGAGAAGCATGGCTGAGGGTGAGCGTGCGATCACGTATCGCGGAGTAGTGAAGGCCGAGCATTGCGATCATATGGGGCATATGAACGTGATGTGGTACGTGGGGAAATTTGACGAGGCGAGCTGGCAACTCTTTGCGGCGATGGGGCTGACGCGGTCGCGGATGCAGAAGGAAAAACGCGGGGTTGCGGGTGTGGAGCAGCGCATCGAATACAAACGCGAGTTGCGTGCGGGCGATGTAATCACAGTGCGATCCGCGGTGGATGAGGTGAAAGAGAAAGTGGTACGGCTGACGCACGTAATGACAAACGATGATACGGGCGAAGTGGCGGCCATCATGCATCTTGTCGCCGTCTACTTTGATACAGAGGCTCGAAAATCATTGCCGCTGCCCGGGGAGTTACGCGAACGCGCGAGCCGGATGATTGTGACGGCTGAACCGAAATAGCAGGCGTAAATCGCAGGATTACAGAGATAAAGCCTCACCTCTAAAGAGGTGAGCTACATTTTGGGCCCGCATTAATCCGCCGACAGCAAGCGGGCACAAACGCCAATTCAAGAGCCGCGCAGGGCGGTGAGCAATGCGGTGCCGTTTGGGCTGCCAAGACCGGTGCAGGCGTCCCAGCCACGGCCTGCGGAATAGGTGCCGTTGTTTCCGGCGGTGATGTCGTGAAATGTGGCCTCGGCTCTCGCGGAATATAGAAGAGGGTTCACGTAGCCTACGTTTGTCCCCAACGATTGATTGATGAGCGCGAACAAGCCTGCCCAGAGCGGGGCAACGGCGCTTGTTCCGCCGATCACGGATTGCTGTCCATCTACCACGACGTTGTAGCCCGTTGCGGGGTCGGCGTCGCCTGCGACATCGGGAACACCGCGGCCTGCGAAGCCGTTCGGAGCTTTCGGAACATTTGCGCTTTGTTGGAAACTTGGAAGCGCAAACGCCTCGCTTACGCCACCGCCCGTGGCACCTTCGTTCGACGATAGCTCGTTCCAGGTTTGCTCGCTGCTGATGGAGGTGCCTGCGAGGGTTAGTTTTGTTCCGCCGCAACCGACCAGGAACGGACTCGATGCGGGGAAATCCACGGTGGGATTTCCGCTGGTGCTTCCATCGGTCGAGCCGTTGTCGCCCGACGCTGCGAGGACTGTGACGCCCATCGTTGATGCGTCCTGGCAGGCGGAATTGAGAGCGTCGCGCGATTGGGCGGTCCAGGAATCTTCCGGGCCGCCCCAGCTGATGGAAATGATGGATGGCTTCAGCTTCGCGTCGTGGACGGCGGTGGTGATGGCGTCGATGAAGCCTTGATCTGTGTTTGGCGCGAAATACACAGCGATTTGTGCGGCGGGAGCGATTGCACCGGCGACTTCGATGTCGAGTTCCACTTCGCCGTCGGGGCCGCTGGCGTCGCCTGTGGGCGAATTTGTCGCGCCGTCGACGGAAACGGCGGTGACTTTTGGCGCGGAGATTCCGAGATTGCTGAAAAATTGCGTGAGATCGGACGCGTTGTATCCGCCGCCTAGTTCGATCAGGGCGATGCATTGGCCGGAGCCGGTTGCGCCCGAAGGGAAAGCGTACGCTTTCGCGACTTGAGGTGGCGAGTAAGAAACGTCTGTGGCGCGAGCCTGGGCGCTGGGATTTTTCTTGCGCAGACGGAAGTGCGGCTTGGCTTGCGGGCGATTGTCGAGGCCGAGAACGCCTTCGATGATGCCGTCCAGGTCAGAGGGGATCGTGAGCGCGCCGGTGCGGCAGCGATATGAGCCGGAAGCGTGTTCGTAACGGCGGAGGTTTGCGCCGAATGCGTCATTGAAGGCTTGAACTGTGCCGGTGAGTTTTACGGTACGGCTGGCGCGATCTTCGCTTGCGACTTTCAAGCCGTACTGCATGGCGAACGCGCGAACTTTCTCTATATCTGCCGGCGACGCGCCATATTGTTTGGCGAATTCTTCGCGGGAGAGGTATTTGCGGTCGCGAGGGAGGCGGGAGCCCATTTGATCGGCGGCGGGAAAATCGCCGGGCTTCGATCCGCGGCGCAGCAGGACACTAACTTCGATTTGTTGGTTTGGATCCGCGGGGCCGACATCTTGTCCGCTTGGAAATGCGGCTCGCGCGCTGCCTTTTAGTTCTACCCGATCCTGTCGTGATGCCATGGCGCCTCCATGGGAATTGACCGGGGAGGAAATTATAGCGCGACCTGAGGACGCGGCGGGGTGAACGCCAAGAAATTAGGCGGAGATTCTTTGCCCCGTGAGAATCCGGGACGCAGAACCCGCGCTGCGCTCAGAATGACAGGCGAAGAGAAAAAGGCGAAAAAGCAAAATTCAAAAGGACCGGCAGGATGCCCTTCGCGGATCAGGACAAGCTGGCGCTACAACTGACGAGGCGACGACCCGAGCCACGTTGGCGGCCGAATGTTTCTAATGAGATGAGTCTGAATATTTTACCGAGCAGCCGTAGGGACGCGTTGCGGGCGTCGCCACCGGTTTGCCGGCCATGGATTGCTCGAGGGCTAGCGAGACGTAGTTCGTCGCGCCAGGGACGTCCGCTAGATCGGTCGTGGGTTTGTCGTCAATCGCGCCATCGTAGATGACGACGCCCAGGGGATTGATTACCACCATTTGCGGCGAAGTCTTCGCGTCGTAAAGATGGCCGATCTCGCCGCTCGGATCAAGCAGCGCGGCCGTGGGCGCGGCCTGCATTTTTGTTATGTACGCATTCTCGTCGCTCGCGGTGACGAATCCTTGCTTGCCTGGCGCGGAGGATAGAATCGTGAACCAGACTACGCCCTTGCCCGTCCACTGCTTTTGGAGCTTCTGCATGTTCCCGCTCTCGTACTGCTTGCCGACGTAGGGGCAGCCGTTGTTGTGCCACTCGAGGACGACATATTTTCCGCGATAATCGGCGAGCTTGTAGGTCTTGCCGTCGCTGGCGGTCGCCGTGAACGCGGGTGCGGGGTCGCCTATTTTTGCCGCCGCGAGCAGCAGCGGAGCCGCGCAGAGTATGATGGCGACGATAATGAGGCTAAGAGTTGAGCGCTTCATTTCCGTGGGTCCTCCTCCATAGATTGTACTGCGCTGAAAGCGATTCTGGAGCGATTGGTGGCGCATTTACTTTGAACCTGGTGGGCTTGTTGCCACAGGCTTGCCGATTGGCGCGTCGATCGAGTAGGGCTGCTCGCCTGAAAGGACGAGCACTCCCTTCAAGCGTGCGATCGGTTTGAGAAGCTGGTCGGACTTCCGCAGTGTGAGAGTGAAACCCATGCCTGTGGTTACGAGCGTTTGCGGAGCGGCGTTTGACACCTGCGACTCGGCCAGAGGAAAGAAAATCGCGCCAGTGATTTTGTGGCCGAGGTTCGCTGTCAGCACAAACGAGTCGTTGGTTTGGGCGATGGAAAATTTCCAACTCGCCGGAGCCGGCCGCGGCCACGCTTTGCGCGCTTCCGTAAAGAATTGAGTACTTTGCGCGCTGGCAGGAGGCGACTGCAGTTTTACAGGCAGCGTGAGAGAAACTTGCGCTTTGCCTGGAATGCACATTTCGCGGCAGACGAGAACCTTAACGCTCGCAGTGATCTGAACCGGGTTTTGCGACGAGAGATTCGCGTCCGCGCGCATCGGAACGATTAACGTGACCCCGTCCTCGTAGCCGTAGTCCACGATCGTGGACGCTCCCAGACGCCGCGGCGCGGGCCATTCAATGGCGCCAGCCTTGATGCCGTGAGACAAATCCCATGTCACGCGAGGAGGCTCACCTGAGTCGCCTGGGTTTACCCAGTAGACGTGCCAGCCCTTTTCGAGTTCGAAGCGCAAAGCGACATTGAAGGGATGTCCTGCTGCGACCCATTGCTTCTCGGCGATAAGTTCTAATGTTCCGTGAGGGATGGGTGTGCCTGCGGCTCGCGCCTGGATCGAGCTCAATGCCAACGCGGCGGCGACCGAAATAATCGCGCGGGGAAGGCCAGCGTGGGATTTGCGTACTGACATACTTTCTTAGACGCATGAACCTCCCGGCTTGGGTTCTGACACTCGACAATTTTGGCGAACCTTTGAATTTCACAGCATTTCGGACAGACGAAATGAGCACCCTGGGTGGACTTAGAACATCCAATACTGCGGCCTCGAGGCATCGCTTTAAGCGAGTGAGCGGGGCGATTGGCTTGGTTCGGGAACGCATCGTAAGAGGAGAGAAAATGGTAAAAGTGGCACTGTACGTAAGACTGGAAGCGAAACCCGGGAAAGAAAATGACGTGGCAAAATTTCTCGAAGCCGGACTCGGCATGGCCAACCAGGAGACTACAACTCCCGTGTGGTTCGCGCTGCAATTGAGCCCCTCAGTTTTCGGAATCTTCGACGCTTTTGACGATGAAAGCGGGCGGCAGGCTCATTTGAACGGGCCGATTGCGAAAGCGTTGATGGCCAAAGCCGGTGAGCTCTTTTCAAAGCCGCCTGCTATCGAACGGGTCGATGTGTTGGGCGCGAAACTTCCAGGAAAATAATTTCGATTGCCCTGGTTTTGACCCACCGCGGCCGACGGCATACCGTTCTCCGGCTAGCGCTAAGGCTTGAGCTGATAAGTATTTTTCAGTTCGTCCTGGATTACGTAGGCTTTGCCGCCGCCGTTCTGGATGACGAGGTCTTCGTTGAGCGTGCGCGTGCGGTATTTCCAGGCGTGGGGCAATTTGAGACGATCCGCCAAATTGACAAGCGCCGCTTCATTTAATTGCTTGTCAACTTCCTGCGAATAGCTTTGCATGACGTAGACTTTGCCCTCCGGGGAAAGAAGTTCGTAGACATTCTTGCCGCGGTCGTAGACGTAGCGGTTTTGACGCTGCACACCGTTTTCGGTGTACGGCTGGCGCTTGCTCGAATGGATTTTTATTTCCAGCTCGGCGAGGAGGCGCGCGTCGAGCCCGTCGAAGGATTCGACCTTTCCGGGATTTTCGATCGCGTTGCGATCCATTATGAAATAGCGCGGGCCGTTGAGAACGATTGCGGCTACGTTCCATTCCTTTTTCAGTTTGGCAGTGTCGAGCGACGCCCATTTTTCTGCGGGGCAATCGTTCAAGCCCAGCGTGTTGTAAACGTCCGCAGTGGTAGAAAAGAAATGCTTCCTGACGACGAAAACTTCGCAGTAGCGGATGTTGCGAAGATGATCTCTTTCCCTCATGCCATTCGGGGCGGGGCCGGTCTGGGCGGACGCGGCTGCGGTATTGAAACTAAGAATCAAAACCGCAAGGCGGCAAAAGGTGCCGCACATTTTCTTTCCGTTCATCCAACCCTCTCCTGGGTAGGTTGCAACTCAGGGTGTGCGCTTAATGATGATGGCGGTTAGGTCGTCTTTCTGCTCGGTGCCGCCCGAAAACTCGACAACGGCGCGATACAGATAGGAAATGATTTCGGTTGGCGGTTTTTCTTTGGATGCGCGAATCTTTTCCTCCATTCGCTGGGCGCCAAACTGCTCGCCTTGCGCATTAGCCCACTCGTAGAATCCGTCGGTCGCGAGGACGAGCATATCGCCGTGCTCGAGGTCGAGGCACAGGGCCGGATCGGAATCGAAACTCGCCGATATTCCCAGCGGCAGGCCTTGCGCGTCCATTTTTTCGAAGCAATCGTGCTTCAGTAGATACAAAAACAAGGGCCCGTGTCCGGCCGAAAGCAATTCCACCCGCGGGCTGTTGGGGGTGCACACGGCTGCGACGAAGGTGACGAAGCGGCCTTCCTTTAAATCGGCAGCGAGGGCGGCGTTGACCTTTCCCATCGCCGGGAAGAGCCCATTGTCCGCGCTGAAGTTGGCTCTTGCATAAGCGCGGCAGACGGCTGCAAGCAGAGCAGGGCCGATTCCGTGGCCGGTGACGTCGGCCAGAGCCACCAGAACTTTTCCGCCGGAGAGAGGCTGCCAATCAAAGTAGTCGCCGCCGGTCTGATCGGCAGGCTGATTCCAGGCGGCGATCTCGAAACCTTCGATGACGGGCATCGAAGTGGGGAGCAAGGATTGTTGAATCGAGCGTGCTACTTCCAGGTCGTGTTCCAAGCGCTCCACTTGGCGTTTTGTTTCGGCCTCGCCGAGCGCGGCTTCTGCTTGTTTTTTGATTTCCCCTGCAACGGCGCCAGCAACAAATCCCGCTACCAGTAGCGTTATCGCGTAGACCGTCACGATCTTGACAGGCGCCATAACCGATTCAGCTGCGGATAGCGAAGGTCTCCACCCGACATATAGGGCGGCTGCGAGATAGCTTGCCGTCGCAACGATTCCCGAAAGCCGGCTGGCGGCCGGATTCAAATGCAGCGTGGAGAGAATGATAAAAACAAAAAACACGAGGATAGCGGGGTTCGCTAGCGGTTTATAAGCTTGCTCAATCGTATTGCCGGGAAAAAACGCGATGAAAAACGCGGGCAGAGACGTCTCCAAAATAATATTCGCAATCCAGACGGCGCGGGGCAGCGTCCGACCAGATTGAAGAGCGCGATTGACGGTGCGCAACATCAGCCATTCATACAAGACGACCATGGCCAGACATGCGCTTGTGATCATCCAGAGGTGAACGTTTCCGATGTTGTAGTAAAGAACGGTGCGGAAGGAGCGCACTACGAACACTAATCCGATCACCGAAAGCAAAATCAGAATACGGAGGCGCTCGCTCTTGAGACGGGCCAACTGGAAGGCGGTGGATCTGTCGCAGTATTCGTTCATCGTGCCGGAGGTGCACAGCATAGCTCTGACATGTTCAGATTGCTACAGCGTTCGCGATTGGCTCCGACTTCGCAAATGGCATGATTAGACCCAGGCATCCTTTCTCGCGCGCTGGTGTCTAAAGTATCTGTAGTTGCCCACGACTGCCGCTGCTGAGGTCATTGCACATGGCAAATGTCGCTTCGGGTCCCGCGAACAAAGTGATTCTCGGCAGTTTGGCCGCAAATTCCGCGGTACGATTTGGTCTCAAAGAAAATCTGTGCGAACTGTTCAAACGAGGTACCCGTGGCGCGATTCGCTCGGGCTTGCTCGTCGAATGGGAATCTCGCGGTGAGAACTTCAGGCGGAACCTTCGCGATGCGATCGTATCTCCCTTCTCGAATCCGGTTGCAAGCGGCACTTCTAAGGTGCCAGAAATCTGGTCGAAGCAGACTCTTCTGAAGCGCCTTCAGTCCCTTTCACTTTCTTATCACATTGTTTTGCTCGCGTTTGTTGTAGCCCCTTTTTTGCCGGAGTTAGTGGCGCCTTCAACGACGCATGCGAGAAACGGGCCTTGGGTTCATACGCCGCTCGTCGCTCCGTATGAACCCGGCTCAGCCGCAGCTGTCAAGACAGCCCCGCACGGCGGAGGCAGTGGAGGCGAGCGCGACGTGCTTTCGGCGACCAAAGGCCGCGCGCCAGTTTTCAGCCATATTCAATTGGCTCCGCCGTCCGTACGCCCTCCGGAAAGGGCCGCGCTGGTTGCTCCGCCTACTCTGATTGGTGACCCAGGACTGCACGTAAAAAGCCCGGATATGCCCAATTGGGGAAATCCTGTTTCGCAATTTACCAACGGTTCGAGCGGACCGGGACAAGGCGGAGGAATTGGCGACGGCTCGGGCGGGGGTATCGGCGACGGCGGCGATGGCCCGGGCTTGGGTCCAGGAAAGGGTGGCGGCACTGGCGGCGATGAATTTATGGCCGGCACCCACGGTAATGGCTTCCCGGTCTGCATCTACTGCCCGAACCCGCAGTACTCGGAAGAGGCCGTGAAGACGAAGTATCAGGGGGTAGTTACGCTGCTTGTGACGATCACGGCCGATGGCCGTGTAACCAACATTCGGATCGCAAAAGGCCTCGGAGTGGGGCTTGACGAAATGGCCGTCGCGGCTGTGCGCACTTGGAGATTCAAGCCTGCGCTTGGGCCCGACAATAAACCTGTGAGTATCACTGCACCGATCGAAGTTACCTTCCGCCTCTATTGAACCGCTTCCAAGAATTCTTCTGTGAAGGTCCGGTTGAATCGCGCTTCTGTGCGTGCTAGCGTCAGCGCCGCGTTTCAAAGTTGGTCTCGGATTTGACACAAGAACGAATCGCAACAAAACGTGGTGGCGCTGGGATCGATGTTCATCCTACGAACCCCGCTCCGCATCATGCGCGCGCGAATTTTGTAATCCATGCGGGGTTTGCGGCGACTGGAATCGTTACAGTGCTGTTGGGGCCGATTCTGCCGATTCTCATCAGCCGCTGGTCGCTGAGCGACGAACGGGCCGGGCTTTTCTTTACGACTCAATTTTGCGGGCAGCTTGCTGGCTGCCTTTCGACGGGCGTGCTGATTCCGCTGCGCGGGCGCGGCTACAGGCTTACGTTTGCGATTGGATTCGCATTCATCGCACTTGGCGTGGCGGCGCTCGGATTGGGAGATGCTCATGCCGGGCTTGCGGGAACGGCGTTGTACGGCTACGGACTCGGGCTGGCGTTGACGGGGGGGAATTTGTGGGTGGCCGAGATTTTTCCGCAGCGGCGGGCGACGGCGGTGAGCATCCTTAACGTCACATGGACGATCGGTGCGATCGCTTGCGGGCCGCTGGTGATGCTGGCTGAGGATCTGCACGTGCTGGCGAAATTTCTGGTGGGAGTGGCGTTGTTTCACGCGATTTGCGCGCTGCTGATTGGCGCCTGGGACATCGAGCCGCTCGAACGAGGGACTGATGAACTCGAGGCGGGTGGCGCTGCGCCGCGAACCGGCTTGATTCGCGCGGCAGCGTTTGCACTGGGCGGACTTTTCTTTTTGTACGTGGGCACTGAGAGCGCGGTGGGAGGATGGGTGGCGGCATATGCGAATCGAGTGGAATCTATTTCCGCGGTTATGGCAGCGCTGACGCCGGCGTTTTTCTGGTGCGGGCTGGCGGCTGGGCGAGCGCTGGCACCCGTGGCGCTACGCTCGCTTGCAGCGCACAAAGAGAGAGAAAAAATTCTGCTGGGCTACGGCGTTAGTCTCGCGGCGGTGGCGAGCGGGGCATTGCTTTTCGCACCGACGTATCGGACGGCTTCATTGTGCGCGACGCTTGCGGGCCTGGGTCTCGCGTGCGTGTACCCGATATTGGTGGGTTGGCTGGTTCGAATCTATGGCGTGCAAGCGCGACGATTCGGAAGCGTTATATTTGCAACTGGTAGCCTGGGTGGGGCCACGCTTCCGTGGCTTGTCGGTGCCATCTCTACCCACTCGGGCGCGCTGCGCGCTGGCTTGGTGGTTCCCATTGCTGCGTGCGTGGCGATGTTCCTGGTGAACGGATTTTTTCCGGGGCGGCGCGAAGCTTAGGGACCGCAGGAGCTCAGTAGTCCCTCGGCGTACAGGGCACCTTCCGCAGTTTCTTCGTGCTTGAAGTATGTGAACACGTCCCCTGAGGGCAGCAGTTTTTTGACTCTTTCCGCGATTTCATTGCGGGCCTTGGGCGAATAGCTTTCGTTGCGAAGACGGAGGTAGGAAAAATCTGCGGTAGAGATTTGCGGCGTGACGAGATTCTCGCTT
>Ga0209525_1000279_pt1 | contig 12808 bp, 8 predicted proteins | sample JacPin_JW_Ref_O1_FD_187958 | JGI IMG/M metagenome (GOLD analysis project Ga0209525, IMG submission 187958) | Forest soil microbial communities from Algoma, Ontario, Canada - Jack Pine, Ontario site 1_JW_Ref_O1 (SPAdes) (version 2) | ecosystem: Environmental > Terrestrial > Soil > Boreal... | reverse complement strand
GACATCGAAAAACTTGTTATTTTTCAGTTAGATGGTGGGCCGTGTAGGGATCGAACCTACGACCAATTGATTAAGAGTCAACTGCTCTACCAGCTGAGCTAACGGCCCCAAAAACCTTTTTCCAACAACGCACTGCTCGACTCGCACCCATCATCAAAGGTGGGGTGGACGACGGGACTCGAACCCGCGACGGCCGGAATCACAATCCGGGGCTCTACCAACTGAGCTACGTCCACCATCGTCGAAACGTCCGACTTTCAGATGGCGCGCCCGGCAGGAATCGAACCTGCAACCGCCGGCTTAGAAGGCCGGTGCTCTATCCGGTTGAGCTACGGGCGCCTTATAAATCAACAAGTTACAGCGCCAAACGTAAACTTTCAGGCCGATGCTCGGGTACCTTAGCAAACCGAATCGGAAGTGCGCGCGGATTATATAGCAGTTTGCCGCGTTTTGAAGCGCTCTCCCGCGTTTAGGCGGGATTGCTCTCCACGGCAAACTTCAACTTCGCCAGGGCATGATCCCATTGCTGACCGATGAGTTCCAACGTGCGTCGCGCCTCGTCCAGTTGCGTCGGCTCGAACTCCCACAGTCTTTCTCGCCCGACCTTGACGTCACGCACCAGACCCGCCGCTGCCAGCACTCCCAAGTGCTTCGTGATGGCCTGCCGCGATATGTCGGTCCCGGACGTCAGCTGCGTGATCGACATGGCGCCGCCCACGCATAGGGCGGCGATCAGCTTGAGCCGAATCTCATCGCCCAGGGCAGCGAACACCGGCGCGTAAATTTGCAATGACTTAGGCTTAGCCGCCGCCGCCGCCTTACGTCTTACCGACATGCTTTTTGATGTTCTCCATCTGTTGATCCCACCCCGAACTGTTCATGCGGAACACGTCCGCGCGGCGCGCCAGCGGTATTTTATCCAGGCCCGACTCAACCAGGGTGAGCATCGTGCCGCCATCGACCTCCTGAAGCTCGAACACGACCAGAGTCGTCGGTTCTTGAGAATAGTCGACCTTGGGATCGATAGCCGCCGGGTGCCAGCGCCAGGAAAGCAATTGCTCCGGCACGATCCGTTCGATGAGCACGTCCATAGTCAAATGCTCGTAGCCCGGATAAGTGATCTTTCCTTGAATGTGCTTGCCCGCCTCGAAGGTCTTGCCTTTGAAATTGACGCCAAACCAATCGCCCAATTCTCCCGCGTCGGACACCGCGCGCCATACACGGCCGCGGGACGCCTTGATCAGTACCTTTCTTTCAATGCGATCAGTCGATGTGTTCATATGCAACCTCCTGGATGCATATTAGACCGGTAATGGCGTATACGCAACCATTTCGTTGCTCTTATGCTTGAATGATATCGCCAAATCGGGACTCGGCTTGACGGCGGAGCTAGCGGCCGCGTAGGTTTGTGCGGAATGAACAAGCAACCGGCGCAGACTGCCACCGTCGCCCTGACCCATCTGCAACGGCTCGAATCCGAAAGCATTCACATCATGCGTGAAGTCATTTCGGAAAACGAAAAGCCCGTGATGCTGTATTCGGCGGGTAAGGACAGCGCCGTCATGCTGCACCTGGCCCGCAAGGCATTTTATCCAGGCACCCCGCCCTTCCCGCTCCTGCACGTGGACACCCGCTGGAAGTTTCGCGCCATGTACGAAATGCGCGATGAGGCTGCCAAGCGCAGCGGCATGCAGCTCATCGTGCACCAGAATCCGGACGCCGTCGCCCGGGGGATCAACCCCTTCGATCACGGCAGTCTGCATACCGACCTGTGGAAGACGGAGGGGTTGAAACAGGCGCTGACGCAATATGGCTTCGATGTGGCATTCGGCGGCGCACGCCGCGATGAAGAGAAATCCCGCGCCAAGGAGCGCATCTTTTCCTTTCGTTCCGCCAACCAGCGCTGGGATCCGAAGAATCAGCGTCCGGAGCTATGGAATATTTATAATTCCCGCAAGAGCAAAGGCGAAAGCATTCGCGTTTTTCCGCTCTCCAATTGGACCGAACTCGATGTCTGGCAGTACATCCATCTTGAAGGAATTCCGATCGTCCCTTTGTATTTTGCCGCGCTCCGGCCAACGGTTGAGCGCGATGGCCTGCTGCTCATGGTCGACGATGAGCGCTTTCGTCTGCGTCCCGGAGAGATTCCGCTGCAACGATCAATTCGGTTTCGCACGCTCGGTTGTTACCCGCTCACTGGAGCGGTCGAGAGCAGCGCGACAACCGTGCCCGAAATTATTCAGGAAATGCTCTTGACGACGACCTCCGAGCGCCAAGGCCGCGCGATTGATCACGATCAAGGGGCCTCGATGGAGCTGAAGAAGCAAGCGGGATATTTTTGATGACCGGCCCACCCGCTCACTCCTCGTACGAAGCGCATGACCTGATTGCGCAGGACATCGAAGCGTACCTGCACACGCATCAGCACAAATCGCTGCTGCGATTCATCACCTGCGGCTCGGTGGATGACGGCAAATCGACGCTCATCGGGCGCCTGCTATATGAAAGCAAGATGATCTTCGAGGATCAGCTCGCCGCGTTGACAGCCGATAGCAAACGGATCGGCACGCAAGGGCAAAACATCGACTTTGCCTTGTTGGTCGACGGGCTCGCCGCCGAGCGCGAACAGGGGATCACCATCGATGTGGCCTATCGTTACTTTGCGACCGAGAAGCGCAAATTCATCGTCGCCGACACGCCGGGCCACGAGCAATACACCCGCAACATGGTCACCGGGGCGTCGACCGCGGATTTGGCCGTCATCTTGGTTGACGCCCGCAAAGGCGTCCTGACGCAGACGCGGCGGCACAGCTACCTGACCCATCTGCTCGGCATCAAGAGCATCGTGCTGGCGGTCAATAAAATGGACCTGGTGAATTACGCACAGGCAACATTTGATGCAATCATCGCCGACTATCGAACCTTCGCCGACAGCATCGGCATCCAAGACTTTATTGCCATTCCGATTTCAAGTCTTGCCGGAGACAACATTACCTCCGCCTCCGGCAACACGGCGTGGTATGCGGGCCCATCGCTGATCTCGTATCTCGAGACCGTTGCCATCGACGCTACGGGGGCGCAGCGGCGGCCGTTTCGCATGCCGGTTCAATGGGTCAACCGTCCCAATCTGGATTTCCGAGGTTTCGCGGGCCTTATCTCGCAAGGATGGGTTCGACCGGGCGATTCGGTGCGCGTGCTGCCATCGGGCAGAACGTCGACTGTCTCGCGAATCGTCACTCAGGATGCGGATCTTCAAGAGGCGGTCGCGGGACAGGCAGTCACGCTCACCTTGGCCGACCAATTGGACTGCAGTCGCGGCGATGTGCTTGCCGCCGCGGAGGATCCCCCCGAAATGGCGGATCAGTTCGAAGCGACGCTGGTGTGGATGGCCGATGAGGAATTGCTGCCCGGTCGACCTTATTGGCTGAAGCTCGCGACGCAGCTCGCGACTGCGACCATCCACAGCCCAAAGTATCAGATCAACGTCAACACGATGGAACACCTTGCCGCAAAGACGCTGGGCCTCAATGCCATTGGCGTCGCGAATCTGTCCACGGACAAGCCCCTGGTGTTCGAGCCCTATGAGAAAAGCCGCGAGCTCGGCGGCTTCATTCTGATCGATAAGATCAGCAATGCGACAGTTGCCGCGGGCATGCTGCATTTTGCGTTGCGCCGTTCGAGCAATGTGCACTGGCAACCGCTCGACATCGATCGCGACGCGCACGCCCGTTTGAAACACCAGCGCCCGCGGCTATTATGGTTCACCGGCTTGAGCGGCGCTGGAAAGTCCAGCATTGCCAATCTGGTGCAGAAAAAACTCTACGCCCTCGGCAGGCACAGCTTTCTACTCGACGGCGACAATATCCGCCATGGGCTCAACAAGGATCTGGGCTTCACCGACGCGGATCGCGTCGAGAACATTCGCCGCATCGGCGAAGTCGCGAAACTCATGACGGACGCTGGGCTAATCGTGTTGACTGCGTTTATCTCACCCTTTCGCGCCGAGCGGCGCATGGTGCGCGAGATGTCGCAGCCGGGTGAGTTCGTCGAAATTTACGTTGAAACACCGCTCGAGGTGGCCGAACAACGCGACGTGAAAGGTCTCTACAAAAAAGCACGCGCCGGGCAGCTCATGCACTTTACGGGAATTGACTCGCCCTACGAGCCGCCCGAGCACCCGGAAATTCGCGTCAATACCGTCGAGACTTCCGCCGAGGAAGCGGCGGAAGAAATAGTCGCCTATATCATTCGCACCTAGGGCATCGCCTTCATCGCTTGCGACGAATCACCGGCAGACGTAATTTTCTGCCTTGTCGCTCGAACCGCTCCCCGTCCAATGGGCAACCCGCGGGTAAGCGCAGAGGGGCCGCGTGATCAGAGGCTCCCCCGGCGGCGCTCCTGTCAATGCCGCGGCAGAAACCGCGTACTTGGAAGCGAGCAGGCTCTCGGGCGCTTCGTTCTTTTGTCGCCATTGATCGACCGCCGCCACCGCATCGAAGTTATCGGGTCCAGGCCCGCCCGAGCAATGCATCATCCCTGGCGCCATGAACAACCTGACGAATTGCTGCGCCTCATTGTTGCCCATTTTTCGCTGGATATCGCGATAGTATTGAATCGTTCCAAACGGCGTGATGGCCGCATCCGCCCAGCCTTGGAACAAGATCAGCTTGCCGCCTCGAGCGGCAAAGGCGCTCAGGTCCGGATCGTTTGAATTCAGGAGTGGACCGATTTCCTGATCCGCCCGCATCGAATCCCTGGCAAGGTCGAAAGTTCTAAAATCCCAGTGCGGATCGTTGAACAAGAAACTGCCGAATACTTGATTGGCGAAGAGCGCTTGAAAAGACTGAGGGCCGATGATCCACAGGTCCCAGTTGTGCGCAAGAGCTTCATCACCCGCGGGAAAACCGGGGTAGATCTTCTTGCCCGTCTTGGCATTGACCGGGCCGCTGTAAATCTTGCGCAGAGCCGTGAGTTGCGGTTTTGTTAGACACTCCGGCCCATCGGCGCTCTTGCACAGCAGCGCGGAGGGATCGAAATGGCAGCTCGCCGGGTCATTGATAATGCCGTCCTTCACACCGTCGAGGGCATCGCACTGGGCCAACGCCGCCTTCTGAATGGCGGCGAGCTTGCTCTGCGGAATTTGGCTCTGCGGCGTCTCGTTGAGCGCGATCTCGTTCCACATGAAGCCGGCAGATATGTGGGTAAATGAGTTCGCGGGTGCGCCGGCGACAATGCCGTCATAATCTGCCGGATACTTCTGCGCTTCCATCAACGCCTCGTGCCCGCCGTTGGAGCACCCGCGGAAATAGGCCCGCTCCTGCGCGTGTCCGTAGTAAGCGGCGATCAAGGTCTTGGCGAATTCCGCCGTGACATGATCGGCCCGATACGCGAAGTCCTTGAGCTTCTCGGGATGCCCGATCACCCAGGTGCCTTCGACAACCAGGGAAGTCAGTTGGTGGCCCAAATCGTCGCCCGCCGTTGCATAGCCTTTTGCGACCGCGCCGCGCATATCGCCAACGGGCACCGCGCCGCCGAACCCACCGTTGCCGACGCCGAGAAATTTTCCGTTCCACTTTTCCGCATCCGGCAGCCACAGCTCCGCCAAGATGGTCGAGTCCGAGGTGGGCGTCAGGGTCACGGCCACCCTGCAAAAGCCCACCGTCGCGGGCATGGCGGTGTTGAGCGGCTTCATCGGGATGGTGTCATTGGGCGCGACCCGAACGGCTAAGGTGATATTGCCGCCCGCCAGCGGAAACTTGCCGAGATCTTCGCAAGTCGTATTTGCCACGGAAGTCTGCGCGCAGGCGACCAAGGCAAAGGCCAAGGCGACGGTGCGCATCAGCGAGGCATGGATAACACTGATGTGCGCCATTTTTTTGTCTCGCTAACGTGGTTTAAAAGGACTTGTACACGCGAATTCCAAACTGCCGCGGCGGTCCGGGCATGCCTAAGTTACCGAGCAGCTGCAGCGTCACGTAGTGATCGTTCGTCACGTTGGTTCCAAAGGCGGTGAAAGACAGAGTCGGACTGTAGTCGTAAATCAATTGCGCGTTGACTATGTTTTGTTCCTGCAGGAAATCGCCGGGCACCGTTTGAAATACCGTGGCCCAGCGTGAGCCGACCAGAGAATAGTCCACGCGTGGCGTCAGAGTCTGATGATTGCCCATGTCAAACGCGTACTGCACGCCAGCCTGAGCGGTCCAAAGCGGCGCGTTGGGCAAGGGCCTGCCGTCCAGCACTTGGTCTCCCGCGGTGAGATTGCGCGAGTCGATCGCGGAGAATTCGCCGAGCCTGGTACTGACGTAGGAAGTGCCCAAATTAAACTGCAAGCCGCCAAAGGCTGCCTGCATTTGCGCCTCGATGCCCTTCAAGGTGGTCGACCCGGTCGCATTCGAGTCGATGCCGGCACCCAATACCGGATCAAAAATCGCGAGCTGGAAGTTCTTGTAATCCTCGTAGAACGCGCCCAACTGCGTCTTTAAATGCCCGCCAAAGTAGGTGCCCTTCCAGCCAATCTCCTTGTCGGTGACGTCTTCCGGAGAGAATACATTGCCATTGGAGTTGATTCCGCCGCCTTTATGGCCCGTTGCTATGAAGGCGTAGAGAAAATCGTGTTCGTCCAATGTGTAGTCGAGGTCCACCTTGTAGGTCAGCTTGGAATCGCTTTCCTTTGCATTGTCCAGGGTCTCCGTGACCAGCGGAAAGCCGTTGAAAAGAAGTTGCGAAATGCTGCGCGCGGTAAAATTGGTTTCGGAATAGCGCGCACCGACCTGCAGTTTTAGAGCGTCGGTAAAGGAGTAGTTGCCCTGCGCAAAGACTCCCCAGGTCGTTCTGATGGCGGTGCTTTGCAGCGCATTGAGGGCCTCGCCCGTGGTCTGCGTGCCGCCCGGCGCCAAGGACAGGATGAACTGCGGATTGTTCAGATCATCGTCTTGATAGACGCCGCCGACCACCCAGGTAAAGGGCCCCGTATCGGCCGACACGAGATTGACCTCTTCCGAAATCGTCCTATCGATAGCGTTAGCGACGAAAATCTCGGGGCTCGAGCCGAGCGGCGGCGGTGTCGCCGTGCCGTCTGCGTCGAGAGAATAGGAAAGCCGGCCGACTTGAAAGCCCGAGATCGACTTGAGCGTGATGCCATCTTCGAAGCGCTCGCTCAACTGCAGCACAATTCGATATTGCTTCTCGAGTCCCGCCAGATAGCTATCTGAAGCGACGTTAAAAACGTTCTGCGTGAGCCCGTTGAACGGCGCCGCGGGTGAACCGCCGTGATTGATATAGTTGTAGTCCAGCTTCAGCAATGCGGTGAAGTCATCATCCGGCTTCCACAGCGTGCTCACGCGCCAGTTGGTGGTATGCAGATTTCCGGGATTGCCGGTCCAAGGCCCGGACATGTTGAAAAACGTTTCGCGATTCTCATCATCCGTGGCCACCCTGATCGCCAACTGGTCGGACAGCGGAATATTTATCGCGCCGCGAACTCGCACATCATCATAGCTGCCGAGTTGGCCCTCGATCCATCCACCGAACTTATCCAGTGTCGGATTCGCTTCGTTGATGAATATGGCGCCGCCGGTCGCATTTTGACCGGCAAACGTACCTTGCGGTCCGCGCAGTACTTCGATGCTGGCGATGTCGTAATACGGCTCGTCCGAGATCAGCCCGTTCGGCGTGGTTGAAACTCCGTCGCGGTAGATCAAGACACCGGAGGAATCTTGCGCGCCGCCATCGCTCTTGCCGATGCCGCGGATGTTGATCAAGGCGTTCTCTCCGGAGCTTTGCACGGTCAAGGACGGCGTGTTGAACATCAGCGAATCGACGGTATTGACGTTTAGCTTGGTGAGATCCTCGCCCGTGAGGACCGTCGCAGCGATCGGCGAGAGCTGTAGATCGGTCGAACGCCGTTCGGCGGTGACCACGATCTGTTCCAGCTTCGTATCATCCTGTGCGCTGGAGGGAGCGTCCGCGGCGGTTGCCAGCGTCGGGCCCACCATGGTCGAAATCAAGCCGGGGACCAAAAAAAACAGGACTTTTCGTGCGTGCTTCGGCCTGGCTTGAACATGGAATTTCATCGTGCGACTCCCCAATTATTGTCCGGCGGCCTGGATGACCGCTTCTGGCACATTGCATACGCGCTCGACATCAATCATTTCAGAATCGATAAGAATGTCAATAGATGCAATCAATTTTGATCATTATCCGCCAAAACTCACAGGGCGGGCCTGGCCGCCGTATAGGGGTAGGTGAAGCGGTACTGGCCCGACTGGAGTTCAATCACCGTGTCGTCGAGGTCTTGATGAGCGCTCATCCCGTCGCCGTCGTGAAGGGGCTCGCCGTCCTTTGATATGTCCGCGGCATGCGTTCGGGGGACGCGCACCGTCGCGCTGCTGTTGGCGGGGATCACTAAATTCAAACTCATGCGGCCGCCTTTGATGATCCAATCGGTGCGAATGCGGCCGTAAGGCGAGTCATGCTCGGTGCGAGCATGTGTGAAGCCCCCTCCCGGCTGCACTTGGATGAGAAAATGCGCGTAGCCGGGCGCGCGCGGATCGATATTGATGCCGCCCAGTGTCTGATACATCCAATTGCCGACGGCTCCGTAGGCGTAGTGGTTGAATGAGTTCATGCCCTTGTCCTCGAAGCTGCCGTCTGGCTTGATTCCGTCCCAGCGCTCCCAGATCGTCGTGGCGCCCCGCTTGACCGGGTAAAGCCACGATGGAAACTGCTCGCGATTGAGGAGCATGTAGGCATCGTCGATATAGCCGAAGCGGGTCAGCACGGTGAGCAGCCTCGGCGTCCCGAGAAAGCCCGTGGTGAGGTGCCCTCGGGCGCGCACGTCAGCGGCAAGCTTTTGCGCTGCTGCCGCACGCAATTCATCGGGCACCAGGTCAAAATCGAGCGCGAGGACATAAGCCGTTTGAGTGCCTGCACCGACGGTGCCGTCGGATGCGACGAACGCGCGCTGGAACGCGGCCTTGATCTTAACCAACGAGTCGCGGTAGCGAGCGGCGTCCTTATCCTTTCCCAGGATCAGCGCGCTCCGCCCCAAAATATCGGTGGAATGAGCGAAATAGGCCGTCGCGATCAAATCCGTCGACGTCGATCCGAAGTTGTTGCCAGTTCCGACACTGAAGAAATCCAGCCAATCTCCGAAATGAGTGTCGCCGTCCCAGACCTCGTCCGCACCGGCGCGCGACTGCTCGTATTCCACCCAGCGGCGCATGCTGAGGTACTGATCTTCGAGAACCCGTTTATCGCCGTACGCCAGATAAATCTCCCACGGAATGACGGTGGCGGCATCGCCCCATCCTGCCGCGCCGCCGACCGGGCGATCACTGTTGCTCAGCACATCCGGCACAACGAATGGAACACTTCCGCCGTCGAGCTGATCGGCGGCGAGATCCTTGAGCCACTTGCTGAAAAATCCGTCGACGTCCATGTTGAATGCGGCCGTGGGCGCGAACACCTGCGCATCGCCGGTCCACCCCAGCCGCTCATCGCGCTGCGGACAATCGGTCGGGACGTCGAGAAAATTTCCCTTCTGTCCCCATTGAATATTGTGCTGCAGCTGATCGATCAACGGTTTGGATGTCGCAAAGGTCCCGGTCACGGCCATGTCCGAATGCAGCGTAATTCCCGTGATGCTGTCGCGCGCCAGCTTTCCAGGGTATCCGCTCACCGCGACATAGCGGAAACCCTGATAAGTGAAGTGCGGTTCAAAGACTTCCTTGCCCTTGCCACTCAACGTGTAGCGCACGGTCGATCTCGCTGAGCGGAGGTTGTCGGTATAGAAGTTGCCGTCCTTGTCCAGGACTTCGGCATGGCGCAATGTCACGACCGTGCCGGGGCGGCCCTTCACCTTCAGGCGCACCCAGCCCACCATGTTCTGGCCCAGGTCGACGACCTCATCGCCCGAGGGCGTCTTGAAGATCTTTATTGGGACCAATTCATTGATCCGGCGCACTGCGGGTCCCACGGAAGCGACCAATGTGTCTTTCGGCGCATCGATGACCTCCACCGGCGACCAGCCGGCGTCGTCGTAGCCGCCGGCGTTCCAGCCTGCCTGTTCGAGTCGCGCGTCGTACGACTCGCCGTCGTAAATCGCCGAATTCAAAATCGGGCCGGACGCGGTCCTCCACTGCGCGTCGGAGCCGATGATTTCGCGATGTCCGTCCTCATAGGTCACTTCGAGCTGACACAAGAGCGCCAAACGATCGCCGTAGTGATCGTGCGCACCGGCAAAACCAACGACCCCTCGATACCAACCGTCGCCGAGTACGGCTCCCATCGCGTTATGGCCGCCGTTCAATAGGTTCGTCACGTCATAGGTTTGATATTGCAAACGATGGTTGTAGCTGGTCCAGCCGGGCGTCATCAGCTCATCGCCGACGCGATGTCCATTGATGAACAGTTCGTACAATCCATGGCTCGTCACATACACTCGCGCGCGCTCGACGCGGCCGTGAACATCGAAATCGCGCCGAAGCATCGGCGAAGCTCGGGTCGCGGCGTCGGCACCCATCGGCGGCGATACCCAGTCGGCGCTCCACTCGGCAGGCGAGAGCAATCCCATTTCCCAGTTCGCGATCCGGCTCCAGCCCAGATCCGAACCCCGTTCATCCCACACGCGCACCTGCCAGAAATAGCGCATGCGGCTTTGCAAGGCGGGACCGCCATACTCGAGAAAAATTGACTGGGGCGAGTCCACTTTTCCTGAGTCCCAGAGCGGCGATCCGGCGCCGCTCAACGCATCGGCGTCCGTGGCGACCCGTATCTCATATGCGCTTTGGCCTGCGCCGGCCACCCGAGAGCTGAGTTGCCAGCTGAAACGCGGCTTGACCACATCGAGTCCCAGCGGAGCGCTTTGGTATTCGGTCTTGAGCCCGCCAATGACTGGGTCGGACTTGGCTTCGACGGTTGGCGCGGCGCCTAGAGCGATCAGGATGGCGAGGATGCATCGCGCGTAAGCCATAATTCTTTCCCCATGAGCCGCTACGATCTGACTAATTATGATCGATCGTGTACGACAAAGGGAGATTTTGCTCGACTCTGCTTGACGATGATCATTTTCTGGGCTCATGCTTGCGGCAAATCAACGGGGGACTCGCCAGCATGCCTATCCGCGCTCTCTTAATGCATCTCGCGCCGCTCGGCGGCCTATTTGTTTTCGTCGTTCCACAGATGGCTCAGGCCATCACATGCGAAAACCTCCACACCCTGAAGCTCAATCAGACCACGATCACCGAAAGCATTCGAGTGCCGGCAGGAAGTTTCAAAGATCCCGGTGGACCTTGGCCGGCCGAAGATTTGCCGGAACGTTGCCAAGTAAAAGGCGTCATCCGGCCCTCCTCCGATTCAGAAATCAATTTCGAAATCTGGATGCCCACCGCGTCGTGGAACCACAAACTGCAAGGATCCGGCAACGGCGGTTTCGCCGGCTCCCTCAACTATGAAAGCGGCCTCATTCAGTCACTGCAGCGGGGCTATGCCGGTGTGACAACCGATACGGGTCACATCGCCAAAACCGAGGATGCGAGTTGGGCGATTGGACATCCGGAAAAGATAGTCGATTTCGCACACCGCGCCATTCATCTCATGACGGTGAACGCCAAGGCGGTCGTCAAAGCGTACTACGGAGACGCCCCAAAGCACTCCTACTTTGCGTCCTGTTCCAACGGCGGACGCCAGGCGTTGATGCTTGCGCAGCGTTACCCGGCGGATTATGACGGCATCATCGCGGGCGCTCCCGCGAATGATTGGACCGGATTGATGCTGAATTTCGTCTGGAACCAGCAAGCCGTGATGAAGCCCGGCGCCTTTATCCCTCCCGATCATGTTCCCGCGCTTCAGGCCGAGGTCAACCGGCAGTGCAACGCGCAGGATGGCGTCATCGGCGCGCCGCAGTCCTGCCACTTCAAGCCCGAAGCGCTGCTCTGCCAGGGGGCGGAATCGAATTCTTGTCTGACTCAGCCGCAGATTGAGTCCCTGCAGGCCATCTATCAAGGGATGCGCGCGGCGCACGGCGAGATCGCCTTTTCAGGTTTTACGCCGGGCTCAGAAGTCGGCAACTGGAGCGGCTGGATCCTGGGCGTAAAACCTGGCGAGAGTGCGGAGGCGAGATTCGGAGGGGGATTCGTTGGCGCGATGGTGCGGCAGGATGCAAACTGGAAAATCGAGCAATTTGATTTTGATCGCGACGCCCCTCGCATCATCCAGCAGTTCGCCCCCTTGATGAATGCCACCGATCCGGACTTGAGCAAGTTCGCGTCTCGGGGCGGCAAGCTCATACTGTTCCATGGCTGGGCAGATGCGGCGGTACCGCCTCTGAACACGATTCGTTATTTCGAAAATGTCGGCGCAAAAATGGGCGTGCAACGCCGCTCCCAGTTCGTGCGGCTGTTCATGGCGCCCGGTATGCAGCATTGCTTCGGGGGCCCGGGGCCCAGCGTGTTTGGCGAGCACACCGCCGCTCGCCAGCCGCCTGATCCGGGTTCCGATCTGTCCGCGGCGTTGGAACGCTGGGTCGAAGGCGGAGCGGCACCCGAGACAGTACGCGCGGTCAAACCCAAAGACCTTTTGGCCGGAGCGTTCGGGTCTCCCAAAGGAGGGGTCGAGCGGACCGGGCTGCTGTGCGCCTATCCCAAACGAGCGAAATTGAACGGAACTTCCGGCGCCGACGACGCCGCGAATTCGACTTGCGTCGATGAGAAGTGATCAACGTGCGGCACGGAGCCCAGCGGCGTGACCCGAGCTTTCGACTGAGTGCCATCTTGACGGTGCTGATGGCGTTGACTGCAGCGAACACATC